>Ga0114945_10000422_pt1 | contig 27333 bp, 24 predicted proteins | sample OV2TP3_FD_87194 | JGI IMG/M metagenome (GOLD analysis project Ga0114945, IMG submission 87194) | Hot spring microbial communities from Beatty, Nevada to study Microbial Dark Matter (Phase II) - OV2 TP3 | ecosystem: Environmental > Aquatic > Thermal springs > Hot (42-90C) | place: USA: Beatty...
ACCCCGCTGGCGGCGCTGGGGCTCAACGCCCTCTGGCTGCAGGGCGAGGTGGAGAGACGCCTCGGCTGCCGGGACCTGGAGATTCAGGAGGTCAGCCGCGCCATCGCCGAAGAGATCGAGCGCCTGCAGCGGTCGGTGAACGACTACCTGCGCTTCGCGCGCCTGCCCAAGACGACAAGGAGTCCGCAGTCGCTGCGCGACGCGGTGGAAAACTATCTGGCCTTCCTGGAGCCCGAGCTGGAAGCGCGCCGCGTGACGCTGGAGGCGGAGCTGGGCGAGGACGCGGCCGAGGTCGAGCTGGACACGGAGCTCTTCGGGCAAGCCTTCGGCAACCTGGTGGGCAACGCGCTCGACGCCATGCCCGAGGGCGGGCGGCTCCGGGTCAGCCTCGAGCGGGAGAACAGCGACATTCTGCTCCGCGTGCAGGACAGCGGCGCCGGCATTCCTCGCGACGCCCTGCCGCGCATCTTCGAGCCCTTCTTCACCACCAAGAAGGACGGCACCGGCTTGGGCCTGACGCATGCGCGCCTGGTGGTGCAGGAGCACGGCGGGACGCTCGACTGCGCCAGCGCCCCCGGCCACGGCACGACCTTCACCGTGCGGCTGCCCGCCGCGGCGGGCGACAAAAAGGACTCTCAAGACGAACTCCTCCTAGCGGAGAAAGGAAGGTAATCATGGCCACGATGGAAGCGGTGCGCGAGATGCGCGAAGCTCCGGCAAGCCCCGGCAGCCTGCGGCTGCTGGTGGTGGACGACGACGACGCCCTGCGCCATTCCCTGGCGCGGGTGCTGGAGCAGAACGGCTTCGAGGTGGTGACGGCCGGCTGCGCCCAGGGCGCGCGGGCGGTGCTGGCGGAGAAGGACGTCGCCGTGGTGCTCCTCGACCTGGTGCTCCCCGACGCCGAGGGGCTGGAGCTACTGCGCGACATCAAATACACGCACCCGGACACCGAGGTGCTAGTGGTGACCGCCTTCGGCAGCATCGAAGGCGCCGTGGAAGCCATGCGCGAGGGCGCCTACAACTACCTGACCAAACCGTTCCGCGCCGGCGAGCTGCTGGCCACGCTGGCCAAAGCGCTGGAGAAGTCGGCGCTGGAGCGCGAGAACCGGTGGCTGCGGCTGCAGCTCAGCCAGCAGGCCATTGACCGCATCCTAGTGGGCCACAGCGCCGCCATGCAGCGGGTGAAGCGGCTGGTGGAGCAGGTGGCGCCGAGCACGGCGCCGGTCATCATCGAAGGCGAAAGCGGGACCGGCAAGGAGCTGGTGGCGGAAGCGCTGCACCGCGCCAGCCCGCGCGCCTCCAAGCCGCTCATCAAGCTGAGCTGCGCGGCGCTGCCGGAGACGCTGCTGGAGGCGGAGCTGTTCGGGTTCGAGCGCGGCGCGTTCACCGGCGCGGTCTCCCGCAAGCCGGGCCGCTTCGACCTGGCCAGCGGCGGCACGCTCTTCCTCGACGAAGTAGTGGACATCCCGCTGACCACACAGGTCAAACTGCTGCGCGTGCTGCAGGACGGTACCTACGAGCGGCTGGGCGGGCGGGAAACGCTGCGCTCGGACGCGCGCATCCTGGCGGCAACGAACCGGAACCTGGAACAGGCGGTGCACGACGGGAAGTTCCGCGAAGACCTGTACTACCGGCTGAACGTGATTGCGGTCAAGCTGCCGTCGCTGCGCGAGCGCAAGGACGAAATCCCGCTACTGGCCCACCACTTCCGCCGCCTGTACGCGGCACGGAACCAAAAGGAAATCAGCGACATCTCGCCGGCGACCATGAGCTGCCTGGTGGCCTACGAGTGGCCGGGGAACGTGCGGGAGCTCGAGAACGTCATCGAGCGCGCGGTGGTGCTGTGCGAAGGCGGCACGCTGCTGCCGCACCTGCTGCCGGACGCGCTCAACCCCACCTGCGCGCGCGGCGCGGCCGGCGAGGCGGCGGGCGACAAGTCGCCCATCGTCACCCTCACCTTCCCCGTCGGCACCAGCATGCGGGAAATCCAGGACCTGGCCATTGAGGCCGTGCTGGAGCACACGCAGAACCGCCGCGCCCACGCCGCTTCCCTGCTCGGCATCCACCCGCGCACCATCGCGCGCCATCGCACTCGCCCGCCGGCCGACGCCGACGACTTCGCCGCCGACTAGCCACACCTGTCATCCCGACTCCGTCCCTTGCGCAGCAAGGGGCGGTGGAGGAATCTGCTTTTTCTCTGCTCTTCTCTGCGTGAAGGTTCGAGTTTCGGATTTCGATCTAGCCTAGCGTGCCAGCGCTTCCAGGAAGAAGCGCGCGGCCACGCCGACGAGGGTGGCCACCGCCAGGCTGTAGACCATCGCCAGCGCCGCCAGCTTGCGGCCGATTTCTTTGACCAAGGCGGCGATGGTCGCCAGGCAGGGGATATAGAGGATGATGAAGAGGGTGAAGACGACGATTTGCGTGGTCGTCATCACCGAAAGGATGTCGGTGGTCCCGAGCGCCTGCACCAGCATGAGCATGGAAAGCTCTTTGCGCAGGACGCCGAAGATGAGCGTGGTGCCGACCACCACCGGCAGACCGAGCAGCGCCGTCAGCGGGGAGAAGGCGGCGTTGACGTGCGCGTCGAGCTGCCAGTGCTCGGCCAGGCCGAGCAGCACGCTGCCGCCGATGAGCAGCGGCCAACTCACCACAATGAACTCGCGCAGGCGCAGCCAGACTTTCTTCACCACCACCGACGGCGTGGGCCACTGGTAGCGCGGGACCTCGAGGATCATCCCCGGGCTCACCTCCGGCCACAGCCGGCTCAGCAGGCGGCCGGAGACAACCACAATCACCAAGTTGAACCCGTAGACCGCCAGCGCCCACCAGGGCCCGAGGTAGAAGGCCACCAGGGCGAAGATGACGGTCGAGCGCGCCGAGCATGGGATCTGGGTGGCCAGCACGGAGACCAGGAAGCGATCGCGGCGCGAGGGCAGCGTGCGGGTGGCCAGGCAGGCGGGGACGCTGCAGCCGTAGCCGAGGATGAGCGGCAGGGTCGAGGTGCCGTGCAGCCCGATGCGGTGCAGCAGCCCGTCCATCAGGTAGGCGACCCGCGGCAGGTAGCCGACGTCCTCGAGCAGGGCCAGGGCGATGAGGAACGGAACCAGGTAGGGCAGGACGATGCCGGCGCCGCCGGCGAAGCCGTCCCAGAGGCTGCGCACTACCGCGAAGGCCAGCGTGCCTTGGGTGAAGGCGGCGCCGACGCCGGCGAAAAGCGACTCCAGCTCGGCCAAGAGCAAAGTCTCCAGCGCCGAGCCCACGCCGAAGACCAGCCAGAACAGCCCGCCGAGAACCAGCAGAAGGAATACGTAGCCCCAGAGCGGATGGGTGAGCCAGTTGTCGAGCTGCGAGCGCAGGTCGGGTTGCGGGCGGCCGACGGTGGCGGCCTGCTCGAAGAGGCGCATGGAGCGGTCGTGGCGCTCGGACATGACCACCGAGTCGGCGGGACGGCCGTGGGAGCGCACGAGCCCGGCGCGGGCCTGCTCGGCCACGGCGTGGGCGCAGGCGGGCACGGCGGCCCACACGTCGTCGTCCCCTTCCACCAGCTTGATGGCGAAGAAGCGGCGAGGAAAGTGGCGGGCGTGGATGCAGCCGTCGAGCACGGTCTCGACCGAGTGGACGGCGGCCTCGACGTCGGCGTGCCAGGCCAGCTCCGGAGCGTCGGCCGGCCGCGCGCTGGCCTGCAGGCCGACGTGCGTGAAGAGGTTGCGGACGCCGAGGCCACGGGAGGCGATGGTCTCCACCACGGGGAGGCGGAGCAACTCCGTGAGGCGAGAGGCGGAGATGGAGATGCCTTTGCGCTCGGCCTCATCGCTCATGTTGAGGCAGACGACCATGGGGAGGCCGAGCTCGCGGAGCTCGAGGGTGAGCTCGAGGCTGCGGCTGAGGAGGGAGGCGTCGACGACGTTGACGATGAGGTCGACGTCGCCGCTGAGCAGCAGGCGCTTGGCTGCGTCCTCGGCGGGGTTGGAGGTGGTGAGGGAGTAGATGCCGGGGACGTCGATGAGGTCAATCAGGTGCCCGTTGAGGCGCACCGGGCTGGTGGCCAGCTTGACCGTGGTGCCGGGGAAGTTGGCGGTAGCGGAGCGGTAGCCGGCGACGTGGTTGAAGAGCGTGCTCTTGCCGCAGTTGGGCTGGCCGATGAGCGCCACCCTCACGGCAGGACCTCGACGCGCACGTGCTCGGCCAGCCGGCGGCCGATAATGACCGTGCCGCCTTCGCATTCGACCAGCAAGGGGCCGCCGAGCGGCGCGGTGCGCTCCACCCGCAGCACGGCTCCGACCCGGATGTGCAACTGGGCCAGCAGGCGGGAGATTTCGCGCCCGCCCGTTACTTCAAGCACCCGGACGCGCTGGGACGGTCGGGCGCGGTCGAGACACACGGCGGCAGTGTGGGGGCGAGCATGGGCGTGGGCGGCGCGAGTCACGTGGGCTCCGCTTGTCCGCCGGGGCGGACAGTTGCAAGTTAGTTGCAACCTGGTATGTGCAAGCAGAGGGCCAGCCGGGGGGCGACGGTCCCGCCAGCTATCCTCAGCAAAGGACGGGAGTTGTAGAAAAAACCCCAGCCCGGCGGGAGGCAACAGAAACCGGACTGGGGGAAAAAACGACAACCGGGTCAAAAAGCGTCTTCTAGGCGGCTTCGGCTTCCTCCTTCTTCGGCTCCTCAGCCGGGGTCTGGAAGACGTCGGCAACCACCTCGGGGTGGGTCGGAAGAGTCTGCTGGGCGTCCACCACAGCGATGGTGGCCATGTTGACGATGTCGGCAACCTCGGCGCCGCGGTGGAGCACATGCACGGGCTTGGAAAGTCCCATGAGGATGGGGCCGATGGCCTCGGCGCCCCCGATGTGGTTGAGCAACTTGCAGGCGATGTTGGCGGACTCGAGGCAGGGGAAGATGAGAACGTTGGCCGGGCCCTTGAGGAAGCTGAAGGGGTAGGTCTCGTTGAGGATTTCGGGGACGACCGCGGTGTCGGCCTGCATCTCGCCGTCCACCATCAACGTGGGGTCGCGACGGCGGATGAGCTCGACGGCGCGGCGCACCTTGTCGGAGAGCGGGTGAGGGGCGCTGCCGAAGTTGGAGAAGGAGAGCATGGCCACGCGAGGCTCGACGTCGAAGCGGCGCGCCGTCCCCGCGGTCTCCAGCGCAATCTCGGCCAAGTCTTCGGCGGTGGGCTCAATGTTGACGGTGGTGTCGGCGAGGAAGAAGAGGTCGCCGCGCGGGGTGATGAGCAGGTAGAGGCCGGAGACTTTCCTCAGGCCTTCGCGCACCTTGAGCACCTGCAAGGCCGGGCGGATGGTGTCCGGGTAGTGGTGGGTGAGGCCGCTGACGACGGCGTCGGCGTCGCCCGCATGCACCATCATGCAAGCGAAGAGGTCGCGGTTGTGGAGGAGATCCTCGGCCTCCTTGCGGGTCACGCCCTTGCGGTGGCGGAGACGGTAGAACTCATCAATGTAGAGCGACAGGCGGGAAAACCGCGAGGGCTCGACCACGCCGGCGCCTTCGAGGTCGAGATGAAGCTCAGCGATGCGGGCGTGGATGCGCTGGGCATTGCCGAGCAGGATGGGCCGGGCGATTTTCTCATCTAGGAGGATCTGGGCGGCGCGGAGAATCTTGGTCTCCTCGCCTTCGGGAAAGACGACGCGCTTGGGCTGGCGTTGGGCCTTGTGGATGACGCTGCGCATGACCTCATGGGCTTTGCCCAGGCGGCGCTCGAGCTGTTCTTTGTAGTCGTCCAGGTCGACCGGCTGCTGGGCCACGGCGGTTTCCATCGCCGCCTTCGCCACTGCCGCGGCTTCCCAGAGCAGCACGCGGGGGTCGAAGGGCTTGGGGATGAGGTAGTCGCGGCCGAACTCGAGCCGCTCGACCCCGTAGGCGCGGCAGACCGAGTCGGGCACGTCTTCCTTGGCCAGCGCGGCCAGGGCGCGGGTGGCGGCCAGCTTCATCTCTTCATTGATGGCGGTGGCGCGGACGTCGAGGGCGCCGCGGAAGATGAAGGGGAAGCCGAGGACGTTGTTGACCTGGTTGGGAAAGTCGGAGCGGCCGGTGGCCATCAGCACGTCGTCGCGGGTGGCGACGGCGACATCATAGGGAATCTCTGGGTCGGGGTTGGCCATGGCGAAGACGATGGGGTTGGGGGCCATGGTGAGGAGCATCTGCGGAGTGACGCAGTCGGCGACCGAGAGTCCGACAAAGACGTCGGCGCCGCGCAGGGCGTCGGCCAGGGTGCGCGCCCCGGTTTCGACGGCGAAGCGTTGCTTGTAGGGATTCATGCCGGCGGTGCGGCCCTGGTAGACGACGCCCTTGGTGTCGCACAGGGTGATGTTCTCGCGCTTCGCGCCCATGCGGATGTAGTGCTCGGCGCAGGCAATGCCGGCGGCGCCGGCGCCGTTGAAGACGATGCGGACGCGGTCGAGCGCCTTGCCGGCCAGCTCGACGGCGTTGAGGAGAGCGGCGCCGGAGATAATGGCGGTGCCATGCTGGTCGTCGTGAAAGACGGGAATGTTGAGGGTGCGCTTGAGCTCTTCTTCAATCTCGAAGCATTCGGGCGCCTTGATGTCTTCCAGGTTGATGCCGCCGAAGGTGGGCTCGAGGAGCTGGCAGAGGCGGATGACCTCTTTGGGGTCCTCGGTGTTGACTTCGATGTCGAAGACGTCAACGTCGGCAAAGCGCTTGAAGAGCACGCCCTTGCCTTCCATGACCGGCTTGCCCGCGAGGGCGCCAATGTTGCCCAGGCCGAGGACGGCGGTGCCGTTGGAGACGACGGCGACGAGGTTGCCCTTGGAGGTGTAGCTGTAGACCAAAGCGGGGTCGCGCTGGATCTCCAGGCACGGGACGGCGACGCCGGGGGTATAGGCCAGGCTCAAGTCGCGCTGGGTGCGGCAAGGCTTGGTGGCGACGGTGGCCAGTTTGCCCGCCGGCGGCCGGGAATGGTATTCGAGCGCGTCTTCCTTGCGGATAGTCATGGTCAAACTCCTCCGGGGCAGGCGGCTGCGGCACAACCTCCCACACCCGTTGGAGCAACTGGCCAACCAGAGTGGCGGAGGGAAGGCCAGCGCGAGCGCGTTTGTTTTCAAGCGACTGGAAGCAGACGGGGGACCGGCGCCTGCCCTGCCCCGCCCCGAGCGACAATTTGTCCGCGGCGGAACCTGAGCGGCGCCGAGGGAAGACAGAAAGTTGACGGCCGATTCGCTGCCCGATAAGTTGCGGAACCGCGCCAAGTTAGAAAGCGCAGGATTGGCGGGCGTCGTGCTCTCCTCCGATGCGGAGAAGGTGTGAGGCGAGGAGGACGACGGTGAAACGCGCAATCATTCTGGGAGCAGCGGGACGCGACTTCCACAACTTCAACGTGGTGTTTCGCGACAACCCGGAGTTCAACGTAGTGGCCTTCACGGCGGCGCAGATCCCGGGCATCGACGGCCGGGTGTACCCGCCTGCGCTGGCGGGCGGGCTTTATCCCGACGGCATTCCCATCGTGGCGGAAGAGGAGTTGGAGCGGATGATCCACGACCGCGGGGTGGAGGTGGTGGTGTTCGCCTACAGCGACCTTTCCCACGAGGCGGTGATGCACCTGGCCTCGCGGGCGGTGGCGGCGGGAGCGGACTTCTGGCTGCTGGGGACGGCGCAGACGCAGATCATCTCGCGGCTGCCGGTGGTCTCGGTGTGCGCGGTGCGGACGGGGAGCGGGAAGAGCCCGGTGTCGCGGCGGCTGGTGGCGGAGCTGCGGGGGCTGGGCTGGCGCCCGGTGGTGGTGCGGCACCCGATGCCTTACGGCAACCTGACCCTGCAGCGGGCGCAGCGCTTCGCGACCCTAGAGGACCTCGACCGGCAGCAGTGCACCATCGAAGAGCGGGAGGAGTTCGAGCCGCACCTGCGCCAGGGCACAGTGGTGTTTGCCGGGGTGGACTACGGGGAAATCCTGCGGCAAGCGGAGAAGGAAGGCGACATCATCGTATGGGACGGCGGGAACAACGACACGCCCTTCTACCACTCGGAGTTGGAGATTGTGGTGGCCGACCCGCACCGGCCGGGGCACGAGCTGAAGTACTTCCCGGGCGAGGTGAACCTGCGGCGGGCGCACGTGGTGGTCATCAACAAGGTGGACACCGCCTCGGCGATTGCGGTGGAGATGGTGCGGGCCAACGTGGCGCGGGTGAACGCGCGGGCGCTGGTGGTGGAGACGGCCTGCCAGCCCACGGTGGCGCGGCCGGGAGAAGTCTGCGGGAAACGGGTGCTGGTGGTGGAGGACGGGCCGACGCTCACCCACGGCGGGATGAGCTACGGGGCGGGCCTGGTGGCGGCGCGGGCCTACGGGGCGGCGGAGTGCGTGGACCCGCGGCCGTACGCGGTGGGCTCGATCCGGGAGACCTTCGCGGACGCGCCGCAACTGCACCAGCTGCTGCCGGCGATGGGCTACAGCGAGACGCAACGGCGCGAGCTGGAGGAGACCATCAACCGCACCCCATGCGACCTGGTGCTGGTGGCCACGCCGGTGGACCTGGGCCGGCTGCTTCGCTTGAACAAGCCCAGCCAGCGGGTGAGCTATGAGATCGAGGAACGGACACGGCCGGACTTCAGCGAGATCCTGGCCGACTTCACGGCGCGCTGCCAGCGGGCGGCGGTGGCGTGAGCCCTGCGGGCAGGAAGGAGGAGGCCATGAAATTTGCCAAGAAGGCGGGCGGGGCGGAGCCGCTGCCGCCGTTGCGCTGGCCGGCGCCGCTGGTGGGCGAAGACCTGGTGTCGGTGGCGGACCTGAATACCGATGAGGTGTGGTTCCTGTTGGATTTGGCGGCGCGGGTGAAGGCGCAGCCGGGCCGCTACCGGCACGCGCTGGAGCGCAAGACGCTGGCGATGCTGTTCGAGAAGCCGAGCCTGCGGACGCGGGTGACCTTTCAGGTGGCGATGGAACAACTGGGCGGGCACGCGATTTACCTCGGGCCGGAAGAGGTGGGGCTGGGAAAGCGCGAGGGGGTGAAGGACGTGGCGCACAACCTCTCGTGCTGGGTGGACGCGGTGGTGGTGCGGGTGCGCTCGCACGCGACGGTGGAGCAACTGGCCGAGCACGCCCAGGTGCCGGTCATCAACGGCTTGTCCGACTTCGAGCACCCCTGCCAGGCGCTGGGGGACTATATGACTTTGCTGGAGCACCGGCACCGGCCGTCGGACACGCTGCTGGCCTGGGTGGGGGATGGGAACAACGTCTGCCACTCGCTGATTCACGGGGCGGCGCGCACCAGCGTGAACATGCGGATTGCCACGCCGCCGGGCTATGAGCCCGAGGCGCGGGTGGTGGAGGAGGCGCGCGCGCACGGCGCGCACCTCGAGCTGACCCACGACCCCTTCGAAGCCGTGGCGGGCGCCGACGCCGTCTACACCGACGTGTGGGTGAGCATGGGCCAGGAAGGCGCGGCGGAGACGCGGCGGGAAGCGTTTCGTCCGTATCAAGTCAACGCGCGGCTGATGGCGCGCGCGGGCGAAGACGCGCTCTTCATGCACTGCCTGCCGGCGCGCCGCGGCGAAGAAGTGACCGACGAGGTCATCGACTCGCCGCACTCGCTCGTCTGCCAGCAGGCGCAGAACCGGCTGCACATCCAGAAGGCCATCCTGCTGGCTCTGCTGGCCTGAGAGGCTCCGATGCCTACCGCGGTGGTCGCCATCGGAGGAAACTCTCTCGTCCCTAACGGCGGGCGCGGCACGCTGGAGGAGCAGCGCGAGGCGCTGCGGGTCACCTGCGAAGGCATCGCGGACGTGCTGGCCTGCGGCTACCGCGTGGTGGTGACGCACGGCAACGGCCCGCAGGTGGGCGACGCCTGGCGGCGCTCCGAGCTGGCGGCGGCGGAGGTGGAGCCGCTCCCCCTGGATGTGTGCGTGGCCGAAACCCAGGGAAGCATCGGGTACCTCCTGCAACAGACGTTGGAAGACACACTGCGGCGGCGCCACTTGCGCCAACCGGTGGCCACGATCGTCACCCAGGTGCTGGTGTCGCGCGACGACCCGGCGTTCGCCTGCCCAACCAAGCCGGTCGGGCCAGTCTACTCACGAGAGGAAGCCGAGGAAAGGCGCGCCCGCCTGGGCTGGCGGATGGTCGAGGAGGTGGGGCGTGGCTACCGGCGGGTGGTGGCGTCGCCGCAGCCTCGGGGAATCGTCGAGTTCGGCGCCATAAGCGCGGGGGTCGCGCGAGGTACCGTAGTGATCGCGTGCGGCGGCGGCGGCATTCCGGTCGAGCTCGAACAAGACCGGCTGCGCGGGGTCGAGGCCGTGATTGACAAGGACCGCGCCTCCGGCCTGCTGGCCACTGAGCTGGGCGCCGAACTGCTGCTCATCTCCACCAGCGTCGACGAGGTCTACCTGCACTACGGCCAGCTCTGGCAGAAGCCGCTCGGACGCTTGAGCGTGGAGGAGGCGCGGCGCTACCTGGTGGCGGGAGAATTCGCGCCCGGCAGCATGGGCCCGAAGATTGAAGCCGCCCTCGGCTACCTGGAGCGTGGCGGGCGGCTGGTCATCATTACTTCGCCGGGAAGAATCCGCGCCGCGCTGGAAGGTTCCGCCGGCACCCGCATCGCCGCGCACGAGCAGTACGCCGCCCTGCCCGTCCGCCCGGCCGCCTGATCCCTAGACCGTCCTCCCTCGCCTCCTCCTTAGGTTCAGCCCAGCGGCTCCTGCCGCTGGGACCCCGTGGCGGGAACCACGGGGCTGAACGTGAATTGGTTGGCAAGGCATCCTTGAAACCACGCGCGCCGCGGCAAACCTCAACAGTCGCCGTCGAGAATCTCGACGCAGGTTCAGGCCACTCTTGCCTTTGAAGTTCGCAAGTACCGCGTCGATTTTTTCTTCGGCGAGCGTCGAATTCCTCGACGAATCGTGCGCCGAAGCCGTTTCGAGGCGCGCGCGAATTTTTCCAAGCGCCTGAAAAAGCAGCACATCGAGTTGGCGGTTTCTCGCGACGCGACCGCGTTTGGCGGTGTGCGTGCCTTTAACAGGGTGCAAGTGCCGACGCAAGTGTGAGTCGGCAGAAAGGAAGGTGAGCCATGACAGTCCTCCTGGTACTGGCGATGTTCCTGGTGTTCATCGCGCTCGATTACGCGCTCAACCGCAAGCGAGCGCCGGCGGTAGCCACGGCCGAAGCGCGCCCGGCGCGCGCGCGCCCTTTGACCCGCTACATTGAAGGGTTCCTCGCGCCCGACAACCTCCGCTACCACCCCGGGCACACCTGGTTGGCGCGCGAGCGCAAGAACCTGGTGCGGGTGGGCGCCGACGAGTTCGCCGCGGTTCTTGCGGGCCCGATCGCCCAGCTCGAGCTGCCCAAGCCCGGCCACTGGATCCGGCAAGGGCAGAAGGCCTGGGCCTTCACGCGCGACGGCGAGCGCACCGAGATGGTGTCGCCCATCGAAGGCGAGGTGCTCGAAGTTAACCACGAAGTGATGAACGACCCGTCGCTGCTGCGCCGCGACCCCTACGGCGCCGGCTGGCTGATGACCGTGTTCGTCCCCGACGAGGAGAGCACGGCACGCAACCTGGTTCCCGAGGGCTTGGTGGCCGGCTGGCTGCGCGACGCCGTCCAGCGGCTCTATGCCCGGCAGCCGCAGCTCGCGGGCGCGGTGGCAGCCGACGGCGGCCGTCCCGCCGACGACGTCTTCGCCGCGCTGCCCGACACCTCGTGGAAGGAGCTGACCCGCGAGTTCTTCCTGACCTGAAGAAGAGCGGGTTGGCGGCGAGTTTGACCCGATTCGGGTCGGCTGCTAGACTGGTCTATCATGGGCACAACCCCGCGTCCTACGGTTGAACTCGATCCCCGCCTCTACCGGGCGCTGAAACGGCGCGCGCGGGGCAGCAAGCGCTCGCTCGCGCGCCTGGTGAACGACGCCGTGCGGGAAGCGCTGCGCCAGGATTCGCGCGGCCGGGGACGCCGGCTCTCGCGCGAAGACGCCGCCGACATTGCCGCCATCTTGGAGCGCCGACACGAACGCAGCCGCCCACTGGACGACGTCATCCGTGACATGAAGCGCGACGGCCTGCTGTAGCAATCCGCCGGATGGGCGCACCCTACACCGTCCGGGTCAAGGACAGCGCCGAACGCGAACTCCGAAAGCTCCCCAGGAAGGACAATCAGCGAGTCCTCAACCGCCTTCAAGCGCTGGCCTCCGACCCGCGTCCTCCCGGCGCGGTCCATTTGGCCGGCGAGGATGCCTACCGTGTCCGCCAAGGCGACTACCGCATTGTCTACACGATAGACGACCTAAACCGGATCGTCCTAGTCACCAAGATCCGCCACCGCCGCGAGGCCTACCGCTAAGGCCTTCTTAGCGCTGGCGGGTGAGGCGAAATCCTGTCGCGATTCCCCACGGAGGGTCGGGGAACCGCGACTTTTTGTCAGCCTCCTCTTTCACCGCTCCCTAACCCCTGACAAACAAGCGAGTTGCCACCGTGCTCCGTGGCGCGCCGATTGCCTTATTCAATGGGGGAAAGGAGGCCGGCGTGTCCAAGTCCAAAGCCATCCTCTACGATACAACCCTGTGCGTCGGCTGCCGGATGTGCGAGCAGGCCTGCGCCGAGCGCTGGGGACTGCTGTACGACGACACCATCGCCAAGGAAGAAAAACTCTCCGAGCACAAGCTGACGGCGGTCGTGACCATCGGCGAGCGCTTTAACCGCCGGCTGTGCATGCACTGCGAGGAGCCCACCTGCGAATCGGTCTGCCCGGTGGGCGCACTGGAGAAGACCGCGCTCGGCCCCGTGGTGTACCACGAAGACCGCTGCATCGGCTGCCGCTACTGCATGCTGGCCTGCCCCTTCCAGGTCCCCGCCTACGAGTGGAGCAAAGCGCTGCCGCGGGTGAAGAAGTGCGACCTCTGCTACGAGCGGCAGCAGGCGGGTCTGCAAACAGCTTGCTCGGAGATTTGCCCGACCAACGCGACGATTTCCGGCGACCGCGACGAGCTCATCGCCGAGGCGCGCCGCCGCCTGGCCGAGAATCCGGAGAACTACTACCCGCGCATCTACGGCATCGAGGAAGTCGGCGGCACCTCCGTGCTCATCCTCTCCGCCGTGCCCTTCGAGGAGCTCGGGCTGCGCGCCGACCTGCCGCGCGAGGCGCTGCCGGTGCTGACCTGGCGCGCGCTCTCGCTCGTCCCAGACATCGTCGGCGTCGGCACCGTACTGCTGGGCGGCATCTGGTGGATCACGCACCGCCGCGAAGAAGTCGCCGCCGCCGAGGGAAAGGAGAAGAAGTCGTGAACGCCATCGCCTCTCCGCTGGCGCGTCTGCGCTGGCCGCGCTTCAACCTCTGGCACGTCATCTTCTGGCTAGTGATGCTGGGCGGCCTCTACGCCGCCTACACGCGCTTCCTCCACGGCCTCGGCGCCGCCACGCACTTGAGCGACCAATTTCCCTGGGGCCTGTGGATCGGCTTCGACGTTTTGTGTGGCGTCGGGCTGGCGGCGGGCGGATTTACGCTGGCGGCCATCGTGCACATTTTCAATATCGAGCGCTACAAGGCGATTCTACGGGCGACGATTCTCACCGCGTTTCTGGGCTACCTGCTGGTGATTGTGGCGCTGCTGTTCGACCTGGGGCGGCCCTACCGCATCTGGCACGCGCTCATCATGTGGAACCCGCGCTCGGTGATGTTCGAGGTGGCGTGGTGCGTGATGCTGTATACGACGGTGCTGGCGCTGGAGTTTGCGCCGGCGGTGCTGGAGCGGTTCGGGTGGCAGACGCCGCTGCGCTGGCTGCGGGCGGTGTCGATTCCGCTGGTGATCGCGGGGGTAATCCTGTCCACTCTGCACCAATCCTCACTGGGCAGCCTCTACCTCATCGTGCCCCACAAGCTCTACCCGCTGTGGTACTCGCCGCTGCTGCCGCTGTTCTTCTTCCTCTCGGCGATGTGCGTGGGGTTCGCCATGGTGGTCTTCGAATCCTGGCACAGCAGCCGCGCCTTCGGCCGGCAACTCGAGCTGCCGCTGCTGGCCAGCATGGCCCGCGTGCTGGCCGTCCTGCTCGGGGTCTACCTGCTGCTGCGCTTCGTGGACCTGCGCCACCGCGATGTGCTCGGCCTGGTCGTCGTGCCGCGGCTGGAGACCTGGCTCTTCTGGCTTGAAATCCTGCTGATGCTCGTCCCGATGCTGCTGCTCTTCCGCCGCACGGTGCGGCTGAGCCCCGGTGCGCTCTACGCCTCCGCCGTGATGGTCATCTTCGGCTTCGTCGCCCACCGGCTCAACGTCAGCGTCACGGGCATGGAAGCCGGCTCCGGCACCAGCTACCTGCCCAAGTGGACCGAAGTCATGGTCACGCTGGCCATCATCGCCCTCGGCTTTGCCGTCTTCCGTTTCGTCGCCAAAAACTTCCCCGTCTTCCCCGAAGAATCGCCGCGGCCGCTTCCGGCGCCGGCAGCCGGTGATTGAGAGGGAAATGGTTATGCGCGCCCCGCACCCAAGCGCCAACGCCGGAGAGCACCGGCGCGTTAGGTTTCCATGGCGCTTGGGTGCGGGGTTAGCGGTCAAGCTGGCCGTCTGCCTGGTGGTCAGCACCGGCGCGCTCTTCGCTCTCTTCGGCTACTGGAACCTGCGCCTGCAGCGCCAGCACTCGGAAGACATGGTTCTGCAGAGCGCCGACCGCATCAGCGACGTCATCCAGCGCAGCACCCGCTACCAGATGCTCCGCAACGACCGGGAAGCTCTTTACGAATCCATCCGCACCATCGGCACCGAGCCCGGCATCCGCCGCGTCCGCATCTTCAACGAAGAGGGCCGCATCAGCTTCTCCACCGACCCGGCGGAGATCAACACCCTGGTCGACAAGCAGGCCGAAGCCTGCTTCGCCTGCCACGCCCAGCAGGCCCCGCTCACCCGGCTCGACCGCCCCGACCGCGCCCGCATCTTCCACGACGCCGCCGGCCGCCGGACCCTCGGCCTCATCCGCCCCATCGAGAACGAACCCGCCTGCGCCGACGCCGCCTGCCATGCCCATCCGCCCGAGCGGCGCATCCTGGGCGTGATTGACACCGACCTCTCCCTCGACACCGTGGACACGCAGTTGGCCGAGCGCCAGCGCCAGCTCGCCGGCTTCACTCTGCTGGCCATGGTGCTGGCCTCGCTGGTCAGCGTCGCCTTCGTCTGGGCCGTTGTCCACCGCCCGGTGAAGGAGCTCAAGGCCGGCACGCAGGCCATGGCCGCCGGCGACCTCGACCATCGCCTCGAAGTGCGCTCCGCCGACGAGCTGGGCGAGCTGGCCGCCAGCTTCAACAAGATGGCCGCCGACCTCTCCCGCGCCCACCAGGAGCTCACCGGCTGGGCGCGCACGCTGGAAGACCGGGTCGAGCAGAAGACCGCCGAGCTCCAGCAGGCTCACACGCATCTGGTGCGCAGCGAAAAGATGGCGGCCCTGGGCAAACTCGCCGCCACCATCGCCCACGAGGTCAACAATCCCCTCGCCGGCATCCTCACCTATTCGCGGCTGTGCCTGAAGCAGCTCGACTCGCACGAGGTGACGCCCGAGAAGCGGGCCGAAGTGCTCGAGCAGCTCCACATCATCGAGCGCGAAAGCCGACGCTGCGGCGACATCATGCGCAACCTGCTCAGCTTCGCCCGCCAGACCCCGCCGCGGCGCGAACCCGCCGAGCTCAACGCCCTGGTCGAGCACACGCTGGCCCTGGTGCGGCATGAGCTCGAGTTGCGCGGCATCGAGCTCGAGACCCGCCTCGCCGACGGCCTGCCGCCGCTGGCCTGCGACGCCAACCAGGTTCAGCAGGTGCTGCTCGCCCTGGCGGTCAACGCCCTGGAGGCCATGCCGCGCGGCGGCCGGCTGGTGGTGAAGACCCGCGCGGCGTCCGAGAGCGTGCTCGAAGTCCGCGTGCGCGACACCGGCGTCGGCATCCCGCGCGAGGCTCTGCCGCACATCTTCGAGCCCTTCTTCACCACCAAGGAAGACCAGCACCGCACCGGGCTGGGGCTGGCGGTGGCGCGCAGCATCGTCGAGCAGCACGGCGGCTCGCTCGAGGTCGCCTCCACCCCCGGGCAGGGCACCGAGTTTACGGTCCGCCTGCCGCTCCAGCCCGCGGAAGAACCCCTGGCGGCAGCGTCCGGTTTCAGAGGAGAACGGTCATGAACAGCACCGCAACCGAAGCCATCAAGACCAAGGCGCGAATCCTGATTGTGGACGACGAGCTGGTGGTGCGCGACTCGCTGGGGAAATGGTTCCTCACCGAAGGCTACCAGGTGGAGTGCGTCTCCAGCGCCCGAGAAGCGCTGGAAGCCATCCAGCGCCAGGACTTCGACCTCGCCCTGCTCGACATCAAGATGCCCGGCATGGACGGCATGGAGCTGCAACAACGCCTGCGCGACGCCGACCCCGGGCTGCTGGTCATCATCATGACCGGCTACGCCTCGGTCGAGACCGCCGTGCAGGCCCTCAAGCGCGGCGCCTACGACTACATCACCAAGCCCTTCGACCCCGACGAGCTGGTGCACCTGGTCTCGAAGGCCCTCGAGCACCGCCAGGCCAAGCGCGAGGTCGCCCGCCTGCAGGAAAGCCTGACGGAAATCTTTCCCCGCACCGAGCTCGTTGGCCAGAGCCCGGCCATGAAGCGCGTCTACGAGCTGGTGGAGATGGTGGCGCCCACCGACGCCACCGTGCTCATCACCGGCGAGAGCGGCACCGGCAAGGAGCTGGTCGCCCGCGCCATCCATGCCACCAGCCCCCGCCGCTACATGCCGCTGGTGGTCATCCACTGCGGCGCCCTCACCGAGACCCTGCTGGAAAGCGAGCTCTTCGGCCACGAGCGCGGCGCCTTCACCGGCGCGCAGGCGCGCAAGAAAGGCAAGTTCGAGGTCGCCGACGGCGGCACCATCTTCCTCGACGAAATCGGCGACATCAGCCTCAAGACCCAGACCGACCTGCTGCGCGTGCTGCAGGAAAAAGAAATCGTCCGCGTGGGCGGCACCCAACCCATCGCGGTCGACTTCCGCTGCATCGCCGCCACCAACAGAGACCTGGCCGCCATGGTGCGCGAGGGCACCTTCCGCCCCGACCTCTACTACCGCCTCAACGTCTTCACCATCCACCTGCCGCCGCTGCGCGAGCGGCGCGAAGACGTCCCGCTGCTGGCCGCGCACTTCCTCGAGAAGCACGCGGCCGCGATGAACAAGCCCGCGCCGCGCATCTCGGCGCCAGCCATGGACCTCCTCCTCAGCTATGCCTGGCCGGGCAACGTGCGGGAGCTCGAGAACGCCATCGAGCGCGCCCTGGTCATCGGCCGCGGCGCCGAAGTCCAGCCCGCCGACTTCCCCTTCCAGCTCCATCCCGCCGAGCCCGCCGGCGGGCGCACGCTGGAAGACATCGAGCGCGCCCACATCGAGCGCGTGCTGGAGGAAACCGGCTGGAACCTCTCCCGCACCGCGCGCATCCTCGACATCGACCGCACCACGCTCTACCACAAGCTGCGACGCTACGGACTGAAACGGAATGAACTGGCGAGCACATGAAGGCGATTCACCTGGTCGCGGTGGAAGCGGCGACGGCGCGCGACTCCGCCGTGCCGGCCGAGCGGCTGGTCCCGCCGGCCGCGGGGCTGGATGAGTTGGCCGCGGCCCTGGCCCGCGTCTTCCGCGTTGCCTGCCGCGTGCGCCCCGAGCGACTCGACCCGTCCTTTGCCTTTGACCCCGTGCGGCGGCAGTACCACTCCACCGCCATCTTGCAGCGCCTGGACGCGCTGGCGGCGGGCGACGATGTCCGCCTGCTGGGGATCACGCCGCTTGACCTCTACGTCCCCGTGCTCACTTTCGTGTTCGGCGAAGCGCAACTCGGAGGCCGCTGCGCCTTGGTCTCGCTCCACCGCCTGTGCGAAGAATTCTACGGCCTGCCGGCGTCCGAAGCTCTGTTGCGCGAACGTCTGCTCAAGGAGGCCGTCCACGAGCTCGGCCACACCTTCGGCCTGCGGCACTGCGACGACTGGAATTGCGTGATGGCCTCGGCCCACGCGGTCGAGCGCCTCGACGTCAAGAGTGCGGAGTTCTGCCCCGCCTGCGCGCGGCGCATCTGCTGGGAGCAGCCGACGAATCCAAAGGTTTCCCTCCAGGGCTAGAGAAAAAAGCAGATTCCTCGCCTGCCCTCGCGCCAAGCGCGAGGACAGACTCGGAATGACAGTGTTTGGAGACGTCGGGTGATGTCGCCACTGAAGTGGCGACCCCATTCTCGTTGCCTGCAGGAGTTAGCCTTGCTGTCAATGGGGTCGCCGCTTTAGCGGCGACATGAGGCAGCGCTTCCTTTCCTCCGGGGCTTGAGCCCCGAAATTGCCTCAACCGGTTACAGGTGCGCCAGGCACTCTTTCCCGCAGGTGAGCGGCTGGCCGCGAAAGAGAGAGCAGGCGGTCACGTCGAGAACGCGCAGCTCGCCGAAGCCGGCTTCGCCCTCAAGCCCCGTGACCACGGCCTCTTCTCTCTTCACCGGGCAGCGCACCGAGTGCCGGTGCAGACCCGGCCCGAAGCGCCAGAGCGCCAGGGCCGCGACCACCCACCACGCCAGCACGGTAGCAAACGCCATCCATTGCGCCGTGTCCATGGTTCCCTCCTTCCCTGCTGCAGACAGGCTTCACGCCACCTTCGAGACGCGGCCTCGCGTGACGGCGGAATCGAGCAGCCGGTGGAACTCCTCCAGCGGCGTCGTCCAGCGCACCAGGTTGAAGCTGCCGGCGGCCAGCTCGTCGAGCACGTACTCTTCGTCCTCCGGCCCGGCGAAGAGCAGCACCGGCGGATGGCCCGGCCGGCTGCAGAGCTCCCGCACCAGCCGGCACTCAGCGGTGTAGGGCGGCGTCACCTCGAACACCAGCACGTCAAAGACAGAGTTCTCGATCAGGTTGCCGGCTTCGTAGGGGTCGTAGGCGTACCGCACGCGGTAGCCGAAGCGCTCCTCGAGCGCGTCCATCGTCCGGCGCAGAAGCCCCGTCGGACCCACCACCAGTACGCATGGGCATTTCTCTTTCATCGCGCACCTCCTGCCGGGACTTCTACGTCCTAGCGATAAAAGTTGATACCGTCCTTGCCCGCGCCCGCCAGACCGATGACGGTCTCGTCTTCCTTGCCCACCACCGTCATACGCACGTAGATGGGGCGCTTGCGCTCGGCCAAGCGGCACTCCAGACAGAGAGGCTTGGTTGAGAAGAGACTCTTCCGCAGGACCGAGCTTTCCCGCCCGCACTCCGCACACTTGCCCATGGCGTCCTCCTTACTTCAGCTTGCGGTCTTCAATCCCACCGGCATCGGCGTTCCCGCCAGTTGCGCCAGGCCGTGCTGGTAGCCTTTGTCGAACGCCGCCAGGTTCAGCGCCTCGGTGCCGCGCGGAACCGACTCGCCGACGGCGCGGCGCGCCGACTCCACCCGCAGCAGGCCGGTGATGGCGGTGAAGAAGCCCACCAGCACCATGTTGAGCACCATCTTGCGGCCGAGCTCTTCCGCCAGCCGCGTGGCCAGCACGCGGTAGACGCGCAGGTCCGGGCGCAGGTCGGCCGCCGCGGCGGGCTGCACCAGGTCTTCTTCCAACAGCAGGATTCCGTCCTCTTGCAGGCGCGGCGCGAAGCGCAGGTAGGCTTCCTGCGAAAGCGTCGCCAGGATGTTGGGCCGGTCGACGTAGGGGTAGTGCACCGGCTCGGGCGAGACCACGAGCTGCACGCTGCAGGCGCTGCCGCGGGCTTCCGGCCCGAAGCTCTGGGTCAGCGAGACGTGGTAGTTCTCGTAGAGCGCCAGCCCCCGGCCAATCGTCATCCCGGCCAGGATGACGCCCTGGCCGCCCAACCCGGCGAGCTGGAGCTCAAGAGCGGGCATCTTCGCCTCCACAGCCGGCGTACTGGGCTTCGAGCGTGCGCCCGAGCTGCTGGTTCATCAGGTCAAGGAAGGTCGGCCGCTCGATGTCCACGAACTTCCCTACCACGATCGGCCCCTGATAGTTGATGCCGACTTCCTTGGTAGGGGCGCCGTGGCGGACGACACTGGCTTCCTTGTAATACTTCAGCGCCTCCAGGCCGTCGCCGAGGCGGTTGCGGCGCTGGTAGAGCGTCGGGCAGGGGCTGATGATTTCCAGGAAGGAGAAGCCTTTCTTGCGCAGCACTTCGCCCATGGCGTGGGCGAGTTGGCGGACATGGTAGACCGTCCACCGGGCGACGTAGACCGCGCCGGAGGACTCGGCCAGGAACGGAAGGTTGAAGGGCAGCTCGAAGCAGCCGTAGGGAGTCGTGGTGCTCATGGCGCTCACCGGCGTGGTGGGGCCGACCTGGCCGCCGGTCATGCCGTAGGTGAAGTTGTTGATGCAGATGATCTTCAAATCAATGTTCCGCCGGGCGGCGTGGATGAGGTGGTTGCCGCCGATGCCGGCCAGGTCGCCGTCGCCGCTATAGACCACCACCGTCAACTCCGGGCGCGCCAGCTTGAGCCCGGTGGCGAAGGGGATGGCGCGGCCGTGGGTGGTGTGGAAGGAGTCGAGGTCGAGGTAGCCGGCCACGCGGCCGCTGCAACCGATGCCGGAGACGATGGCAACCTTGTCGAGGTCGAGCTCGGATTTCAGCAGCGCCCGCGCAAAGCAGTTGACCGTGGTGCCGATGCCGCAGCCGGGGCACCAGATGTGCGGCATGCGGTGGCTGCGGAGGAACTCTTCCACGGGGTTGGGCGCCAGCACCTCGGGCAGCGTGCTCATCGCGCCACCTCCGCCACCGGCGCGGCCGCCAGGATTGCGTCCAGGATCTCTTCCGGGTGATGGACGGCGCCGCCCGAGTGCGGCAGCAGCACGGTGGGGGCGCGGCCGGCCGCCAGCCGCTCGACCTCCAGCGCCACCTGGCCGCGGTTCAGCTCCGCCACCACAAAGGCGCGCGCGCGCCGCGCCAGCTCGCGCAGGCGCGTCTCCGGGAACGGCCAGACAACCTGCGGGCGGAACAACCCAGCGCGGACGCCCCGCCGGCGCGCCAACTGCACAGCGTGGAGGGCGACGCGGGAGGTGATGCCGTAGGCGACGACGATGACGTCGGCGTCGGCGGTCTCGACTTCTTCCGCCCGCGCCATCGTGTCGGCCGCGCCACGGATCTTCTCCACCAGCCGCATCACGAGCCGGTGCTGGGCTTCGACGCTGACCGCCGGGTAGCCGTGCTCGTCGTGGGTCATGCCGGTGACGTGGAAGCGGTAGCCGTCGCCGGCGCGCACCATCTCCGGCACACCGTCGCCGTTGGCCCGGAAGGGCAGGTACTCGCCGGGCGGCTTGCGGGTGTAACGCCGGGGGACGATATCAATCTTGTCGGTGGGCGGGATGACGACGCGCTCGGTCATGTGGCCGACGCATTCGTCCATCATCAGCAGCACCGGGACGCGGTACTGCTCGGAAAGGTTGAAGGCCGCCACGGTGAGGTCGAAGCACTCCTGGGGGGAGTTGGGGGCCAAGGCGATGACCTGGTAGTCGCCGTGCGAGCCCCAGCGCGCCTGCATCATGTCGCCCTGACCGGGCAGCGTGGGCAGCCCGGTTGAAGGGCCGCCCCGCTGCACGTTGACGATGACGCAGGGGGTCTCCGTCATCGCCGCAAAACCGATGTGCTCCATCATCAGCGAAAAGCCGGGGCCGGAAGTTACCGTGAAGGCTTTCGCGCCTCCCCAGGCCGCGCCCAGGATGGCGATGGAGGAGGCGAGCTCGTCTTCCATCTGGATGAACATCCCGCCCACCAGCGGCGCGCGCTGGGCGAAGCGCTCAACGATTTCGGTCGAAGGCGTGATGGGGTAGCCGGCGGCGAAGCGGCAGCCGGCGGCCAGCGCGCCTTCGGCGCAGGCTTGGTCGCCGTCGAGGAAGTGCGTGCCGGTGAGCACGCCCGCGGGGTCAGCTTTCATGTCTGAGCCTCCGCCTCGGCCTTGGCCGGTTGCGAATTGGTCTTGAGCATCACGCCGTAGATGGCGAAGTCGGGGCAGTAGAGGCCGCAGAGGTCGCAGCCGGTGCAGCCGTCGGGGTTGATGAGGTGCGGCGGGTGGTAGCCGGCGCGGTTCAGCTCGGCAGAGAATGCCAGAACCTTGGGCGGGCAGAAGGCGATACAGTACCCGCAGCCCTTGCAGCGGGTGGCGTTGACGTAGATGACGCCCCGAACCTTCTTGGCGCCTGCCTCCGGTGCCGCCACCTTGGACCCGCCTCCTCGCGCGAGAGTGCCTTCGCTTTCATCCTTGCAATCCCCTCGCCATTGCAGGAGCCACCGGATCACCTGCAACCCCTAGCAATAAAATGAGTTGTGCGTGGGATGGCCGCTGGCAGCCGGGCCGAGATGGAACAAAAGCCGCACGCTTGCGCCATTTGCCTGAGCCCGTGACCCTGAGCCTGCCGAACGGGTCAGGACGCCTGGGAAGGGCCTTCCACGATGGCCCCGCCAGGCAGTTTTGGGCTTGGCGCGTCGAAACCTAGAAGCTGACCACCATGCTGGTGGTGATGACGTGGGTTTTGTAGTCGCTTTCAGTGCCCTGCTTGAGGTTGTAGCCGTACCAGCGGTAGCCACCCTTGAAGCTGAGGTTGTCGTTGACCACGTAGCGCAGCATCAGGTGCGGCTGGTGGAAGTTCATCCCGCCCCACTCGATGCGGTCGGGCAGGCCAGTGAAGGCGTTGATGGGAAAAGCTTCGCAGGGGCCGAAGAAGACATTCGGGCAGGTGGCTTCGGGATCCGACGGGGGGTAGGTGCCGGTGGCGAAGAAGACGCGGTAGCCGGCCTCGGCGTGGAGGTTGCCGATGAGGCGGGCGCCGAAATCGAAGTAGGCGTAGTTGTTGTTGTCAATGTAGGTCGAAGGCCGGCAGGGCAGCCCGAGAGCGACCTGGCGCAGCCAGACGCCGCCCACCAGCGTGCAGTTGACGCCGGTGGGGCCGTCCACCAGAAGGAACGTGGTGGGATTGATGCGGCGGCCGATGTCGGTGAAGGAGCTGACGTCGTTGCGAGCGTAGCCGGTGTCAAAGTAGAAGCGCTGCCACTTGGTCAGTTGGAAGTCGACGGTGAAGCCGCGGTTGCGCTGGTTGGAGTCCACGTCGGGGCTGGGGGCGCGCAGATCGAACTGCACCCAGGAGGCGCTGAGGCGCATGCCCTCCGCCGGCTCCCAGCGGGCGCGCACGCGCAGGGTGGTGCGGCGGCCGTCGCGGATGCGGTTGAAGGTGGAGTCGATGCCACCGCGCTCGAAGTCTACGAAGACACCGAGCTGGCGGGTGGGCCTGAAGTCGCCGCCCAGCAGCAGCACGTTGGCGACGCGGGTGGCCGGGTCGCGCGACTCATCGAAGGTCAGCGTGCCGCCGGTGCAGCCGGGCAGTGTGCTGTTGGCGCAGACAAGTTCGGTATCGTGGATGACGGTGTCGCGGCGCAGGTAGCGGTGGCCGCCGCGCACCCCCAGCCAGCGGGTGAAGTCGTAGCGGACCTCAAAGCGGTTGACGTAGTAGTCGACGTCGAAGAGGTTGGCCGGCCGCTCACCGTCGGGGCCGGGGGAGCAGGTCGAGGTGACGGGATTGCAAGCCACGAAAATGTTGGTCTGGTCGAAGCCGGCGATGTCAAAGCCGTTGTAGCGGAAGGTGTTGGAGAGGGTGAGCTTGCGGACCGGGCGCCAGGTGGCCGAGACGTCCGTGAGCGTGTTGGGCCGGAGGGTTTCGCCGACGGAGGTAAAGGTCTCGGTAATGTCGGAGGCCGGATTGCGGGTGCGGCCGAGCAGAAGCTCGTCGCGGGTGTAATCGAACTCGCTGCGCGAGTAGATGAGCCGGGCGGAAACGTCAAAAGTCGGATGCGGCCGGCCCGTGACCGTGAAGCGCACGAAAGGCGTCTTGCCGCGCCCAGGGTAGGCGCGCTCGAGGAAGCGCAGGTTGGAAGTAGTGGCGCCAGTGTTGTTGCCGGGGTTGGGGTCGGGCGGGGTGACCAGCTCGAGGAAGCGGTCGTAGCGGAAGTGTCGGTAGTTGTAGTCGGCAAAAAAGCTCCACTTGCCGATGTTCCAGTCGACCCCGAGGGTGTACTCGTCGTAGGTCTGCCGCAACGGCTCGAAGAGCGTGTACTCGTCGCGGTCGAAGTCGAATGTGGTCAGCACGGGGTTGAAGCCGGTAAAGCTGGAGTTGCGCCGGTAGGCCAGGCGCACCCGCACCGGACGCTTGGGAAACAGGGTGAGCTCATAGTTCTGGCGGCGGCGCTCCTGGTCGTTGCGGTGCTGATCGAGCGCGAAGCCGGGGAAGACGAAGAAGTACTCGCTCTTGAGGAAGTCGGCTTTGAACTCGAACCACCTCTCCTTGCTCAGGCCGTAGCGGAGCCAGTTGTAGGGGTCGCCGCCCCAGCCGCCGGCTTGCATGTACATATCCGTCCAAAAAGCGCCGGGGTCGCGGGCGGTGGCGCGGACGTTGAAGTTGAAGATGCGCGGGCCGTCGCGATAGTTGAGCTGGCTGCGGTAGACCTCGTTGTTGCCGTGGACGTTGACGTGCTGCCAGCCGATCTCCAGGGTCCAGTGGGCGTCATAGAGGCCCCAGGTGCGGGGCGTGAGTTCCTCTGGGGGAGGCCCCACCGGGAGCAGTTCCACTTCGGAACGCTTCTCGGTCTGCTGGGCCCAACCCGGAGCGGCCGAGAGGAGGATCAAACTCAACAACAGCACAACGAGGATTCGGCAACGCATCGCGCACCTCACTCGAAGAAGAACCGGTTCAAATTGGAGCCGTGGATGTTGACGTGGCAGGTCAGGCAGCTGGTGTAGCGGACGTTGGCCTGGCTGTGGAAGGAGGGGATGCCGGCGATCTCCAAGCCGGGAGTCTCCGTGTGGCACTCCAGGCAGAGCTGGTTGACCTGGGCGCGCTTGATGAGGCGCGGGTTCACCGAGCCGTGGGGCTGGTGGCAGAGGGTGCAGCCTTCGAGCTTCACCGGGGCGTGCTCGAAGACGAAGGGCCCCATCTTGTCGGCGTGGCACTTGAAGCAGGCCTGGTCGGTGCCGGTGGAGTCGCGGGTCATGCGGACGTTGAAGCCGCCGTGCTGGTTGTGGCAGTCGGCGCAGCTCATCAGGCCTTCGTTGACCTTGTGGTGGAAGGGCTTGTTGAACTCGGGCCGGACTTCGCCGTGGCAGTCGTAGCACAGGGCCGGGCTGCGGGCCTTAAGCAGGGCTTCCTGGACGTGCGGGGTGTGCACGGTGTGGCATTCGGTGCAGGCCACGCTGTTGAGGCCGTGCTCGCTGGCCAGGAAGTTAGCTCGCTCGTCCTGCATCTTGAGGTGGCAGGTCAGGCAACTGTCGCTGACCGCCTGCGGGCGCACGTCCTTGTAGTTGAAAATCTTGGTGACGTCGCCGCCGCCCTCGATGTGCTCGCGGCCGGGCCCGTGGCAGCTCTCGCAGCCGCGCTCGCTCTGGGGTTTGTCGGTGTTGTCCCAGTCGGAGTAGTGCGGGTTCTTCTTGAAGGCGGCCTCGATGTCGTGGCAGGCGAAGCAGGCATCGCCGCCGACATAGTCCTCGGCTTTGCCGGCCTGCGGGGCCTGGGACAACTTGTAGTCGGTTTTCTTGGCCTTAGGGGCGTCGCGGGACGATTTGTCACGCGGCCCGGCCGTGCCTACCAGAGCCAGGGCGGCGGCCACCAGAAGCAGAATCAGCGTGAAAAGAGGCACTTTGGGAGCGAGTTTACGCTGGAGCATAGAGCCAGCCTCCTGAGTCAAGCACTAGTACGGTGCAATCACAATGCCAAAAGGAATAACCCGCGCAGGGGGACGGTGTCAAATTTTTGGGGAGGTGTGCGGACCGTTCTTGTTCGGGCTCAAGTCACCAGGCAATCCACGGCGAGGCGGCTGGTATCATGAAAGAGGCTACCTGCAGTGTCAAAGCGGCTCACGCCTTGGATACGCGGACGCAGCACTCCTTGTTAAGGGACTGCCCGGAAAGTACGTCCGACTTGGTAGGAAGGAATTGGCCCGTGTTCGTTCCTTTCCCCTTGGCTACTCGGCCCATGGCCCAATGGCCGAAGCCATGCTGCCAGCCCACTACCTCGGGGTGAATGCCTTCGGTCAACTTGGCCACTGCCTTATCCTTGCCATACATGGACTCGACCCACACTTCATCACCCTCGTTGATGCCTAGCCGATCGGCGGCCTTTCGATTCATGACCAAGGGGTTTGTGTCCTTCAACTCCATCAGCCAGGGGTTGTTCATCGTCCGGCTGTGCGTGTGAGTAGCTTCCTTCCAATTGATCAAGAAGAAGGGGTACTCGGTTGTCGGTTGCCACGCGCGCGGCGCGTAGCCCGGGAGCGGATCCACCGGTTGGCCGGCGCCATCCTTCTTTTGCTTCAGCCACTCCGAGTGGAACTCCACCCGGCGGGAGGGCGTGGGGAAACCTTGCACAGCGCGGCCTTCGCGCATGAGGCCGATCAGCTTCCCTGCTTCGTTGGGAGGCTTGTCAAACACTTGATCGCCAACCGTGACCGCGGCCCGGACCTTCTCGGGTGGCAGCTCTCGCTTGTGCTTTTCGTACACCGTACCTTCCGGGTCCACCCACACAGCGCCCGGCAGGGACCGCAGTTGCTCGAGGGTCAGCTTGGCGGGACTGGCCTGCAACATGCGGCTGAGATAGTCTTCGTAGCTCAGGCCAACAAAGAATTCCTTGCCCTCTGTGTCCTTCAATCCCAATCGCCGGCCCAGTTCGAGAATGATGTCGTACTCGGCTGGCTGGCCGAAAATCGGAGGCACGACCGGCTGTCGGAGAGCAATGACCGTCCAAGTGACCCAAGGCACCGAAAGCTCGTAGCGCTCGAGGAAGGTGGTGCCGGGGAGAACGATGTCGGCGAGTTCCGCGGTTTCGCTGATCAGGGTGTCGACGACCACGACGAATTCGAGCTTCTTGAGGGCTTCGAGCACGTTCTTCGTACCGGGCACCGACATGGCCAGGTTCTGGAAGAAAATCATGGCCATCTTGGCCTGGTAGGGACCCGTGTCGTCGAGTAGGCGCTTCACGACCGCCGTGTAGTCACCGGAAACGTGGCCGAACGGCAGCCGGTCGGGGTAGCCATCGAACCGAGGAGCGGCAATCTTCGCCACCTTGGGTTTCAGTCGGGGCGGCCCGTGGCGCTCCGGGATGAGGAGCGTCCCCGGGCGGTCGATGCCGCCCACGAGGGCGCCCAGCAAGCCGATGGCGCGACCCGACTGCACGCCATTGGTGTGGTGCGTGCCCGACCAGACATCCACGAGTTGCGGCTTCGTCATGGCAAACTCGCGTGCCAATCGTTCGGTCGTCGCTGCGGGCACGCCGGTGATGGACTCCGCCCAGGATGGGGTCTTGTCCTTCACATAAGCGTCAAACAATTCGAACCCCACAGTCCAGTCCTTAATAAAGGACTCGTCATAGAGCCTCTCGCGGATG
>Ga0114945_10000424_pt1 | contig 27289 bp, 22 predicted proteins | sample OV2TP3_FD_87194 | JGI IMG/M metagenome (GOLD analysis project Ga0114945, IMG submission 87194) | Hot spring microbial communities from Beatty, Nevada to study Microbial Dark Matter (Phase II) - OV2 TP3 | ecosystem: Environmental > Aquatic > Thermal springs > Hot (42-90C) | place: USA: Beatty...
GTGCTCTACGACCCGCAGACGCGCTCGATGCTCCAGACCGACGCGCAATTCCCCAGCATCGGCAGCCAGAAGAAAGGCATCGTCATCAACCCTGACACCTCCGTGGATGTCTATTTCGGCCCGAAGCCGCCGCCCGGCAAGGAGGGCAACTGGGTGCAAACCGTCCCCGGCAAAGGCTGGTTCACTCTCCTGCGCCTCTACGGCCCGCTCGAACCGTGGTTCGACAAGACGTGGCGTCCCGGAGAAATCGAGTTGGTGAAGTAAGCAAACCAATTAACGACCGAAAGAACACAACAATGAAAACCACACGCAAAACATTCCTCGCCGCCGCGCTCCTTAGCGCGCTGGCGTTCGCCACCTCCAGCGCCTTCGCCGCCGACCCGCTGCCGTCATGGAACGAGGGTCCGGCGAAACAATCCATCATTACCTTCGTCGAGAGGGTGACGACACCCGGTTCGCCTGATTTCGTGCCGGTGCCGGAACGCATCGCCACGTTTGACAACGACGGCACGCTGTGGGCCGAGCAGCCGATGTATTTCCAACTTGCTTTTGTCTTTGACCGCGTGAAGGCGCTCGCGCCCCAGCATCCAGAGTGGAAGGAGAAGGAGCCGTTCAAGTCGGCGCTGGCGGGCGACGTGAAGGGCGCGCTGGCGGGCGGCGAGCACGCTCTGATGGAGTTGACGATGGCGACGCACGCCGGCATGACGACAGAAGAGTTCGAGACGATCGTCCAGGACTGGCTGGCCACGGCGAGGCACGCAAAGACCAAACGGCCGTACACCGAGATGGTCTATCAGCCCATGCTGGAGCTGCTGGCCTACCTGCGCATGAACGGCTTCAAGACCTACATCGTCTCCGGGGGCGGCATCGAGTTCATGCGCCCCTGGGCTGAGAAGGTCTATGGCATTCCGCCCGAACAGGTCGTCGGCAGCAGCATCAAGACGAAGTTTGAAATGCGTGAGGGCAAGCCGGTGCCCAGGCGGCTGGCGGAGCTTGACTTCATCGACGACAAGGACGGCAAGCCGGTAGGCATCCACAAGTTCATCGGCCGGCGGCCCCTCGCCGCCTTCGGCAACTCCGACGGCGATCTGCAAATGCTGCAATGGACCGCCGCCGGGGACGGCGCACGCTTCTGCCTCTATGTCCATCATACCGACGCGGAGCGCGAGTGGGCCTACGACCGGCAGTCCAGCATCGGACGCCTCGACAAGGGCCTCGATGAAGCCGCCGCGAAAGCTTGGACAGTGGTGAGCATGAAGGACGATTGGAAGACTGTCTTCGCGTTCGAGCAGACCCCGGTCACGGCCATTGACATCCTGCTGGAGCCGGACGCCACCATGCTCCAGCATGCCGAAGCCAACAACGCCCGCCTGCTCAAGGTCTTCCCGAAGGGTTTTGCTTTGGATGCGGCGCACCGTCCGCACATCACACTGATTCAGCGGTTCGTCCGCACCGCGGACCTCGACAAGGTCTATGCGGCCACCGGCCGGGTCTTCGCCGACACCAATGTGGCCGACATGAAGCTGGAGGCCTTCAAGCACTAGGCGCAGGCGTGAGAGCGGTTTGGGTCGGAGCGACGCTTCGATGAAGAGAACCAGTCTCATTGCACTGATCGTCCTAGCCGCGCTCGGTGGGGTTGCGGTGTGGCGAATCTGGCCTCCAAGACATCCTGATGGCTCGGAAGCGCAGAGGGCCGCCGACGCCGCTTACGTCGGACGGGCGACCTGCGCCGAGTGTCACCCGGCCGAGACGCAGTTGTATGAGAGTTCCGACCACGACCGGGCCATGGAGCCCGCCGACGCCAAGACGGTTCTGGGCAACTTCAACAACGCTCGCTTCACCTACAACTGGATGACGAGCACCTTCTTCCGCAAAGGCGAGGACTACTGGGTCCGCACCGACGGTCCGGACGGCACGCTGCAGGACTACCGCATCACCTACACCTTCGGCGTCGACCCCCTGCAGCAGTATCTGATTGAGTTTCCCGACGGGCGGCTGCAAGCGCTCGACATCAGCTGGGATTCTCGCCCAAAAGCCCGGGGCGGCCAACGCTGGATCCACCTGCACCCCGATGAGAAGGTGGACTACCGCGACGTCCTCCACTGGACCGGCCCGGCGCTGAACTGGAACTACATGTGTGCCGAGTGCCACTCCACCGACCTGCGGAAAAACTATCGCGCGGAGGAGAACCGGTTCAACACAGAATGGAGTGAGATTGACGTTTCGTGCGAAGCGTGCCACGGGCCGGCTTCTCTACACCTCGCCTGGGCCAGCGGGGGCGGCTCGCCGGCCGATGCCACGAAAGGCTTTCAGGCAAACCTGAGCGCCGACCCAAAGGCCTGGGTGTTCGAGGCGGGCAGCCCGACGGCACGGCTGGCCGCACCCCGAGACACAAGCGCGCAGGTGGAAACCTGCGGGCGCTGCCACTCGCGGCGGACTCAGATTAGCGAGGACTGGCGACCGGGCCAGCCGCTGGCGCAGACTCACCGTGTGGAGTTGCTCGACGAGGGTCTCTATCAGGCCGACGGGCAGATTCTCGATGAGGTGTACGAATACGGGTCGTTCCTGCAGAGCCGCATGCACGCCGGTGGCGTGACCTGCACGGATTGCCATGAGCCGCACCGCGCTCGCCTGCGGGTCGAGGGCAATGCTCTGTGCGCGACCTGTCACCAAGCTTCGGTGTTCGACACGCCTGCGCACCATCACCACCGCGAGGGTACGGAAGCGGCCCGCTGTGTAGCCTGCCACATGCCGGCGCGCCTGTATATGGTTGTCGACGCGCGGCGCGACCACAGTTTTCTCGTGCCTCGTCCCGATCTTTCTGCAGCCATCGGCACACCGAACCCATGCACGGAGTGCCACCGCAACCGTCCGGCTGCCTGGGCCGCCGAGGCGGTGGTGAGGTGGTTTGGGCCGGACCGGACACGCGGTCCAAGCTGGGCGCAGGGGATCGCCAGGGGCCGCCGTTGGGAAGCGGGAGCGAATAAACTTCTGGTTGAGAGCGCGACTTCGCCCGCGACGCCGGCGATCGCTCGCGCTACCGCCACCGGCCTGCTCGCCCGCTTCCCCCAGGCAGTGCGGGCCGAGTTCGTCGAAGCTGCTCTGCGAGACGCCGACCCTCTCGTCCGGCGCGCAGGCCTCGAACTGCTCTTCGCTCTCGACCCGGCAACGAAATGGGAGCTGGGCTCGCCGCTTCTTGGCGATCCCGTTCGGACAGTTCGTCTGCAAGCCGTCGATGCGCTGGCAGATCTTCCGGGCTCGTTGTCGCTGCCGCCCGCGCAGCGCAGCGCATTCGACCGGGCGGTGGACGAGTACCGCGCGGCACAGAAATTGAACGCCGACCGGGCGGATGCCTGGCTCAGCCTCGGGGCTCTTGACGCCCGGCTGGGCAACTACGTCCAAGCGGAGGCGGCCTACCAGGCGGCGATCCGGCTGCAGCCGTCATTCATGCCGTCGTACGTGAACCTGGCCGACCTCTATCGTGCACAAGGCCGCGATGCCGAGGGCGAGCGCGTGCTGCGCCAGGCAATCGCGCAGCAGCCGGATGTCGCCGACGTCCACCATGCGCTGGGACTCCTGCTCGTGCGGCAGAAGCACAGGCAGGAGGCGCTGGGCGAACTCGCCCAAGCGGCCCAACTCGCGCCGGACAACCCGCGCTACGCCTACGTCTATGGCGTCGCGCTCAGCAGCGAAGGCCAGCACGCCAAGGCACTGGCCGTGCTGGCACAGGCGCAGCGCCGCTTCACCGGCCACCGCGACATCCTGGCCGCGCTCGTACAAGTTTCGGCGCAGACTGGCGACCGGGAGGCTGCCGCGGGCTGGGCAGAGAAGCTCCGGGCGCTTGAGGATGACAATAAGCCGTAACGCCGAGGGAGTCGGGTCAGGAACAGCTCAACATGTTTGACGTTCACTTTGTCGAGAGCGACTCGCTGCTGGTGGGCCGTGTCAGAGGTATCCTCGATGGCGCTGTCGCCCGAAAGCTGGTGGAGTTCGTTGAGCTCACTGAGGCCGAGCGCGAAAAGGGCTTCAACCGCTTCTGCGACTTGACGCAGTTGGAACGGATCAACCTGAGCACCGACGAAATCGCCTCGTTGGCGGCGCGGCGGCGCGAGTACAGACCGAGAACCCGGGTTAAATCCGCTTTTCTGGTCGGCGGTCCGCTGGCGCTGGGGACGGTCTACATCTTCAAGGCGCTGATGCAGTCGGAGCGCATCGAGGTGCGGTGGTTCGACTCGGTGGAGGCCGCCGCGGCTTGGCTCCAAGTAAGTCCCAGGATTCTTTGCCAGGGAGACCTGTAAAGCGCAGCAAAAGGAAGACAAGATGACCGAGCAACTGTTCGACAGCGTCCCTCTCTGGGCGGTGTTTGTCGGCACGATGGTGATAACGCTGCTCTCCATCCGTGTTGGGTTTCGCGCCGGCGTCTACCGGCGACGGCAAGCTGAGGAGGCGGAAGGCCCACTCGGTTCCGTGGTCGGGGCGATGCTCGGCCTACTGGCATTTGTCTTGGCGTTCACGTTCGGGATCGCCTCTTCGCGCTTTGACGCGCGCAAGCACTTGGTGCTGGAGGAGGTGAACGCCATCGAGACGACCTATCTGCGCGCGGGCCTGCTCCCGGAGCCGCAGCGGACCGAGAGCCGCCGGCTGCTTCGGCGGTATGTGGGCAAGCGAGCCGAGTTCTCCAGAGATCGAGTCAAGCTGGCGCAGGGCCTCGCCGAGGCCGAGGCGCTGCAAGCCCAGCTCTGGTCGATCGCCGCCCCTCTCGCCCGGGCGGACCTTAACTCGGACATCGGTGCCCTCTACATCGAATCGCTGAACCGCCTCATCGACCTCCACACCGCGCGCGTGACGGTCGCCCTGCAGTATCGCGTCCCGGTGATTGTCTGGATCGGCCTGCTGCTGGTGACCGTGTTGTCGATGGCCGGGGTGGGATACCAGTTCGGGGTCGCCGGGCGGAGCAGCTTCTTGATCCATCTGGTGCTAGCGCTCACTTTCTCGGCGGTTGTCTACCTCATCGCGGATCTCGACCGGCCGCTGCACGGTTTGCTGCAGGTCAGCCAGCAACCGATGCTGGATCTGGGAGAGCGGCTGGAGCGCGCCGAGAGGTGACGGGTACGAGGGGGATGATGTGAGCCCGGATGCTCTCTTGTCGGGAGGCTCGACCATACTTCGCGGGTCACAGGCGGCCACCATCGCGCTTGGCCTTCTTTTGACCGCCCTGCCGATGTGTTGCCAGACCAATCCTCCGCCAAAACCAGCAGAAGAAGAGTTTGAAAACGAGTCCAACCCGACCCAGACTGTCTTCCTGAGCGTTCGCAACCAGTACTTCAACCGCTCTGAGGATGATTGGACCAATGCGCTGGTCATTCGCTCCGACAGGATCTTCATGAGAAAGCACAAACGGCTGGGCGGCAAGACGGGGCTTCTGACGCGCTTCGACGTCCCCGTAGTAATATCCGAGGTTGGCGGCATGACACACGCGGGCCTTGGCGACCTCTACGCGCAGGCCCTGCACGTGCCCTGGCTGACTCCCCGCTTTGCCGTGGCCCTGGGTTCGGGGATAACGATTCCGACGGCTACCCACAGGACTCTGGGCGGCGGAAAGTGGGTCGCAGCCCCTCTGCTGGCTCCCGTCTGGTTCTTCCCGGAGCGCAAGGGCTTCTTTTTCGTGAAGCTTCAACAGTTCGTGTCATTTGCCGGCCCGTCCGACCGCCGGGATTTGAACTACCTTCTCTCCACACCCACCCTGGTCTATCGCTTTCACCCGCGATGGTGGGTCGGGGCCGATACGGAAGTGAAAACCGATTGGGAACAGGACAACCACGTGTCGTTTCGAAGTGGTCTTGAGATTGGCCACGTTGTGAAACCGCACCTCGCGCTTGCGGTCAAGCTCGAGGTTCCGTGGGGCGCGCACCGCGAAGCGGCTCCGTCGGTCCCGGGCGACTGGGCTTTGAAACTAATCCTCACGCGGTACCGCCGTCGTGACTGACGGGCCCAAACGAATGATTCCGCAAGAGGCCTTCATGCGAGGAGCGTCGATGCGAATGCTACTGCGAGCCGTTGTTATTTTGAGCCTTCTGGCCGGCACGGCGGCGTGGGCGGACCAGGTCACCCTGACCAATGGCGACCGCTTGACCGGCCGCATTGTCGAGCTGGACGCGGAGACGCTTCGCTTCCAGACCGAGCTTATGGGAGAAGTCCGCATCCCGCGCCAGGCCATTGCTTCGCTCGCTTCCGACCAGGAGCTGGCGGTCACCCTGCCGGACGGACAGGTCACCGTAGGGACAGTCACGGCACAGGACAGCCAGGTTGAGGTGCGTACCGAGGCTGAGAAGTCCACCATCGCCTTCGACGACATGAAGGCAGCTCGAACGCCGGAGAACCAGGCGAAACACGAGCGGTGGCTCCACCCGCGGTGGTTCGAGAACTGGCAACTGGGCCTGAACACTGCCTTCAGTGCGCGCGGGGGAGGAGGGACGGTGCGGCTGAGCCTGGGGGTCGACCTGGCGCGCATAACCCGCCACGATGAATTCACCTTCTTCCTGCACTCGCTCCAGGAGAGAGAGAAGAAAGGAAGCGTGGTCAACGACGACAAGACTCTCGCCGCCGCGCTGTATGCCCACGACATCACCCCGCGCTGGTACTACTTCGGGGCCACCGATATCGACCGCGACGCCCTGCAGCACCTCAACTTGCGCTGGGTTCTGGGGGGCGGGTTGGGTTGGCGGGTGAAGGAGACCGACCGCCTGCACCTTGACCTGGTGGGCGGCGGCGGGATCGACAACGAGCACTTCCAGGACCGAACCGTGCGGCGCTCGGGCGAAGCCCTTTTTGGACAAGACTTGCAATGGCAGATCGCTCCGCGAATGTTTCTGCAAGAGCGGTGGATCGTCTATCCGAACCTGAGCCGTCGAGGGGAGTTCCGTACGAAACTCTCGGCCACTCTGGAGACCAAGCTCAACGGCTGGCTGAGCTGGCAGTTCACCCTGAGCAACCACTTCCTCAGCGACCCGCCGCCGGAAACCGACAAGAACGACCTGCTGATTACCTCCGGCCTGCGCGTGACGCTGGGCCGAAGAGAGGAAGGGCGCATCAAGCTTCGCCCACGGTAGGCAAACCATTAATGCCGCGCTTCGACACCGTGAACCGGTGCGCCACCGGGACTGGAGGTTGGACACGGTTTCAACCAGTGGAACACGGCCAAACAGCATGAGTAGCAGGCAAAGCGGACCAACAAGATAGCAAGTTACCGCCGAGCTCGTTTATCATCGGGCCTCGCGCGCCGCCGGGAGTTGACCGAGGAGAGGAGCCGTGGCCGCCAAGCCCGACGTCATCGTGGTCGGCGCAGGGATTCTCGGCGCCTGGACGGCCTTTTTCCTGCGCCAGCAAGGGGCGCGCACGCGGTTGCTCGATGCTTGGGAGCCCGGCCACCTGCGGGCCACATCCAGCGACGAGTCCCGCGTCCTGCGCTGCGGCTACGGCGAGCGCCGGCTCTACACGCGCTGGGCCTGGGAAGCGCTGGCGCTGTGGAAACACTGGCAGCAGGCCTGGGGCGTCGAGCTCTTCCACCGCGTTGGGGTATTGTGGCTGCATGAAACCGAGAACGAGTTCGCCACCGCCAGCCTGGCGGCCTTGGCGGGAGAAAACATCCCCGTCGAGCGGTTGACGCTCGGAGAATTCGGTCGGAGGTTCCCTCAGATTTCGCCGGCGGGCGTCGGAGTCGCCTACCTGGAGCCCGAAGCCGGTGTGTTGTCCGCGCGTCGGGCCGTGCGCACCGTGGTGAAGGAGTTTGTCGCCGCGGGCGGCGAGTTTCACCTGGGCCGAGTCGAGCCCCCATCCCACACGAACGGGGCACGGCTGGAAGAAATCAAGCTGGCCGACGGGACGCGCCTCGCCGCCGGCAGCTTCGTCTTCGCGTGCGGCCCCTGGCTGCCACAGCTATTCCCCGACGAGTTGGGAGACTTCATCCGCGTGACGCGGCAGGAGGTCTTCTACTTCGGCGTGCCGCCGGGCGACGCGCGCTTCAGCGCCGGGCAAATGCCCGCCTGGTTGCTCGGCAACTACTATGGCATTCCCGCACTGGCGGGGCGCGGCCTCAAGATGGCCGAAGACGAAGTCGGCCCGCCCTTCGACCCCGACACCGGCGACCGCACGCCCTCTAATGCGGTGGCGCAGAGAGTCCGCGCGCAGCTTGGACTGCGCTTCCCGGCCCTGAAGGACGCGCCGCTGCTCGAGGCGCGCGTGTGCCAGTACGAAAGCACGGCCGATGGCCACCTGCTCCTCGACCATCATCCTGCACGGGAGAACGTATGGTTGGTCGGGGGTGGCTCGGGTCACTCCTTCAAGCTCGCGCCGAAAGTGGGCAGCGTCGTCGCTTCCGCTGCGACCGGAGCCGTAACTGAGCTTCCTCCCGAGCTCCGCTTGCGGCCCCGCACGCCCTCCGGCGCCAGGCCCACGCTCAGCAACTGACGCGTCAGACCGCCAATCGCTAAGTCAGCTCCTTCCGGTAGATGATGAAGTTGCGCGTTACGCGGCCGCCCAGCTTCTCCGCCGTCCGGCGCGAGGCCCAGTTGGCGTCCAACACCACGGTGTAGCTGGCCGTCTTGTAGCCGCGCTCCATCATCGCCAGGTAGCTCCGGGCGGCCAGAGCCAGGTTGATGCCGCGGCCCCGCTGCGTCGAGCGGACACCGATAATCAGCAGCACTCCGTGGTCGATCTGCTCCAAGGCGCGCCGGAACTCCTCCAGGTTCTCTTCGACGGGCTTGCCCCGCAGGCGATGAAGCGCCTGATTCAAGTCTGGAAGGCAAAACACAAAGCCCGCAGGCTCGCCCTCCACTTCGGCGAAGCCCAGAAAGTCGCGAGGCAACACATCTCTGAACGCCGCCGCGAAACCCTGCATCTGCGCCGGGCTGAACTGGGGCGAGCCCCAATGCTGCGCAAAGGTCTCGTTCACCAGCCGGGCAAAGATCAGCCCCTCAGCCTCGAGCCGGTTGAAATCCCACGAACGCAACCGGACGCCGGCTCTGCCGGCTTGCTCAACCATCTCACGGTAGCGGCCGGTCAGCTCGGGCGTGAGCGCGATTTGGTACTGAAGCATTCCCTGCTCCGTGCGAAAGCCGGCGTTCTTGGCGTAACAGTGGTAGTAGGGAGGATTGTAGGTGTGAAACAGCGTCGGAACGGTGTCGTAGGCGTCGATGGTCCACGGGAGCTGCCAGGCGTAGAGGAACGACAGGCGCGCCGCAGTGCACGTCTGTGCCCGCAGCCACTCGCACGCCCCCGCGAACAGCGCCGCCACGGCCGCGTCGGAGTCCGGCAACGCTTCGAAGAAAAGCAGGTGGCCCATGCGCTCGTTCCAGTGGCGGTTGTAGAGCTCGTCCACCACAGCGGTCAGCGTCGCCAGGATTTGTCCTCCGCTCTCCACCCAAAACGGCTGCACCGTCCAGTGTGGGCCCGCTTCTCTGTTGCCGCCTAATAGAGCCGTCAGATGGTGTGAGTCCGACGGAACCCAGTGCGGGCTGCGGCTGTAAACCTCGTGGGCAAAACCAGCGTAGCGAGAGAACTCGTCGGCTGTCTGCAAGCTTCGAACCTTCAAGACGGACTCTCCTTTACTTGGGGTCGGCACTGAGTTTTTCCGTTGTTTTGCTCAAGCGGGCGCCGGGGGCGCTCGGGTACTCGTGGCGGCCGTCCATATGGTCGTACACGATTCTGGTTCGGAACTCCAGATTGTCTCCGAAGGCGTTGCGCCCGGCGTGCGGCCAGGGGACTTCCAGCCCGAGCAGCGCCGCCACCGTGGGCAGGATGTCAATGTGCTGCACGTCGGCGTCGGAGACCACGCCCTGTGTCTGCCCGGGCAGCTTCATGAACAGCGGGATGCGCAGCACCAGGTCGGGGTCGGCGCCCTCGTGCAGGAAGCGCCCCGGGCTCTCCGCCGAGTAGCTGACGCCGTGGTCGCCGACCACAATCAACAAGCTCTTGTCGTACCAGCCCAGCTCCTTGAGCCGCATCACCAGCCCACCGACTTGCTGGTCGGTGTACACCATCTGCTCGAGGTAGTACGAGCGCACCCTTGCCAGCAGCTCCTCGTTGCCGGCCTGCTTGGGCTCGAACTGGATGGGTGACCGCTTCTCCATAATGTACCCATGGGTATTGAGCAGGTACGGAGAGTGGGGATTCAGTTCGTGGAAGTAGACCAGCGTCCGCTCGGCCCGTACCGCCGGGAGCCAGTAAATGAATTCATCGTATCTTTTTATCCGTGCCGCCATCATCTCGACGTTCGAGTAGAACGGTCCCCAGGTGCGAGTCATCTCCGGCAGCGCGATATCGGTATCCTTAGGCAACTGTCGCGCCAAGTAGAGCAGATAGGCGTCGCGCAGCAGCTCGCGCCGGTTGGCGGCGATCTCGACCTCGGGGCAATGGAAGCGCCGCGGGTCGCACAGCGTCGTGTTCACCTCGCGGGCGTGGATATCGTAGTAGGGCCCGAGCAGCGTGAACAGCGTGTTGGGGTAGCGCCGATAGCTCGCCACGGCTCCGTGCGCGTAGTTCCCGGTCAGCATCACCGGCACCGACAGCAGAGTGTGGTCGGCGTTGGCGGTGGCGTTGCGGAACCAGTAGCTTTCCGCCGCCAGCGCGCGCAGGTTCCGGAAGCGCCAATCGTCGATGTTGCCGGACTCATCGAGCAGTATCGGCAGGCTCACCTCGTCGAGCACCAGGATGAAGATGGGCGGCATCTCCTTCGGCTGTTTCACCGCTGGCTGCGCCGCCCGCACCGGCTCGGCGGCCACCGCCTCCGGCCAGGCGCGCCAGAGAAACAGCGCGGGAAAAAGCAGAATCGCCGGCGACAACGCCCAGAGGAACAGCCGGAAGGTCTTCTCGTACCGCAGGTAGGACAACCCCAACAGCAGCGCCACCGGCGCCCACGCCAGGTAGGTGAACCGGAGCACGCCCACCGCCAGCCAGAAGTTCATCCAGGCTTCCGAGTACACGACGTAGGTGTTGTGGACTTGCAGCAGGAACGCGAAGAAGAAGATCGAACTCACAAGGCAGAAGAAAACGCGCGCCGCCCATGGGCTCCACCACCGCAGCCCCGCCCAGATCAGAAACAGCCCCAGCGCCGGCAGCAGACTGAACATTGCGACGATTTCGAGAAGCTGCCCGCCGCTCACTTCCCGCACCGCCAGAAAATCCGGGTTGCCGGCCAGGATCTCGTAGACCGTCTGCGCCACCACCAAGCTGAGCAGGGTGAGCAGGGAGACGAAGACGAAGAGTGTCTCGGAGGATTGCTTTCCCTGTGGGCTCGTTTCCATCTATTTCGTCGCTGATTCTACGGGCGACGGCGGCGCAACGCAAACCGGGTTGAAGGCTGTGCTATAGTAGTTTGACGTCATGCTTCACCACACGACTTCATCGGCGTGCCGCTACTCTCTGCCGCTGCTCCTGCTTGTGCTGGGCCTGCCCGCCGCGGCCCATGCCTACGTCGACCCCGGCGCCGGCAGCATGTTCCTCCAACTGCTGCTCGGCGGCAGCGCCGGCCTGTTGGTTGTTTTCCGGATTTTCCGCGAGAGAATTTACCGATTCTTCGGGCGCCGGAAAGACAGCCAAGAGAAATAGTGCCTCTGCGGCCGTCCGCCTTCGTGCCCAGCCATGACTGAACCCGCCGGCGTCTCCGGCTCGTTTCGCGACCCGGGCGGCTTTGTGTTCGAGCGCGACGGCCGCGTCTTCCGCGTCATCACCCGCCACTCGCTCGATGACTGGAATGCCTTCGCGGCTTCCGAGCTGCGCCGCGAGCTGGAGCGCGACCGGCTGCTCATCGGCACGCGCCCGGCGGAGCCGGCGTCCGCTCCCAAAGTCCTCGAGTCCGGCGCGCAGGTGGTCGAGCACGACCGCGTGCCGTTCGTCTCCTACCCCTACGAGTGGTCGTTCGCCATGCTTAAGGACGCGGCGCGGCTGACGTTGGACCTGCTCGAGCGCGCGCTGGCGCAGGGCTTCATCCTCAAGGACGCCACGTCCTACAACGTGCAATTCCTCGCCAGCCGCCCGACTTTCATCGACGTGCTATCCTTCGCGCGCTACCGCGAGGGCGAGCCCTGGGCCGGCTACAACCAGTTCTGCAAGATGTTTCTCTACCCGCTGATGCTGCAGGCCTACAAGCGCGTTCCGTTCCAGAGCTGGCTGCGGAGCGAGCTCGAGGGAATCGACCCGTTGTCGTTCTCGCGCCTCCTCAGCCTGCGCGACCGCCTGCGCCCGGGCGTGCTCGCCCATGTGCAGGCGCACGCCTGGCTGCAGCAGCGGCTGGCCGCCGACCCGACCAGCGTGCGCGGGGAAATCCGCCAGGCTGGCCTGCCCCGACAGGCCATCGTCAAGAACGTCCGCGGGCTGCGCCGGCTGGTCGAGCGGCTCCAGTCGGCCGAAGAGAAGACCGTGTGGGCGGAGTACGAGCACTCGTGCAGCTACAGCGAGGAGGCTCGAAAGCAGAAGGAAGAGTTTGTACGCGAGGCGGTGGCGGCGCAGCAGCCACAACTGGTTTGGGACCTGGGCGCGAACATCGGGCGCTTCAGCCGCATCGCCGCCGAGCGCGCCGACTACGTCGTCGCCATGGATGGCGACCCCGCCAGCATTGATCTCCTGTACCGCCAAGCGCGAAAGGAAGACGGCGAAACAATCCTCCCGCTGGTGATGAACCTCGCCAACCTTTCCCCCGACCAGGGCTGGCAGGGCCGCGAGCGGCGCTCGCTGGCCGCGCGCGGAAGGCCGGACCTCATCCTCGCGCTGGCGCTCCTCCATCATGTTCGCATCAGCGCCAACATCCCTGTGGAGTCGTTCCTCGAGTGGCTGGCGGACATAGGGAGCGCGCTGGTCATCGAGTTCGTGACCAAAGAGGATGCGCGGGTGCGGCAACTCCTGCTCAACAAGGACGACACCTACGACGACTACGAGCGCGCACGGTTTGAAGCCTGCCTCGCGCGCCGCTTTCGCCTCCAGCGCTCGCAGCCGCTCGATGGCGGCACCCGCTTCCTCTACTTCGCTCGCCCCCTCGGTGCCGGCGACCCCGACTGATCGGGGCCGCCGGCTGTGCGTTGCGCCCTTTCCAGTGCGGGGGGCCCCCGCATATCGGCCGTCTGCTGACTCTGTAAGCTGCAATCGCCGGGCCAAACCGTTGGACGCCCCCGAACACGCCTTTTGGGGCAAAAATTCCCCACTCTCGCGGCCCCGCCCCCAACCGATGCCGCTTGACCGGCCTGCGCGGAGGAAAAAATTTTCCCGGCGGGGAACTATTCCGCTCCTCGGGCGATTCCAGCCGGTGGCAGGATAACCCGCGGCCCGGCCGCGGCATCCAAATGCCCAAGTGCAAGGCGACTTCACTCGCAGGAGGCGCCTGTGAACCAACCTGTGAAACCTTCGTCCCCGCAACACAACGCCATCGGCGGACCGCTGCCCGTTCTGCTCGACTTCCGCAACGGCGGCCGCGGCTGGCGCATGAGCCTGGGCGCGCTGGTGCAAGCCACGCTCCTCGGCCTCGTGCTCGTGCTCCCGCTGCTTTGGACCGACAGCCTCAACGGTTCCAATCTTCCGGTGTTGAAACCAACCCCAGTTCCGCTGGGCGATCCGTACGGGAATAGGAACATCAAGGAACCCAGCGGTGGAAAACAGGAAGAGCCACGCAAGCTGTCCGACAAGACCCTGTCGGTTCGGTTGACCGGCGACCACGTGTGGACAACCCAAGGCCCTGTGATTACCGCGGGCCCCAGCCTTGGCCCGAGCCCGCTCGATGGAGAGGTTCCCTACGGGCGCCCGGACGGCGAGCGTGGAGGCTGGTTCCCGCCCGGCGACCACTTGCCGGTCCTGAAGCCGCCGGTCGAGTCGGCGCCCAAGCAGCCGATCCGCATCAGCAAGCTGCAACCGCCGCGCATCCTTCACCGGGTCAACCCGACCTATCCCCCGATCGCGCTCCGGGCCCGAATTGAGGGCGACGTGGTGCTCGACGCGCTGCTGGGCGAGGACGGCCGCGTGCAACACATCACGGTGAAGAGCGGCAATCCGCAGCTCGTTCCCGCAGCCAAGGAAGCCGTAGCGCAGTGGGTCTACGAACCCACGCGTCTCAATGGCGAGCCCTACCCCGCACTGCTCGAAGTGACGGTGGAGTTCAGGCTGAAGCACTGAGGCGTCCCCGTCGGAAAAAGAAGTACGCCACCGGCCCGGCGAGCAGGAGCCAGGGCGAATACTTGTAGGCGATGGCGTCGCTGTAGTAGACGCCCACGGCGCAGAGCAGCGTCGGCATCAACACCACGTAGACCAACCCCAGCCTTCCGCCGGGGATGCGGAAGCGGCGCGGCGCGTCGGGCATCTTCGTACGTAGCCGCCAGACCGAGTACAGCGTCAGCAGCGAAGTGGCAATCCGCAGCCACAGGTAAATCGCCACCAGCTCCACCACGCTGGTCACCGCCAGCAGGCAGTACACAATGGTTGAGAACACAATCGCCCGCGCCGGCGTGCCGTAACGCGGATGCACCGCCGCCAGCCACCGCGGCAGGAACCCGTCTTGCCCCATGGCGAACGGCATGCGCGTGGTGGAAAGAATGGTGCTGTTCGAAAGCGACGCCACCGCAATCACCGACGCCGCCAGCAGCGCCACGCCCAGTCCGTGCCCGCCGATCTGTGCCGCGGCGGTAACAAGGTAGCCCGTCTTCCACTCCGACCAGTTCCCCAGCGCCGCCAGCGCCAGCGCAGTTGGAAAGACGTAAGTCGCCACCGCCAGCGGCGTCGTCCACGCCAGCGCTCGCACGTAGTTGCGCTCGGGCTCACGCACCTCTTCCGCCACGCTGGTGAGCTGCTCGTAGCCGGCGTAGTTCCACATGATGAGCGCCAGTCCCGCGCCGAAGATGCTGACCAGCGGCTGGTCGGGCGGCACGAATGGCTCGAGCGGATTGTGCTGCCACTGCGCGAGTGCCGCCACGCACAGCCACACCACCGGGACGAACACCGCCACCTGCAGCCCCACCGCCAGCCAGCCCGAGACGCGGATGCCGCGGATGTTGGCGTAGGCCAGCAACCACAGGAACGCCGCCGTCATCCCCCAGCGCTCGAACGCGCTCAAGCCCGGAAGGTAGGCGCCGAGGTAATCGACGAACAAAACGCCGAAGGAGCTGTTGAGCAGGAACGTCCCCGTCCAGTTCCACCAGCCCGCCTGAAAGCCCCAGAAGTCGCCGAAGGCCGCGCGCACCCAGCGGTAGAACCCGCCCTCGACCGGCAGGAAGCTGTTCATCTCCGCCGCCGCCAGCGACATCGGAATGCTCCACAGAAAAGGCACGACGACGATGAAGAGCAGCGCCATCCCCGGCCCGCAGCGCGCGAAGGCTTCCTCGTAGCCGAACGGCCCCGAAGTGGTGTAGGCGTAGAAAAGAAAAACCAGCGGCAGCAGCCCGACTTTCTGCGCTGCGGTTGTTGGTAGGCGCTCGGCCACGAGCGGCTCAGGGCAAAGGCATCACGGGATGGTCGTCAGGGCGGCGATGTGGTCGGGCGTGGTCCCGCAGCAGCCGCCCAGGATGCGCGCGCCCTGCTGCCTCCACCCGGCAGCTTCCTCGCGATAGCGCGCCGGCGGATATTCCGTGGTGAACATCCACTCCGGCGGGTCGAAGCGCCCGATGTGCGGGTAGGCGCCGAAAGGCACCTTGGCGGTCTTGGCTAGCTCGCGGATGCCGGCGCGGATGTCGTCGGGCGGCGCGCAGTTCACCAGGATGGCGTCCGCGCCCAGCGGCTCCAGCGTCGCCACCGCCTGCGCCATCGTCTCGCCGGTGAACAGCGCGCCCTGGGAGTCGCAGACGAAGCTGACCCAGCACGGCAGCCCCAGGCCCTTGGCCACCTCCAGCGCCGCGCGCGCTTCCCCGATGCTGTTGACCGTTTCCAGCAGCACCAGGTCGGCGCCCGCGTCCTTCATCACTTGAAAGATTTCCTTGTACTCGCGCTTGGCCTGCTCGGCCGACGGCGCCAGGTCGGGCCGGAAGCACCACTCCAGCGTCGTCACCGCGGCGGCGATGGCCACGGGACGGCCGGCTTTTGCGCGCTCGCGCGCTTCCATCGCCAGCCGCACCGACGCCGCCAGCAGCTTGTCGGCCCGCTCGTCCAGGTCGCGCGCGCCGATGTGGCGTCGGTGGGCATCGTCGCGGAAGTGGTTGTAGAGCGCGCGGCGGCAGAGCTGGAAGCTGTTGGTGCTGAGCACGTCGGCCCCGGCGCGGATGTAGTCTTCGTGGATGCTGCGGACGACCTCGGGCCGGTTCGCCAATTGATGGTCGGCCCAGGTGACCTGCCGGCGCAGGATTTCCGTCCCGATGGCGCCGTCGAGCACGACCGTCTTGCCGCTCGCCAGTTTCTCCCCGATGGGCTGGTAGCTCATGCGCCTCCGTTCGGCCCTAGCCAGCCGCGCAGCGCGCCGATGTGCGCCGGGCCGGTGCCGCAGCAGCCGCCGAGAATCGTCGCCCCCTGCTCCCTCCAGCGCTGCGCCTCCTCCAGGTAGCGGCTCGCTGGCCATTCCCCCGTGTCGGTGAACTGCGGGAAGAACTCGAACTTCCAGCTCGGCGGCGAGAAGCGCCCGATGTGCGCGAAGCCGCCGAACGGCAGCGCGGTGGACGCCTTCAGTTTGCCCAGCGCCTTGGTGATGTCCGCTGGCGGCGCGCAGTTCACCAGTACCGCCTTCGCTCCCGCCTTCTCCATCTCCTTCACTGCATCGGCCAGCGGTTCGCGGCTCAGCAGCTCGCCCTCCGGCCCGAGCACAAAGTCGGCCCAGAACGGCAACCCAACCGCGCTACACGCCGCCGCTGCCGCTTTGGCCTCGGACAGGTTGTTCATGCTCTCCAGAAGAATCAAATCAACTTTCTCGTCGGCGAACACGCGCGCAAGCTCTTCGTGCTCGCGCCGTGCCTGCTCCGCTGGCGGCGCCAGGTCCGGCCGGAAACAATGCTCCAGCGGCGACAGCACGCCGGCAATCGACACGCGCCTGTCGGCTTCTGCGGCCGCGCGCGCCTCGCGCGCCACCTTCACGCTGGTGCGAATCAGCTTCGGCATCAGCTCGGCCAGCCCCGGCGCGCCGATGTGCGCCATATGCTCGCGGTTGCGGAAGACGTTCAGGAAAATGCGCGGGTTGAGCTGGAAGGTGTTGGTCCGGATCACGTCGGCGCCCGCCGCCAGGTACTCGTCGTGCAGCCGGCGCACTTTGTCCGCGTCGGTCAGCAACCCGTGCTTGCGCCAGCGCACCCCCCGCCTCACCAACTCCGAGCCCATCGGTCCGTCCAGCAGCACGGGTTGGCGTTTCTCAAGTCGAGCTTGGATTCTGTCGTACATTCGATTGGGGCGCAGATTCTACCAGGCGCCCTCAAAGCTCCCTTTGAGGTCTCGCTGGCTGCAACTGTGCGCCAGGTCCTTCAGCTACGCCTGACCAAGAAAGCACAGATGGGGCTTCTAGGCATCGTGGTCCACCAGCCTTCTTTTACCCCCCTCCCCCCTTGGTCCCATTCTAGGACGTTTTTCGCAACAACCCCTTTTGCTTCCAATAGCTTACGAGTTTGACATATGTCAATCTTCTCCGCAACTAACTGGTTTGTTTTCATACAATTGGGCGTTCTACCTTCGGCGCCACATTTACTCTAGAAGTCAGAGTCCTCGGGGATTGGGATTCCTAGCGGGCAGCCCATTCCGGCCCTTCCAGAGGCGAATAGTAAGCGAAAATCGTCGGCTTGTCAAGACCTACCGCACCACGCCGTCGAGCGGGCTCGACGCCGAAGCGTAGAGCTTGCGCGGGATGCGCCCGGCAACAAAAGCCTTGCGGCCCGCCTCGACCGCGGCCTTCATCGCCTCCGCCATCAGCACTGTGTCCTTCGCTTCCGCGATGGCGGTGTTCATCAGCACGCCGTCGGCGCCCAACTCCATCGCGATGGCCGCGTCCGACGCCGTGCCCACGCCCGCGTCCACGATGAGCGGCACCTCAGTGATCATCTCCCGCAGAATCCTCATGCTGGCCTGGTTCTGAATTCCCATCCCCGAGCCGATGGGCGCGCCCAGCGGCATCACCGCCGCCGCCCCGGCGTCAATCAGCTTCTTGGCCACCACCAGGTCGTCGTTAGTGTAGGGCAGCACCACGAAACCTTCCTTAACCAGCACGCGCGTGGCTTCGAGCAACTGCTCGGTGTCCGGGAACAAAGTCGCCGGCTCCCCGATGACCTCGAGCTTCACCCAGTTCGACAGCCCCACTTCCCGGCCCAGCCGCGCCGTCCGGATGGCTTCGTCGGCGGTGTAGCAGCCGGCAGTGTTGGGCAGAAGGAAAAACTTCTTCCGGTCGATGTAGTCGAGCAGCGACTCCTTCGACTTGTCGGTCAGGTTGACCCGCCGCACCGCCACGGTCACCATCTCCGCGCCCGAGGCCTCGTGCGCCCGCACCATCTCCTCGAAGGAGCGGTACTTCCCCGTGCCGACAATCAACCGCGAGCGGAAGCTCCGCCCGGCGATGACGAGCTGCTCGGCGGCAACACTGGTTTGCGTGGTAGCCATGCTTGGATTCTCCAACTCCCATTCTACGGTCAGTAGCCGTCGGACGCAATCCGCGCTCGCCCCGTCCTGCGCCTGTCATTCCGAGTCTGTCCTCGCGCAAGGCGCGAGGGCAGGCGAGGAATCTGCTTTTTCTTCTCTCTCCGTGCTCTGCGTCCTCTGCGCCTCTCTGCGCCCTCTGCGGTAATCTTTTTCTTTCCCCCTCACACCTGCACGGTGTTTTCCTCCCCGTACAGTCTCTCCAGCAATTCCTTGTACTGCTCTTCCACCTGCCGCCGCCGCACCTTCTGCGTGTAGGTCAACTGCCCGCCGTCGAAGCTGAACTCGTGCTCCAGCAGCGCGTAGCGCTTGATGCGCTCGAACTGCGCCCGGTGGCCGTTCACCTTCTCGATCTCCGCATCGAAAAGCGCGCGCACCTTGGGCTGCGCCAGCAGCTCGCCGCGCGTCCCCGCCGCCACTCCCTGCTCGGCCGCAAACCGCTCCACCGCCGAATAGTTCGGCACCAGCAGCGCCGCCACGAACCGCTGCCGGTCGCCCACCAGGACCGCGCCCTGGATGTAGGGGCTCTGCTTGAGCTCGTTCTCGATGGGCTGCGGCGCCACGTACTTCCCGCCCGCCGTCTTGATGAGGTCTTTCTTGCGGTCGGTGATGCGCAGGAAGCCGTCGGCGTCCAGCTCCCCGATGTCGCCGGTGTGGAACCAGCCGTCGCGCAGCGCCTCGCGCGTCTCCTCCTCCATCCGGTAGTAGCCCTTCATGATGAGGGGCCCGCGGCAGAGCACCTCGCCGTCCTCCGCGATCTTCACTTCCACTTCCGGCAGCGGCGGCCCCACCGTGCCGAGCTTGGTGCGACCGGGATAATTCACCGAGATGACCGGCGACGTTTCGGTCAGCCCGTAGCCTTCGTAGATGGTCAGCCCCAGCGAGTGCAGGTACTCGTTGATGCCGGGCGAAAGCGGCGCGCCGCCGGAGATGAAGTAGCGGAAGCGCCCGCCGAGCTGGGCGCGGATCTTGCGGTAGACCAGCAGGTCGGCCAGGGCGTAGCGCAGCCGCAGCCCCAGCGGCAGCGGCTGGAGCGCCAGCCGGTAGGGCAGCGTCTCGCGCCCCACGCGCCCAGCCCAGTCGAACACCCGCCGAAGCAGCGGCGGCTTGGCCGCCACCTTCTTCTGGATGTTGGCGTACACCTTCTCGAAGAAGCGCGGCACCGCCGCCATCGCCGTCGGCCGCACTTCCAGCAGGTAGTCCGCCACCCGTTCGAAGCTGTCGGCGTAGGCGATGGAGACGCCGTGGTGGAAGTAATGATACGCGTTGGTGCGCTCGTAGATGTGGCACAGCGGCAGCATGCTCATCGCCAGGTTGTCGGACTTCTTGGGCAGCAGGTCGGAAAGCGCCAGCACGTTGGAGGCGAAGTTGTCCTGCGTCAACAGCACGCCCTTGGGGACACCCGTCGTGCCGGACGTGTAGATAAGCGTGGCGACGTCGTCGGACTGGAGCGCGCGTGCCGTGGCCTCGAACACGCCCACCACCTCGGCCGGCGCGTCGTCGCGCACCAGCGCGCTCCAAGCCAGCACCCGGCGGCCGCTCTCGCCCACTACACCGAAGCTGACGACATGCTCCAGCGCCGGTAGCTCATTCCAGAGGAGCGATACTTTGCCGAACTGCTCCGCCGTCGAGACGAAACAGACTTTGGCCTCGGAGTGCTGCAGGATGTACTGCAGCCGCTCCACCGATTCCGAGAGATAGATGGGCACGTTGATGGCGCCCAGGCCGAGCACGGCCAGGTCAACGATGTGCCACTCCGGCCGGTTCTCGCTGAACAGCGCCACCCGGTCGCCCTTCCCAACCCCGAGCTTCTGCAACGACTCGGCCAGCGAGGCCGCGCGCCGCAGGAAGGTGTGGCTGGAAATCGCCTGCCAGCGCCCGTCGCGCTTCGCCCACAGCAGGTCCGGCCGCGGGTGGCGGTGCAGGCTGTCGAGCCAGAGTTGGTTGAGGGTGGGTCGTTCAGCCATTCGCGCCTGAAATCTAACTCAGTTTCCTCTCTCGACGAAATCATTTTACCGCCATACATCCACTTGCGCTTGGGTAGGGCAAGGCTTTATGCCTTGCCGCTTGCCGCGCGGAACCATCGGCAGGGGATAAACCCCTGCCCTACCCACTTGCTGCTTCCCTGCGCTAAGATGGCGCTGAGGTTTCCCCATGAGCAATCCGGCTGCAACCAACTCGACCACCTACGCGCCCGTCAAGGCCCCGCGCGGCACGGCGCTCTCCTGCAAGGGCTGGCACCAGGAAGCGGCGCTGCGCATGCTGATGAACAACCTCGACCCCGAGGTCGCCGAGCGCCCCGAAGAGCTCATCGTCTACGGCGGCACCGGCAAGGCGGCGCGCAACTGGGACTCCTTCCACGCCATCGTACGCTCGCTGCGTGAGCTCGAAAACAACGAGACCCTGCTGGTGCAGTCGGGCAAGCCGGTGGGCATCTTCCAAACCCACGAGTGGGCCCCCCGCGTGCTCATCGCCAACGCCAACCTGGTCGGCCACTGGTCGAACTGGGAGCACTTCCGCGAGCTCGAGCGCGCCGGCCTGATGATGTACGGCCAGATGACCGCCGGGAGCTGGATCTACATCGGCACGCAGGGCATCGTGCAGGGCACCTTCGAGACCTTTGCCGCCGCCGGCGAGCGCCACTTCGCCGGCGACCTCCGCGGCAAGCTCATCGCTTCGGGCGGGCTCGGCGGCATGGGCGGCGCCCAGCCGCTGGCCGCCACCATGAACGGCGCCTGCTTCCTCGGCGTCGAGGTCGACCCCGAGCGCATCAAGCGCCGCCTGCGCACCGGCTACTGCGACATCATGGTCAACGACCTCGACGAAGCCCTGCGCATCCTCAAGGAGGCGGTGCGCAAGCAGGATGCGGTCTCGCTCGGCCTCGTCGGCAACTGCGCCGAGGTCATCCCCGCGCTCGCCGAGCGCGGCGTCGTCCCCGACCTGCTCACCGACCAGACCTCCGCGCACGACCCGCTCCACGGCTACATTCCCGCCGGGCTCACGGTCGAACAGGCCGCCGAGCTGCGCCGCCGCGACCCCGACGACTACCTCAAGCGCTCGATGGACTCCATCGCCCGCCACGTCGAAGGCATGCTGCGCCTGCAGCGGCTCGGCGCCGTAACCTTCGACTACGGCAACAACATCCGCACCATGGCCTACAAGCACGGCGTCGCCGAGGCCTACGCCTTCCCCGGCTTCGTGCCCGCCTACATCCGACCGATGTTCTGCGAAGGCCGCGGGCCGTTCCGCTGGGCCGCGCTTTCCGGCGAGCCCGCCGACATCCACCGCACCGACAAGCTGGTGCTCGATCTGTTTCCGAAGGACCGCGTGCTCGCCCGCTGGATTCCCCTGGCGCAGCAGCGCGTGAAGTTCCAGGGGCTGCCGGCGCGCATCTGCTGGCTGGGCTACGGCGAGCGCGCCGAGTTCGGCCTGGCGTTGAACGACCTGGTGCGGCGCGGCGAGCTCAAGGCGCCCATCGTCATCGGCCGCGACCACCTCGACACCGGCTCGGTGGCCTCGCCCTTCCGCGAGACCGAGAAGATGAAGGATGGTAGCGACGCCGTGGCCGACTGGGCTCTCCTCAACGCTCTGCTCAACGCCGTCAGCGGCGCTTCCTGGGTTTCGATTCACAACGGCGGCGGGGTGGGCATCGGCTACTCCCAGCACGCCGGGCAGGTCATCGTCGCCGACGGCACCAAAGAGATGGACGCGCGCCTCGAGCGCGTCCTGACCAACGACCCCGGCATCGGCGTCGCCCGCCACGCCGACGCCGGCTACCCCGAGGCCCTCTCCTTCGCCCGCCAAAAAGACATCAAGGCCCCATTGCTCTAGCTTACGGGAGATTCCTTGAGAGACCGTTGGTACTCAGACAAACGAGACGTCGTCAAATGGGGCACTCTCATCCACCTAGCCAAGAAGCGTGATCTAAAGACAATTCTACAGGTAGCGTATTACATCCCTGAGGAGAGTGGGTACCAACTTGAGACTTCGGATGGCACAGTTGAATTCCCAGATGTTGTATGGAAGTACTTTCGGGATCTGAACGCTGTGTCTCGACTGGGCGGAGCGGCTAATCTGCGCATAGAAGTTTTCGTGAAACCCATCACCGACCGCGCCAAGAGCGCAACAGAAAAGCGAGATGTGCGGAAAGACTATTTGGAATCCCTCCTCGAGAGAGTACGGACGCTCCGAGGCAAACGCCTCCTTGTGTTTCTAGACCCGGACACAGGAATTGCCCCTCAGCGTTGGAATGAGACCCATGCAACTACCGATGAAATCCAGCGGGTCTTGCAACAGTTAGCCCGGGGTGATTGGCTTGTACTCTACCAACACGCCCGACGTGAGAAAGATTGGGACAAACGAGCCTTGGACCAGTTTTCGGACGCGGTTGGAGTTGCCAAGGAAAACATTGAAACGTTTCGGGCGCCGAAGGCCCGTGGAGACAAAAGGTCGGCACTCGCTCGTGATGTTGTTCTGTTCGCACTCGCGAAACCGTAGAAGCCTTTCACTTGTGTCTTCGTGCCTTGTGGCTTCCCTCCTCTGGTATCCTAGCGCGGCTTCGTTATGCCGCGACCCCTGCTGATAGCGCATTGCCGGCAGCTTGTGACGCTGCGCGGGCCGAAAGGCCCGCGGCGCGGGCGTGCGCTGCGCGACCTCGGCATCATCCGCGACGGGGCGGTGCTCATCCACGAAGGCCGCATCGCCGCCGTAGGCACCACCCGCCAGGTCGAGCGGCACCGGCTGGCGCGCCAGGCGCACAAGGTCAGCGCCAAGGACTACGTCGTACTTCCCGGATTCGTTGACTCGCACACCCACCTGGTTTTTCCCAGCAGCCGCGCCGAGGAATACGAGCAGCGCATCGCCGGGGCGACCTACGAACAAATCGCCAAGCGCGGCGGCGGCATCCTCTCCACCGTCAAGAAGCTCCGCCGCGCCCCGGCCGATTCCCTGCTCCGCCAGGGGCACGCCTGGCTCCGCGAGTTTGCCGCCCACGGCACCACCACGCTCGAAGCCAAGAGCGGCTACGGCCTGAGCGTAGACTCGGAGCTGAAGATTCTTGAGATCATCCAACGCCTCAACCGCGAAGGGCCGCTGGAGCTGGTTCCGACCTTCCTCGGCGCCCACGTCATCCCGCCGGAATACAAGAAGCGCCCGGAGCGCTACGTCGACCTGCTGGTCCACCTGATGATTCCCATGGTGGCGGCGCGCGGGCTGGCGGAAAACTGCGACGTCTTCTGCGACCGCGGTGCCTTCACGCCCGCACAGGCGCGGCTCATCCTGACCGCCGGGCGCGTCTGTGGGCTCCAGCCGCGGCTCCACGCCGAACAGCTCGCCCGCACCGGCGGCGCGGGCCTCGGCGTCGAGCTCCACGCCGCCAGCGTGGACCACCTCGAGCGCGTCGACGCGAGCGACATCCGCCGTCTGGCTGCCTCGGACACGGTCTGCACCCTGCTCCCCGGCGCCGTCTTTCATCTCGGCAAGCGCACCTACGCCCCCGCGCGCAAGCTGATTGAGGCTGGCGCTATCGTGGCCCTGGCCACCGACTTCAATCCCGGCACCGCGCCCTCGGTTTCAATGCCGATGGCGCTCGCGCTCGCCTGCAACGAGATGCGCATGACGCCCGCCGAGGCCATCACCGCCGCCACCCTCAACGGCGCGCAGGCTCTGGGCCGCGCCGGGCGCCTGGGCTCGCTCGAAACCGGCAAGCAGGCCGACCTCGCCGCGTTCGCGCTTTGCGATTACCGCGAAATCCCGTATTATTTCGGAGTTAACCGCTGTCGGTGGACGGTGAAAAAAGGACAGGTGATACATGACGCCGCCGGGCAATTCCCCGCCCAAAGCCGCTGACGCGCGCCCGCTCGATTTCCACCGCTGGCTCGAGTCGCGCGGCATGGACCCGAACCGCCGCCGCCCGCCCGGCCGCACCGCGGCGCTGCTGATGGACTACCGCAGCTACCTGGTGCGCGCCGTGGGCGCGGAGCAGGCCGGGCAGTGGTTCGAGAAGTACACCGCCAAGATGAGCGAGCCGGCCGCGGCGGGCAAGGCGGGCTAAGGGAATGCGAACCCTGGTCGAGTGCGTGCCGAACTTCAGCGAAGGGCGCGACGCCGCCAAGGTGGACGCCATCGTCGAGGCCATGCTGGCGGTGGGGGGCGTCAGCCTGCTCGACCGCGAGATGGACGCCGACCACAACCGCTGCGTCATTACGCTCGCTGGACCCAAGGAGGCCATCGGCGAGGCGGCGCTGCGCGGCGTGGGCAAGGCTGCGGAACTGATTGATCTCACCAAACACCAGGGCGCCCACCCGCGCCTGGGCGCCGCCGACGTCGTCCCCTTCGTCCCCATCGAGGGCGTGACCATCGACGACTGCGTCGCGCTCGCCCGCCAGGTGGGCCAGCAAATCTGGGAGCGCTACAAGGTTCCGGTCTACCTCTACGAAGCCGCGGCCACGCGCCCGGAGCGCGAGAACCTGGAGAACATCCGCCGCGGGCAGTTCGAGGGCGTGCGCGAGGAAGTCCTGACCAACCCCGACCGCGCCCCCGACTTCGGCGAGCCGCGGCTGCACCCGACCGCCGGCGCGACGGTGGTGGGCGCGCGCAAGTTCCTCATCGCCTACAACATCAACCTCAACACGCACGACATGAAGGTGGCGCGCGAAATCGCCAAGACGATTCGCTTCTCGAGCGGCGGGCTGCGCTACGTCAAGGCCATGGGCGTGGACCTGAAGGCGCGCAACCTGGCGCAAGTCTCCATCAACCTGACCGACTTCGAGCGCACGCCCATCTTCCGCGTGTTCGAAATCGTCAAGCGCGAGGCCGCGCGCTACGGCGCTTCCATCGTCGGCAGCGAAATCGTGGGCTTGGTGCCCAAGCGGGCGCTGGAAGCCGCCTCCGATTTCTACCTGCAACTGGAGAACTTCAACCCCGGGCAACAGATTCTGGAGAACCGGCTGGCGGCGGTGCTCTCCGGCGAAGTCACCACCACCGGCAAGCCGGTGACGCTGGGGATGAAGGCCGAGCCGGTCTTGAGCGCGGTGGCCGCGCCCACAGCGGCGCCCGGCGGCGGCTCCTGCGCCGCCCTGGCCGGCGCGCTGGCGGCCGGTTTGGGCGAGATGGTGGCGCGGCTTTCAGCGAAGAAGAAAGCGCTGGCGCAGCACGCCGGTGCGCTCCACAAGCTGGCGGATGAGTTTTCCGCGCGGCGGGCGCAATTGCAGGGCGCCATCGACCGCGACGCCGCCAGCTTTGACGCTGTGATGGCCGCGATGCGGCTGCCGAAGGACAGCGACGCAGGGAAACACGCTCGAGAGGAGGCGCTCGAGCGTGCCACCCACGGCGCGACGGAAGTCCCGCTGGAGGTCGCCGAAGCCGCGGTGGCGGTGCTCGAGCTGCTGGCGCAGCTCGCGCCCATCAGCGCGCCGCTCCTGGCCTCCGATTGGAAGACCGGGCAGCACCTGGCCACGGCGGCATTGCAAGGAGCGCTGGAGAATGTCAGAATCAACCTCGACGCCATCCGGGATGCGGCATTTCAGCAGCAGGCGAGGGCGCGGGCGGCGCCGTTGGAGGCCCGCTTGGGCGAAGCGGTTGCGGTGAGCAAATAGACCAACGAGTGAGGAGTGCCGTGACAACAACACAGGGCAAGGCGCAGTGGATTTGCTTGTCCGTCGTGGTCGGGCTCGGGCTGGCGCTGACGAGCTGCCATCAGGGCGCCGGCGGCGGGTTCACCCGAAATGGCGGCGGAGGCGGCGCAGGCACGACCCCGAACCTGGTCCTCTTTGCCGAAGACCAGGCCTCCGGCAACGTGCTCTCCTTCGAGCTCACCATCAGCAGCATCACCATGTCCACCGCCACCGGCAGCCCGGTGACGGTGCTGCCCAGCGCCGAGGCGGTGCAGCTCGAGTGGCGCCATCTGGCGGTGGCGCCGACGATCATCCAGACGGCCTCCCTGGCCGCCGGGACCTACACCACCATGGTCGTCACCGTGGTGAGCCCCCGGCTGACGGTCTTCGACCCCCTGACCGGGTCGTTCCCGGCGGTCACGCCGGCGGCGTGCTCGGGCGCGTCCTTCAATGTCAGCATCCCCATCAACCTCACCTTGGCTTCCGACACGGTCACCGGGGCGCGGCTGGACCTCAACCTGCGCGACTCCATCGAATTCGACGCCATGAACAACCTCTGCCTGCGCCCGCTCTTTGACGTTGTGCCCACTTCGTTCGTCGTCGGCGAACTGCCCGGAGATTTTGACGGGGTGCTGGGCACGGTGAGCAACCTCAGCGCCGCCGGCAGCCGCTTTGACTTCACCGCCTTCTCCAGCAACGAGCTGGTGACCGTCCTCACCGACGGCAACACCAACTTCGAGGGGGCGACCGGGCTGGGCAACCTGGCCAACGGCGAGCGCGTGCTGGTGGACGCGCGGCTACAATCCACCGGCGACTTCCTGGCGCTGGACGTCATCCGCGAGACCACCAACACCACCGCCCAGCAACTCCGCGGGATGGTGCTGGCCCGCACGCCCGACCTGGGCATAGGCGACCTGACCAGCCTGAACCTGTTGGTGATGGACGTCATCCCGGCGCCCTCCACGGGCGCACAGGAGCCCGGCGAAATCGTCACCGTGACCGTGGACAACCTGACCACTTTCCGCATCAGCACCGAAGATCTTCCTCCCGCCGAGTTCCCCAACATGGACTTCGACCGCCAGACGTTGCAGATCGGCCAGTTCGTCCAC
>Ga0114945_10000425_pt1 | contig 27266 bp, 15 predicted proteins | sample OV2TP3_FD_87194 | JGI IMG/M metagenome (GOLD analysis project Ga0114945, IMG submission 87194) | Hot spring microbial communities from Beatty, Nevada to study Microbial Dark Matter (Phase II) - OV2 TP3 | ecosystem: Environmental > Aquatic > Thermal springs > Hot (42-90C) | place: USA: Beatty...
TGGCTCGAGGAGGTGCAGGAGTCGCGCCACCGGACGGTCGACCACATCTTTCTCTTCGCGCACTGCCCGGTGGTGCGGTACACCGAGGAAGGCACCGTCGACCAACCGCCGGGGCCGGTCGAGGATTCGGCGATGTACGAGCTCTGCCGCGCGTACCCGATCCGCTACTTCTGCGCGGCGCATCTCCACTCCTATCGCCGGGCCGTGCTCGAATCGGGGACGATCCATCTCGTCAGCGGCGCGGGCGGGGCGGATCACGACGGCGTGGACGCGTTCGACCACTACGTCGAAATGGAGATCGACGGACCGCGCGTCACCGACCGCGTCGTCAAGGTCGAGCCCCTCGGATTCGTCCGGCGGGCGAAGCAGGACACCCAGAAGGTGCTGCTCCGCGACACGTTCCTTCGGCTTCGTTGCGAACGTCAATGGGAATTCGCGCTTCTCGCGATCTCGGTCCTCTGGCTCTTGACGCTTCGTTTGCGGGCGATGCAGCGAAAGCGCGAGGTCACTCCTCCTCGCGGAAATTCTTGAGGAGCTTCCGCGCAAGGAGGCCTACGTCCCGTTCTTCTCCGGGATGTCTTCGCGCGACCAACAGGACGGCCTACCCGCGAAACTCCTTCACCCGCGTCGCCACCTTCTCCGCAAAGGACCGGATCGGCGGGAGCAGGCGGGCCGCGAGATCGGAGCGGACGGCTTCTCCCAATTCCGATTCCAGCCGCCGCAGGAATCGTCCCCCCTCGCGACGGAAGCCTCGTTCCGCCAAGGGGTGCTGAAGGAAGAAGATCGCGAAGAGCACCCCGACGAAGGCCAGAAGATCGACCGCCCGTTCGCTCCCGGCCGCGACGAGGCGATACACGCAGTACGCGATCCATCCCATCGGCGCGAGATTGTAGAGCACCGTCCCCAAGAACCCGCTCGAGGCCTTCTCGACGAACTCGGTCGTGCGGCGCGCCGCCAACTCCGCCGCGCCGGCCACGGTTTCCCGGGCCGCCTCGGCCGGACCGGGAACGATGCCCGTCGGATCGATCTCCAGCGCGGCCAACCGCGCGGCCGTCTCCGAGCCGACCCGGTCGAGAAGCAGGCGGATGCGGTCCGAGTCGGCGCACCCCAAGGCGTTCCGCACCGCGACGCGCAACTCCACGGGATCCTCGCCTACGGACGTGGGGAGACGGCGGGAGAAGAGGGCGGAGAGCTTCCCGATCGCCGCGAGGTACATTCCGAAGGGGCCTCCGACCGAGCGCGAGCCCGCCGAGAGCACGAATTCCCGCACCCGCGGGTCTCCTTCGAGGAGCGCGCGCGAGAGTTCCGAGGCGATCCGATCGGCGGCCCCCCTGACGGCGGACTCGGCGAAGCGCGGGATCTCCACGATTCGACCTTCGAGATTCTCGGGGATCTCCGCCAAGATGGAGTCGTGCACATGGCGGACGAGGGCGGAGAGGTTGGAGTTCTTGATGCGCCGAACGGCCGCGCGGTCGATCTCCGCCTGAAGGACCTCCACGAGAGCGGGGAACTCTCCGGCCTCGCGGCCGAAGAAGGCGTTTCGGGCGGAGGCGGCGAAGATCCGGGGACGCTCGATCCCGGACGCCGCGAGGGCGGCGCGAAAATCCTCGATCACGCGGGGCTCGATGCCGAAGTCGGACTTGTTCACCAAGAAGAGAAACGTCCGACCTTGACGGAAGCGGCGGAGGAGTCGGTAGAGCGCGAGGGTTCCGTACTTCTCCGGATCGACGACGCAGAGGATGAGATCCGCGACCTTCAGGACTTCGAGCAACCTTCGCCGGTTGGAGTGGAGCATGCTGTCGAAATCGGGGGGGTCGGCGATGATCTTCCCGAGCAAGCCCGGCGCCTCGTTGGCCACGACCCGATCCGTCTCGGCGACCACGGTCGCGATCGGGCTCAGGTCGTTCTCGCGGTGCGAATAGAAGGTCGTGACCCGGGTACAGGGACGAATCGGCGAGACCTCCGCGATCTCGGAACGGGCGATCGCGTTGAGCGCGGTCGATTTTCCGACGCCCGTTCCTCCCAGGAGGACGATGAGAAGCGCTCCCTCGAGGTTCCGGCGCTGGATCGATACTGCGTCCAGCGTCCGGAGGAACTCCTCGGAGCGGGCGCGAAGTTTCCGGAGACGGTCCATCTCGCGGACGAAAGCCTCCATGGCGCGGATGGATTCTTCGTACGTCATAAGCGAAGCCCGTCGATCTCCCGCCGGAGGATTTCGAGTTCGGATCGGTCCGGCCGGGTCGGGAGCGCCGCGTCCAAGGGTTCCAGCACGAATCGATTCGCCAGGGAGTCGAAACGTTCGAGCTGGAGTCCGATGCACGCCCGTCGTTTGTCCTCGAAGTAGGCGTTGCCGAAAGTCTCAAGGAGAAACTGAGTGAGCTTGGCCACGGCGGATCCCGTTGCGATGTCCACGGCGATCGGCGCACCCAAGAGGACGCCGGTGAGGACGCCGGTCCCCACTTGGAGGAGGGCCTTGGACGCCTGGAGAAAGAAGCGGAGATTCGGAGATCGCCGGATCTTCTCGATCATCTCCTCGCGCATGGAATCGCGCCAAGCCGTGAGGCGAGGCTCTCCCTCCTCCCACGCCGTCTCGACTTCCGCTTCCCCGGCGCCGCCGGCCGAGGCGCGTTTCAAGACGGAGGCGATCAAGGGGTCGGAGGCGCCCTCCGCCATCGCGCGGAGCGTCCCGGCTCGAAGGGCGTCCATGATCTCGCCCATCTTCTTTCGGTGACGCTCCTTGCGCCGGCGCGCCCTCGATTCCGCTTCGACCTCCGCGGATTCCCGTCCCTGAAGCGTCCGAAACACCCACTGCACGGCCCGGCTCGGAGCGTTCAGGATGTCGTCGATCACGGGGACGCGGAAGTGATGAAGGACTTCCCCGATGACTCGTTCGACTTCGGGATCCTTCTCCGACTGGAGATCCGCCTCGAATCGTCTTCGCGCCCCGGCGATCGAATCCTGCGTCCGCCGGCGGATTCCGTCCACGGCGTCCCTGTCGCGCAGGATCGCCTCTACGACCTCCTTCCCTTCCCGCTGGACGAACGCGAGCGCGTTCCGCGCCCTCTCCTCCCGCCCGGAGCCGAATCGTTCGAGGCGGGATTGGAGGCCGGCGACGCTCGCCGAAATCTTCTCGAAGATCGATTCCCCCACGGGAAAGCGTTCGATCTCCGTGACCTCGAGCGCGGCCGCTCCCGGAACCGCAGCCCGGAAGTCCGCGAGGACCTTCTCCTTCTCTTCTCCGAGGAAATTGAAGACGACGATCGCCGCCCGTCCAAGGTCGAGCGCGCGCTTGAGAAAGAGCACGCAGGCCTCATCGTTATACTTACTGGGCGAGGTCACGAAGACGACCGCGTCGGCCGTCGCGAGCAGGTGCTCCGCGCGGGCGAGGTTTTCCGTACGATGAGAATCCACGTCCGGCGAATCGATGAGCACGATTCCGAGGGTTGCGGTCGTCGCATAGTGGAACACGAGCTTGGGACCGCACGGTTCCTTGAGGATCTCCGGGTCGGTCAGGGGAGATCGCTCGTAGCCGGGGAGAAATCCGGGGTCGAGGATGTCCGGCTCCCCCGAGACCGCGCCGACGACCGCCGGTCTTCGGGTCATCCCCGCGCGCGGGTCCGGCGCCGAATACCGGCCCCCCGCGAGGGCGTTGAAGACCTCGGACTTGCCGACGTTCGTTCCGCCGGTGACGACCGCGACGAGCGGACCTCGAAAAGCCCTCTCGACCTGCCGGAGGACCTGGTGTCCGAAGACGCGGCGGAGAAAGTCGATGCGGGCGGCAAGCTCATCCTGCGCGCGGGAATCGGGGATCGGGGAAAGGCGCTCGAGTCTCCGGGCGACGGATCGGAAGGAGTCGAGCATCCGGCCGGATTATACCGGACTACCTCCCGAACTCTTCCATCTCGGAAAGCGGCACCGCGATCGAACCCGCGGGCGTCTGGAGCTGGAGGCGATCCCCGGTGACCTTTCCCGTGAGAAGCGCGCGCTCCGTCTTGACGGTCCAGTGCTTTCGTTCCTCGTCGTACTTGAACGAGACGACGTCCTTGAGCGGGACCTTGAGCGTTCCGAACTCGGTTTCGATCGTGAGGACCGCTTCCCGCGGATCTCCTTCGACGATTTCCCCCGATCGGAGGCGAATGACCGGCGCGGCGATCTCCTCCACGGGCTCCGAAAGCGAAATGAGGCTGATGTGGCGAAGAGAAGCGCGGAAGGAGCCGTACTTCGACGTCGCCTCGATTTCGTCGGTTTCCAACCACCCGTGGAGGATCGTGCGTCCCATCTTGAGCACATCGGAGACGGGCCGCCGAAGGACGCCCGAATCCTGGAGTCGCTTGAGGATCGCCTCGACGCGCGTCTGCACCTCGGGGTCCGGAGAGGGGCGCGCCTTTTCCAGGAGCGCGATCGCGGGGCCGCCGATCCGGAGGAGCGCCTTTTGCGCCTCATCGCGTTCGTCGATGGATCGTGCGCTCAACGCGTCGATGAGGCGTCGAACTTCGGACTGCATTCGTTCGATTTCTTTTTCGCGAACCGGGTAAATCTCGATTCGCCCCTTGATCTCCGCGGTGATTTCGAGCGTTCCGAATCGCGTCCGAAACTTGGCCCCGGACATCGCGGGCAAGTCCGCGCGGAGGAATCCTCCGTCCCGCAGAGCGATCCCTCGGGCGGGAATCCGAGCGGTCGTGAAAACGGGTTGCGTCTCGAGGAGCTTCTGCCACTCCGCGATTTCCTCGTCGCTCCGGACGCCCTTGGTGATGCGAACGAACTGAAAGCGCTCGGGACAGGAGAAGTAGGCCTTGCCCGAGGTTCCCGGACCGAGAAGAATCGGTCCCCCGCTGGAGTTGAATTGAACCGCGCGTTTGTCGGTGTGCGCCTTCTTGCCGTTGACGTAGTAGCGGAGTTCCCCGTCCTTGGGGTCGTGAACGACGGCGAGGTAATTCCACGCGCGAAGGTCGATGGCGGTCGACGTCTGAGATACGAAGTTCGTCTTCTGGGCGTTCCCCGAGTCGAAGTACAATTGCCCGCTCGCCTGCGCGAGGAACCAGAAGTCGCGAGTGTGACAGTTGGCGTCGTCGTTACACGCGAGGATCGTCGCGTAGCCGCGCGTGATCTGTCCGACCTTCACCCGAACCTCCAGGGTGAAGGCCCCTTCGGCGAAGCGAAAATCCTCCGGCAGGGTTCCGACGACGAATCCGTTTTCGTTCTTGCGCGAGAAGCAACGGAACCCCGCAGGATCTTCCACGACGTCGCCCTCGGAGATCTTGACCGAGCGTTTGCCGGCCAAGTCAACGAGTTGTCCGTTGCGGACATCCTCGAAGCACCAGAAAAGCGCCGTTCGATCGTCGACCTCCGAGACCGTACCCCGCGTGGGATCGATGGAGGTCAGATCTTGCGCCGGAACCTTGAGTCGTCCGAAATCGGTATCGAAGGCGAGGTCGGGACGGACGAGGGAGCCCTGAACTTGGAGCCGCGTCGTGCGCACCAGGACCTCCGTTCCCGCTCGCCGGAGAGAGCGGATCTCCGTGAGGGGAACGCGAAGATCGCCGAAACCCGTGCGCAGCTCGATCGGGTCCCCTCCCGCCTTGGCGGTGAATCGCGAGCCGTCTTCCAGCGCGACGAGCACGCGGGGGTCCTGCTTTTCTTGCGGGCGGAGCAGCAGGAGGAGCGAGAGGAATAGTGATGAGTTCATATCCCTTTAGACGGACCGCGGCCAGGTGGGGTTGGAGGAATCGTATCCGGTCAGGACTCCGTAGATCGGCACGGATGGCGCCTCCGGGACCGTCCACGGGCCGTTTGCGACGCGCTTCTGCGAAATTGGTGCGGCCGGCGGGTATCCATCCTCGGAACGGTTACGAGAAATCTTGTGCCTCCGGTCCCGCGCGCATTCGTCCGATAAAAAGAACGGCGAACCCATGCAGCTGGACTCCGTCACGGACCGGGACCTCTTCCAAATTATACCGTACGAAACTTTCGCGCGCGGCCGAGATTCGTTCCGCGGAGGCGAGGTACAGGACCTGGCGCGGGAAAACGGCCATCTCCGCGCGTCCGTGGGAACGCACTCCGTCCTCGTGACTCACGAGGAGGCCCGCTGCTCGTGCGCGGCGCGCAAGCCGTGCGCGCATGCCGTGGCGGCCCTTCTGGGATGGATCGAGGTGCGCGGCTCGAACCGGGCGGGGGATTGGGCGTGGAAGTCGTACTTTCCTCCGGGTCAGATCCTGGATCTGGCCGTCGATCTCGATGGGGCGGGTCCGGGGCTCCGGGTGGAAGTCGCGGGCGGAAATCGCCGCGCGACCCTCCTCATTCCTCCCGACGAGGCGCCCGAATGGCTCCACCAATCCAGGAGTCGCGACGGTGCGCGCTTCTCCGAGCGCGCCGCCGCGGTGCGGGTCTTTCGTACGCCTCTCGCTCCGACGATGGATGCGGAATTCGAAGCCTCCGGACGCCTGGTCCTGCGCGCCGCCTATACGCACAAGATCCGCGACTTCACGCCGGAAGAGGTCGGGCGGGGTCGCGTCTCCAAGGACTGGTTCTGGGACGGCCGCGATTTTTACCCCGTGAAGGAGGGAGGAATCGAATCCCGCCTCTTGGAGGGGGACGAGATCGCCGAATTCCTCGAGAACGAGGTGGAAAGGCTTTCGGAGCGCGTCGTCTTCCGCGCCGGCCCGCGGGTGAAGGCGGCCAAAGTGCTCCCGATGCCCACGCTGGCGCGGGTGCGCGTCAAGGTCGACGGCGAGTGGCTGGCGCTTGAGCCGTCCTACCGGAGCGGAGAGCATGTGCTGGCGCTTCGCGAAATCCTCGGGGCGCAGAAGAAATTCGTTCGGCGCGGCGACGACTTCATCCGAATCGGGCCGGTGACGCCGCCTCCGCCGCGGATGGATCGACTGAATCTCCTGCGGTGGTCTCACGAACAAAATCTGCCGATCGAGGCTCCCCCCGACCTCGGGCTCCTGCAGCCGGCGGGTCCCGCGCCGGAGCCGCACGGCCTTCGGTGCGAGCTGCGGGCCTACCAGAGGGCGGGCCTCGATTGGCTGTGGTTCCTGTACCGGAACCGGGTGGGAGGCGTATTGGCGGACGACATGGGCCTGGGAAAGACGATTCAGACAATGGCCCTGCTCCTCTCGGCGGGAACGACTCGGCCCTCCCTCGTCGTGTGCCCGACTTCGGTTCTGGATCACTGGATCGAAAAGGCGGCCCTGTTCGCGCCGTCCCTCCGCACGCTTCGGTACTACGGTCCCAAGCGGAAGGATCTCCTTCGAATCGCGGGACAGGCGAAGATCGTCGTGACGACCTACTCCATCCTGGCGTCGGATGCCGAGTTGGGAGCCGTCGATTGGGAGTGCGCGATCCTGGACGAGGCCCAGCGAATCAAGAACGCGACCACGCGGGGACATCGGGCGGCCCGTCGCCTTCGGGCGAGGATGAGGTTGGCCCTCACGGGGACCCCGATCGAGAACTACGTCGACGAGCTGCGCGCGATCTTCGACTTCGCGGTACCGGGGTATCTTCGGGAGTCGGATCTCGAGAACGTCGAGAAGCTCAAGCGTCTCATCGCGCCGTTCAAACTTCGGCGGCTCAAGAGCGAAGTCCTCCGGGAGCTGCCGCCGAAATTCGAAGACGTGCGGACGTGTCGCCTCGCCCCTCACCAGGCCGCGCTCTATCGGACCCTCGTGGATCGCCGCGCGAGGGATCTCCTGCGCGCTCTCGAGTCAGGTCCGATCGATTACGTTCCGATCTTCGCCCTTCTCGGAAAACTCAAGCGGTTGTGCGATCATCCCGCGCTGGTGGCCGAGGGGTCCCACGCGTGGCCGTCGGGAAAGTTCGAGCTCTTCCGCGAGATCCTCGACGAAGCTCTCGCGGGCGACCACAAGATCGTGGTCTTCACGCAGTATCTCGAGATGATGGACTTGATCGAGGCGGAACTCCGTCGGCGGGGGATCGGATACGCGGATCTTCGCGGATCGACCGGGAACCGGACCGAGGTGCTCAGGAAGTTTCGCGAGGAGCCGGCGTGCCGGGTCTTCGTCTCGAGCCTCCTGGCGGGAGGAGTGGGGATCGATCTCACGGCGGCCTCGGTCGTCGTTCACTACGATCGCTGGTGGAACGCCGCCCGCGAAGAGCAGGCCACCGACCGAGTGCATCGATTCGGTCAGACCCGCGGGATTCAAGTCTTCAAGCTCGTCACCGCGGGAACGCTCGAGGAGAAGATCGATCGGATGATCGCGGCAAAGAAATGTCTCATGGATTCCGTGGTGGAGAGCGACGCGGCGCTCTTCAAGACCTTCACGCGCGAGGAGTTGGGAGAGCTTCTGCGGGGCTGACGACGGGACCGGGGCACGGCACGGATCGCCGCGAGGCTCGTAGTCACGCGACCTACGAGCGCATCCAGCTCCTTGTCAGGCTCGCGTCTTGGCGGTTCAAGGGTTGCGAACCTCACACGTGTCTGTCCGGGATCTGGTGCCCCCCTGGAGGAGAAATCGACGCGAAATCAGCGCCCCAGGCCCACCCATTTCCGATAGAGAGAACCCCCCAGCTTGGTGCGCCCGTCCTCGAGGAGGAGTCGGACTTCGTATAGACCGGAGGGTTGCTCTACGGTCAACCACACGCTCGAATCGAAGGTCTGTTCCTCGACGAAGCGCGATTCGTCATGGAGATAGAAGTCGCGCTCGCGGAGTTGGAACGAAGAGTCCCCGTCTCCCGGTGTCCGGTTCCAGGTGAATTCCTTGATCGCGAGCGTCTCGGGGTCCGTCGTGTCGGGATTCATCCCCGTGACTTGAAGGAGTTTTTGCCTCCAGGCCGGTTTCAGTTTTCCCTGAGGGTCGTAGGCAAAGGCCTTGAAGACTCGAACGAGCTTGGCTTGCAGGTCTCGGCAAAGGAAACTCCAAACCCGCTCGGCGTCGCGGGCACGATACGCGTCCTGATAGGCCTGGAAGAACTCTCGTCCAGGAGCGTTGTTCCTGGGACCGCACGACGCCAGGACCGCGAGGACGATGGCGCACCGTCCAACGGCTCCCTTTCCCATTCGACATGAGATTGCGCTCGGAGGCGGGAGTTCTCCGAGAATCAGGCAGACCCTAGACCGAGGCCGCCGTACTTTCCGAATCGCGCGCGGAAGGCCTCCCCGGCGAGATGGGCGCACGCCTCCTCGGAGAGGGAGCCGGTGTTGAAGACGACGTCGTAGTACGCGGGATCGCGGGCGTCGAGGCTGAAGTGCTGTCCATAGAACGCGTCTCGGTCCACGTCCTCCCGGAGGACTCGGGTGCGGGCCTCCGCGCGGGAAATCCCATCGCGCTCGGCGATGCGGGCGATGCGCACCGCGAGCGGCGCGGTACAGCGGATCCGAAGGGTCCATTCCGGAGAGAGGATGAACTGCGCGCCGCGCCCCACGAGGACTCCTCGACCGTGACGAGCGAGCGCGAGGACGATTTGCGACAAGTTGTGCATGAACTCGGTGTTGGAGAAGAAGTCCGCGCTCATTTGCGAGCGGATCATCTCGTCGATCTGCGATTGCACGTGCTCGTCGAGGGATTCGAGGACCTGGCGGCGGACGTGACGGGTTTGCGCGATCTCGTCGACGAGCTCGCGACCGTAGAGATGGAAGCCGAGAAGATCGGCGATGCGGCGCCCCACGGCGGCGCCACGCCCGCCGTAGTCGCGGGAAACGGAGATCATCGGGGCATGCGGGGCTTCCGGAGGCTGCGTCTCTGCCGGAGGGACGAGACGGGCTTCCTCCTCCCATCGGAGGATTTGACGGTGGACGAGCTCTTCGACGGAGCGCGCCATAGTTCAGCCCTCGTTTCCAGTATACCCCTCGGTCGAGCCGGGTGCCACGCGGATCGCGACTTCGCCCTCGACGGACGCTATACTTTCGCGCTTCATGATCGACCCCACGACCGACGAACTCATCGAGCGATGGATCCGCGGGGAAACGGCCGCGGGGCAAAAGCTATGCGAGCGCTATCTGCATCGCGCTCGCTCCTTCGCTCAGCGCATCGCGGGTCGCGAACTGGATCCGGACGAGCTGGCCTCGGAGGCGCTCGAGGAGGGATTGGAAGGACTTCGCGGAGGCCTGCGCCCCGAGCGTTTTACGCTGTGGCTCCAAGGGGTCGTGCGCAATCTCTCCCGCCGGAAATTTCGGGATCGGCGGCGTCTGCTCCCCGTGGAGTCTCCGGTCGAGGCGGCCGGTTCCGGGAGCGCCCTGACGCAGCTGGCGAATTGGGAGCTGGTGCGACTCATGGACGAGGCCGTTCCGAAACTTCCCACGGGCATGCGCGAAGTGGTCGAACTTTTCCGTCAGGGACGCTCGCGCGAGGAGATCGCCTCTCGACTCGGCCTCGATCTGGATGCCGTCCACGCCCGATTTCTCCGGGCCTTTAAGGCGCTTCGTCAGGATCTCTCCCGTCACTTCACTACGATGGCCGTGGCCGCGCGCCGGGATCCGGTCTCGTGGGAAGAGATTCGGAATCTCCGCCCGAGCTTCCGGGAGGCGATCGTCGTCCGACATCTCGAGGGGCGGGCTCCCGGCGAGGCGGCGGAGAGGCTGGGCGTCCCCCAAGACACGCTCCACGCGCGTCTTCGCACGGCCTACGAGCAACTCGGCTGCAACGGCCGGAGCGACTTCGGAGAGGCCCGCGAGGCCTGGAAGCGGGAGAGTTCCGGAGTATAATCCTCCCAGAGATGAACGGTTCCGGGTCCGTTTCGGGAGAGCGTCGGCCGTTCCCCACGACCTCCTGGTCGAACATTCTGCATGGGGCGAAATCGGACGCCGCCCTTCGCCGGCAAACCTTGGAACGACTCTTCCGCCACTATTGGAAGCCCGTGTATACGTGCGCCCGTTTCGGGTGGAACCTCACGCCGACGGATGCGGAGGACGTGGTCCAATCGTTCTTCCTGGATCTCTTGGAGCGGGATTTCCTTCAGGGCATGGATCCGTCGCGGGGGCGCTTCCGGAGTTTCCTCAAGGGCGCGCTCAAGAACTTCATCATGAACATCAAGCGCGACGCCCGCCGACTGAAGCGAGGCGGCGGCGCGCGAGTGTTCCCGCTCGAAGAGGCGGGAAAACTCACGTCGACCGGAGGGGATCCGGAGAACATCTTCGATCGCGATTGGTCGAAGACTCTGCTGGGCCACGCCACGGAACGACTCCAGATGGAACTGACTCGGATGGGGAAGGAGAAGGCGTTCCGTGTCTTCGAGCGGTACGATCTCGGGGAGCGTCCCGAAAGCTACCAGTCCGTGGCCGAGGCGCTCGGAGTCTCCGAGAGCGACGTCCGCAACCAGCTTCACCACGCCCGCGAGGCGTTCCGGCGCATCGTCGTCGAGCTGATTTGGGAGTACGCGCTCGACGAGGAAGACGCGAAGCAGGAGCTGCACTGGATTTTGGGCTAAACGCCTTTCTCGCAAAGAGTGCACCTGGACAGTAGCGGATTCACTCCAGTTCTCTCTTTGGGAGATCCCCTGATGCTTGTTCCAGTCGGGCGGACCCTCGGCCTCCTCGCCTTCCTCGCCGGCATCGCTCACGCGGACACGGAACGCAAAGCTTGGAAATCCACCTCGCGGTCCGACGGCAACCGTTGGGTCGGCGCCTACCGGTACGGAGAGGCCGGAGTCGAGTCGGACCGACGACTCGGATCCTCCGCGACGTACGCCCGCTTCTATGCCAACGCGCTTGTCCTGGGACGCGAGTTGCCCATCATGGACGCCTACGCGTACGGAGAGCAGAGCTTCCGCGGAATGCGGACGGGCGCGTACCTCAAGCTGGCGGGATGCACGCTCTTCTCCGTCGCGCGTACGACGGGGATTCAGCTCGCATGGAGCCGACAACTCAAGATCTTCGACGTGTCGGAAACGATGTTCCTCTGGATCGTTCCGGTCACCGTGGGAGCCTCGGGGGGCGGCGGGGCGGACGCCCGATTGGGAATCGCGCCGGACCGTTCGAATCCCGATTCGGCCAAGCTCGGCACGGTCCCGCCACCCATGCACCTGGCGGGAACGGTCGGCGGATGGGCCGAGGTCACGGTCTACGCCGGTATCGGCTTCCGCAAGTGGCGTCAGGAGATCTTCCTCGGAGTCGAAGGGACGGTCAAGATCGCGCGTTCCACGCTGGGCTTGAACGCCACTCCGGACTACGACGCCTTCCGAGGGCTCGTCTACATCGATTTCAATCCGCTGTCGGGAGAGATCTTCCTGGTGACCCGAATCGTCTTCAAGGTGTGGCGCTGGAAGAATCGAAAGGAATGGAAGACATCGCTCGCCCGATTCGAGGGATCGACGAAGCGTGTTCCTCTCCTGGAGTTCTAGAATGCGACGAGCGACGCTCCTTGCGCCGGTGGGCGGCCTCCTCGTCCTGGCCGCCCTCGCGTCGCGCCGGAACGGAACGGAAAGCGCTGCGAGAACGACCCCCCTCCGGGCCCGGGCGGAGGAGTTCCGTCGATCGCTCTCCCCGGTCGAATCTCCGCTCCCCGCGGGACTGCGTCTTCGCCTCGAGCCCGGACAAGTCTTCTCCTATCGCTTCGACGCCGCGCTCGAGACCACTCTGTCCCCGGAGGCGGGACTTCGATTCCGGATGGCCGGTCGACTCGATCGACTCGTCTATTCGCGATCCGAGGACCGGTATACCCTCGGCTATCGCCTGTGCGACGCCTCCTTGTCGGTGAATGGGGAGGAGGCGACCTCCGTTCCGGAATGGAACCTCTGGCTCACCGTGGACTCGCGAGGACGAATCGACGAGATCTTCTGTCCGCTCGAATGCGACGCGCAGGATCGGGTCCTCGTCGCCGCAATCGTACGCGGGATGCAATGCGTCTTTCCGCCGGAACCGGCGGCCGAGTGGCTCGTCACCGAGGAAGATACGACGGGGCGCTACGAGGCTCGATACGAGCTGCGAGGAAGTCGCCGACGAGGAGAACACACGTTCGCCGAAATCGCGAAGACGAAGACGCGGTACCTCGGCGTGTTCGGGGCCGAGGGATTTCGTGTCGAGGGAGGCACGACGGCCTACATCGATCGGGACACCGGAATCGTCGGACTCATCGAGTGCCACGAACGGTATTCGCTGGACACACCGAAGGTCCGTGGAGAGTGGAGCCTCACCTGCTTGCTGGAGAAGATTTCGTGGGATACGACGCTCCCGTCGCGCCGGCCGGAACGGCGAGGGTTTCGGAGACTTTCGCCGGAGTTGACGGAAGAACGCGCCGCCGTCGATCCTCGGTCTCGGCGCTACGAAGCGAGAGTCCGGGACCGTCGGCTCAGCCTGGATGGGATCCTCGCGCGGCCGGCGTCGAATTCCTGGGAACTCCTGCAAGATGCGGAGGCTCTCTTTGCCGCGCGACCCGAATCGGTGGCGGAGGCCTTGCGTCGGATCCGGCTGGGAGAAGAAGGCGCCAGTCTTCTCGTCTCCGCGTTCGGAGCGGCCCAGGTCGAAACAGCTCTCGGGGAGTTGATCGTCGACGGAACCTTGAATCGCGAGATCCGACAGGAGGCGGTCTTGGCGGCCGCTCTTCTCGACCATCCCGGGCGGGAGACCGAGCGCATTCTCGCCGAGACTACGGAGGACGGAGATCGAGGCATCGCGGATTCGGCTCTCCTGGCCCTGGGGGCGGTCGCCTTCCGGTCCTCGGGAGAGGAGTCCGGGCGCATCCTTCTTGCCCGACTCGCGCGAGCGAGGGATGCCGAAGAGCAGTGCCTGACGCTCGAAGCGGTGGGGAACTCGGGGCAGGCGGCGGCGCTGCCGGCCGTCTTGGAGAAGACGGAGAGTGCGGAGGAGAGGGTACGCTCGTCCGCCGTACATGCCCTGCGACGAATGTCGGGATCGCGGATCGACGAGACGTTGGTTCTCCGAGCGACGGCAGATCCCTCTCCGGAGGTCCGGGGAATTGCGGTTCGGACTTTGGGCGAGCGCGGGCAAACGTCGGCCGTCGCCACGGTGCTTCGGAGCGATCCGAACGAACGGGTTCGTACCGCGGCGTTGACGTGGTTTGCGGCTCGAGCCTCGAGAGATCCGGAGGCGCGACGGATCCTGGAGGGGGTTGCGGCTGCCGATCCTTCCGAGGCCGTTCGCCGACACGCCGGAGAGGTTCTGGCGCGCCTCGAAGAGCGATAATATAATAGAAGCCAATGTCGGGCGCGCGCGATCCCCTGAGCCAAAGCGGCGTCTTCCCGACCACCTCCTGGTCGAGCCTCCTCCAGAGCGCGCAGGCCGATGCTGATCTCCGGCGCCGGACGCTCGAGAAGCTCTTCGTCACCTACTGGCGGCCGGTCTACTGCTGCGCCCGATTCGGATGGAAACTCTCTCCGGAAGATGCCGAAGACGCGGTTCAGTCCTTTTTCTTGGAGCTCTTGGAGCGCGACTTTCCGGAAGGGATTGCGGAGGGGCGGGGGCGGTTTCGAAACTACCTCAAGAAGGCTCTCAAGCATTTTCTCCTGAACGTTCGCCGGGATCGGGGCCGGGCGAAGCGAGGCGGGCTGGTCCGGCTTTTTCCCCTCGAGGAGGCTCGGCAGATTGCGAGTCGAGAGGGAGACCCTGAGCAGATCTTCGACCAGGAGTGGATCAAGACTCTTCTCCAGCGAGCCAGAGAATGGCTCCGCGAAGACCTCATGGCGGAGAAGAAGGAGGCGTACTATCGGGTCTTCGAACTCTACGATCTCGGCGAGGGATCGATGACCTACCAGGAGGCGGCCGGCCGCATCGGAATCTCCGAGAGCGACGTGCGGAACTACCTTCACGCCGCGCGCGATCGGTTCCGGAGCGTGGTGATCCAGCTCGTCCGGGACTACGCGGTCGACGCGGAGGACGCGGGCGAGGAACTCGGGTGGGTCTTGGGGTGAGGGCGATCACGCGCTGCCCAAGAGGCCCGTGGCGAGACGCGCGCCGGTTCGAGACCACCAACGGGAAAGCCTGCCCGCACGGACGGGGCGGCCTTCTCTCCAGCGACGGAGTTGCCTCGCGAACTCTCGGCCGTCGGAGGTTCGGCTCCGGCGGTCCTTCTCCAACGCGCCTCGGCAAATCGACTCGAGACCTGGATCGCCGAGCGGAGGGGGGCGCTCCCCGACGATCCGATCGGCGATGCGAGAAGTCGAATACCCCTCGAACGGATTGCGTCCTGTCGCCGCTTCGTGAAGGATGACTCCGAGGGCCCACACGTCGGCGCGAGGGTCGATTTCTCGCTCCATTCGCACCTGCTCCGGCGCCATGTAGAGAGGCGTACCCACGATTTCTCCGGGCCGTCCGGCCGTTTGTCCCTTCCAGTGAGCCAACCCGAAGTCGGCCAGGACGACTCGACCATCGGAGGCGGCGATCACGTTGGCCGGCTTGAGGTCGGCATGGATGATCCCCTTGTCGTGGGCGAGCCCGACGGTCTCCGCGACGTGTTCCAAAATGCGTACGATCTCGCGAATGGGAGCGCGCCGATCGATCAAGTCCGCGAGCGTCGGGCCCTCCACGTATTCCATGACGAGATACGGCCGGCCCCCGTCGATCCCCGTTCCATAGACGGCCGGGACGCGGGGAGGGGATAGCTGCGCCTGGATGGCCCCTTCTCTCCGGAGCAGCTCGGAAGCGAACTCATCCCGCTCCAGGCCGCGCACCGTCTTGATCGCGACGTGCCGAGAAAATCGAGGATCCTCGGCCTCGTACACGACCCCCATGCCCCCGTGCGCAATCTCCCGCACGATGCGGTAGCCGCCGATCCACTTCCCCGGCGCGGTGCAGGCAAAGCGCTGCGTGGGGGCTCGACGGAGTTGCAACTCCTTGAGGATCTCGCAGAACTCCTCGAGGGTCAGGAGCCCCTCTTGCACCAGGACTTGCCGGAGGCGGGTTCGTCCGCGATCGGATTCCTCCCGGAGCCGGCGGAGTTGCCGATCCGTGACGAAGCCCCGTTCGAAGGCCAAGCGGCCGAAGGCGGTATCCATCTCGCACCTCGTCCTCTCTTGAACCGATCGAGGCGCGGACGTTTCAATTCGTCCTGAGCTTGTCGCGCAACTTCTCCGCCCGGGGACGATGGATCCAGTCGCGGGGCGCGAGCTCCAGCGCCCGCTCCACGTCCCGCAGCGCCCGGGTTTCGTCCCGGAGCATGGCACGGAGGGTGGCTCGGCTGAGATGGGGCCCCGGATCCTCGGGAGCGAGCGAGATGGCCGTCGTGAAATCCTCGAGCGCCGGGTCGTACTCCTTCCGCTTCGCCCGGAGATTGCCGCGGTTGAGGTACGCCCCGGAATGACGGGGGTCCAACTCGATGGCTTTCGCGAAGTCCTTCAAGGCGGATTCCGCGTCTTCCCGCTGGGGAAACCGATCGTAGCGATCCACCCTGGCGTTGGCGCGATTGAAGTAGTACGACGCCTTGGGCTTGGGCAAGTCGATGGCCCGAGTATAGTCGGCGATCGCTTCCTCGAGTTTCCCCAGGAGGCGATAGAGCATTCCCCGCTGATTCAGCACCCCGGCGTCCTGAGGATCCAGCGCGATCGAGCGATTGAAATCCGTCTCCGCTTGAGTCCATTCCCCTTTGGCTTCCGCGGCACGCCCTTCGCGCATCCATCGCTCGCCGCGGAGTCGTCGGCCGTCGCCTCGCACCGAATAGGCCGAGGCGGAGTTCGGATCGAGCTCGATCTCGGCGTCGGAATCCCGGATCGCCTCGTCGAGCTTTCCGGTTCTCTGAAGAAGAACGGCCCGATTGCGGTAGACGGGCAAGAATCTCGGCGAGAATCGGACCGCATGCGTATAGTCCTCCAGGGCCCGCGGTTCGTCGCGAAGTTCCTCCTGAGCGATGGCCCGGACAAAGAGAAGGAGGGGGTCATGGGGGCGAATCCCCAGCGCGATGTCGCAGATCCCTCGGCGTTTCGAGGAATCGCCGTTGCAGAGGGCCACCAGGAGGTAGGCCTCCTCCGCGCCGCGCGAGGCGCGAAGTTCTCCGAGGATCTGCGGGATGCGATCCCAATTCCCCTCGTAGAACGCCACCATGGCTTGGGCGATCCGGACTTGGGACTCCCCCTCGAGCCCCATCCCGACGCGCAAGGCCGCCCCGATCCGCTCGGCCGCTTCCCGGGCGACCTCTTGCGCCTGTTCCCGCCGTCTCGAGGTTGCGCTTGAGGTCAGGACGAGATTGAGCGCGATCGATCGGTGGAGGAGAAGTCGGCCGAGAAAGAAAAGCGCGGATCCGAAGGAAGGATCGCGGAGGAGTGCCTCCCGGTACGCCCGTTCGGCTCGGTCCTCCCATCCCTTGAATTCCCACGCCCGTCCGAGAAGGTAGTGACCGACGGCGAGCTCGGGCGCGAGCCCGACGCCCTTTTCGATCAGAGTCTGTCCTCGATCCACCCGCGCGACGATCTGGTCGTAGGTCGCATTCGCGTCGTAGAAGGACTGAGTCGCCTCCTCGAGGGCGGGACGTCCCGATTCGAAGAGCGAACGAGCCTGTTCGAGCCTCCGACGATCGCTCTCCTCCCTCGCGGCGATGGCCCGCTCGAGCCGCGCGAGGTTCCGGAGCGCTTCCTCATGGTTCCCGTTGAGGGCTACGGCGGCGGCGAAGGCCCGGCGCGCACCGGCCAAGTCTCCCCGGGCCTCGAGCGCCCTGCCCTCCGAGAGATGATTCTCGATGCGCCGGTGTTCCCGGATTCGCTGAACTCCGACCCATACGGCGAGTCCGACCGCGAGGAGACCCGCGGTGCCGACCGGAAGGAGGATCGCCATGTGTCGCGCGATCGTCTTTCGCCAACGATAGAGAAGGGAGGGGCGGTGGGCGAGGATCGCCTCGCCGTCCAAGTACCGGCTCAAGTCGTCGGCGAGGTCGAGCATCGAGGCGTATCGCTGCGACGGGTCCTTTTCGAGACACTTGAGGACGATCGTCTCGAGGTCGCGGTCGATGCTCGAATCGAATCGTCGCGGAGGCGTCGGGGGTTTTGTCGCGATCTTCTGGAGAAGTTCGTAGATCGGATCCGCCCGAAAGAGCGGTCGATTCGCCAGAAGCTCGTAGAGCGTAGCCCCGAGAGAATAGACGTCGCTTCTCGCCTCCGTGCCGCGAAGGCCACCGCGAATCTGCTCGGGGGACATGTAGGCGGGGGTCCCCTCGAGCGAACCCGGCGCCTCGACGGAGACCTCGCGAGCCAGGCCGAAGTCGACGACGTACACGCGAAGTCCGGATGCGCGCGTCAGTCCCGGGACCCGGTGGGTCGATTTCTTTCGCGGCTTCAATTCGCCCTCGACGATGAGGTTGTGCGGCTTGAGATCGCGGTGGATCACGCCCTGCTCGTGCGCGTGGTGGAGGGCCAGGGCCGTGTCCCGGATGAGCTCGGCCAGGAGCTTCCGGTCGTCGCGAGGGAATTCCGCGAGGGTTCGGCCGTCGATGTACTGCATCGCGATGAACGGTCGGCCGCCGATGTCGCCGACCTCGTAGACGGCTCCGATGTTCGGATGATTGAGCTTGGCGGCGGCGCGGGCCTCTTCGAGGAGCCGCGGGAGATCTTCCGGATTGTCCCGGTGAGGGAACTTGAGAGCGACCCACCGATGAAGCTCGCGGTCCCACGCCTTCCAGACCTCTCCGCCTCCGCCCGAGCCGAGCCGAAGTACGCAGACGTATTTCCCGTGAACGCTTCTGGGATCCTGAAGGAGGGTCGTGACCTCCTGGGGGGGCTCGACGACTTCCGATGCCGGCGCCGCGGTTTGCAGAGACGGAAGGACGCGGTCCAACTCTTCGGCCAACTCCAGCGCGGTCGCGTGGCGTGCCGACGGCTCGCGCGCCATCGCCTTTCGGATGACGGTCGCGAGATCCGTCGGGGCGTGGGTGAAGGAAGGCTCTTCCTCCTGAATCCGCCGGAGGACTTCCGTGACGTCCGCTCCGGTGAAGGGGGCGCGGCCTTCGAGAAGCGAGTAGAGGGTGGCGCCGAGGCCGTAGATGTCGGTACGGGGAGTGCAACGATCGCCGCGGACTTGCTCCGGAGACATATAGCTGGGCGTTCCCACGAGGGCGCCCTCGCGCGTCAAGGTCGTCCCCGGCTCCACGAGTCGGGCGAGTCCGAAGTCGGTCACGTAAACGCGGCCGTCCGTGGTCTCCATGAGATTCGCGGGTTTGAGATCGCGATGGATGATTCCCTGCTCGTGCGCGTGGTGGACGGCGCGCGCGGCGTCGCGGACGATCTCGGCGGCGCGGCGGGGATCGCGCGGACTGCCTTCGAGCGAGCCGCCGTCGAGGTATTCGAGCGCGAGGAACGGCTCGTCGGGGATCCCGCCGATTTCGTAGATGGGCACGATGCCCGGGTGGGAGAGGTGAGCGAGGAGGGCGGCCTCGCGCTGGAGCCGCTGGGTTTCTTTTTGTCCCCATCCTTTGAGAAACTTGAGCGCGACGTAGCGGCGGAGTTGGGTATCCCACGCCTTCCAGACCTCGCCCGAACCTCCGGCGCCGACGCGCTGGAGGAGGAGGTATTTGGTGACGCGGCCGCGGATGGTGCGGGCCGCTTCCGCGACCTCCTCGGGAAGGGGGAAGAGGCGCGGTTCGCCGAGGACCTCGCGCCGCCGGAGTTCCTGAACGACCTCGTCGCAGAGGAGCTGGGAGAGGCGATCGCTCTGGACGAGGGCTTCGGCGAACCGGCCGGGGGGCGCGCCCGCGAGAGCGGAGAGGGCGTCCTCGGGTTCGAGGATCCCGCGTTCGATGAGGAGAATGGCGAGGCGCCGGTCGCGCGCTTCGGCCTGGCCGGACTTGAGGCGGTCGAGGGGCATCGGGTACCGGAAGTATATCCCCCGATCCTGGACACCGGGAAAACCCGAAGGACGAAACCCTCACCCGAACCGCGCGCGGATTTCCGGTGTCCTCCGTGTGCCCCCGCGAAATTCGGGCCGGGCGGACGGTTCAGGAGAGGGTGAGTCCTGATTCTTCGAAGCGGAGGAACCCATGAAAACGCGCGCTGGCATTGTTGCGACGCTTATTGCGCTCCTCTTTGCAGGGCTGATCCATGCCCGAACCTCGGATCACTACCTTTGCGCGACGGACGGAAGTCGGACTTCGGGTTCAGACTCTGACCTCTATGACGTAGGGCAGGTGCCTGCACCGGCGGCCTCGCCCCGGTTGGAGACCCGCGACCCTTACGGAACACTCACATTGAAGGCTGAGGCAGTCTCGCCATCACAGATTCAACTCAGCTGGACTTGGAGTGGGTCCGATAAGAACAGCTATACTCTCCTGGACTTCTACTTGAATGGTTCGAGTAACACATTCAAGCTGATTACAAACTTCAATGCGACCGGATCCTGGATGCATGAAGGTCTGGTGTCGGGAGTCACATACCGGTATAGGCTTAAGGCAACCCCTCGTTATGCTGAGGGTTCAGGTCTCTGGGACGTCTGGAGCAATGAGGCCTCTGCGACCCCCCCGAAGGATTCCCAACCTCCCTCCGCCCCCACGGGACTGACCGCAACCGCGGTCTCCTCTTCCGAAATCCGGCTCTCTTGGGGCTCATCCTCCGACAACGTGAGGGTGGCTGGATACAGGATCGAGCAGTCCGAGAATGGGACCACCTTCCGTGACATCGCGAGCTCGGCCCCGACATCCTATTCAAGGGGCGGCCTTGCCACAGGAACCCAGTACTGGTTTCGCGTTCGAGCCTACGACGGCGCCAACAACACGGGCAACTACAGCAACACGGCGAACGCGACCACGCTGGGCGTGAAAGACACCTTAGCGCCGTCGATACCCAACGGGCTCCAATGGACTGGCATCCCGGGCACCTCATCCTCATCCTTTGGCCACATCCAGCTGAAATGGAGTCCTTCGACGGACAACGTTGGAGTCGCGGGATACGACGTCTCCGTCGGTTCGAGCGGTCTTCTTCCCGCCAGTAAGGAACAGCACTCCGGCTGGGTCTACACGGGTGCCCCCAAGGGCGTTCTCCACTATTTCAAAGTGCGTGCGTATGACGCCGCGGGAAATAGGAGCGATTGGAGCGAGACTGTCGTGGCCGTCGTGGGCGCGTACGTCGACATCTCGATTACCGATGAGCAAAGGCAAACGCGATCTTCCAAGCAGACGGTCACCGTGAAGGCGATGGTGGGGGAAGGGACGCTCACCGGCTACAAGATCTGGAACCACAATAACGGAGTATCCGGAGGAGGGCCGGAACCTGACCAGTGGATTTCCGGTGCCCCCCCTACCACGATTCCCGATTGGGGGCTTCACCCCGGAGATGGCGGCAGGTTCGTGATACTCAAGGTCCGGTCGAGCGACGGCAGCACCGCCCAAGACACCGCCTATACCGTGGTGGATAACGTTCCGCCTGTTGCGTCCATCCGAGTGAACAATGGAGCCCAGACTACCGGTTCTCGTACGGTGGAGCTGAGCCTCGAGGTATCCGATAACGCCGCCCATTATGAGTTCTTGGGGTACAAGCTCTGGAATGAGGGCGAGAGCGAACCCCCAACCTTCAATCCCGTTCTCTCCCTCTCTTGGAAGGACTCGAATTGGTCGCTCCGCAGCGGACCCGACGGCTCCAGGCGGGTATGGTTTCATGTCAAGGACATCGCCGGGAACGAACAAAGGGTGAATGCGACGATTACCTTGGATGAAACGCAGCCGAGAGTATCCAACATTACGTCGCCCGCTCAGGACAAGGCGTATGGGAGCGGCTGGTCGATGTCGTTCGAAGTCACGTTCAGCGAAGTCGTAAACGTGACGGGGATCCCCCAACTTACGCTCGAGACGGGACCCGTCGATGCGATCGCAACGTACAAAAGCGGTTCCGCTACTGCCACGCTTCGTTTCGAGTGGATGATTACCGGTGGGCACAACTCGCCTGACCTTGAATGCGTCTCGCTTGCCTTAAATGGAGGGACGATCAAGGATGGCGCCGGATTCAATGCCATTCTGACAGTGCCCGCGGCCGGAGCGACGGGTTCCCTCTCGGCGAACAAGAACATCATGATCGACACGACCGCTCCGTCCGCCTCGATCTCTTTCGGCTCCGAGTATGCCCTTTCGCAAAACGTCACTCTGACTCCGATCGCCTCCGACAACAGCGGCGCGATCGCGCAATGGAAGCGATGGAACGAGGGGGAGACTGAGCCCGCGTACGGCACGGGAGCCGTCCCGACAAGTTGGACGCTCCCCGCCGGCGACGGAATGAAAAAGGTCTACTTCAGGGTCCGCGACGCGGCCGGGAACGAGAAGATCGCCGAGGCCTCCATCTTCCTCGACCTCAACGATCCGGCGGTCCCGACCAACGTTCAGGCGTCGACGACGCCGACCCAAGGGGCGCACAGCCTCAACTGGACCGCCTCCTCTGACGGAAGCGGGAGCGGGATCGCCTCGTACGAGGTCGAGCGGAATGGCGCAATCGTCGCAACGGGAATCACCGGCACCGGTTGGAGTCATCAGGGAGCGATTTCCTCCGGGAGCTACACGTACAAGGTTCGCGCCCGCGACAAGGCCGGGCGATTCAGCCCCATGAGCCCGGGCGCCGCGGTCATCGTCGACAACCTCCTGCCGACGGTCTCCGTCACTCCCCACGGCACGACGACCAACGGATCTCCCATCGTCTTCACGATGACGTTCAATGAGGCGGTGACGAACCTCACCGCCGCCGGAATCACCGTGACGAACGGCACCAAGGGAACGCTCGGCGGGAGCGAAACGGTGTGGACGATACCGGTGACCCCATCCGCCAACGGCGCCGTCACATGCAAGGTCGAGGGGGATGCGGCGAAGGACGTCGCGGGGAACTTCAATTCGGCGTCGAATACCGCTTCCGTGACCTTCGACAACCAACCTCCGACATTGTCGATCTCCACGCCCACGAAAAACGTGACCAACACCGGCCCGGTAAGCTTCACGGTGACCTACTCGGCCGCGGATGCGGTCGCGCTATCCGAGTCGAAGGTACACCTGATCAAGACGGGTACCGCGAATGGAACCAAGGCTGTCTCCGGGAGCGGGAACGGCGTGCGCACGGTGACGATCTCGAACATCACCGGAGACGGGACGCTCAAGATCGAGATCCTCGCGGGATCGGCGAGCGATGCGGTCGGCAATCAGGCCCTCGCCGCGGGCCCGAGCGCGTCGTTCACGGTCGACAACACCAAGCCGCAACCGCCGACCCCTCAGTACGCGAGCCTGAACAGCACCGGCTCCGTGTACGTCCACTGGAGCGAAGGAGGATTCGATGGGGCGAACGGCAGCGGAGTCGCCGGCTACGGAGCGCGACGGGGGAAGGTAGAGAACGGAAGCGTCTCGTGGACCCAAATCGTAGAGAAACAAGGCGCGACCTTCTTGAGCGATGCGCCTCCCGCACCTGCCGACGGCACGTACATTTACCAGGCCCGGTCCTGGGATGCCGCCGGGAATGTGAGCGAGTGGAGCGCCAACACCAACACCGTCGTCGTCGATACTCAGGCCCCGAACGGGGGCTCCGTCAAGATCAATGGCGACGCCGCGTATACGAAGACCGCTCTCGTAACGCTCACGATCACCGGCACTGGCGCGACGCAGATGAGCCTCTCGGAGAGCTCGTCGAGCTTCTCGGTGTGGGAACAGTTCGCCGCGACCAAGAGCTACGCCATTCCGTCCTCGGGCGACGGCTTGAAAACCGTGTACGTCAAGCTCAAGGATGCGGCGGGGAATGAGTCGCAGCCATTCTCCGGTGCCATCACCCTCGATACAACGGCGCCGACGGGAGGCATGGTCGAGGACGGTCTGAACGGCGACATCGACCTTCAGCCCTCCGCCTCGGCGATTTCGGCGAAGTGGAACGGCTTCGCGGATCCGACGAGCGGGATCGCGAAATACGAGTGGGCGATCGGGACGAGCGCGACCGCGACAGACGTGATGAGCTTCGCCGACGTCGGCCCCCAAACTTCCCAGACGAAATCAGGATTGTCGCTCACGTCGGGACAGACCTATTACGTCCATGTCCGAGCGATGAACGGAGCGGGAATCTACTCCGACCACAAGGTCAGCGACGGCGTCCAGGTGGACAGCCAGCCGCCGACCGCCACGGTGACGGCCAGTGGATCGACTACCAACAATCCCTCGATCTCGTTCAAGGTCGAGTTCACGGAGGCCGTGACCGGATTCGCGATGGAGGACATCAAGACCAACGGTCAAGTGATCGGGGTGACCCCGAACGGGGCGGTGTGGATCGTCTCCATTCAGGCCACCGCTCAAGGAAACGTCACGTGCCGAGTCAAGGCCAATGCCGTGCAGGATGCGGCAGGGAATCCGAATTCCGAATCCAATGAGGCCGGCGTCCTCTTCGACAGCCAGGCGCCCGCGGTCCCGAGCGCTCCCGACTTGGACTCGGCTTCCGATTCCGGCGCGAGCCAGAGCGACAACATCACCAAGCTCACGGCGATCAAACTGGTCGGAACCGCGGAGGCCGGCAGCAAGGTGCTGCTCTTCGACGGAGGAATCAAGATCGGCGAGATCTCGGCGGCCGCGGGCACCTACACGTTCGATCTTACCGGCCTCCTGCCGGGAACCCATGCGTTTACCGCGAAGGCGATGGACGCTCTCGGGAACACGAGCGAGGCTTCCGGCACGTTGGCCGTCACCGTCGACATCACGGCTCCCGCCATCCCGGATTCCATCTCGTACAGCCCCAACCCGAACAACACCGGGACCCACACGGTTTCATGGTCGGCCACGGGCCAATCGTACAACCTCCGCCGCAAGAAGGTCGGAGATGCGGATTCGATCGAGGTTGCGACCGGCCTCACCGCGGCGAGCTGGACACAGAATCCGGCCGTCGATCCCGGTTCGTATCTGTACCAAGTGCAGGCCGTGGACCTGGCGGGCAACATGGGCGAGTACAGCTCCAACACCGACACCGTGCTGGTGAGCGATGCACCGCCCGACGTCCCGATTCTTCTCTCCCCGGCAAACGGGGCGCAACTCACCGTCTGCGAGATTCCGCTGGATTGGACCGACATCTCCGGAGTGGGCGGCGTCACTTATCAAGTCGCGGTGGAGTCGAGCGCTTCCGGATTCTCCGCGTCAAACCTGAGCTCCTCGGAGGTGAAGACGAGCGTTCTCCTGGCCGGCGCGTATCAATGGAAGGTCCGGGCGATCGATGGGGCGGGGAATCCCAGTCCTTGGAGCGAAACCCGCACCTTCTCCATCGTCCTGGCGATCGTCACCTCCTCGCTTCCGAACGGACGGAAGGACGATCCGTACAGCGCTCTCGTTGAAGTCACCGGCGGATTGGCTCCGATCGTCTTCTCGCTCTCGTCGGGATCCCTGCCTCCGGGGTTGGCGCTTTCGCCTCTCACGGGAAAGCTCCTGGGAATCCCGACGGAGATCGGGACATTCACGTTCACGATCTCTGTGACCGATGCCGCGAGTCTGTCGGTGTCCCGCGAATTCACGATCAAGATCGACGGCGAGCCGAAACCGCTCCGGATTACTTCCCCTCCCTCCCTCCCGAACGGGACGAGCGGGCTTGCGTATGCCCATCTCTTCGAGGCCTCCGGCGGTAGGCGGCCGTACTCTTGGTCCATCAAGTCGACGTTCGGGCAGCTCCCCGATGGCGTGTCGTTCTCGAACGGCCTCCTCTCCGGGACCCCGACCGCGGGGAGCGCCATGCTCGAGGTATCCGTCACCGACGGCGAGCAGAACGACACGAAGGAGTTCTCGCTCCTGATCGTCTCGATCCCCTCGAGTATCGCGATCTCGACCTACTACCCCACGAGCGCTGGGTTCGTGCAGCTTCCGATGATCATCGCCGGGACGCCGTTCTCTACGCGGTTCTTCGCCGGGGGAGCGATGAGCTGGAAGGTCACCTCCGGCGCTCCGCCGCCCGGACTGGCGATCGACGAGCCGAGCGGAGCCATCTCCGGAATTCCTTCCAAGCCCGGAGAGTACTTCTTCGTCGTGCGCGCTCTGGATGGAGTCGGAGCCGCAACTTTCCGCGCGGTGCGGATCTTGGTCGCGCCGAACGACGGGGTGACGCTCGTCCTCCTTCCCGCGGCGATGCCGTCGGGATCGCCCCAGGTTCCCTACAGCTTCACCTTGGTGGCCGCGGGAGGATCGGTTCCCTATAGCTGGGCCATTCTTTCCGGCTCACTCCCCCCGGGAATGATGCTGAACCCCGAGACGGGGGAGATCTTCGGCGCGAGCGGAGAGTATGGATCGTGGAGCGCCGTCATCCAGGTGAGCGACTCCAGGACTCCCCCTCAGATAGCGACCCGAACGATCACGATCGCCATGGGCGCCGCACCCGAGACGGCCCAAGGCGACGACGACGGCGGCGGCGGAAGCTGCGGTTGCGTGGGACTGGATGCCGTCCTCCTCCTCGGCATCCTTTTCCTGCGGCGGCGGTTCCGCTGCCGGTAGCGCGGCGTGCGCGGGAGGGGCCGCTCCGGCGGCCCCTCCGTGCTATACTGAGTCGGTGAGCGAGATCATGGACCTGGATTTGGTCCGGCTGTACGCCTCCTGGCCTCTTGAGGCGCGGGTGGACCACGCCGTAGCCGCGCAAGAGATGTACCTGGACCTTCATCATCCCTTCCGCAATCCGGAGATCCTATTCTTCGATTCGCTCGGCGAATTCAATGCCTATCATCGTAGCGAAGCATGGCTTCAGAGACTGTATGGCGGCCCTCGTTCCCCGACTTCTGCCGACTCCTCAACAAGGAAGGCGTAGCCTATCTCGTCCTTGGGGGGCAGGCCTCGATCCTCTTTGGTGTTCCCCGATTCACGAACGATGTGGACATTCTCGTTCGAAAAGACTCCGAAAATGCTTCCAACCTGATTCGGGCTCTCTCGAAAATCGGATTTGGTATCGCGAAAGAATTGAGGGAGAGGGACGTCCTGGCCAAACCAGTCTTCTCCTTCATGGATCAGATCAAGGTCGACGTCTTTACCGACGTACCCGGCGTGGGCGGGTATGAAGATGCCGTCCGATCTGTCGCCCTCCACCAATATCAGGGAGTACGGATCCCGACGCTTTCGTTGAAACAGCTGATTGCCAGAAAAGAAGCGATCCACCGATGGCAAGACCAGGCCGATGTGGAAGCCCTGAGGGAGATCGAGAAGCGAACGGGTGTTTGACGGCCCTCTTTCCACGCCGTCGAACCGCCCCCGACCCGTGACTTGGCCCGATGGAGATAAGAGCCCATCCCGGTAGGCTCGTGAGCCGCGGCGGGCTGAGAAGCGAGCAGCGCCAGGAGCGAGGAGGAGACCTAACCCTGAAGAGGTTGTCGACGACGAGTGACGCCGGATGGCGACGGTTATCGGCGCGTCCCCTCCAGGGGGGATGGCGGCGGCGAGGGCGCATCTGCGGCGTTGCTCCTCCTCGGCAGCCCTCTTCAA
>Ga0114945_10000426_pt1 | contig 27129 bp, 20 predicted proteins | sample OV2TP3_FD_87194 | JGI IMG/M metagenome (GOLD analysis project Ga0114945, IMG submission 87194) | Hot spring microbial communities from Beatty, Nevada to study Microbial Dark Matter (Phase II) - OV2 TP3 | ecosystem: Environmental > Aquatic > Thermal springs > Hot (42-90C) | place: USA: Beatty...
CGGCAGCCCTCTTCAAGGCTCGCCTCGTCGTCGCGCCTTGCATCTGCACCCTCGGCGCCGCCACCGCGGCCACGATCCTACCGGGATGAGCTCTTAGCCCCCTACTGCCGCTGCGCGATCAAATACGACCGGGATTCGATCGTGGTTCCCGTCGTGCTGGAGGTGTCTTGAGCCCACTGGAGGACGATGGTTCCCGCCGTGGATGCGGTGGTGATGGTGCCGCGGAAGCGGAAAACATGGGTCGTGTTACCTAGGATGGCCACCGTATCCGTGCTGGTGGAAAATGCCGTAATGATCTTGGACGTGTTTCCGGTTTCGTCGAACAGGCTCATCTTGATCGTGGCGCCCGAGGGACCCGTGAACTGGAACTTGATGTCCGGGGTGGGCGAAGAACCGGTGTTGACGAAGAGGTGGAGATCGACATACCAGGTCTCGTTCGTGCTGACGGAGAAGAGCAGATCGTCGTCGTTCTGGAACGTGGTGCTGCTCGTGACCGTCTCGTCCGATCCCTTGCTGGCCCGGATGATCGGAGTGGTGGTAGAGGTCGCCAGGTTCCAGCGCGAATCGGTGCTGCTGTAGTAGAAGTAGAGGAAGCTCGTCCCGGTTATGGTAATGTCCGTCGCCGTCGCCGTCTGGATGCGATTCGCGGCGGAAGAGGAAGTCGAATTGTGCTTGATCGTCATCGCTTGGCCGGTGGGATTGAAGAGGATGATCGCGCGACCGTCTACCCCTCCGGCGATCCCGGTAACGGTGAACGACGCGGAAGGGCCGGAGATCCGGTAGAGCACCGCATCGGTCCCGAGGCTGACATCGTTGTTATCGCCGTTCGCAAGGGTAAGAGAGGTTTCCCTCTGAGCGAGCGAACCGCTGATATCGAGCGTGGCGTTCGGAGACCCCGTCCCCAATCGCAGGCGGCCGGTGCTGTCCAAAAGCGCCCGCTGAGTCCCTCCATACGAAGCCCTCAGTAGATTGGTCGTCACCCCGGTGGTTGCGGTGTTGGTGGTGTCGATGTCCAATACGTTCAGCGTGGTATTGGAATTGGATCCTCCCGTGTTCAGCGTGGGCAGGATGCTGAGTCCCTGAAAGGTACGGCTGTCGGAGTTGTTCTTGGTCAAGTTCATCGTCAGATACGCGGAGGAGGCCGCAGCCGGGTTTCCATCCGCGGTTATCGTGGAATACAGCCCATAAACGTTGTCGGCTCCCGAGGCGGAGAAATACCCTCCATAGGCGGTCTGCGTTCCCCCCGTCCCGCCGGCCGCTGTGGCGGAAATCCCATAGCTGTTGGAGGTGCCTCCCGTCGGAGTCCCCGACTTCGTGCCGGACACCAGGATGCCGTACACGTTCACGATACCGCTGCTGATGTCCCCCGACTGGGTCGCCGAGAACGCGCCCCCTTGGACCGTCTTGGTGACCGCGGTAGCGACCACGCCCGTGTCCGCCGCGTCCCCGAAGACCCCGGAACTGGTTGTCCCGAGCGCCGTGGCGTCGGAAATGGTGCCGTACAGCGCCGAGGATTGGTTGCTCCCCGACGCCGGAGCGTTCGTCATGGCGAACCGAGCGCCGTACGCGCCCCCCGAAGTCAGGACCGTGGTGCCGGAGATGTCGAGGATGGCGGCGCCGGCACCGACATAGCCCGAAGCATAAATCAGGCTCCCGGTCATCGCCGTCCCGCTCGAGGGTCCGGTGACGGACAAGCCCCGGCCGGTGGTCAGACCGGTAACGGAGAGGTCCAACCCTCGATTGGCCGTGACGGAATTCGCCGTCAGGATATGCGCCGTGCTCGTTCCGGTGTACGTCTCGGTGATCGTGCCGGTAAAAGTCTTCGCCGCGCTGATGGTTTGCGACGCGGTCGTGTTGCACACCGTCTGCTCGCCGCTGCCGTCGCGATAGTAGAAGGAACCGCTGTCATATCGGATGTTGCCCGCGGTGGTATCCGAAGTGGCCGTGGAGGCTACGTTGAGATAGGCTCCGGAGTACAGTCGAAGGATGGTGTTCTGGACGCGAAGGGAGGTGGGGGCGGCGCCCGAGGTCGCGGAAAGCCGCACCACCGGGCTTCCTCCCCCGTCGTTCGTCTTGAGTTCGACGGGGTCCTGAGCCCGAACCCACGCACCGAGGAGTCCGAATCCGACTCCCGCCAAATACCCCCGCAACTCGAACACCTCCACACCGCCCGTGCCGTCTAGAGTATCCCACAGTTAGATCGGGAATTCATGAAGAGATCCGTAGGGGGCTCTATACGGTTTTCTTTTTTCGCAACGTCTGGCTCGGGTCCCGTACCGGGATCGGTTTTCCCTTCTCGTCGACGGCCACGAACACCACCGTCGCCTCGGTGACTCGAACCCGCTCGTCGGGATTACGCCGCCGTTGGGCCTCGACCTCGACCTTTACGGTGATCGAAGTGGTCCCGACGCGTTCGGTGGTGGTGTAGAAGGAGACGAGGTCGCCGACGCACACCGGCTCGCGGAAAATCACTTCCTTGATGGAGACGGTGACGACGCGCTTCGTCGTCGTCTTTCGAACCTCCGCCGCTCCTGCGAGGTCGATGTAGGAGAGAATCACGCCGCCGAAAATCGTGCCCTGCTCGTTCGTGTCCCGGGGAAGAGGGATGATGCGAATGGTCGGATCCATGGACGAGAGTATACGAATCCGGATCCCGGAAGCAAGCGAACCCATGGTGTATACTTTGCGATAGTGCGGATTCCGTCCACGGCCTGGAGCGACCTGCGGAGAGCGGGGGGGCGGTCCAGCGGGGCCTGGCGCCGGCTCTACGACGCCTATCGGGCTCCGGTGCGCGGCCGAATCTGTTTCCGCATCCGCGGAATCTCGGAGGAAGACGCCGACGACCTGACCCAGACGGTGTTCCTCCATCTGTCCAGCGGGGGACTCCTGGGAAGGTTGGATCCGGCCAAAGGACGGTTCCGGGATCTTCTCCGCGCCATCACGGACCACGTCGTGGGGCAATGGCTTCGCGGGGAATACTCCCGACGTCGCAAGGGAGATCGGGCGATCGTTTCCCTGGAGGAAGCGGCGCTCCCCGCGGCGACCCCCGACGACGATTCGTTCGATCGGAGCTGGGCCCGGAACATCGTCGAACGATCGCTGGAGTCTCTTCGGCGCGAGAGCGAACGGCTGGATACCCCCTATCACGCCGCGCTGGTCGCGTTCTACTTCGAAGAGGATTCCTACGCCCAGATTGCACGCCGACTGAAAATCACCGAGATCGACGTGGGAAACCTTGTCGCTCGAGGACGGCGGAAGCTCGCGTCCGCGATCGAGGCGCACGTGCGCGAGTACTGCCGCACCGCGGAAGAATTCCAGGAGGAAATGACCGCGCTCCGTGCCTTTCTGCCGGGGGGAGCGTGAGCGAGGATTCGAACCGCCATCTGGGGCGACTCCTGAACGATTCCCTTGCCGAAGGAGGCGCCCCGCGGTCTCCCTCGGGGAGCCGATTCGGGCGGTACACGCTCGCGGAGCGCCTCGGAACGGGCGGAATGGGCGAGGTGTGGAAGGCCTGGGATCCGCACCTCGGGCGGTGGACGGCGGTCAAGATTCTCCTGGGCACCGAACCCGCCGAGCTGGAGCGGTTTCGCCGCGAAGCGCGGGCGGTGGCGGAGCTGACTCATCCCGGCATCGCGGCCATCTATGAGATCGGGGAGGTCGAGGGACGCCACTACATCTCGATGCAGCACATCGCCGGTCGATCGCTCCGCGAGTACGGCGATCGTCCTCCCCGTCACCTCGCCCAACTCGTGCGGGATGCCGCCTTCGCCGTCCATGCCGCGCATGAGAAGGGGATCCTCCACCGGGATTTGAAGCCGTCCAACATCATGGTCGAGTCGTTGGAGGAAGGACATCGAGTTTACGTGTTGGACTTCGGTCTGGCCAAACGGCTGGGAAGCGATGCCTCCCTCTCCCTCACGGGACAGATCGTGGGAACGCCGGCCTACATGAGTCCAGAGCAGGCGCGGGCCGGCGAGGTCGGGTTCGCGAGCGACATCTATTCGCTGGGGGTGACTCTTTACCAACTCGTAGCCGGGAAGACTCCCTTTGAGGACTCGGACGTCTACGCCCTCCTCAGGAGAATCGTCGAGGAGGATCCTCCCCGCCTCCGCACCGCGAGACCGTCCGCGGATGGTGCATTGGAGACCATCGTAGGAAGGTGTTTGGAGAAGGAACCTCGCCGGCGCTACGCGAGCGCGAAAGCCCTCGCGGAGGACTTGGACCGGTACATTCGGGGGGAGCCCATCCTGGCGCGCGCGCCGACGCTCGGCTTCAAGATCCGTCGCTTCACGGTTCGGCGCCGAGCCTACCTGGGAGCCGCGGCCGCGGTTCTGGTCGCGGTGAGCGCCGTATCGGCCCTTCTCGTGCCGCGCTGGATCGAGGCGAGGAATCGAGCGCGGGGCGAGGAAAGGGCTCGAGCGGCCGATCGCGAGGCGGCGCGAGCCCGAGAGTCCTCTCTCCAGGAGCTTGCGGCTCTCCGCGAGCGCACCGTCGCGGCGCGGGAATGGCTCCGTCAACCCTTCCGGAAGCCCGAGGAGATTCGACGCGAGGTGGAGGAAGCCGTGCGGAGTCTGGATGCCTTCGTCGCCCGGCACCCCTCCCTGGCGCAAGGATTCTATGTCCGGGGCAGCGCCTGGATGATTCTCGAGAATTGGGATCGGGCCGAATCGGACCTTCGGGGAGCTTTGGCTCGAGAGCCGCAATTCGCACCCCCATGGCTCCTCATCGCTCGGATTCGCCTGGAGCAGTACTCGAGGGCCATCCGTTTCGTCTCTCCGGATCAGCGCGAGGAGAAACGAGCGCAGGCCGCTCCGATTCTCCAGGAGGCCGAGGAAGCGCTCCGGCGCGGCTCGAAGTCCGACTCCTTGGAGCGGTGGGGACTCTCTCGAACGCGCGAGGAGGAGGTGACCGAACGCCTCGGCGAAGCGCTTCGTGTCCACTACGTCGAAGGGCGAAGAGAGGAAGCGGATCGACTCCTTCGCGAGGCGCACCGAATCTCCCCGTCGGAGGAATACTGCATCCGCTTGGCGGCGTGGAGTCGAACCCCTGCGGAAGCGCTGGAGTGGGCCGACCGGGCCGTCGCGATCGCTCCCCATTCCTCCCGCGCCTGGCTCAAACGCGCCGACATCCATCACGAAGTGGGGAAGGAGCGGGAGGCCGTGGAGGACTACTCCCGGGCCATCGCCATCCGCCCGGAGGACGCCATCCTCTATCGGAATCGCGCCGGGGCCCACGCGGCGTTGGGCGAATACGAGGCGGCGGTGGCGGACTACACGCTCGCGCTCGATCGGAGGCCGGACTTCGCGGAGGCGATGAACGACCGGGGCGTCGCACGGTCGAAGATCGACGATTGGACCGGCGCGACGGCGGACTTCGAGGCCGCATGCCGACTCGATTCCTCCTATTACTTGGCGCACTTCAATCTCGGGAACGCCCGCACCGTGGCCCACCGATGGGACGAAGCCGTGGCCGAGTTCACTCAGGCGCTTCTCCTTCGCCCCGGCTATGTTCCCGCTCTCCACCAGCGCGGGTTTTGCCGCCAAGCCAGAGGGCAAGCAAGTCGGAAGGCCGGACGGGGCAGGGAGGCGCGAGAGTCGTGGCGCGAAGCGCTGGCGGACTACACCGAAGTCCTCCGACTGGATCCGAAACATGCGGAGGCCTTCACGAATCGGGGAATGGTGTACGCGGGGATGCACGAGCACGATCTCGCGATGCGCGACTTCGGCGAGGTGATCCAGCTTCGTCCGGCCTCGGGAGTCGGCTACTGGCTGCGCGCCGAACTCAGACTCGAGATGGGCGATCGTACCGGGGCGCTCGAGGACGCGCGGGCGGCGGCGGAGCGTGAACTCACTCCGGACCAGCGGGAGCGCGTGATGCGGATCCTGAAATAGTCATTCATCTTTGCTCCCCCATTTCTCCGACTTATAATGCCTCGATGCTTCGGTACGGCATCGTCGTCCACGGCGGTGTCGGATCGCCCTCCGAGTGGAAAGACGGGTGCGACCGCGCCGCGGAGGCCGGATTCCGAATTCTCCAATCGGGGGGGAACGCCCTCGACGCGGTTCAGGCGGCGGCCGTTCTCCTCGAAGACGACGGGCGTTTCAACGCCGGGGCGGGGGCGACGCTCCGCCTCGACGGCCGGACCATCGAGATGGACGCTTCGCTCATGGACTCCGAGGGTCACTTGGGCGTGGTGGCGGCCGTCCGGGATCTCAAGAATCCGATTCGCGCGGCTCGCGAAGTCATGAACACGCCGCACGTGATCCTCTCGGGAGAGGGAGCGGTCGCGCTGGCCCGCTGCCGGGGAGTCGCGGAACCGCATCCCGGCCCCTGCGCGCGCGCGAGGGAGAGCTATCGGCGCATCCGAGAGACTCTGGGGAACGGCGCCTTCGAGGAATTGCACGGAGCGTGGAAAACGTTCGACATGAAGGCGAACTGGAATTTCCCCGCTCCGTACGAGGAGATCTTCGGCGAAGGGGACACGATCGGGGCCGTGGCGATGGATTCGGACGGGAGGACCGCCGTCGCCAACTCCACCGGCGGGGCCAGCCCGATGCTCGCCGGACGCATCGGCGACTCGCCGATCGTCGGCTGCGGCTTCTATGCGGGGCGCTCGGCCGCCGTCGCCTCCACGGGCCTGGGAGAAGAGATCATCCGCCGCATGCTGGCCCGGTGGGTCCACGACGAGATCGCCCAGGGCGAGAGCGTCGTCCCGGCCTGCGAGAGGGGCGTGGCCCGTTTTCCGAAAACGGTTCCCGTCGGGGTCATCGCCGTCGGTCGGCGAGGATGGTCGGCCGCGCACAATCGGGACATGGCCTGGGCTTCTCGGGCGCGCGAGGCGTGAGCATGAACCGCGATGCCGGCGACCGAGGGACGGATACCTCGCACATTCTCCGCATCGTCCACAAGGATGCACGGGCGATCGTCCAGCGCCTCCAGAAGCTCCAGGAGATCGGAACCGCGCTCTCGGCCGAGCAGAGCCTGGACAAGCTCCTCGCGCTCATCCTGAAAGAAAGCCGTTCCCTCACCGTCGCGGATTCCGGATCGATCTTCATCCGGGAGGATCACGTCGAGACGAATCCGAACGCGACGGGAAAGGACAGCATCCACAAGATCACGCCTTATCTCAGCCTGAAAATCGCCCAGAACGACTCGGTTCATTTCCCGTTCAAAGAGATGAAGCTTCCGTTCGATCGCCGGACGATTTCCGGCCACGTCGCGCTTTCGGGCGAGGTCCTCAATCTCCCGGACGTCTATCAACTGCCGAAGGACGTGCCGTATTCGTATTCGACGGCCTTCGACGAGATCAGCGGCTATCGCTGCAAGTCCATGGTCGTCGTCCCGATGAAGAATCGCGACGGGGAGATCATCGGCGTCCTCCAGCTCATCAACAAGAAGCCCGAGCCGTGGGTCCGGCTCGAGAGCAGGGAGAAGGTCGACTCCTTCGTCCAGCCGTTCGATCCCGTGGACGAAGAGATCCTGCTCTCCCTCGCCTCCCAAGCCGCGGTGTGCGTCGAGAAGGCGAAACTGTACGAGGAAATCGAGGCGATGTTCGACGGCCTGGTGGACTCGTTCACCCTCGCCATCGAAAAGCGGGACTGTCCCACCTACGGCCACTGCAAACGCGTCGCCCGATACGCGATCGCGTTGGCGGAGGCCGTGAATTCGGCGCCGCAGGAGATGTTCGGCGGCTATCGCTTCTCGCGCGAAGATCTTCGGGAGCTTCGATTCGCGGCCCTCCTTCACGACATCGGGAAGATCTCCGTCCCCGAGGCGGTGCTCGACAAGAAGAACAAGCTCCTCGATTCCGAAATCGAGGTCATCCGGTACCGATTCGCGTACTGGAACGAGTGCCTCCGGCAGCAGGGAAAGAACGGGACGGTTCTCGAAGACTGGCTGGCGAGGATCCGGAAGATCAACGTTCCTCGAGGCTATACGGAGGACGATCAGCGTTTCCTGGATTCCGTCCGGAAGGAACGGTTCGTGGACATCGACGGGCAAGAGAAGTCGATGCTCACGGATCACGAGTACGAAAACCTCTGCGTGGCGAAAGGCAACCTTACGCCGCGCGAGCGCCGGATCATCGAGCATCACATCGTCGATACGTGGGAGATCCTCAAGCGCATCCCCTGGCCGAAGCGGATGCAATGGGTCGCGAACATCGCCGCGTGCCATCACGAGAAGGTGAACGGGTCCGGGTATCCGTGGGGACTCAAGGGCCAGGAGATCCACATGGGCGGCCGCATTCTCGCGATCGTGGATATCTACGAGGCGGTCACGGCCAGCGACCGCCCCTACAAGCCGGCGATTCCCGTCGCTCAGGCCCTGGCGATCCTGGAGGACGAAACGGCCCGGGGCAATCTCGATCCGAAGCTCCACAAGCTCTTCAAGGACCGCCGAATCTACGCGATCTTTGCGGACGAGTCGGGCTATGTGTCGACCGTGATCCAGAAGACCTGACCGCGTCGTATAACCTCCATGCTGATCGTTCTCTCCGCTTGGCTCTTCCAGGAGAATCCCCAGGAGATGATCGACCGGCTCGAGAAGCGCGTCGAGCGCCTGCGCGATCTGGAATGCGCCTATCCACTGGAGGTAGCGGGAGAGGACGAGGATTTCGATACGCTCGGCTACGCCCCTTCCTTGACGCTCGTCCGCGGCCGGGCCTTTCGCGTCGAGGCGCGGAGGCCGGGACGATCCGTCGAGGAGGGCGCGCTTCCGCCCTTCGTCTTCCGGTGCGACACGCGGGACGATTCGATTCTCTATGAGATCTCGACGTTGGAGCCTTCGGGCCGGGGGAGCGGAATCCCGATCGCCCGGATGCGGTTCCGAGCCGACCCTCGCCACCCGGCCTTCCGGCGGATCGATCCGTTCCTCTCGCCCGCCGAGTTTCCCGCGAGGCTCTACTTCGACGACCCTCTCCTCCTCGCGGCGGTGGCTCCGCGACAATTCCTGAGCTTGGAGCCCGATCTCCGTCTTCGCCGGGACGATGGCGGATGGGTCTTGGAATCCCGGCGCTCCTTCTTGGAGCTGGCGCGGTCCAAGGAGCTCCACCGGATCCGGATCGTCTGGGTGAGCCGCCGGTATTTCGTGGACAAGACGGGGCGGGTGATTCGATGCGAAATGCGATTCCGGATGAAGACGCAAGGCGAAGGGACGCCGCTCATGACGTACTCGGCGCGCCGGTGGCAAACCGTAGGGGGAGCGGAGATTCCGGCCGAGATCGAAGTCGGCTTCGGCGAGGCCGACGAGGAGGACCGGCCGAGAATCGACCGCCGGCGGGTGCGGCGCATCTCGGTCACGCGGTTCAATACGGGAGTGGACCTTCCGTCGGACGATGACATCGCCGCCGATGCCGTCCTTCGCAAGGCGGTGCAGTACGAAGGCCGCCTCAAGCGAAATCCCGGCGACGCGGTCGCGCGGTACTCGCGAGTCTTGGCGAGGCACGTAGGCGGACAGCTCCACTCGGGATTGGGAGACGGAGCCGGACGCGGGGATCTGGAACCGGAGGAGGCGTACGCGGAACTGAGCGAGGGCCTGAAGTCGAGGCCCGAGTCGAGGGTCCTTCGGTCCTGCGCTCTCCTCCTGTCTCCCGAGGCCGGCGACCCATCGGGTGCGGCCGCGCGATGGGGGAAAGAAGCGACTCCCGACGAGCGTGCTTGGATTCTGGCGCGCGGACGAAAGATCGATGTCGACTTCAAGAAGCTCTCCCTGGACGGACAGGACCTCTGGACGATCGCGGGAAACGATCCCCCCCCCGGGCGCGCCTTCGAGCGGAAACTGGACCTGATGACGCTTCGGGCCCGGTGGTCGCGACCGTTCCCGAAGGACGATGCGCTGGGTCGAGTTCACGAAGGCGACGCGACGGCGCTCGAAGAGGTGGCGAAGGATCCCGCGGCGGCGGGGTTCGTTCTCTCTCGCGCACGCGGATGGATCGAACGGCGAGAGATCTCCGCTTCCCTGAGGCGGTCGATCGACGCGGCGGGCCGAGGACGCGTCGACGATCCGCTGGTTCCGGCGCTCTTGGGTTGCCTGGCCGAGGGCGACTCCGCTCCCCTGTTCGCCGCCGCCCTGGAGCGAGCCCGGGGGCTGCCGGCCGATTCCCCGCGCGTTCCCAACGCGTGGTGGGCGGTGTGGGCCGCGGCGGAGCATGCGGGCGACGACGAGGCTCGATTGACGGCGGCCGGCGAGACGCTCCTCGAACTCTTGAACCGGGTGGGCCGTCCTTCCGAAGCTGCCTTCGGCGATCCCCGCCGGAACCCCCTCCTGCTTCTCGCTCGGAAGTGGTCGCGAGAGGGAAAGCAGGGCCGACTCTACAACCTCCTGCGGCGCTACGATTGGCCCGACGAGCGGTATTATGCGGCCCTCCATGCGAGATTGGACCCCGCGTTCGTCGAGGCCGCCCGGGCGGAGTGCGCCACGAGAAAAGACGCCCGCGAGCATGCGGCGCTCGCGCGCTTCGTCCGCGAGCGCTTCCGCCTTTCCGACCAAGCGCTCGAGATCGCCGAGGCGGCGCGCGCCCTCGCGCCCGGGGATCCGGAAGTCCTGCGGGTGTATGCGGAGTGCGCGAGGCCGGAGGAGGCGATCGCCGCCTACCGCGTCGCCGGTGGAATCCGCTCCAGGGTCTCGATGGCGGAGATCGAAGTCGGCCGAGGACGACAGAAGGAGGTCCGAGAGGCGCTTCAGGGACTCGACTACGGGTGGGATGGCCTTGCGGCCGAGCGAGCCGCGGCGGTGTGGAGGAAGATCGGGGCCCTCGACGAAGCGCTCGCCTCCTACCAAGTCGCGGAGCGGCTCGGACGTCGGAACGACCTCGCGATGGGAAAGCTCTCGGAAAAGAAGGGCGATGTCGCCGAGGCGATGCGCCGGTACAATCGATCGATCGCGGCCGGAGAACTGGACCCATCCCTCCGCGTCACGGATCCGGGACATGAGCTTCCGGCCGAGAAGGCCAAGAGCGGGCTCTACGAACGGATCGGGGGGAACTATTTCCTCAAGCGGTTTCTGGCCGGATCGTTTTCCCCGCTTTCGCGAGAACGGGAGGAGCGGGTGCGCGCCCTGATGGCGGATCCGGATGAGGAAGCCGCCGATGAGCTTCGCGCGATCGGATCGGATGCGGCGCCGGTCCTAGGGGAGCGAGCCGGCGATCCGCGAGTCCGACGGGTGCTTCTGGAATGGGCCGAACCGAGATGAAGGAATCGGACGCCGTGGTCCTGGTTGCGGCCAGCGAGGTCGACGCGAATCTCTACCATGCCAGCGGGTTTCTCGCGGGCGATCCGGTGATCTTCGTGGAGCGGGGCGGCCGGCGGACCCTCGCGTTGTGGGACCTGGAACTCGCTCGGGGCCGAAAGGAGGCTCGCGTCGATCGAGTCGTGTCCCTGACCGATCTGGCCCGCAAGAGCGGATCGCGGAATTCGGCGGACCTGATCGTTCGGTTGCTCGGCCGGATGCGCCGCGCGACGGTTCCTGAGAACTTTCCGTTGGGCTTGGCGATCGCATTGCGGAAACGGGGCGTCCGGCTCCGGGTCCGGCCGGATCCGTTCTACCCGGACCGGCAAGTGAAGTCGTCGCAGGAAGTGCGCGAAATCGAGAGGACGCAACGGGCCACCGAAGAGGCCTTCGAGGCGGCGCTCGAGGTGCTCCGAAGGTCCCGCGTCCGCGGCGATCGCCTCCTCCACGAGGGGCGGCCGGTGACGAGCGAATCTCTCCGCCGAGTCCTCCACGTCGCCCTTCTCGAGCGCGGGTGCTCGGCGCGAAACACGATCGTCGCGTGCGGCGATCAAGGGTGCCTTCCGCACTGCCGGGGTACGGGACCGATCCGCCCGGGCCGGACGATCGTCTTCGACATCTTTCCGCAATCCGAAACGAGCCGGTATTACGCGGACATGTCGCGCACCGTCGTCAAAGGTCGGGCCGCTCCCGCCGTACGACGGATGTACGAGGCCGTCCTGGAGGGACAAGAGCTGGGGATCTCGAAGGTCCGAAGCGGGGTCAACGGTCGGGACGTGGACGCCGCGATCCGTACTCGGTTCGAAGAGCTGGGCTATCGGACGGAGCGACGAAACGGCGCGTGGGTGGGGTACTTTCACGGTACCGGGCACGGCGTAGGCTTGGACATCCACGAGCCTCCGTGGCTCCTGAAACAAAGGGACAGCGTTCTCCCGGAGGGAGCCGTGGTGACCGTGGAGCCGGGGCTCTACTATCCGGGCGTCGGCGCCGTTCGTCTCGAAGACATGGTTTGGGTCGGATCCCGCGGCTGCCGCAACCTCACGCGGTTTCCGAAGGTGCTCGAGGTGTAGCGTCTCCCGGGGAGACGTTGGTAAGATCTACCCGCATGCCGGTCCATTGGCTCGACTGGTCCGAAGAGCCGTTTCGACAGGCCCGCGAGGAAGACAAGCCCGTCCTCCTGCTCCTGGGCGCGGCTTGGTGCCCGAAGACTCGGGCCCTGGAGCGCGACTTTTTCTCCTCGGCCGCCGTGGCCGAGGGAGCGAATCGGGACTACGTCCCCATTCGAGTGGATGCCGATCGGCGGCCCGACGTCGCCGAGCGATACAACGCCGGAGGCTGGCCGACGGTCGCCTTTCTCACGCCGTCCGGCGCCGTTCTCTGGGCCGCAGCCTCGGTCGACTCCTCTCAAGTCCGGCCGGTCCTGGAACAGCTTGCGCCGGCCTGGCGCACGCACAAGTCCAAGCTGGAGGAAGAGGTTCGAAAGCGGGACGAGAAACTGGACCAGCAACGCCGCGAGATCTATGCGCTTTCCTCGAAGCTCGGTCCGGAGGTCTTTCGGAAGACGGTCCGAGGAATCGTCTTCACCGTGGATTCGCGCCACGGGGGATTCGGACGAGAGCCGAAGTACCCGATGGTCCCGTCGCTCCACGTGCTCCTCCAGGCGTACCGCGAGGCCGGGGGCGCGGATCTTCGCGATTCCCTCGCCGTCTCGCTCGCCGCGATCGAGCGCGCCCTCTTCGATCCGGTCGAGGGCGGGTTCTTCCGCTATTCCGAGGGGGAGGACTGGAGTTCCCCTCACACCGAGAAGACGTGCGAGGACAACGCCGCGATGCTCCGCGCGTTCCTCGACGCATGGGCGGTCTTCGGTCGGACCTCGTACCGCGAGCGGGCCATCCGGACCGTCGAGTGGGCTCTCGCCGCGCTGTGGGATCGAAAGGAAGCGACGGTGGGGGCGTCGGTGGCCGGAGACCCGGAGTACTATTCGTCTCCGAAGCGCTCGAATTCTCCGCCCGTCGACCGCACGGCGATCACGACGGCGGCCTCCATGATGTCCTCGTCCTTCCTCCGGGCCGCGATTCTTCTCGGTCGACGCGAACTTGCGGATCTGGCGTTTCGGTGTCTCGATGGACTGGTGCGCAACGGGGTCGACCCGTCCCGCGGAGCGGCGCACTACTTCGATCCCGAGCCGCGTCTGCACGGTCTGGCTCGGAGCCAGGGGCTCCTCGCACGGGCCCTCTTGGATGCGTACGAGGCGGGAGGACGAACCGACTATCTCGACCGGGCGGTCGAGCGAATCGTGTTTTGCCGGGATTGTCTTTGGTCGTCCGCCGAGAAGGGAATTCTCGACCGGCGGCCCGGACTTTCGGAAGGGGGAGCCCTCTCGCAGCCACGAAAAAGCATCCAGGAGAACGCGCTGGTGGCGGAGGGGGCGATTCGAATCGGTCACTTGGTCGCGGACGGCTCTCATCTCGAGTTCGCCCGGCGGATTCTCTCTTCGTTCCCCGAATTCCTCGACGACTACGGTCACTACACGGCGGAATACGCGATCGCCTGCGACTGGCTCGCGCGACCGATCGTCGCGGTGGAACTCGGAACGTCCGACGGCGCGTGGGTCACGGCGGCCCTGGCTCCGTTCGTTCCCCGGCGGGTCGTGCGGCATCGGCCCGGATCGCCGACGCGGGTCTTTCGCGGGGGAGAGGTCGTCGCCTCCCCGAAGACGCCGGCGGAGTTGCGGGCGGCGCTGGTCGACCTCCCGTGAGCTATCATACGCAGATGGTTCAGGGTCTGGCGTCCGAGGTGCGCGCTCGAGCCCGCGAGCTCGGGTTCGACAAGGTCGGTATCGCTGCGGTGCAGGATCTCGATCGAGTCGACTTCTATCGCGAGTGGTTGAAGCTCGGGTATCACGGCGAAATGGCCTACATGGCCGGAGATCCGGATCGGCGAAGCGAACCGTCGCGGATTCTGCCGGGAGCGCGCTCCGTGATTTGCGTCGCGAAGACCTATTTCACCCCGCCGGAGACGAACGAGGACCCGAGGACGGGGAGGATCTCCCGGTACGCGTGGGGAGAGGACTATCACGAGGTCCTCCACTCGAAACTGACGGCGCTTCGCGACGTACTCGAATCGCGAGGAGCCCGGGCCAAGGTGTGCGTCGATACTTCGGCCGTCCTGGAGAAGCTCTGGGCCCGGCAAGCGGGCCTCGGATGGCAGGGGAAACACACGAACCTTCTCGCTCGCGATCTGGGCTCCTGGTTCTTCCTGGGAGAGATCCTCACCGATGCGGAACTGCCTTCGGATGCTCCTCACGCGAAAGATCACTGCGGCACGTGCACGCGGTGCATCGATCTCTGTCCGACGGGGGCGATCGTGGCCCCCTACGTTCTCGACAGCCGGCGGTGCATCTCGTATCTGACGATCGAGCATCGCGGGCCGATTCCCCGAGAACTCCGCCCCAGGATGGGAAATCTGATCTTCGGATGCGACATCTGCCAGGACGTCTGCCCCTGGAACCGGTTCGCGAAGACGACGCCGGAGGCGGCGTTTTTTCCCCGGAGCGGGAACGTGACGCCGTCGCTCGTCGAATTGCTGAGGCTCACTCGCGAAGGATTTCGCGAGCGGTTTCGGGGGAGCCCGATCCGGCGGGCGAAGTACGCCGGGTTTCTCCGGAACGTGTGCGTGGCCTTGGGAAACAGCGGAGACCCGGCGGCGATTCCCGAGCTGGAGCGGGCGCTCGTCCACGAAGAGCCGTTGATCCGGATGCACGCGGCTTGGGCGCTGGGGCGACTGGGCGCGCCGGAACCGCTCCGGCACCGCAAAGACGGGGAGCCCGATCCGGCGGTCCGAGAGGAAATCGACGCCGCGCTGGCGGAAAGTAGGGGAGCGGGACAGTGATGCGCTTCGTGCGCCTTTCCGATGCCGGGCCGGGCGAAGCGACGGTGCTGCGGCGGTCGGTGGTCCGGATCGGTTCACTCGAGGAGAACGATCTTCGGATTCTCGCCCCCGAGGTGGCTCCGGTTCACGCCAAGATCCTGGAGGAAGAGGGGCGATTCGTCCTCTACGACAACGAAGACGAATTCGGAACCTATGTCAACGGCCGGCGTGTCGATTCGGTCGAGTTGAAATCGGGGGACGAGATCCGTTTGGGCGATCGCGGGCCGGCCTTCCGCTTCGAGGCCGAAGCGACTGCGGGGGAAGAGACGATCGTGCGCTCGGCGGGGACGGTCGTCCGAGCGCCCTCCGATCCTCGGCGGGAATTGGGATCGCTGGCGATGAGGGCGGCGCGGGAATTCGCGCTCGACCGCCCCCTCCTTCGAATCGGTCGCGATCCGGGGAATGACCTGGTCTTGGCGCACCCCCAAGTCTCGGCGTTTCATGCGGAATTGCGGGAATCCGGAGGAAGACACCTCGTCGAAGATCTTCGAAGCCGGAACGGAACGTTCGTGAACGGCTCCCGCGTGTCGCGGAGGAAGCTGTCGCCTCAGGACGCCGTTCACATCGGGCCGTTCGTGCTTCTCACCACGTCCGGACGGCTCCAGATCTACGACGAAACCCGCCGAGCCGACATTGCAGTCGAGCGCATCAGCACCCGGGCGCCCCGTGGGGGGCCGCTCCTGCTCGAGGACGTCAGCCTGAGCATCGGAACGGGAGAGCTGGTCGGCATCCTCGGACCCAGCGGCGCGGGAAAGTCCACTCTCCTCCGCGCGATGTGCGGTCTTCGGCCGCCCGCGGAGGGACGGGTGAGTCTCAACGATCTGGATCTCTACGAGAACTACGAGCGGCTCAAGCAGCACCTCGGATTCGTTCCGCAGGACGACATCGTCCATCAAGAATTGAGCGCTCAGCGCACCTTCGAGTACGTGGCCCGCTTGCGTCTGCCTCCGGACCTCCGCGCGGAGGAGCGGAGCGCCAAGATTCGAGATCTCCTGTCGCTGCTCGAATTGCAAGGGAGAGAGCACCTTCCCGTCCGGCGTCTTTCCGGAGGTCAACGGAAACGGGTCTCCCTGGGAGTAGAGCTTCTGACGGAACCTCAACTTATCTTCCTCGACGAGCCGACGGCGGGTCTCGATCCGGCCCTGGAGTCCAAGATGATGGTCCTCTTCAAGGAGCTATCGCGGCAGGGTCGCACGGTCGTCGTGACGACGCACCTCATGGAAAACGTCGAGCTCTTCGACAAGCTGATCGTTCTCGTCCGGGGGAAGCTGGCCTTCTTCGGGACGCCCGCCGAGGCGCGCGAGCATTTCGGGATCGCAGACCTGCGGGGCCTCTTCTCCCGCCTCGGACCTCGCTCGCCGGAGGAGTGGAGAGGGCGGTCTCTCCCCTCGGCTCCGGCCGAACCGCCGGCATCGCGCACGACCGTGCGACATCGGATCGGAGGCCTCTGGGCGGCCCTCCGCCAGTGGGCCATTCTCTGCCGGCGCTACGGGGAGATCCTCGTTCGGGATCGCCGGAATCTGACGATTCTCCTGCTCCAAGCGCCGCTGGTCGCGATTTTCATCTATGTCGCGATGGACAACGTCGCCTCGATCCTCTTCATGCTCACGCTGGCGGCGATTTGGTTCGGGACGAGCAACGCCGCCAAGGAGATCGTGAAGGAGCTTTCGATCTACCGCCGCGAGCGGATGTTCAACCTCGGACTGCTGCCGTACGTCGGGTCCAAGGTCGCGATCCTATTCGCGGTATCGCTCGTGCAATGCGTTCTCCTGGTCGGAGTCGTCCGCGTCCTCCGACCGCTCGAGGGGAATCTGGCGATGATTTTCGGGGGAGTCCTATTGACGTCGATGGTCGGGGTGCTGCTTGGGCTGCTCATCTCCGCCTTCGTCGGGAGCACGGACAAGGCCGTCTCGACGGTGCCCCTGGTTCTCATCCCGCAAGTCCTCTTCGCCGGCGCCTTTACCCCGCTCACCGGAGGCGCGGGCATCGTAAGCCTGGGGATGCCCAGCCGATGGTCCTTCGCCCTCTTGAAACGCGTCGTCCTGGAGACCCATCGGGAGGCGAAGCCGCCGCTGGTGACGACCGCGCAGAAGCGGGAGACCGAGCTGGAGCTCGCGAAACTGGAAAAGGAATCCCGAGACCTTCTCGAAAAGATCGACGGCCACGTGGAGCGATTCTCGGAGTCGCGCCGGCGGATGGAGGAGCAGTGGCGGGAGTTCGAGGTGGAGATCCGACGGCTCGAGCAGCAGGAGCGGGCGATACGGGGGAGCCACGATCGGGTCCGAGCGGAATTCCTCCGCCTCGAGGTGCGGCGGCGAGAGGTGGAGGGGGCGATTCGAAGGCACCGCGAGGTCCTCCTCGACCTCCAGAAGGAAATGAAGGAGATGCAGGAGGAACTCCAATCCGAGCGGCCGGACCCGAAGCGCCTCCTCGAGCGGATGACTCCGGAGTGGCTCGAGAAAAAGCGGAAGGGAATGCGCGAGCTCGTGGAGACCTTCGACAAGCTTCATTCCACGGCGACGGAGGTGCAACATTCCCAGGAACGACTGGCGCGGGAGATGGATCAGATCGGCGTACGAATGCAGGAGGCGGCTCGATCCGGTGCGGTGCTCCGTTCGGGGAGATTCCGCATGGAGCGGGAGGTCTCCGAAGTCCGGGCGCTCGTGGAGGACACCGTCCGGCTGGAGAAGTCCCTCAAGGAGCGGACGGAGCGGATGCGTCTTCTCCAGGAAGAGATGATGGAAAACCTCCGCGCGGGGAAATTCGTATTTCTCGATCCCCGAGATTCCCTGCGGAGAAACTCGATGGTGTTGGCGGCCTTCTGCGTGGTTTTCCTGATGGGAATCGCGGGACTTCAGGCGCGAAGAGATCGGGAGGGGTGATTCCGCGCGATCAGCGTGGCGAACGCCTTCCTGCCGTCGTCCTCTTCGGCATAGTGAAGGACCTCGAGGTCGGAGTAGAGGCGCTTCATCTCGCCCGATTCCAGGCAGTATTCGCGGGGGAGATCCGGGGCATACCGCAGATCGGCCACGGTGAACGTCTCGAAGAAGAGCGTCCCTCCGGGCTTGAGGAATCGCCGTAGGTCCACCGAGCGGTCGAGATAATAGGTGCACGCGACCGTGTCGAACTCCGCGCCGAAGGGGAGGGCACGCGCGTCCGCCTGGACGACCTCCACGTCCGCCTTCAATTCCTCGGCACGCCGGCGCGCGCGACGAACCGCTTCGTCCGAGATCTCCGCCAGCACGGTCTTCCACCCGGCCAGAGCGAGAATGGCGGCGTTTTCGCCGAGCCCTCCCGCTACGTCCAGGGCCCGGCCTCGCGCCAGGCGGTCCTGGTACATGATAAGTCGGACATTGGGATTGTCGTGCCGGACCCCTTCTCGATACTTCCGATTCCAACGCTCGCGGTCGTTCATCCCCGCGTCGCCTTGATGATGAGCTCGCCCCCTCCGACGTATCGCGCTCGCCGGCAACGGAACCCGGCGCCTTCGATCAGCTCGCGGAAGGTTCGGAGCGAGAACTTCGTGATGTGTTCATGGCAATGCCCGGCCGGAGAAATCCGGTTGTAGAACTCTTCGAGAATGACCCAGAACATCCTTCCGTAGTCGGGAGTGCCGATCACGAGCGTCCCTCCCGGCTTCAGGACGCGTCGGAGCTCCCCCATGATCTGGGGTTTGAGCGGGATGTGTTCGATGACTTGCGAGAAGATCACCTGATCGAAGGAAGCGTCGCGGAACGGCAGCGCGTAGATGCTCCCGCCGACGGCCTCCACGCCGTGGGAGGACTGGAACCGGGTCTTCTGCTTCTGGACATCGAGGGCGACGCAGCCCGGGATAGACATGGGGATGCGGCTCGAACCGCATCCGATGTCCAAGACCCTTCCGAAGGGACGGGAGAGGAGTTCCAGGATCAGACGGTGCCGCGTTCGTTGCCAATAGCGTTGGAGGAAGACTCGGCTGTCGAAAGCGCGATAATCGTAGTCCGCCCAGGCGGCGCTGTTCCGGAGCGACCAAAGCCGATGGAGGGTCTTGAGAAGCTGCCACCCGAACTTGAGGATGCGGGCCTTGGAGCTGCCGCTGGCGCGAGCGCGATAACGGAAGGGGATTTCGGCGACCCCATACCCGAGCCCGTACGCCTTGATCAGGATTTCCTCGAGCGCGTCGAAATTGTGGGACTCGACCTTGACCTCGGCGAGGGCGCGCCGGTCGTAGAGTCGGAATCCGCTCGAGACGTCGCGGACCGGAAGGGTCAGGATGCGCCGATAGGTGGCGTTGAGGATTCGACTGAGAAGCGAACGGAACGCGCCGGCTTCGGAGCTTCCTCCTTGGGCATAGCGCGAGGCGACGACGATGGCCCCGCGATGACGCGACTTCCAGAGATCTCCGATGAAGGCGGGATCGTGGGAGTAGTCGCAATCCATCGTCAGGATGAATCGCCCTCGGGCGAGGGCGAATCCTTCCGTCAAGGCTCGGCCGTAGCCGAGTTCCCGCTGGACGTGAACTCGTGCCCCGAGGGACGCGGCCCGCACGGGGGTTTCGTCCTCCGATTGCCCGTCGACCACCAAGATTTCGTAGGCGAGTCCCAGGGAACGCAGGGTCTCGTGAAGGAGAGGAACGACGAGGGAAACGTTCTCGGCCTCGTTCATGGCCGGAAGCAATACCGTGATTTGCGGCGTCTCGGCCGTCGCGGCGGGGACGGACGGCTCCGGCGTGCATCGGATCTCGGACTCTTTTCGATGGGCGATCATGGGCCTCCCGAGCGGAAGAATAGTCGCAGCGAAGATCGATGTCGAGCAGATTTGAGTCGGACTTCCCCCACGCCCGGAGCTAGAATGGCGGCATGCTGGTGGATGGGTACGGGCGTCGCATCGCCAACCTCCGCATCTCCGTGACGGATCGATGCAATTTTCGGTGCGTCTACTGCATGCCGGCGGAGCCGCAATGGCTGCCGAAGCCGGAGCTCCTGACGTTCGAGGAGATCGAGCGGCTCGTCCGGATCGCCGTTTCTCTGGGCCTCGACGAGTTTCGGATTACCGGGGGCGAGCCCACGGCGCGTCGAGATCTTGTCGAGCTGGTACGTCGCGTCGCGGCTACGCCCGGGATTCGCGATCTCTCCCTGACGACCAACGGTCTTCTCCTCAAGGATCTGGCGCGCCCGCTCTGGGACGCGGGTCTTCGCCGGATCAACGTGAGCCTCGACACGTTGCGAGAAGAGAAGTTCGTTCATATCGCGCGCCGAGACGGTTTCCGTCGGACCTGGGCGGGAATCGAGGAGGCGGATCGGGTGGGATTCGGGCCGCTCAAGATCAACATGGTGGTGATGCGCGGCGTCAACGACGACGAGGTCGTCGATTTCGCGGGCATGGCGCGCGAGCGGCCGTGGCACATTCGCTACATCGAATTCATGCCGCTCGACGGGGACGGACTCTGGTCGCGGGAAAAGGTGGTGACCGCGAAGGAAATCCTGGATCGCATCCATGCCCGCTGGCCGCTCGAACTCGTGAGCGACGCCCCGCTCTCCGATCCCGCCCGCCTCTTCCGGTTCCGCGACGGTCGGGGAACGATCGGGGTCATCGCCAGCGTTTCGGAGCCGTTCTGCTTCGCCTGCGATCGGATCCGCGTGACGCCGGACGGGAGACTCCGGACGTGTCTCTTCTCCACCTGGGAGACCGATCTCAAGGGACCGATGCGCGCCGGCGCGTCCGACGAAGAGGTCGCCGCTCTCGTTCGGTCTGCCGTCGCGAAGAAGGAAGCGGGCCACGGGATCAACGATCCGGAATTCATCCGCCCGAAGCGGGCGATGTACGCCATCGGGGGATGAGGCGCGATGCTCTCGTTGATTCTCTGCTCGCTTATCCAAGCGACCAATCTCGGTTTCGAAGAGGAACTCTCCGGCTGGACTTCCATCGGCTTGGGGTACGCGTGGAGTCCCGATTCCGAAATCGTTCGCGAGGGGAAGCGCAGCGTCAAGGGCTTCGGCGACGGGAAGCTCGGTTGGATCCATCAATATGTCGATCCCGCGCGTTATCGCGGACAGATCGTGCGCCTTCGAGGTTGGATCCGGTCGGAAGGAACGTCGGGGCGGGCCGATTTGTGGATGCGCTGGGACGGAGAGAAGGGACAAAACGGTCACGCGAAGCTCGGCATTACGGGGACCCGAGACTGGACTCGGTGCCTCCTCTATCTGAACGTGCCGCACGAAGCCAAGACCTTTTGCTTCGGTCCCTCGCTCGAGGGAAAGGGGACCGCCTGGTTCGACGGACTTGAGGTCGAGATCGTCGACCCTGATCCGAGGCCCTTGGACGATCTCTCCCTGAAGAACCTGGAGACGCTGGCACGCGTGTGGGGGCTGGTGAGGCTATTCCATCCGTGTTCGACCGAAGCTCTGGATGCGACTCTCGTGCGGTCGATTCCTCGAATCGAGAAAGCCGTCGGCGAAGCGACCCTCTGGGCGGCGATTTTCGAGTCGCTCTGGCCTTTCGCGGGACAAGCGCCTTCCGGAAAAGGGGAACCGAAGATCGTGAAGCGCGGGGACAAGGCGGTTCTCGACCTGCGAGGATTCGGCGGAGATCTGGAGGCGCATCTGCCGAATCTCATTCGGAAACCGATCGTGCTTCCGGAGGGACGATCGGTCAGGCACTTCGGATACGAGGGAGCCAAGTCGCACTTGTATAGCCGTACGTTCCTGGACGTCGAAGAGCGTCGCATCGAGCCGAGTGGAGCGGGCTTGGAGTTGATTGTGGTTACAGACGAGTTCACCTCGCCCCGGGTCGGGAGATCGCTGGCCGCCTTGCGCGCGTTCGGCGTCAAGATCGTCGGTCGAGCCGTGGGGACATGGATGGGGGATACCGTAACCGAAGGTCGAGCGACGATTCCACTGGCCTCCCTCTCCACGCCGCTCCTGGAACCTGATTTCGATGGAGGAATCGAGGAGGCGTTCAAGATCCTGGAGGGACGACCCGGGAAACCCGCAAGCCCGCGCGCGGCGGATGCGGAGGAGTTTGCCCCGGTGCCCGAAATGCGCGAGGTGCGACTCGCGGCCGTCATGATCCTCTGGAACGTGCTTCACTATTTCTACCCGTATTGGGACGTGGTGAAAGTCGATTGGTGGGGAGTCTTCCGGGAACATCTCACGTTGGCGGCGCAAGCCGCGACAGCCCGCGAATTGCGCAGCGTGCTCGCTCGGATGACGGCGAAGGTCAAGGACGGCCACGGTTCGGTCGGCGTTCGAGGCGGGGATATCGAGTTCACCACGCCTCCGATTCTCGTGGAGCGCGTGGAAGGACAGTGGGTGGTGACCGCCTCGAAGGACCCGGGAGTTCGCTGCGGCGCCGTGTTGACGAAAATCGACGGGCGACCCGTTCCGGAGCGGGTAGAGGAACTGAGCGCGGAGATCTCCAGTGCGACGCCTCAATACCTGGACTGGCAGCTGTCGATTCTCCTGCTGGCCGGGGCCAAAAACTCCGAGGCGCGAGTGGTGGTGGATGGGAAGGAAGTTCGCCTGAAGCGCGAAACGAACGCCTTCGCTCTCCACGACCGGCCTCCCGTCCTGAGAGAACTGGAAGGGGAGGTCGGCTATGTCAGCCTTCGAGGAACGACGGCCAAGGAGGTCGGCGACGCGATCCGGAAGCTCCGGGGTTCTCGAGGCTTGGTATTCGACTTGCGCGGCTATCCGCGAGAAAACGGGACGGAGCTGGGATGGTTGATCGACAAGCCGGCCTCCTCGCCGCGCTGGGACATTCCGATCCTCACGCATCCCGATCGGTCCAAGCTTGCCTGGGAGCGCTTCGGTGACGCCATCGAGCCCAAGGAGCCGAAGTATGCAGGCAAGGTGGCCTTCCTCACGGATGGGCGCGCGGTGAGCCAAGCGGAAACCGTGATGGCGATCGTAAAACACAACCGATTCGGGAGAATCTTCGGAGAGCCGACGGCCGGGACCAACGGCGATCTCGCCCGGATATCGATGCCCGGCGGGATTGTCGTGACCTTCACGGGATTGCGCGTTACGAATATCGACGGCTCGATCCATCACGGAGTCGGCGTGGTGCCCGACGTCACGGTTCGGCGAACGATCGCCGGGGTCCGCGAAGGGCGGGATGAAGTTCTCGAGGAAGCGGTGAAGTGGATTCGGGAGAACTAGGGGTTCGACAAGATCAGTTCTTTGGGTTGCTCGCAAGCTGCGCAACCCCCGGAGTCAGTTGTGACTCACCACAAGGAGGCGCCGATGGCGGAACAGACGGAGACGAAAGTCCTGATCTACGGCAAGGATACCTGACCCTACACCTCCGCGGCCCGTGAGGACTACGCGAGGAAGAAGGTGGCGTTCGAGTACGTGAACGTGAAGGCGGATCCGAAGGCCCTGGAGGCGATGCTCCGCTGGTCGAAGGGGAAGCGTGACGTCCCCGTCATCGTCGAGGAGGGACGGGTTACGATCGGGTTCGGAGGGTCGTGAGGGGTCTAGATCGCGGGCCGTGGGCCCGCCGGCCGATATCCGATCGCTCGCTCCACCTCGGGATGCGAGGTGTAGACCATGGTCAAGATCATCTTGAGCGCGGTGAAGAGGACCCGACGGGGATAGAAGGAACTTTCCGCCCAAGCTCGGATGTACTCGTCCTGCTCCGTCGGTTCCAGATTCGTAAAGGCCCGGTGTGTCAGTCGGGAGAGATGCGCCCCTCGGTTGAACGCGAATAGGGCGCGCTTGATGTTGTTCGTCAACGTGGGACTGACTTCGGCGAAATAGCGTTCGATCGCGGGAGCGAAAACGACGTCCGCGCCGGAAACGGAAAAGCGCGAATCGCGAGGGAAGAGGCGCGCCCCAAGCGCCTGGAAAACTTGGTGATCCTTCTCCGAGAAGATCATGGCGGAAGGATACCCGGATTCCGCTCTCATCTCAACGCCCACACCTCCGCGCCGTCTCTTTCGAAGATCCGCTCGAAGCGCGCCTTCCGTCCCAGGATCCCGGCGGGATCGCGGACTCGGGTCCGCCGCCCGACGTACACGTAGCGCGGCAGGGGCTGTGTGTCCGGAAGATAGTATGTCGGAATCCCATGGGGCGAGGTGATCCGGCGATGTGCGAGCGCAGGGATCCACATCCCGGCGTCGTCTTCCAGATTCGCGATCACGGCGTCCTGCGGAATCTCCCGCTTCATCCACGCGAAGGCCTCCAGGTCCGATCGCGTGACATAGGCGTTCTTCCCGTACGTTCCGAGGTACCGCACCCCGGCGCGGTATCCGCCGAATCCGGCCACGGCGCACAACGTAGCCGCGAGCGCCCAGGGACGGAGCGGTCGACCCGCGAAGTACTTCTCTCCCTCTTCCAGCGCGGAAGCGAGAAGGAACGCGGGCGGAAGGATCAGGAAGTGCATCACGCGGTCGGGATAGAGAAGGAGAGAAAGGGGCATCGCCCAGACCCGGACGTTCAAGGCCACCGCGGCCCAGCATAGAAAGAAAGCGCCGTACAGGGCCGCAAGCGGGCGCCTCCGCCACGTCCCGTAGGCGAGTACGAGCACGCTCAGCCAGACGAAGGCCTCACCCATTTCGTGCCGCGCATGGGCCACGACGCCGACGGCCGCACGAATCCCCGTCGGCTCGGTGATCCGTGAGTTTCCTCTCTTCTGATACTCGCGCGTCCAGGTCCGCATTTCCTCCGGAACCGGACGGCGCCGAACGCCGAGGACATAGGGAACGATCGTCGCCACGCAGAGCCCGAGCGCCAGCGCGGTCGCTCCGATGCGGGCTCGATCGAATCGGCGCCACGCGAAAATGAGGAGGGCCGGAACGACGATCCAGATCGCGCCATAGGGCGGCGTGGGGTGGGTCACTACGGAGGCGGCCGCGAGGAGCGCAATGGGAATCGGTCGCAGGCGTCCGCGCATTCCCTCCACCCAGAGCGCGAGGGCGGCCACGATCAGGACAAAGGAGAGGACAAGAGGAGTCGAACCGTACCGAACGACGGTTTGCGGTTTGTCCGCCAGAAAACTCACCGCCACCGCGGCCAACGCGGAGATTCCGGAGGGGAAAAACGGCACGAGGGCCCGGTAGAGTGCGAGGGTCACGGCTACGTATACCGCGACGCTCAACCAGAGAGAGGCGGAATTGGCCTCCAGTCCAAGCGCGGCCGCCTCGAAATGGAAGCCGATCGGGATTCCCCAGACCGATTCGGAATCGATCGGCATCAGATCGGCCGGCACGTGTCCCTCCTCGAGGATCCGGCGGACGATCAGCGTATGAAGACTCATGTCCCGACCGCTCGCGCAGGGATAGAGAACTGCGGGGAGGAGGCGGAAGAGCGCCGCCGTTCCGAGGATGGCCGTGGAATCCCAGCGGGGTTCGACCTTGCGGATCTTCCAGGCGACGATGGCAGAAGAGGCGACCAGAACTCCGCTCGTCAAGGGTCGAAGCGGCACGTGAATCCAGTACAGCACTTGAAACGCCACGGGCCAGATGGCCATCGACAAGAGAACCCCCGTGACGATGGGATGCCGGTCGTCGTGGAGAAGGGCCAGCGCAAGTCCGGGTAGGAGGAAAGCTCCAGGCGCAGGGAATAGGATGGCGGCCGAGGCCAAGAGCGCGAAGAGGAGAAGCCTCGCCTTCATTCCTGCGGACGACGCACGTAGTTCGGGTGAGGGGCCATGAAGACGAGCAACGCGAGCGGAGTCGGGGAATCGTTGCGAACCGAGTGTTCGACGCCCGGCGGCACGTGAAGGACGTTCTTCTCGCCCACCTCCCTCGACTCGCCGCCGATTCGGAACGAGCCGCAGCCTTCCAGGACGAAGTAGATCTTGTCGCTGTCCTCGTGGACGTGCGGGCGTTGCTCTTGCCCCTGGAGGAGGCCATGGACGTCGCAGAACATCCGTTCGGTCTCGAAGAGGGTCGACTTCACGAGCCGCGCCGGATCGAACTTCTTCGCGTCGGAGACGCTGCGGATGTTCATGGGGAGTTGAATCCTAGCGGATCGGGAGAGGAACTACAAGCCCATGGAAAGCCGGGCTCCGAGGGCGTTCGGAAGCCTCTTGATCCGCTTGATCTTCCGCGCCGTCTTCCGGTAGTCGTAGAACACGCGCCGGAAGACGACGTGAGCTCCGTCGAAGAGGACGTAACAGGCGCGCGTGTCGCCGTCGCGGGGTTGGCCGACGCTCCCGATATTCACGAAGAATTTCCCCTGCGTCACCGGATAGGGGCCCTCGATCTCGCTCTGCGGCAGGAACGCATGATCGGGCCGGAAGACGCCGGGAAGATGCGTGTGCCCCCCGAACGACACGCGGCGGACCCGAGCGAAGATGTGACGCATGTACTCGTGATTGTAGGAGGCTTCGGGCATGACGTATTCCTTCGTCGGTTCGAGCGGAGAGGCGTGCACGTACAGCACGTCCCCCTCTTCCACGTATCGGGGCATGCTCTCGAGGAAGTCCCGAAACCGACGATTCTCGGCGGGGGGGAATCTCTTCGAACCGATCTGCTCTTTCGTCCAGAAAGCGCTGGCCTCGGCTTTCCAGTTGAATCCGACGGGAGTGTAAAGAATCCCCTCCTCGTGATTCCCCATGAGCGTGAAGCGGAAGGCGTGAATGGCGATCCGCATCACTTGGCGGGGATTCGGGCCGTATCCGATGAGGTCCCCCAGGCACACGACGTCTTGGGCCCCATGGCGCTCCGCATCCTCGAGGACTCGAACGAGAGCCTCGTGATTGGAGTGGATGTCGGAGATGATGGCCGTGAGCTTCATGGAGTCTACAGGTTGTTCGTATCGCTCACGACTTCACTCTAGCACAGGGGGATCGGCTCCGGCAAGTTCGGGACGGATGGACCCCCGGGGAACGGAGGACTATAATTCCGCCCGTGAATCCGGTCCTCTACTATCACCGAGTCGGGCCCCTTCGTCCGGGCGCTCCGCGCAAGATGACCGTCACTCCGGAGAATTTTCGCCGGCAGATGTCCTATCTCCAGCGCCGCCGCTACGCCTTCCTACCGTTGGAACA
>Ga0114945_10000427_pt1 | contig 27121 bp, 24 predicted proteins | sample OV2TP3_FD_87194 | JGI IMG/M metagenome (GOLD analysis project Ga0114945, IMG submission 87194) | Hot spring microbial communities from Beatty, Nevada to study Microbial Dark Matter (Phase II) - OV2 TP3 | ecosystem: Environmental > Aquatic > Thermal springs > Hot (42-90C) | place: USA: Beatty...
GAGACGATCAATGCCCTGCGCGAGTGTCACCGGATCCTCTGGCGCTCCGATGCTCCCAAGCCTGAGTCCATGGCAAGAGTGGAGCAGGAGTTCGGGGAAATCCCCGAAGTGCGAGTCCTCCTGGATTTTCTCCGGGCCGCGGACCGAGGCCGGTTAGGCCGCGCTCGCGAGGCCTTCCGCACGACTCCCGTCGCACCGGACCCCGAAGCGGACCTGTTGGAATGAGTGATCCCCTGATTCACCCGAGCGCGCTCGTCTCACCCCAAGCGCGACTGGCCCCCGATGTCGAGGTCGGGCCCTGCTGCTTCGTCGGTCCGGACGTCGAGCTGGGTCCCGGATGCGTCCTTCGCGGGCACGTGACTCTCGTCGGGAGAGTGCGCGTAGGAGCCCGATGCTTCTTCGATCCCACGGTCGTGGTGGGAGGACCGCCCCAGGACGAGGACCCGCCTGCCCCCGACGCGAGAATCGAGATCGGCGTCGATAACGTCTTCCGGGAATGCGTGACGGTCCACCTTCCCAAGATGTCGGGTCACCCCACGCGGATCGGCGACGGAAATCGGTTCGAGAAGGGCAGTCATGTGCCTCACGATGCCCGGATCGGAAACGACGTCACCTTGGGGAAATTCGTCCTCCTGGCCGGCCACGTGTTCGTCGACGACCACGCGAGGATCGGCGCGTACAGCGCCGTCCACCAGTTCGTGACCGTCGGGCGATTCGTACTCCTCGGACGTCATTCGGCGATCTCGGAGGACGCCCCTCCGTTCCTTCGCTACCTCAGGCTGGGCAATACTCCCGCGGGCGTGCGACGAGAGGAGCTGACCCGCCGCGGCTTTCCGGAAACCACGATCGCCTCCTTGGAAACGGCCTTCCGCGACGTATACCACTCCGGACTCCCGCGGCACGAAGCCGCCTTGCGGCTCGAATCCAGTCCCGTTCCCGAAGTGCGGGAGATCGCGCGCGTTCTCCGCGGGTCGCTCCAGGGGCGGATGGGACGGGCGAGGGAGGCCCTGCGGCGATGACCGCTCCTCGAATCGGCGTCGTCGGAGTCGGCCATCTGGGCCGCCATCACGCGCGGATCTACCGGTCGCTGGGGGTGCTCGCCGCGATCGCCGACACGGATCCCGCTCGCGCCCGAGCGGTCTCCGACGAGTTCGGGGTCCCCGCCTACTCCGATTCCCGCGAGCTGCTCGGTCGCGTCGACGCGGTCAGCATCGCCGTGCCGACGGTCTCCCACTTCGAGGTCGCCAAGAGCTTTCTCGAGCGCGGGGTCGCGACCCTCGTCGAGAAACCTCTCGCGAAGTCGATCGAGGAGGGGGAAGATCTCGTCCGCCTGGCGCGCGCGCGGGGGGCGATCCTCGCCGTCGGACACGTGGAGCGCTTCAATCCGGCCGTCACCGCGGCCTCCCGCGTACTCGACAAGCCGCGATTCATCGAGGTCCACCGTCTTTCCCCCTTCCGGTACCGATCGACCGATATCGACGTGGTTCACGACCTCATGATCCACGACCTCGACATCGTGCTCCATCTGACGAAAAGCGCGCTCGCCCGCGTCGATGCGGTCGGGGTCGCGCTTCTCTTCGGCAAGGAAGACATCGCGAACGCGCGTCTGGAATTCGAAGACGGATGCGTCGCCAATCTCACCGCGAGTCGCGTCTCCGTCCAGACGATGCGGAAGATTCGCGTCTTCACGGAGCACTGCTACGTGAACATGGACACCTTGGCGAAGGAGGCGTGGATCTACCGGGCCACCCCCCAACTCCAGGGCGCCCTGGAACAGCTGCCGCGAGATCGGGATCTGACGATCGAGGATCTCGCTCTCATCCCGCGGGAGTTCTACTCGGTCGAGCAAGTCAAGCAGGCGGAGACCGAGCCCCTCGTCGTCGAGCTCGAGAGTTTCGTCGAATGCGTCCGGGAGCGGAAGGAACCCGAAGTCCCCGGCGAGCACGGCGTCCGCGCGATGCGCGCCGCCGAACAGGTTCTCCAGGAGATGCGGGCCCACCGCTGGAGGTAGCGCGCCATGAAGCTGTCCGAGATCGCCTCGCGCCTGAACGCCGAGATCCTCGGCGAGGACGTCGAAATCTCGGGCGTTTCCGCGATCGAGACCGCCCGATCGGGAGATCTCGTCCGGGTCGACTCTCCGCGCTATCTGACCGCGGCGGAAAAAACCCCCGCCGCGGCCTTCCTGGTGGGACCCGACGTGACGGGCGCATCCCGACCCGCCCTCCGGGTTCCCCATGCGCGACTCGCCTTCGGCCGGGCGCTCGCCCTCTTCACGCCCCCGGAAACGAGGATGTCGGGGATCCATCCGACCGCCGTGATCGGAAAGGAGGTGCGGACCGGCGAGGGCTGTATCGTCGGACCCTACGCGGTGATCGAGGACGGAGTTACCCTCGGCGCCCGCACGATCCTGCATCCGCACGTCGTGGTGGGCTGGGGATCTTCGATCGGAGACGAGAGCGTCCTCTTCGCGCACGTCACGGTATATCCTCGCACCAAGATCGGCCGTCGCGTCCGCATTCACAGCGGGACCGTGCTCGGCTCCGACGGGTACGCCTTCGAGTGGGACGGCTCGAAGCACGTAAAAATCCCGTCCACAGGATGGGTCGAGATCGGCGACGATGTCGAGATCATGGCCAACTGCGGCATCCATCGCTCGACGACGGGGCCGACCGTCATCGGTCCGGGCACCAAGCTGGACAACTTCGTCCACGTCGCGCACAACTGTCGGGTAGGCGCGCACTGCCTGTTGGTGGCGACGGCCGGCATGGCGGGCAGCGTAAAGATCGGCAACGGCGTCGTTCTGTCCGGCCGAGTCGGCATCCGCGATCATGTCTCGATCGGGGACGGAGCACAGGTGGCCCTGAACAGCGTGGTGTGGAAGGACGTACCGCCGGGCGCGATCGTCTCGGGGGATCCCGCTCGGCCGCATCGCGAGAATCTGGCGAGCCTCGCCGCGCTCCATCGACTGCCCGGATTCCTCAAGAAACATCATGGAGAATCGTAGTCGTTCTGCGCAATCTTCGGGCGCGTCCATCGGCCCTCTCGCCCACGCGGGCCGTCCGGGACGCGCTTCCGCGGAATCGGTGTCGGCCGGCGCGCATCCATCCTCGGAACGGTTACTCGTAGCGATTCCCCGTCGATTCCACGATGGGTTGCGGCACCGAGAAGTGGAGGTAGAATACGGTTATGACTCCTCATGCGGTGAGACAGGCGCTGCTCGAGCAGGGCGAACTGGCCAAGGAACTCCGCCTCAACGACGGAAGTCGGATCGTCGTGCGCAACCGGGAGCAGTGGTTGGCGGCCGGGGACTACCTCATCGTTCTCGTCGGGCGACTCGATGCTCGCATCGCCTATCGCAGTATCACGGCGATTCGAGTCCTCCCCTCGTCTCGAAGAAGGAGCGCGTCCTCATGATCGCGGAGACGCTCAAGAAGTTCGTCGAACGGCATCCTTTCCGTCCCTTTCGCATTCGGCTTCACGCAGGGGACCCGATCGACATCCGCCACCCGGAGAGTATCCACGTAGGGAGGGAATGGGCTGCGGTGTGGCAGGATCCCGACCTTCCTATTTTTTTCGAAACCGACATGATCGTCTCGATAGAGTTTTTTCGAAAGGGAGGCGCCCGCCGCCGACCGTGACCGCCCTCCTCATCGTCGCGGGCGAATCGTCGGGCGACCTTCACGGAGCCAACCTCGCGCGCGCCCTGCGCGAACTGGATCCCGCCGTTCGCCTCGTCGGCGCGGGAGGCCCGCGGATGCGCGAGGCCGGCGTCGAATTGGTCGACGACACCACCGCCTACGCGACCATCGGAGCCGTGGACGCTTTCCGCCAGATGCACCGATATCTGCGCCTCTACCGCCTCCTCGGAAGCGCCCTCCTCCGGTGGAAACCCGACGCGTGCGTCCTCATCGACTACCCGGATTTCAACCTACGGTTCGCCGAGCGGGCGCGGGACGTCGGCACTCCGGTGATCTACTATATCAGTCCGCAAGTCTGGGCCTGGCGCCCCGGACGCATCCGAGCGATCAAGAGGCTCGTCCGGAAGATGATCGTGATCTTCGACTTCGAGGAGGAGCTCTATCGCCGAGAGGGCGTCGATGCGGTGTTCGTCGGTCACCCGCTCCTCGACCTCCTTCCTTCGGCTCCCCGACGCTCGCTCCGAGAGGAGCTGCGGGTCGAAACCTCCCCGCTCCTGGGCCTCCTGCCCGGGAGCCGCCCGAGCCAGTTTCGGCGACTCTTGCCGCGAATGGCCAAGGCCGCGCAGATCATCCGAGGAGAGCTCCCCGAGGCGCGCTTCGTGGTGGGCTGCGCTTCCAAGATCGACCCCAAGCAGGCGATGCGACCGGGACTGGACGTAGTGTGGAACCGGACACCGGACGTCATGGCCTCTTCGGACTTGATCCTCACGGCCAGCGGAACGGCGACGATCGAGGCCGCGATCTTCGGTACCCCGATGATCGTGACCTACGTGTTGAATCCCCTCATGGTCCTCGCCGCCAAGCCCTTCCTCCGCGTCCGGAACTACGCGATGGTGAATATCGTCGCGGGACGGGAGATCATGCCCGAGCTCTACCAGTTCAAGGCGAGGCCGGAGATCCTGGCGCGCGAAGCTCTGGCCATCCTTCGCGAGGGACGCCTACCGCGAATGCGCACCGAGCTGGCCGAAGTCCGGCGACGACTCGGGCCGCCCGGCGCCTCCCGACGCGCCGCGCGCGAGGTGCTGAGCGCGATCAGGGCGTGACCCCCGGTTCGTTCGGATCGAAGTCCCGCGCCGCGAGACCGAGTGGAGGCCGCGCAGCACCGCTTTCGTATCCGCCCCTTCGCCCCGCGCGGCATGCAGCGCCGCCTTGGACGCGAATCGGAGAAGGAGTTCGTCGGGAACATGCCAACTCCGGCCGCCCTTCAGGACGCCGCGAATCGCCCCTCGGGTCAACACGGCCAGGTCGTAGCCGACCTCGACGCCTCCCCGAATGACGCAATCCACGATTTGCGAGACGGCCACGTCCGCGCGGTTCGTGTATTCGGACGACGCCGAGACGGCATGAGCGACTTCCGCGACCACCTGGGAATAGAGATGCCGCGCGCCGGTGGCGACGGCGGGATCGAGTCTCTTGCGAAACATGACAAACCTCCCCGACGGACGATCGATCAGGAATTCCAACGGACGGCGCGGATGCGAACCGTGGTGAGAACCTCTAGAGGCCGGTTCGTCGGCGACGGACCCACTATACGGCGGGTTTCGCGGAAAAGGAACTCAAATTCGACTACTCGTCGACGTAGCGCACCAGCGGCCACCCGCACTCCGGACAGGCCCCCGGCTCGCCGCGCGTCAGCCGGCAGGGAAGGCAGCCGTTCAGGATGCGTTTCTTATCCAGGCGATGTTCGAAGCAATACTGGGAATCCTTGCTTCGACAGCCGGAGCTGGGACATTCCAATTTCGGGGAACCGAACCTCCGGACTCCGAAGCGACCAACTGCATTCATTCTCGAATCGCCCCGACTCCCTTCGAGTAGGAACGCGATACGCCCATCGTCGAGGGGAAGGCCCCCGACGAGAAGATCCGCGATCTCCGAGATCGTAAAGCCGGACGGCGCACGCAAGGAGGCGATTACCACAAGATTCTCCCCTCGGTGGAAGGAGCGGAGGGATGGATGAGCCTCCTTGGCCTTCCGAAAGTCGAGGACTTCGACGCTTGCCGGATCGATGATCTCTTCGATTCGGTACCGTTTCAGCGGCCGAACACGGAGAACGAACTCCAGAGCACTGCGGCCGGGCTGGGAATGGAAAGATTGCAGGATCGCTTCTTCGTCTCCCCGAAGACGCGCCACCAGATACGAATAAAACCTCGCCTCCGCGGCTGCTCGGTCGGAGATCGAATCATCCGCCTTCTCGCGGAGAAACGCGTAGGCTCGCCCTCGGGGCGACTCCGAGCCCGCGAGCGCCCAAATCGCGGAGACGGCCGCCGCGAAGATCCCCAGCCTATAGAACGCCACGCCACGCAAACGACCGTTCGATCCGGCGATGACGACGCGTCCGGCGAGACCGAAAAGGAGGGTACCCGCAAGCGGCAAGAGGGTCACGAACGAGAGGACCAGCGACGCGGTGTACATCGCCTTGCGGTCCGACGACCGGGAGACCCCGAGCATATCTCCACGATCCATCGTCCATGCGCCCCAATAGGCCGAAATTGCGAGGAGGACCGCGAGCACCCCGCAAGCGAGCGAGAGGAACGAGTGCACGCTGGTTCGGACCGCGTTCGTTTCGTCGCTCATCGTCCCTTCCCCCCCAGCGAAATCCGCCAACTGGATCCCTCCCTCACCAAACGAATGCGCTCCGTCTTCACTTCGCCCAGATCCACCTCGCCGCGATCCAGCGATGAGGAGACGATCACGGAGCGGGCACGCAGATACTTGGAGTCGGAAAGAAAGCCCGCCTCGCTCGCCATTCTCCTCAGATCCTCCGGGGTGAGCGCCCGCCGATCGTCGGGAGACAAGCTCTTGTGTGCTTCTCCCCAGTCCTCGCGGCGCAAGGCCACCCTGAATCCTTCCACCGACTCCTTCGCCTTCGCGGTCTCCTTGTGAATCTTCGCGTAGTGCGGAAGAACACCGAGGAAGGCGAGCGCCATGGGGGCGAGGGAGAGAACCAGTCCCGCCGCCGCCCAACCGCCACCCCGGAGCGAGCCACGAGAGCGCATGACGTGGTTGTAGGCCGCCACGCAGGCCAGGAACGCGATTCCCCCGAGAAGCGCCGCCGCATAGGCGGTCGCAATTACTCCTATCCGGAGTTCCGCGAGGTCGCGGGAGCGCAGCTCGAGCGCCTCGCCGCCCAATTCCACGAGGAAAGTGATGCCGAGTCCCACCCCCGTGAGGAAGGCCAACAGGGAACCCATGAACCCGAGGATCGCGAGCGCGCTCAACTGCGCGCGGATCGGAGGAACCGCGTCGATCGCCTTCGGTTCCGACGCCGTCCGATGCTAGCCCCGCACGATCCCCTTCCAAACCCCGATCCCGATCCACATCCCCCAGAACACCGCCACCGTGATCGGCACGGTAAGACTCTTCTCCCTCACGGCGAAGTAGACAAAAAGCGCAAGACAGACGATCGAGTAAATGCCGATCTTTTCGAGTTGCTCGCGCCGCCAACTCTTCGGCAGGCGCGCTTTCTTCTCCGGGGACCGCTCGTTCTCGCAACGGAACTCCACATCGCCAGTCGAGCTCCGCACCAGGAGAGCGGCCGCGCCGGTCCCGAGGACTCCGCTCGCCGTCCCGCGGGCACCCGGGTGTGCCGCGGACGAGAGGCTTCCGGAATCCGTTTGCAGGGTGTATCTCGCCGACGACATCGGGTGCAACCCGATCGAGATCGAGCCGTCTCGGGATTCCACCGCGGCCTTGCCCCCGATCAATTCCCAGCCTTCGATCCGGATGTCGCCGTCGACCGTCCTTACCTCGAGATCTCCCGATTTCAAGCCGGAGACCTCAAGCTCTCCCTCCTTGAGCCCGATCCAGAGAGATCCTTGATGCCGCTCCACCTTGACGGACCCTTCCGAGGAGCTGACCTTGATCTTCCCTCTCGTGTCCTTGACGGCGACCTCGGCGTCCTTCGATTCGACCTCGACTTCCGTTCCCTTGGGCACAAATACGCGAACTTGAGCGTCGCGCCAAAGCCCGGGGACATTGAGGATCTGCCCCTCGAAGGACACTTTCTCCTCGGACTCCACGCCGAATTCGGGCTTGTCCCACCCGAGGACGGAGAGTTCGCGATCTCCCGTGCGGATCTTGAGGGCGCCCGTCACCGTTCCGAGCGGAATCCCCTTAAGGACGTCCACGATCGGGATGGCGCCGGAGGAGGGGGACACACCGGATACGGCGGTCCCCATGTGCCCCGCCCGCTGGTACCGCTTCTCGGGATCCTGCTCGAGGGCCTTGAGCACGACTCCGTCGATCCGGACGTCCACCTGGACCTTCCGCGACGGCATGTCGAACTTGCCGACGGGGAGCTGCCCGGTCAGCATCTCGTACAGGACCACGCCGAGCGAGTAGATGTCGGCGCGATGATCGACCTGACGGATGCTCTCGCGCTGCTCGGGCGCCATGTACTCGACGGTCCCCATCACGACGTTCGTTCGAGTGAGGGGCATCGCCGTCGATTCGCCTTTCACGATTTTCGCAAGTCCGAAGTCCGCGATCTTGGGTCGGCCGTGTTTATCCAGGAGGATGTTCTCGGGTTTGATGTCGCGATGGATGATCCCCTGCGAATGGGCGTATTCGAGCGCCTCGCACAGTTGCGGGATGATCTTGAGAGCATCCTCGGGCGCGAGTTTCTTCTGCGCCAGGACGTCTCGGAGGCTGACCCCGTCCACGAATTCCATCGCGAAGAAGTAGATCTCGCCCTGCACGCCCATGTCGTGAACGGAGACGATGTTCGGATGCGATAGATTGGCGAGAGCCTTCGCCTCGCGCTTGAAGCGTTCCACGAATTCGGGATCGGCCGCGAACTTCGGGGGGAGCACCTTGAGCGCCACCGTGCGCTGGAGCATCCCGTGCTCCGCGCGATAGACCGTGCCCATGCCGCCGCGGCCCACGAACTTCTCAATCCGATACGGACCCACCAGAGCGCCGGCGGGGAGGATCTCGTCCTCGCGGAGGGAGGAAGGGCGGACCTCCCCGCCGGGTGGGGAGAGCTTCGGGATGTCGGTGTATTTCACGGTCTGCGCCGCGTGAAGGTGGATCTCCCCGCGGCACTTGGGACACGTGACCGAGTCCTTCCAGTCGTCGCCCGGGAGCTCGAACTCCAGAGCGCAATTCGTGCAGGTGATCTTCATGTCCCCAAGTCCTCCAGCAGCTTCGCCCGCTCGGTGTGGACGACCGAGTAGGCATGGGCAACCATGAGACGGCCGATGGGACCCACGATCCAAGTGATGAGGGATCCGAGGAATCCGCCTACATAGGGAATGAAGTAGGTGAATCCCTGCGGGCCTGTGTTGAAAAGAGTCTCGAGAAACCAAAGCCCGAAATGCCTCGCCCGGAGCGGGCTGGACGTCAAACGCCAACTCCCCTTCAGCGCGTCGATCGGCCCGAAGCCACGGTCGACGACCAGGTAGTACGAGTAGATGAGGCGGATCGACCAATAGAGTCCGGGCACGACCAGGAGGAGAATCCCCACGAGGCCGATGAGCGCGCTCAGATAGAACAGGCCGACCAGCGCCCAGAATCTCCGGAAGCCGGAAAACAGAAGCTCGAACCGCACCTGATGACCGGGGGATCGGAGGGCGTCCAGGTATAGAAGGGCCATCCCGCCGGCCATGGGACCCGCGAGAAATCCCAGCGAGAAAATGGTGATGACTCCGGACACGAAGCCCGCCGCCAGAAGAAGCAGCAAGTTAGGCCTCCACACCCCCAATGCGTGGGAGAGACACGAGCCGATGTCGAACCTCCCCCCCACCGGTCCCATCAACTTGCCCATCTCTGTCGCGAGATGGCTCGCCCGCTGATAGCGTCGCTCGGGATCGCGCTCGATCGCCTTGAGCACGACGTCGTCGATGCGAACATCGATCTGGAGCCGCTTCGAGGGAAGATCGAACCGACCCACCGGAAGCTCCCCCGTGAGCATTTCGTAGAGCATCACGCCTAGCGAATAGATGTCCGCACGATGATCGACTTGCTTCGTGCTCGACCGCTGCTCCGGAGCCATGTAGTCGACGGTGCCCAGGACGACGTTCGTCTGAGTCAACTCCGGAGTTACGGATTCGCCGTTCAGGATTTTCACGAGTCCGAAGTCCGCGATCTTGGGCCGTCCCGTCCGATCGACGAGGACGTTCTCGGGCTTGATGTCGCGGTGGACGATGCCCTGCGAGTGGGCGTAGTCCAGCGCCTCGCAGAGAAGAGGAACCATCTTGAGCGCCGTGGCCGGATCGAGTTTGTGGCCCGCCATGAGGTCGCGGAGACTCACTCCATCCACGAACTCCATCGCGAAGAAGTACACCTCGCCCTGCATCCCCATGTCGTGGACCGCAACGATGTACGGATGAGCGAGGTTGGCGAGCGCCTGAGCTTCCCGCCGGAATCGCATCACGAACTCGGCGTCTCGCCCGAACTTCGGAGGAAGGACCTTGAGCGCGACCGTGCGCTGGAGCATCTCGTGGCGCGCACGATAGACGGAACCCATTCCCCCGCGCCCGATGAATTTCTCGATCCGATAGGAACCGAGCAGCGTTCCCGGCGAAAGTGTCTCGGGGTCGCCGGGCCCGGACAGCTTCGGAGGCTCCGAGTACTTCACCGTCGCTGCGCTCTGAAGATGAATCTCGGCCCGACACTTGGGGCAGGCGATCGTCTCGGACCATTCTCCCGGAAGCTCGAATTCGAGGCCGCAGTTCGTGCAGGTGATCCTCATGTCCTCCCTCAGCGCGCGGAATTTAGAGCAACCGGCATGCCGCACTCAACCTGTTGAACCTCAACATGGAGAACGCCGGCACTGAAAGAATCTTTCAGCTTCCGAGGCCGTAGTCTTTTAACTTCTTGTTGAGCGTCGGCCACGAGATTCCAAGGAGCTTGGCGGCCTGTCCCTTCTTCCCGCCCGTCTTCGCTAGGGCCCGCTGGAGGCAGAGTTTCTCGGCCTCCTCGATCTTGATAGGCCAACCGTCCTCCTCGGGCACGGCACCGCGAATCTCCGGAGGGAGCAGCGCGAGCCCGATCGTTTCCCCGTCCGCCAGAATCGTGCATCGTTCGAGGACATTCTGGAGTTCACGGATGTTCCCGGGCCAGGTGTAGCGCCTCATCGCCGCCATGGTTTCGGTCTCGATCTCGAAACGACGCCTCGATCGCCCCAAGAAGTACGTGCAGAGTGCGGGAAGATCGGTCATCCGCTCGCGTAGGGCCGGCACTCGAATCGAGACGACGCTCAGCCGGTAGAACAGATCCTCGCGGAATCGCGCTTCCTTCACGGCGCGCGACAGATCCCGGTTCGTCGCCGCGAGCACGCGCACGTCCACGGCCACCGGCTCGGTCCCTCCCACGCGGAAAAACGTCCTCTCCTGGAGAACGCGGAGGAGCTTGGCTTGCAATCCCGGAGAAATCTCGCCGATTTCGTCGAGGAAGACCGTCCCATCCGCGGCCGCTTCGAATTTCCCCCGGTGTCTCTTGAACGCGCCCGTAAATGCGCCCTTCTCGTACCCGAAGAGTTCGCTCTCGACGAGAGTCTCGACAATCGCGCCGCAGTTGATCGCCACGAACGGACCGTCGCGACGGGGACTCTGGTCGTGGAGAGCCCTTGCCACGAGTTCCTTCCCCGTTCCGCTTTCGCCGAGAATGAGGACCGTCGCGTCCGAGGCGGCGGTTTTTTCGACCAGCCGGAGGACTTCCCGCCAGGCGGGGTCGGAGCCGACCGTTCGGCGCTCTCCGACCAGTTCCGTCATGCGTTCGCGCGTGCGCGCGGCGGCCACCTCACGGTCGAGCGCCAGCGCGGCTTGGTGCGCGGAGGCGTTGAGGAAGGCCAGGTCGTCTTCGGTGAACCCCGGCCGTTCCCCCCGACGATCCGCGTAGAGGGCGCCGAGCACCCGATCGCCCCGCACGAAAGGCGCCACCGCGACGGAACGAATGTCCTCGTCCACGACGCTCTGCCCCCCCAAGGTCTCGGCCGCGAGGATCATCGCGTGCCGCTCCTTCCGCGCCCGAACGACGGCGCTTCGACTGACGCGGACCTCGTTCCCGTGTCCTCGAACGGCCGGATCCTCGCCGTCGAGGAGCGCCACCGCGACGTCGGCCCCGAGCGCGTCTGCCACGGCCGTCGCGAGCCGTTCCAGGAGCGCCCGCGGTTCTCGGAGGGTGTTGCAGAGCGCCGCGATTTCGTAGAGCTGCCGCAAGCGCGACGTCTCCGGTTTCGGCTGGTCCGCGGGAACGGAGCTCTCCACCCGGAACTCCGTGTGCGCTTCGTGCACCGTGACCGCGGCCGTGGTCGACTCGGTGTGGCCCTCGAAGACGAGCAGGGTCTTCCCGACGAGTACTTGGTCTCCGTTCCGCAGGAACTTCTCCTTCACGGTTTCGCCGTTCACGAACGTGCCGTTGTTGCTTCCCAGATCCACGACGACCCACGCATCGTCGAGACGCACGACCTTGGCGTGGTGGCGGGAACAGGTTTCATCCTGGAGACGAAAGGTGTTGGTTTCGTCGCGGCCCAGGAAGTTCTCGTCCGCGAGGTCCAAGATGCGACCGACCTCCCGGCCGCGGAGGATCTTGAGGATCGGCATGGCGCGACGATGATAGCGGCGGTCGGCAGGAATTGGTAGGGGGCAGATGCTCTCCTCGAACCGGCGATGCTCCGATGCTAAACTAGCCTCGTGCTCAGGGAAGAATTCGACGAGATCGCGCGCGAACGACCGTTCAAGCCACTACGGGTTCGTCTCGTCGACGGACGGGTGTATCGATTCCCTTCGCCGGAACTGTTCATCGTAAGTCGCGGCGCCGTTCTCACGTTGGACAAGAGCGGCGACTTGCTCCTCATCAATCTTGGTCTGATCGCGACGGTTCATCAGGGAAACGGTTCACGCCGACGGCGAAAGACGTAGCCCCTCGGTCCGCGGTTCTCAGCCACACCCACGCCCACGCCGCGGGAGCGAGGTGCTCGAGAAGACGCATCCCTTGGAAGCGCACCCACATCCGCGTCTCTTCGAGCGGATAGGTCGCCTGAACCGCGACGTAGGCGAGCAAGGGGAGGAGGATCGAGGCCATCCACCACGTCTCCTCGCGCGTCCACCGGCGATGAAGGGCGACACCGGGAACGAGGAGCCAGAGAATCGCCCAGTGCTTCAGACGCACGAGCTCCGATCCGTAGCGAAGAAGCACCTGCGGCCAACGCGGGAGGGAGGCCATAAGGTTTTCCGCGGAAAATTGGCCGGCGAGAAAGTCGGGCTGCGGGGGAAATCTTCGCGAAATCGACGCCCAGACGGCGGCGGCCGCGGCGCCGAACATCAGCGGAAGGAGCATCGGCCTCGGCAGGAAGACAACGGCCAGCGCGCCCCCCATCAGTAGGAAGCCCCAAGCGTCTTGCTTCAGAAGCACCGCTGCAATCAATGCGACGCCGGCCAGACCGCGCTCCTTCTTGCGAAGAGCGTCCATCGCCAGAAGAAACAGGATTCCGAGAATCGGATCGGCCCATCCCGCAAAGAAACAACCGGACTCTCGTCCGTGGACGGGAAGCCAGGCAAAGACCGCGAGCCACGCCGGATGAGCCCGGATACGCTCATGAAGAAGTCCCAAGGAGCCCGCGCCGAGAAGGGCGAACCACACCCGCATCCATCGATGATCCTCGCGTCCATCGAGGAGAACGAAATCCGCCGCGAGACACGGAAGGAGGAGGGGCCGTCGGACGGCGACGTGCTGGCGCGCCGGATCGCAGAAGTCCGGCGTCCAGATCGTTCCGGTGCGGACGATCGACTTCCACTTCAGCGCGTACCAGACTTCCGGGTCGTACCCCAACTCGTGCCACGAAAAGGCGCCGACGATCCAGAAGGCGATCGCGGCGACGATGGGGATCGCCCACCACGACCGAATCCTCCAATCGAGCCGGAAGACCGATCGATCTCCCTTCCACGCCGCCAAGCCGACGAGGAGAAAGGCGCCTCCGAGGAGCGTGACGGGGGTCATTCCCCCCGGGACGAGGATCAAGAGATGGCTCCAGAGCGCCAGGACGATCGCCCCGAGGAAGAGGGCGAATCCGAGCATGGCCCATCCGGAAGTCCCCCGCACGCGGAGGAGCGCCATCACGCCCGCGCCCGTCGCCACCGAAGCCAAGAGCGCGAGGATCACGGAATCCTCCGGAGCTCCGGAGAACCCTCACCGGCGGGAAGGACGATTTCCCAGTCTGCGGGACCCTCGCGCACCACGGCGCGCGGATAGAGGCGTCCCGCCAGGGCGCCCGCCCGATCGTCGAGGGGTCCGCGGGGAGAGACGATGCGGACCCGCGCGGTTTCGGGTATGGCTGCTCGCGCCCGGACGACGAAGAGATCGAACGCCGACGGCGATTCCTTCGAGCGCCGCAACCACTCCCCGGGTCGCTCCGCGGCATAGCGGACCGAAATGCCGAGCATCGCGACGATCGCGAGAGCGGTCAATCGGCGCTTCACGGAGCGGAATGATACCTGATATAGTCGGACGTCCGACCCATGAAACAGATTCGGCGGTTGATCCCGTACATTCGACGGCATCGGCGCGGGTATCTTCTCGGGCTGCTCCTGATCGTCCTCGGCGCCGTCCTTGGGATCGCGGCTCCCATGCTCATCAAGCGGGCGATCGATCTCCTGGAGCAGAAAGCGACCGGCGCGGCCATCGCGCACGCAGCGATAGCGATCCTCCTTTTCGCGGGCCTTCGGAGCGTCTGCGTTTTTTTCGGTCGACTCTCCCTGATCGCGGCCGCGAGGCACGTGGAGTTCGACCTTCGGGAAGATTTGTACAGGCGGCTCTTGGAACTGCCCTCGAGTTTCTACGATCGGAATCGGACCGGGGACTTGACCTCGCGCGCGATCAACGATCTCGAAGGCGTCCGTCTCATGGTGGGGCTGTCCCTGATGGCCCTGGCCGGAACGGCGGTGATGTTCTTCCTGAGCATCGGCGCGATGCTCTGGCTCCACTGGCAGCTTGCGCTCATCAGCCTCGGTCCCCTCCTCCTGATCTCCGCGCTCGTCGCCGCGACCGGTCGGGTGCTCCATGCCCGCTCGCTGGCCTGCCAGGATCAGCTCGCCACCCTATCGAATCGTGCTCAGGAGCACTTCACGGGGGTTCGGGTCCTCCGGGCTTTCGCTCTGGAGGAGGTCGAGACGGTCCGGTACGGCCGGGAATGCACCGAGTACCAGCGAAGGAATCTGAGTCTGGCGCGCTGGCGAGGGCTCACCACGGCCGGTCTCACGCTTCTCGTCGAGGCGGCCGCGGCGGCCACCTTGCTCTTCGGAGGGCGCGGGATCATCGAGGGATCGATGACCAAGGGCGAGTTCGTCGCCTTCACCGCCTACCAGTTCATGCTCATTTGGCCGATGGTGGCCATCGGGTGGGTCATCAATCTCGTCCAGCGGGGCGTCGCCTGCATGGGCCGTATCGCGGAGGTCCTGGACGCCCCCGTGGAGATCCACGACGAGAGCGCCGCCCCCGGAGTTCCTCTCACCGGGAGAATCGAGATTCGCAATCTCACGTTTCGCTATTCGCCCGACCGGGAGCCCGCCTTGCGAGAGCTCTCTCTCTCCCTCGAGGCCGGCTGGAAGGTGGCGCTGGTCGGAAGGACGGGCGCGGGAAAGAGCACCCTGACCCAACTCTTGATGCGACTCTATCGGCCGCCCGAAGGAACGATCTTCCTGGACGGCCGCGAGATCGGAACGATTCCCCTGTCGGAGCTTCGCGGGACGATCGGCGCCGTGGGGCAGGACATCTTCCTCTGGTCCGATCGGATCCGGGAGAACATCGCCTTCGGGGGGCGCGACGGCGTGGTCGACGACGAGATTCTCCGGGCCGCGGAAGATTCCCGCTTGGCGGCGGACGTGGAGAAATTCCCCGCGGGCTACGAGCAAGAGATCGGAGAACGGGGGATCACCCTCTCCGGGGGACAGAAACAGCGGGCGGCGATCGCGCGTGCGGTGGTGCGCGAACCGGCGATCCTCATCCTCGACGACGCGCTCTCCAGCGTGGACGCGCACACCGAGGAGGAGATCCTGGCGCGGCTCCGAGAGAGGCGGGTCGGCCGGACGACCCTTGTGGTCACCCACCGGCTGAGCGCAATCGCGGATGCGGACCTCGTCGTGGTCCTCGACGAGGGCCGGATCGTCGAGCAAGGTCGACACCGCGAGCTCGTGGCCCGAGGCGGCCTCTATGCGCGGATGTGGGAAAGCCTGCGACTCGAGGAGGAACTGACCCGGTCGTGACGGAACACGAAGACGACGTCCTGGGCAAGGCCTACGACGCCCGGCTGATGCGCCGGTTCCTGAGCTATCTTCGTCCCTACTGGCCGCTGGTGGCCCTCTCGTTCGGATTCATCTTCCTCCGGATCGGCGCCGACCTGGCCGGCCCCATCATCCTCCGCGACGCCATCGACGGCCCCGTCCTTCGCCGGGACTACTCCGGCCTCCTGAAATACGCGGGTCTCTTCCTGGGCGCCGTGGCTCTCGTCGCCCTCATGGAATATGTGGAGACGATCGTTTCCAATACGGTCGGCCAACGGATCATCCGGGACATCCGAAATCAGCTCTTCGGCCATCTCCAACGGGTCCCGATCTCCTTTTACGACCGGACGTCCGTCGGTCGCCTGGTCGTGCGCACGACGAACGACGTGGAGAATCTGAACGAGCTTTTCACTTCGGGTTTGGTGACCTTCTTCAGCGACATCCTCCTCCTGGCCGGAGCGGTGGGACTGATGTTTTACCTCAACGTGCAGTTGACGTTGGTCACGATGGCGACCGCTCCCTTGGTCGTCGGGCTGGCGCTCGTCTTCCGGAAACTCGCGCGGGAACGATATCGGGAGATGCGCCGCCGGATCGCTCGACTCAACGCCTACCTGAACGAGAGCATCCAGGGCATGCGGACCATCCAGATGTTCGGCCGGGAGAAGACCTGTGCCGGTCGGTTTCAGGAGCGGAACGCCGCCTACCGCGATGCGTCCATCGCAGCCGCGAAGGCCTACTCGCTCTTCTACCCCGGGGTCGAACTCCTCTCCGCGGCCGCGGTGGCTCTTCTCGTTTGGTACGGCGGAATCTCGATCCTCTCGGGGTCGCTCACGTTCGGATCCTTCATCGCGTTCTGGTACTGCGCGCAAAAGTTCTTCCAGCCGGTGCGGGACCTCTCCGAAAAATACAACATCCTCCAGGCGGCGATGGCGTCGAGCGAGAGAATCTTTCGGATCCTCGACACCCCGCCCGCGCCTTCGGGCGCGATCGAGGCCTCGCCCCTCCGAGGCGAGATTCGATTCGAAAACGTCTCCTTCTCCTACGACGGCCGCACCCCGGTCCTCGAGGAGGTCTCCTTTTCGGTTCGGCCGGGGGAGCGTCTGGCGGTCGTCGGACTTACCGGAGCGGGGAAGACGACGCTCCTGAATCTGCTCCTGCGGTTCTACGAACCCACTTCCGGTCGAATTCTGGTGGACGGCCGGGATCTTCAGGAGTTCGAACCGCGCTCGCTCCGGCGCCAGATGGGCTTGGTCTTGCAGGACGTTCTGCTTTTCGCGGGAAGCGCCGGCGACAACGTGCGCCTCGGCGCGCCGATTCCGCCGGAGCGCATCCAGGAAGCGGTGCGAACCGTCCACGCGGACCGATTCGTTTCGCGCCTGCCGAAGGGGCTCGAGACGGACGTCTCCGAGCGCGGAACGGCCCTCTCCGCGGGGGAGCGCCAGCTCCTGTCCTTTGCGCGAGCGCTCGCCTTCGATCCTCGGATCCTTCTTCTGGACGAAGCCACGTCCAACGTCGACCGCGAAACGGAAAAGTGGATCCAGGATGCGCTCGAGCGCCTTCTGGCCGGCCGAACTTCGATCGTGATCGCTCACCGGCTCTCGACGATTCAGCATGCGGATCGGATCCTCGTTCTTCATCGGGGCCGGATCCGAGAAGAAGGGACCCACCGGGAGCTTCTCGCCCAAGACGGACTCTATCGGAAGCTGGTTCGCGTGCAATTCGGCCCCTCCGAGGGAGGTCGATCTGGCGTGGCTGAGACACCGGGACTATAATAACGACGTTTCCCAAGGGAAGGCTGACGGATGAATCGCATGCTCTTCGCTCTCCTGCTGCTTCCTTCGGCGTCGCCCGCGATGGCCCAGGAGGCGCCCTCCCGGGGAGACGGCGTCGAGATCACGCCGCGGACGAGGGAGTCGATCGAACGGGGATTCGAGTGGCTCCGCCGGAATCAGAGCCCGGCAAGCGGCGCGTACGGGTCCGGAAGCGCTCCGGTCGCGACCACGGCGATCGCGGGAATGGCGTTTCTCGCGGGAGGCCATTTGCCCCGGCGGTCCAAGTACGGGGAGAACGTGCTCAAGGCCGTAAAGTTCCTGCTTCGCTTGTCGAGCAAGAAGGATGGCTACATCAACGAGGGTCAAGCGCGCGGCATCGGCGGTTCGGGAATGCACGGGCACGGGTACGCGACGCTCTTCCTCGCCGAGGTGTACGGAATGTGCATGGGGGTCGAGGGATTCAATCAGGACAATCTCGAAGAAGAGCTGAAGGAAAAACTCACGAAGGCGGTGCAGCTCATCTGCAAGGCGCAATGCGCCAACGGCGGCTGGAACTACGAGCCCAACCCGAGCTACGACGAAGGGTCCGTAACCATCACGCAGGTTCAGGGTCTTCGCGCCGCGCGCAATGCCGGAATCAAGGTGGAAATTCGCGCCATCGAAAAGGCGGTCGAGTACATCAACAAGTCGACGGACAACAACGGGCAGACCCGCTACAGCCTCACGTCCGGAGGACATACCTCCTTCGCCCTCACCGCGGCGGGGATGAGTTGCCTCAATTTCCTCGGCCAATACGAGAGCGAGAAGATCAAGAAGGGACTCGACTTCCTCTTTCGCTCTCTCCCCGGCCAGGGCGGAAACAACTCCAACATGGGCGCCTGGGGCGGCTGGTATTTCTACGGGAATTACTACGCCACTCTCGCGATGTATCAGGCCAAGGAGGACAAGTACTGGAAGGCGTGGTATCCCGCCATTCGGGACGATCTTCTCAAGAATCAATCGTCCGACGGGAGCTGGAAGAACGCGGAGAGCGCCTCGTACGGACCCGCCTTCGGGACGGGCTTCGCTCTTCAAATCCTCCAGATCCCGAACCGCTACCTTCCGATTTATCAATCGGGGAAGGACTAGCTTGCCCTATTCATGATGGTTTTCGGCTTGCGGCCGAAAACCCATGAATAGGTCACCCGCGGCGCGTGCCGCTTGGGCAAGAGTGCGCCGCGGGCCGGCGGCGACGGGCGACAGGATGTCGCCGCTCTTGCCTCCATGGCTGTCCGGCATGGGGAAGGTGGAACCAGGGAAGAGACGGCGGTTCTCTTCGACAGGGACGGAACGATCACGCGCCCGTGGTTCGATTTCGCCAAGGTCCGCGCGGAGATCGGAATCCCCGAACCCTTGCTCGAGAATCTCCCGGCGCTACCGCAGGGGCCCCAGCGGAAGAGAGGCTTCGCGATCCTCGAACGCACCGAGCGCGAGGCCTCCGCCTCCTCGGAGCTCAACGACGGCGCGGACGAAATCGTAGAGTGGCTTCGGAGTCGGGGGATCCGGTCGGGACTGGTCACCCGGAATTCGCGAGCCTCTGCCGAGACCGTTCTCGAAAAACGTGGACCTCGGTTCGACGCGGTGCGGGACGCGGGCACGCGGACCGCCCTCCTCCCCAACGGTACGATTCCGAAGTTCCTTCCGGAGATCGCGGCCGAGTACGTCATCGAACGGCTCCGCGATCTCCGGGGACTGATCGGCTAGTGTTGGCCGCCGCCGGCAAGCCAAGCGTCGTATAGGGCCTGATCGAACGTGTACCCGGCATAGGGATCCGGCGAACCGACGCTTTGAGTGCCGCCGACGCCGCACGAGCCATGCGCGGGATCGCACGTACAGGACGCCGACGGACAACACGAGAGTGCCAGCCGTTCCTCGAGATTCTCCAGCGAGAGCGACCGGATCTTTTCCACGGCCGATTCCTTAAAAGGATTCCGGACAATCCACTCCATCGGCATAAGAGCGGCGCCGGCACGTCCGTCTCGAGAATTCTTGAGCGTGTCGATGCCGTGGGGGAAGTCCTGTACGATCGAAGGGCATGGGGAATCGGCCCGTCGCCTCTACAGCACGAATCGATAGCAGTCGAACGCCTCGGCGGCCGCCACCGAGATTTCCCGCCCTCGCGCCTCGGCCAGGAGCCGTAGCGCCTCGATGCCGGCCTGGGAAGGTTCGGGACGAATCTGAGATCGATGACAAGCGTACGCTTCGAGCTTTTTCTCGAGGAATGGACCCGAGATGTCGATGTAGAAGTTCGGCCGAAAGTGCGGCGGCCCGCTCCAGGCGAGTTGGGGCGCATCGGCAATAAGAACGAAGCTCTGGAAGGCCTTGAGGGTCGCCAAGTGCGGACGGCACGCGGTGATCCCCGCCTTGTAGAGGGCCTCGTGGTCCTGGTTGAAGCTCGGCGCCGGGAGAACGATCATCGTCGGGCGCGTTTTTTCCAGAGACAGCCGCCCGCGCCGCTCGATCTGATCGACAAGTTCGCGCCGGGGCAAGGTCTCGAGGCGAAGGTGAACCTCGCTGTCTTCGAAGAGGATCTCGAAGTCGTCGACGCCCAAGGTGCGCATCGCGTCGGCCAGCTCGGCCGACCGCCTCTTCTTCGAGGTGGTCCCGCCCTGGCCGTCGAAGTGGTCGAGGTCCCCCGTCGACGCGACCATGACGTAGACCTTCCCTCCCGCCTCCTTCACGCGCGCCATGAGGCCTCCCGCGCCGGCGGTCTCGTCGTCCGCGTGTGGGGAAACCACGAGCAATCTCTGTCGAACCAGGAACTCCCGGCTGAACGGCTCCATCGGCAGTGGCCCTCCGCTGAAGAGTATCGACCTATTCGGGTTCGGGATGGATCAATCTCTTGAAGTGGCGCAGCGCGGCGGCCGCCAGAAGATTGAAGGGGCTCGAGCGGCGCCCCGCCATCGTCGTCTCGCCCTTCAGGATCGCCGCCCGGGCCTCCTCGAGCGTCCCGGCGGCCACGATCGTCCTTGCGCGCCCGATCTCGCGATAGAAATGCGCATCGCTGGAGGCGACGAGCGAGAGCCCGTACCGGCCGGCGAACGACACGGCCTCCGACTCTCCCGCACCGTTCTCGACGGACGGGATCTTCGCATGACGGGCGTTGAATCCTTCGCAAGCATCCAGTTCCTGCGCCACGCGCTCCTCGATCGAAAGCGTTTTCGCGAACGGATGCGGCAGCACCGCGATCCCTCCTTGGTCGTGAATCGCCCCGATGGCGCGCACCGGATCCTCCTCGCGGATCCTCTCCTTCAGGAACAACCCCAGAATGTCTCCGGCCCGCGTATCGATCTCCTCTCCGACGATGACCAGGATTTCGCCCCCCGCCGCCTTCCTCGCCTCGAACGCGCCGTCGATCTCATCGTGGTCCGTGACCGCGATCGCGTCCAGCCCGCGCGACTTCGCGACTCGGACGAGCTTCGCCGGATTCATGGAACTGTCGAACGAATAGCGCGAGTGACAGTGAAGGTCGAGTTCCATCTCCAGACGAAGAGTACGGCGCGGAGGCCCGGGGGGCAACCCGGAAACTCATTTTCGCGATTTCTCGTCCAAGACTGCAACGCAGGGAAGATTCCGATATCGCCCCGCGTGGTCGAGGCCATACCCGACGACGAACTCGTTCGGGATGGTGAAGCCCAGATAATCGATCCGGGTCGAGATCCGGGCACGATCCGGCTTGTAGAGAAGGGCGCACAGCTTCAGGCTCGCCGGCCGTTTCGACTGGAGAGTATCCATGACCGCCTTGGCGGTCAGCCCGGTGTCGATGATGTCTTCGACGAGAAGGACGTGCTTCCCTCGAATCGGCTGAGTCACGTCGAAATCGATCCGCACGGTTCCGCTCGTCTTGGTCCCGTTCTGGTAGCTCGAGACGCGCAGAAAATCGAAGGTGACCGGAAGGTCGATGGCGCGACCGAGATCCGAGATGAAGACGAAGCTCCCCTTGAGGACGCCGACAAGGACCAATTCCTTGCCCCGGTAATCGCGGGCGATTTCCTTCCCCAGCTCCTGGACTCGGCGGCGTACTTTGTTCTCCGAGAGGAGGACTTGCAGCGCGGCCGAAGTCCTACTTCTGACCATTCTTCTTCTCTTCCTTGGGCTTGTTCGTGACGTCCTCGTCGATTCCCGTGCCTCCCTCGGCGTTGTCCGCCCCCAGACTCTTGAGCTCGAAGTCGTCCTTCGCGAGTTTCTTGTACTGGAACGGGTTCTCATAGGCGTCGCGGGGCATGCCGAAGCTCAAGAGCTCGAACGTCTTCCCATCCGCCGCGGGCCGGTACATCCATTGCATTCCGAACGCGTCCGTGAAATCCTCCAGATAGGGCTTGTCCCACTTCTTCGCGTCGGCCGGCTTCTCCTTCAATTCCTGGAGCATCTTGGGCAACCGCCCCTGATCGGTCTGGAAGCGCTTGATAGCGTCGACGGCGGCATCGTACTTCGCCGCGCCCAGATAGGGTTTCTCCCACTTCTTCGCGTCCGCCGGCTTGGTCGTCAGTTCGCGCAAGTCGTTGGGGACGCGCTCCTGGTCTGTCTTGAACTGCTGGACCGCCTTCAGCACTTCGTCGAACTTTTCCTTGTTGCGCTGGACCAGGACGGGGACGTACTGGAGGTGGTTGTAGATGTCCGCGCTGAAGCCCCCGCCCCAAGTGCGGCCATCGGCTCCGGTGCTGAAGAGATCGAAGTCCAATTCCGTACCGGCGGTCCCCGTGCCCGGCGTGCGATAGACCATCTCGCGATCCCAAGCGTCGTGGAAGGTCTTCTTGAGATCCGCGGCCGGCTTTACGTACGGCCCCTTCCACTTCTCTTTCTCCTTCGGATCTACGGGGACCTGCGTTAAGTCCAACAGAGTAAGAGGGAGTCGGCCGACATCGGTCCGGAATTTCTTGATCGCTTCGGCCGTCTCCTCCACCTTCTTCTTCGAGTCCGCCACGTTCTTGCGGACCTTGAAGTCGTCGTGATACCACTTCCGCCAAGCTTCGAGAGCGGCCTGGACTTGTTTTTCATCCCCGTCGAGCGCGCCGTCCTTCCGCGCGCCCTCGATCCGCTCCAGAGCGCGGGCCGAATGCCAGGAGAGCTTCCGTTGACTGAAGGGATCGTTCGTCTCGTCGGCGAGGAGCTTTCCCAGCCCCTCGATGGCGTCCTTCGACCGGATCTTGCCGAGAGCCTCGGCCGCGGCCGCGGCGATGGTGTGGGCGTACTCGTCGGCAGAATCCACGGCGGTCGTCTTCTTGTCCTCGAGGGCCTTGATGAGCGTCTCGGTCGCTTCCGCATGACGGAGGACGCCCAAGGCGCGGATACAGCCGTACTTGAGGGGCTTGTCGGTGTCGACCCTCTTGGCGTCCTGCAGCACTTTCAGAAGGGCGGGGCCGGCGGTCCGATCGCCGATCCACGCCAAGGCGGCCGCCGAAGCGGAGGCCACGCTCGTCCCGTATTCTCCCTTATCGTCCAGGGCCGCCACGAGGGCCTTCACGGCCTCCCCATCCTTGCCCGAAGAGCGAATGGATCCCAAGATCTCGCAGATCGAATGGCGCAATTGTTGGGAGTTCGCCAACGTTTTCTGGATCCTCTCCACCTCGTCCTTGGCCTTCTTGATCTCCTCTTCCTTCTTAGGCGTAGACTTTTCCGCCTTATCAAGATCATCCTTGGCCTTTTTCAGATCCGCTTCTTTCTTGGCCTCCTCTGCCAGGGTCTTCACCAAGAGGGGAACCGCGGCCGAGCCGATTTCGATCAACTCCGTGCGGGCGTCCTGTCCGGCGGAGTACCGATCGGACGTCAGCTTCCGAATGGCTTCGTCGACGTCTTTCTCGACGGAGTCCTGCCAGGCCATCGTGCAGAGGAAAGCGAGATGCATCATGGTCCCTCCGAGCCGGAAACCGGACTACTATACGGCCGTCCCCGAGGCGCGTCAACGAGACTGTGGTTCGGGCAGGCCGAGTCTCCGCAGCCCTTCGCGCGTCCCGCATAGCCGCACCGCCACCCTGCCGAAGGAGTGCCAAGCGACCAGGGAGGCGAGTCCGGCGTGAACATCGGCAAGGAGCTCCTCTCTCTTGCGTAGGTCGAACGTGCAACCCAGGCGACCCAAGACGGTATCAAGGTCCGGATCGGAGAGTCGCGACACATTCCTCGCGGCGCGCGTCCGCCACCACCGCTCCGGCTCCGTGCAAATCGTGGCGGGGAAGGCGTCCACCACGACGTCGAAGTCGCCGGTGGAGATGCGGCGGCGGAAGATCGAGTCGGGCTCCGCCTCCACGACGGGATGCGCGCCCGAGCTCCGCCACCGGTCCGCCATCCACATCGCCTGTTCGCGCGAGACCCTCCGGTGGCGCCGACAGAGGATTCGAATCTCGCGGATCGAAAGCGGTCCCGTCGCATCGTCCAGAGCGCGGGCCAAGTCCCGCCGCGTTTTCGCCGAAAGTTTCCCGCAGTGAAAAAGCGCGGCCAGCACGGCGCGCAGTCCGAGGTCCACGGAGGGAAGATCGCCGGGGGGATCGGCCACGAAGGCCGCGGCCGCTCGACCTTCGCGAAGGGCCGTCTCGGGATCGCCGACCTCATCCGCCGACCGGGGCTCGAATCCACGCAATTGAATCCACCGACGGCCGGACTCCTGTACGTGAGGACCGGCCAGGGGAACCGAGCACCCTTCCACCACTCCGTAGTCCAAGCGGGATGTTCGGAAGACCATTTCGGTCCGCTCGGCCGAGAAGATTCCCAGACGGAGCGCGGCGGTGGCCTCGTCGAAACGCCGCGCGGTCCCGGAGTCCCGGAAGGCCACTCGGGAGTCGTCGAGGACCCGGACGGGAATCGTCGGCGCTTTTCCTTCCGTCTCGCTCAAGAAGCGCTCCAGCTCGCCAGGACTGGCCGGGATCCGCCCGCGTTCGGCGAAGCGAGGGTCGCGAGGAGACAGCCCCAGGTGGAGAAGTCTCAACAGGAGGGCCACATACCTGGCCGCTTGAACGCCCTTGAGGGGAGTGGCGTCTCGAAATCGAGCCGACGGATCGACTCGATACACGATCCAGGGCTCCGGCGAGATTCCGCGGGCCAGGCCGGGATACCGACCGAGATCGCCTCGGCGGTGGAGCTCCTGGACCGTGCGTACGCAATCGCTCGCGGTCGCCGCATCTCTCCCGGTCCGGTTCAAGAGCACCGTCAGTTTCTGCTCGACGCGGACCTCGGCGGAATCGAACACTCCGGGGATGGCGTCGGAAAGCATCTTCAGCGCTTCTTCGATCGCATCCTGGGACGCGGACACGACGGAACGGGTGCGAAAGGCGATGTGGTGATCGTCCACGATCTCGACCGCGGGAGCGAGTCCGGTCAACGCTCCTTTCCAGGGAAGTCGGGTGAGGTATCCCCGAACGGCTTCCGCCGCGCTCAGGCCGCGCACGACCAGCAGGCGGCCGTTGGGGAGTCTCGATCCCTGAATCACGGGAACCGTCCACCGCGTATCCATCCGCGGCCTCGACCTGCGGTGGACCGGCGCTTCGTCCACTTCCTGCCCAGAAACGGCTCGAAGGCGGGTGAGCACGCGCGTGAGATCTTCCGGGGAATCGACGAGCTGCACGAGGACATGACCCGTTTCCGGTTCCGGCTCCGCTACGAATCCCCAATCCGCCATCTCCTGGCCGAGAGGGGACAACTTGTGAATCACTCCCGCGGTGGCGTAGGGGAAGCCCACCCGCACCCGGAGATGCACGACGCGCTCTTCCCCGCCGACCCTCGAGGGGACCGGTTCGGACCGGAGCCTTGCCAGATTGAAGACTCCGGGACAGGCCGTCGCGATCGGGTTCAACATGATCCGCGTTCCATGTCGGGTCCGGATGGAGACGTGGTCGTCTCCGACCGCCTCGATCTCCAGGACGCTCGGGGGAAGCGGCTTGTTCTTCGTCGATTCCGAGAAGAAATTCCGTACCTCGATCGACGGCGTCACGCGTCGCGGGCTCACCGATTCGTCCGGGAGTCTCCCATCCGGTCGGAGGCGCAGAACGATTCGGGCATCGATCCGCGGCCATGAGGAGTACCGGGCCTGGCCCAAGTCCAAGGAGGCCCCGCACGCCTCGTGCACGGCGGAGACGAAGGCGGAGAGGTCCCGCTCCCGCGGAAAAAGAGTCATCCGGATCTCGTCCGGCCCCACCGGTTCGAACGTCGCCCCCCACCGCTCCGGAAGCTGCGCCAGTCGCGCGAGGGCCTGATCTCGGCTCGTTCCGACGGCCCGGAATCGGAGTAGGAGCAGTCGAGCCATGGCGTCGCCTCGGACGGGCTCCCACTCCCCTTGAGAGTACCGGACGAGCGAGCCGAAGTCCTCGCGGTGAAGCCACATCGAGTCGTCGCCCTCGGCGTCGTACGGCCCCGCGAAATCGTGAGGCAAAACGAAGACGGAGGATTCCCTCCTCGGCGAGGTTCCGATCCAGAAGGGAAGAAGAGGCGCCGCGAGCGCCACCAGGGCGCCCGATAAAACCCGCATCGCTTTCATGGATCGAAGGCTCCCGCGACCGTAGAATAGCGCGCTCATGAAACCATTTGCCGACCGGATTGTCGAGATCGTGCGAGCCAAGGATTCCCGCGTGGTCGTGGGATTGGATCCGAGGCCCGAGTCGATCCCGCCGGAATTCAGCTCGGGAGCCAAGGGGGTCCTCGACTTCAATCTCGAGATCCTCCGGCTGGTGCGCGAGCACGCCGTAGCGGTCAAGCCGCAGATCGCCTTCTACGAGCGCCTGGGAATCCCTGGACTCGAGGCCTACGCGGAGACATGCCGTCGCGCCCGCGCGGAGGGACTCCTCGTGATCGGCGACGTCAAGCGAGGAGACGTGCCCGAAACCGCGAAGGCCTACGCGGAGGCCCACCTTTCGACGTTCGAATGCGACGCGATCACGGTCAATCCATACTTCGGACGCGATGGGATCGATCCCTTCCTCGAGGTCGCGAAGCGGCGCGGAGCCGGGCTCTTCGTCCTGGTGAAGACATCCAATCCTTCCTCGAAGGAGATCCAAGACCTCGATACGGGCGGGATTCCGCTCCACCTCAGGATCGCTTCCATGGTGAAGACGTGGGGAGAAGGGATGGTGGGAGAATCGGGTTACTCCTCCGTGGGGGCCGTGGTCGGCGCTACCCATCCTTCCGAGGCCGCGCTCATCCGTATCGCGATGCCGAAGAGAATCTTCCTCGTGCCGGGATATGGAGCTCAGGGGGCGACGGCCGAGGACGTGGCGGTCTGCTTCGAGGCGGACGGACTCGGTGCGCTCGTGAACGCCTCCCGAAGCGTCGTGTCCGCCTGGGAGCGCAAGCCGTGGTCGGAGCGATTCGGCGCGGCGCGATGGAGAGAGGCCGTCGCGGAGTCCGCTCGCGCGATGAAGGAAGACATCAACCGCGCGCTTCGTCGATGAAGGAGGTCGGCACCAACTCC
>Ga0114945_10000428_pt1 | contig 27053 bp, 30 predicted proteins | sample OV2TP3_FD_87194 | JGI IMG/M metagenome (GOLD analysis project Ga0114945, IMG submission 87194) | Hot spring microbial communities from Beatty, Nevada to study Microbial Dark Matter (Phase II) - OV2 TP3 | ecosystem: Environmental > Aquatic > Thermal springs > Hot (42-90C) | place: USA: Beatty...
ACGGGCGGAAAATCGATTCATCTCGCCGCGCGAGAAAGAGGAAGCGGAGCTCGACTGCATCCGCGCCGGGCTCGGCGCCTTCGAACGACTCGAGCACATGGACCTGGGGAAGCGACAGTATCGGAAGGACTACTGGCACGTCCAAACAGGGCGAGTTGCACCCTGCTTACCCCGCCTCCGCCAAGAGGCTTCGGCGGGATGAGGGCCCGAGCGAGGCGCAGTCGAGTCGAGGGGTATGCTCGCCGGGGAGAATACTGCGGGTTCCTGCCGATAGAACATGAAGAAACCAGGAAGCGACGGAACAGAGCAAGGGCCTGGAGCACGAAGATCTGACCGGCGCCGCCATCGAGGTCCATAAGGCTCTCGGTCCGGGCTTCCTGGAATCGGTCGATGAAAATGCGAGAGCTCTCGAGCTCCGAGCGCAGGAGAACCCATTCCTGTGTCCAGGGAGCGTACCCGTGGTCTACCGTGGGGTCGAGGTCGGGCCATCGGACGTCGGAATGGGCTTCGTCAAGCCGACGCGGGAGGTGAAGAGGACTCTTGCCTCGGAGTGGCCGACACCGTGATGGCCGTTCCTGGTTTCTTGGCTTCCTCATAAGACCAAAGGTTTTTCCCCGTGCGTGGGATATCGCTGGCGGAGAGGACTATCGACGCGATTACGCGGACGACCGCCCGCTCCACGGTTTTCCCAAAACCCGACCCCTCTTAAGGAGAACGGATCGCATAGAAAAGGAAGGAGAAGAGAGATGAAAATGAACTCGAACGTAAAGGCGGGATTTGTGGCGGTTGCGGCCGGAGCGATCATGCCCCACTGATTCCTGGAAAACTGGCTCAGCCAAACTCATAGGGCTGCCGGGAACTCGCAAACTCTTGTGCGCGCGCAACCTACTAACGGCGAATTGGTTGCGATTGCTTGCTCTTGTGAGCCTTATCCAAGAACCTTCCGTGGGAGGGGGAGATAGTATCCCTGGTCTCGAGGAAGAAGGGAGACGATGATGAAGACCCAAACGAAGGTAAACGGCGGGGCGGTCATGCTTTCGATCATCCTGGTGGTGTGCTAACGCAGAGAGAAGACGCGCAGCTCGTCCAGCTCCACGCGCGTGGACGTCTGATCGCCGATTCCTATCGCGAAGGTGCGATATCCGGAAAGAGGCGTGTGGAATTGAGCCACCTCTTTCCCGTCGGCCGAAACGTCGATGGCACGGGAAGAAATGGTGAAACGCAAATCGATCCACTCATTCTTCGCGGAACTGTAGTGGTGGCGCCAATCCGAGGATTCGATTTTCCGGCTCATCCCGTATTGCCTCCAACCCGGATCGGTAGCGAAGTGGAATAGGAAAACCGGCGCGGTCCCAGACCACTGGTTTCCTTCCATCGGATTCCGCCACCAGGCGTGCGTCAGCGGCGGAGGATCGAAAAAAAGGTGGACGCTCGGATAGGCATGACCGAACGGCGCTTCGGTCCATCGGATTCGAAGCGCGACACACGTATTCTTCTTCAGAGGAAAGAGGCGGCGCCGAATGGCACACGATTCTCCGCGACCGGATATCTGCAGCGCCACCACGCTCCCCGAGTCCTCCTTCGTCAGAAAGGGGTCGTTGGTCACGAATACCCACTCGCCACTCCTCCAGGATCGTTCGATGGGGCGCGGCGGCTGAGGAGATGCGTCCAGCAGAAGCGACAAGAAAAAGTAGGCCATCCGATCCTCTTTGAAGTATACGCCTCTTGGAAGACAATTCTTCAAACCTCCCGGCGCATTCACGTTCCCTTAAGGTTGGTTGCGATATACTCCGCGCCGAAAGGAGACGAAATGGGACTCATCGAATTGACTCTGGCGCTGGTGGCGACGACGCAGGACTCCAAGGGACCGCGGGGCGGCCTCATCGAGTGGACGAAGGACTACGACGCGGGGAGCCGCGAATCCCGACTCACGGGGATGCCGGCGATGCTGTACTTCACCGCCGATTGGTGACCCATCGACCACAAACTGGACGCAGGTGCGTTCTCGGACCCCGCGGTGGTCAAGCACTCCAAGTCGTTCGTGCGGATTTATGTCGACGGTACGAAAAAGACCGACGAGGGTCGGGCCCGGATGGCTCGTCATGGCGTCTCGGGATTCCCGACGGTGGTGTTTCTGGACGCCGACGGACGCGAACTCGATCGGTTCTGCGGTCTGCGATCGCCGGACTTCGTCGCCGGAAAGATGGCGGCGATCTTGGAACAGCATCCAGGGGACGAACAGTGGAAGCACCTCCTTGCTAGAAAGGGCGAACCCTGGGATTCCGTTCGGGCGCTGCTCGTGCGTCTGGGCGACTACGACCTCGACAAGCGCGACTCCGCCGCGAAGGACCTCCTGGAGCTCCAGCGGTTCCTTCGAATGGCCCTACGGATGTCCGAACAGTCGGCCGATCCGGAGGTTCGTGCCCGTGCGCGCCGACTCGCGGGAGAAAAGTGATACAATCCCGAACATCGGCCGATGAGAGTGCTGGTGGTGGAGGATGAGCCAGATCTGGCGCGAGCGATCGCGCGGGCTCTCGAAGAAGAGGGCTTCTCCGTCGACATCGCCGCCGACGGCGAAAGCGGCCTGTTCAACGCCACCAGCTGGGACTACGACGTCCTCGTCCTCGACCTGATGCTGCCCCGCCTCGACGGGTGGACGCTCTTGGAGCGGTTGCGTCGATCCAAGAGGACGCCGGTGCTCGTCCTCACCGCGCGGGACGCGCTTCCGGACAAGCTCCGGGGCTTGAACGCCGGCGCGGACGACTACCTGACGAAGCCCTTCGAACTCGCGGAGCTCGTCGCGCGTCTTCGCGCTTTGGTCCGACGCTCCGCGGGCCGTCCCGCTCCGCTCGTTCGGATCGGCCAAGTGGAAATCGATACCGCGGCACGACGCGTGCGCCGACAAGGGCGAGACGTCGAACTTACGCCCAAAGAGTACGCCCTCCTGGAGCTTCTCGCCTTCCATCGCGGGAAGCTCGTCACCCGAACCACGATCTACGATCACATTTACGACGAGCAAGACGATTCGCTCTCCAACGTCGTGGACGTCTACGTTTCGAATCTCCGTCGCAAGTTGGGCAAGTCCCTGATCCGAACTCGGCGCGGGCAAGGATATATCGTCGATGGCTAGGTCGATCCGTTCCAACCTCGTCCTCTGGTATGGGGTGACGATGGCCGCCGCCCTCGGAGGGTTCGGAAGCGCCCTCTATTTCGAACTCCGTTCTTCCCTTCTTCGCGAGGCGGACCGCGACCTCGTCTCCCGCGCGGCCACGGTCCGCCACAAGGCCTCAAAGTACGCGCCGCAGCAGCTCGAGCGGGAGCTGGAACCGTACTTTCGGGACGACGCCTACTATGTCTTGCGAGGTGCCTCCGGCGAGATCCTCGCTCGATCGAGGCGGACTCCCGGGGAGGCTCGGGAACGCATGGAGCCGGGACCCGATGGGACAAGCATCCTCGTGGGTCGAATTCTCGCGACCGAACGCGCCCGCCTGCGGTCCTTCCTGCTTTGGATCGCCTTCGCAGGCAGCCTCGCCCTCGGGATCGCCCTGGTCGGGACGCTCCTCCTTACCCGCAAGGCCCTGGCCCCCGTCGCCCGGGTGAGCGCGGAGGCCGCCGCCTCCCACCGCATGGAGTCGGGGCAGTCGCCGTCGGAACTCGAGCAACTGGTGCAGACGTGCAATGTGAATCTCGACAAACTACAGGAGGCACTCGAGCGCCAGACAAGGTTCACCTCCGACGCCTCTCACGAGTTGCGGACTCCGCTCTCGATTCTGCTGACCGAAACGGAACTTGCCTTAAAGAAGGAGCGGGCCGCCGAGGAATACCGGTCTGCGCTCGAAACCATCCTTCGTGCCGCGCGGCGTATGAAGGGCGTTATCGACGGCTTGCTTACGCTCGCCCGCGCCGATGCGGGCCAGATTCCCATCCGAAACGAGACCGTGGCGCTCCGTCCCCTCGTCGAAGAAACGCTTCGCCTGCTCCAGCCCATCGCGGTCGGGCGGAGCGTCGCCCTCTCCTCCGAGCTTGCGGACCTTTCCGTCCCCGGGGATCCGGAACGACTTCGGGACGTCGTGACGAATCTCGTCATCAACGCCGTCCGGTACAACCGAGAGGGCGGCCACGTCGCGATCCGACTCCGGGAGGAGAGCCGAGAGGCCGAGCTCTCCGTCGCGGATACCGGTGTGGGGATCCCCGAGTCCGATCGTCCTCATATCTTCGACCGGTTCTACCGGGTGGACAAGGCCCGCTCCCGAGAGCAAGGGGGAACCGGTCTTGGGTTGGCCATCACGAAATGGATCGTCGAGGCGCACCGCGGAACGATCTCGTTCTCCTCCCGGGAGGGCGAGGGGACCACCTTCACCGTTCGGTTGCCGATGAGGCCGTCCCAGTTTTCCCCTTGACCCCCCTTTCTCGCGCGTTATACTGTCGGGTTCCCATGCGCGCCCCCATGATCGCCGGAAACTGGAAAATGCATGGGACGCTGCAGGAAGCCGCGGATCTGGCCGGCGGGATCCGAAAGCAATTGGAGGGGCTTCCGGAGGTCGAGATCGTCCTCTGTCCCCCCTTCCCGTACCTCTTTCGGGTGCGGGAGGCGCTGGAAGGGTCGAAGATCGCCCTGGGGGCGCAAGACTGCCATTGGGAGCCCAAAGGGGAGTACACGGGCGAAGTCTCGCCCGTGATGCTCCGCGAGACGGGCTGCCGTGTCGTGATTCTGGGGCACAGCGAGCGCCGCCATATTATGGGCGAGTCGAACGACCAAGTGAATCGGAAGGTTCGGGCGGCCCTGACCCATGGGTTGACTCCGATCCTGTGCGTCGGGGAACTTCTGGAAGAGCGAAGCATGGGCGTGACGCAGGAAGTGGTGGACCGCCAACTGTCCAAAGGACTCGCGGGGCTTTCGGCCCCCGAGGCCTCGGGGATGGTGATCGCCTACGAACCCGTGTGGGCGATCGGTACCGGCAAGACCGCCACGCCCCGCCAGGCATCCGAGGTACATCATTTCATCCGCAAGCAGACATCGAAAATGTTCGGCGAGGCGACGGCCTCGAACCTGAGGATTCTCTACGGGGGGAGCGTCAAGCCCGACAACATCTGCGACTTGATGGCCGAGGAGGACATCGACGGGGCGCTTGTCGGTGGCGCGAGTTTGGAAGTTCATTCGTTCGTGAAGATCGCGAGGTACAGGGAGTGATATTCCTGCTCGCGGTCGTCTCGATGCTGTTCGTGTGGGCGGTCGGTCCCTTGCGTGGGGGCCGAATCCGCAGAGGCCGTTCGTGGAGATAGTATGATCATCTTTCTCACCATCCTGTTCGTCCTGGTCACGATCCTGCTGGTCTTCATGGTCGTGATTACGCCTTCGAACGAGGGAGGCATGGCCGCGGCGTTCGGTGGAATGGGAAGCGACACCTTCTTCGGGACAAAGGCGCATTCGCACATCAACCGCTTCACCCTTTTCCTGGCGGTCGCGTTCTTGGGATTGGCGATCGGGATCAACCTGCTCCACGCCAAGAAGGGTACGGACAAGGACAAAAAGCCGAAACCGCCGGCGACCGAGAAGAGATGACCGACGCGGAGATCCGCGACGTCTTCGCCCGCACCGGAGCCATCCTCCACGGGCACTTCCTCCTCGCCTCGGGGCTCCACAGCGACACGTACGTGCAGTGCGCGAAGGTACTGGAGCATCCGCGCGAGGCGGAGACGCTCTGCCGCGAACTGGCCGCGCGCTGGAACGGCGTCTTGACGGATGTCGTGGCCGGCCCGGCGTACGGAGGAATCCTTCCCGCCTATGAGCTGGCGCGCCAGCTCGGCGTGCGCGCGGTGTACTTCGAGCGGGGAGCGAGCGGAAAGTTCGAGTTGCGCCGCGGGTTCGCCGTCGCGGGTCAACGGGTGATCGTGGCCGAGGACGTGATCACGACCGGCGGGTCGGCGAAGGAAGTCGTCGATCTCGTCCGGGAGTTGGGAGGCCAAGTGGCCGGAGTGACGAGTTTCGTGTACCGAGGTCAGGGCCAGGCGTTCGAAGAAGAGTACCGCTACCTTCTGGAGCTGGCTCCGCCGACGTGGGCTCCTTCTGACTGCCCGATGTGCCGCCGCGGATTGACGGCGATGAAGCCGGGGACGAAACCATGCAAAGCATGACCGGCTTCGGAAGCGCTAAGGGGAAATCGGGCGGGCTCGACATCTTGGTGGAGATCCGCTCCGTCAACCACCGGTTCTTCACCCTGAAACAGAGTCTCCCCGAAGGGCTCGCGCGAAGCGAAGGGGAGATCGAGAAGCTCGTACGGTCCAAGGTCGAACGCGGGAGCTTGACCATGAGCGTTTCAATCAAGGCGCTTCACCCGACGCCTCCCGCTCTGCCCGATCCCAAGACGGTGAAAGAGGTGGTCCGCCGACTGGAGGTCCTGCGGAAATCCGCGGGGGTGAAAGGTGAGGTGGATCTCCCGACGCTCCTGTCTCTTCCGCACCTTTGGAACTCCGCGGACGAGGAGAATTTCGAGGAGTCGTGGCCCGCGGTTCGCGACCTCGTGGCCAAGGCCGTGGACGACTTGGCCCGGATGCGACGCCGAGAAGGGGAGAACATTCGGAAGGACGTCGAGGCCCGGCTTTCCCTCATCGAGAAGCTCGTGGAACGCGTGCGCGAGCGCGGTCCCGCCGTACTCGAGGCCTACCAACGCAAGCTCGAGGACCGGGTTTCCACTCTCCTGGCGCAACGGGGCGTGGAGTTGACGAAGGTGGATCTCCTGAAGGAAATTGCGGTGTACGCGGACCGCTGCGACGTGAGCGAGGAGCTTCAGAGACTCGCCTCCCACGTCGAACAGTTCCGTCGCATCCTCCGGTCGGAAGGCGCCGTCGGGCGACGCCTCGATTTCCTGACGCAAGAGATGTCGCGGGAGACGAATACCCTCACGGCGAAGAGCAACGACTCGGCGGTGTCCATCCATGCCGTCGAGATCAAGGCGGAACTGGAAAAGATCAAGGAGCAGTCCGAGAACATGGAGTAGCTCTCAGCCTTCCGCTCTCCGCTCTCGGAAGCGGACAGCGGATGGCTGACGGATGGTTGGTGGTCCTGTCCGGCCCTTCGGGGGTGGGCAAGACCACGATCGCGAAGAAGCTGTGCGCGCGTCCCGGATTCGTGAAGGTCACGACGGCGACGACGCGGCCGGCACGGCCGAACGAGGTGCACGGACGGGACTATCTGTTCCTGATGCGGGAGAAGTTCGAAGAGGGAATCGCGAAAGGCGAGTTTCTGGAGCACGCGACGATCTTTGGAAATCTGTACGGAACGCCGCGGAAGGCGGTCGAAGAGTCCGTGGCCGTCGGGAAGCGGGTGGTGTTGGATATCGACTCGCAAGGGGCGCGAAGCGTCCGGGGGCTCGGCCTTCGCGCCGTGTTCGTGTTCATCGCCCCGCCCAGCCTGTCCGAACTGCGCCGACGGCTGGAGGGGAGAAAGACGGAGGGCGATACCTCCCTCAAACGCCGCCTCGAGGCGGCGCAGGCGGAGATCGAACGAAGTCGGGAGTACGACGTGACCGTGGTGAATCGCACGGTCGATCAGACGGTGCAGGACATCGAGACGGAGCTGAAGAACCGCGGGATCTTGTGACAAGGAGGAACGGGCCGTGCAAAGTTTCGTTGGCAGCGAGGTGAAAATGAACCGATCCGAAATCGACGCGATGGCGGACAAGTTCGGCGGGCGCTACAAGCTCACGGTGCTCATTCAAAAGCGGCTGAGGGAGTTGACCAAAGGCGCTCAGAGATTGGTCGACGTCGAGAGCCGCAACCTCATCCACATCGTGCTCGAGGAGATCCGTCAAGGCAAAATCGGGATCGAGGGCTACCTCGGCGGAAGCGCGGAAGAGGAAAAGAAGTCCAAGAAGGAATCCAAGGAATAGCCGCGGATGGCGCGGAAGAAGGGATCCCTGGCGGGACGAAAGATCGTCGTCGGAGTCACCGGCTCCATCGCCGCGTACAAGGCCGCCGAAGTCGTCTCGCAGCTCGTCCAGCGGGACGCGCAGGTCGTGGTGGTCATGACCGAGTCCGCCACTCGGTTCATCGGCCCGCTCACGTTCCAAACGATCACGCGCCGCCGCGTGATGGTCGATCCCTTCGATCTGGAAAGCGTGGTCGATCCCACCCACATTTCGCTGACGGACGAAGCCGCTCTCGTGCTCGTGGCTCCGGCCACCGCGAACTTCCTGGCCAAGGCCGCGCACGGGATCGCCGACGACATGCTCTCGTCCCTTCTCTTGGCCGTGACCTGCCCCGTCCTGGTCGCTCCCGCGATGAACGATCGGATGTGGAACCACGCCGCGGTGCGGGAAAACCTGAAAACGGTACGGAAACGCGGCATCCGTATCGTGGACCCGGAGGAGGGGTTTCTCGCCTGCGGTTCGTACGCGATGGGGCGACTTGCGGAGCCGGCGCGCATCGTGAGGGAAGTGGAGGACGCCTTGGGAATTTCCCCCCGGTGATTCCGTGGGGGGCCGACGCTTTCCGACCCACCCACAGAATCGAGAGAATCCTACGGCGCGATCCGCGTAAGGTACGATCGCGGCGCGCCCGTATCATCCACAGTGTGCGAGAGGGATAAGAGATTGCCGTCGGCGCTGTTCATCAGTTTCATGAAGTATCCGCTCTGCGCGTGCTTCAGCAGTCCGGAGTCCGCGAACTCAAGTTCGATCGCGAGGGGAACCCGCGTCAGCCAGTACGATCCCGCAACGACTTTGTCTCCACGGCATCTCCTCCTAATTCCATCGGGAATTCGAAGGAGCAATCGCTCTGCCATGACAGACAAGTGGACTAGCTTACGCGCGGGAAGAGAGACCTCTGGTCAGAGGTGGATCCTGGAAGGTCCGAAACTCGTACCACCCTGCGGCACTCGAACCAGCCTCACGACGAATGCCCCGATCGCCAAGCGGCCCGACGATCATCGGGAGATGGTAAACTCCGTGATCTCGACCCGTTCGATCGCGGGCCGGCCGAGCAAGAGCTGAAACTCCCGACGAAGTTCTTCCGCAAGAGCGCTTCGGAAGCCGGACTGGGAAAAATCTTCGCGGCGATGGGCGTAGAGAATTTCCTTCATCCGGGCGCGAAGGCGGTCCTCTTCGCCGCGGAGACGGCTCTTTTCCGAGGGGACCTCCTGAATGGGCAGCGTACAGTGGAGCCGGGCTCCGACCCGAACTCGCTCCGTTCCTCGATCCATGGGGATCTCGCGCTCGACCGAGTCGATCCCCAGGGAAGTCTGGCGCCGCGCGGTCACGGGAAGCCGCACGCGAACGGGGGCGCTCCGATACTCGAGGTCCACGGGATGGCCGCGACCGGAGGCCTCCACCCGGACCTCGATCTCCTCCTGGGCGCGATCGGTCAGAAGTCCCTGAACGCGGTCGGTTCCAAGAGCGGTTTCTCCCGCCCCGACTTCGAGGGAGGCCTCCCCGTCCGTCATCCTGTCGTTCGCATCCAGGCGGGAGTAGCGAACGCGTAGGAGGTAGCGAGAGATCGCTTGGAATCCGGAGCCTTGAAGCGCGGCAAAGCGAACGGAGAGCCCGCCGTCCGCGATCCGTTCGATCGACACGAGCGGATTCCAGAGCTGTACGTCCGGAAGGACCGAAACATCTCGGAGCCGGAAGACGGCCGAACGTACGCGGGAAAGATCGTCATTCGGGCCGGCCTCCACCCGCAAACGGAGGGATCCGAGGGTCTCCTGGAGTTGTCGGCCTGTCCACTCGAAAACGTAGCGACCGGACGGGGGAACGGCAACCGTCCGCTCCTGGGCGTCCTCGGCCGACTTTAGTCGGACCTGCGATACCCCACCTCCGGCGCCTCCCGATCGCACGAGTCGTTCTTCCGGAGGCGTGGGAACGGAGGCGGTTTGGGTTCCCGAGTGATAGTGAAGAATCGGAACGCCGCGACCGTGGCCGGCCAGCGTGATCTGGATCTTCTCGTCGTCGCGACCGGCGAAGGCCGTCGCCTCGATGCGCGTCGCGGCCGGGGTGGCGGAGCGGGTCAACGATCCCGCCGACGCCTGTCGCGTCCCGTCCAAGCGGGTGAGGGAACGGGAGAACCCGAGGGTCACGGAATACTGGGAGGCCTCCTGATGCCGTCCTGGCTGCATCGAAGCGAATTGCATCGAAAGGGAGCCGTCCGATCCGGCCGAGGCTTGGACAGGCGGATTCCAGAGATGGAGCGGGACCTCGAGGTTGGAACGAAGATAGAACTCCTCGGATTCGATGTACGGCCGGCCGGCGGGGCGATCGACCGGCGCCCAGAGCTTGAACGATCGTTCTCCGCCGAGGAACGCCGTCAGGTCCTTTCCGGTCCAGGCGAACTCGTACCGTCCGTCGGTGACCGACGCGGTTCGATCTTCCGTGCCCCACTTATCGTCCATCTCGACCAGACGGATCTCCGGATCGGCCGTGCCCCGCAGGTAGACGGTCTGGCTTCGCGGGACGGGGCTCTCGCAACTCCGGGTGCACCCGGTGAAGAGAGCCAGCGGAAGGAAGAACAGGCGTCGGTGCATGGCGTTCACCTCCGGAAGTAGTCTCGGATCGGGAGCGAGATCCGCTTGGCGCGATCTCGAATGAGCTTGCCGTGCGGAATCCAGTCGCGGGGCGGGATCGCCGCGGCGGCCGTTCCCCCGAGCACGAGGAACGTCGCGCCCAAGGCCAAGGCGGCCCGTCCGAAGCGCTTGAGTCCATTCCAGGCGGCGGTCGCGAAGGGTTTTCCTCGCGGACGGAGGACGTATCCCAGTCCCTGGAGAAGGAGCAGCAGTCCCGTGACCGATCCGGTGAAGGCGATCCCCGCGCCGATGCCGACGAAGACGATGGCGCGAAGCGGCAGTTCCATGCGAAGATCCGGTCGGAGCTTCAAGAGCTCGTCGCCCCCGATCATGATTGTCGCGATCACGACCTGTCCGACCAAGAGGCCGATCAGGAATCCCCGCAGTCCTCGGCGGCGTCTCGCGCGAGCCAGCTCCTTTACGCTTCGCGGCGGGACCGTCGGCGTTTCCATCTTCCCTTCGAGCGGCCACCGCAAGTGGCGGGGGACGTTGGGAACTTCGGCCGGCTGGGGAAGCGGCACCTTGGGGATGGGTTTCTCCTCCTCGGGAGGCGGAATCGGGAGGTTGGGTTCCATCTTCCCGTAAGTATAGCCCCGATCAAGCGACGATGCGCATCCTGCCGATAGTTCTAGGGATCGTCGTGTCTCCGGAGATTGGGATGACCACCGCAAAGCCGGTTTCCGCTCGAGAAAAGATGAAGGAAGTCGGCGGACTGTTCTTCATCCTGTGCGCCCTGTTCGTCTTTCTCTCGCTCGTGTCGTTCGATTCGGGCGACGTCGCGGGCGCCAAGTATCCCGCGAACGATCCCGTGGCGAACAAAGGAGGAAAGATCGGAGCCGCCTTCGCCTTTTTCCTCTATTCGAATTTCGGATGGTCGGCGTTTCTCCTGGTTCTCTTCGCGGGATTCTGGTCTTTCAAGGTCTTCTTCCGGCGCGAAATCGCCGGGCTTCCGGTGAAGCTGGTCGCCGTGGTCGTAAGCCTCCTGGCCGCCTCGACGCTCCTCTCGCTTCAGAAGATCGCGAGCGGTCTCGCCTCCATCGCCCCCGGACCTGGAGGCATCTACGGCCGGGCGTTGGAGATTCTCCTTCGCGAGAATCTGGGCGGCGCCGGGGCCTGGCTCGCCGTGCTCCTGGCTCTGGCGGTTTCTCTCATTCTCTCGACCGACTGGCTGCTGTACCAAGGAACGGCCCGTCTGGCAACGTGGACCTGGACACGGTTTCGTGCGATCCGGTGGCCGAAGCCGATCGAGCCGAGAGTCGAGGCTGCCCGCGCGATCGAGGCGGAGAAACGCGCCCTTTCGGTTCCGATGTCCGCCCCTTTGCGCCCGGTTCCTCCTCCTCCGCCGATGCGCCCTGCTCCCGATCCCTTCCGCGTCGCGGCGGCGGCGGAGCACAAGAAGGCCGGTCCGTACGAGCAGCCCCCGATCGATCTCTTCGAAAGCCGCGTCGAACGAATCCACGGAATCTCCGAGAAGGACATCAAGGATCGAATTCAGGTGATCGAAAGTACGCTTCGAGAGTTCTCGATCAACGCGCGGGTGGTCACCTACGAAATCGGGCCCGCCGTGACCACGTACGAACTCGTCCTCGGGGAAGGGCAGCAGATCAGCTCGATCATGTCGAGACAGGAAGAAATCTCGATGCGCTTGGCCGTCCCTCCGGTGCGCATCGTCGGGCCGATTCCGGGGAAGGGCACGGTAGGGGTCGAGGTCCCGAACCCCTTCCCGGACACCGTCCGGCTGCGGGAGTTCTTGGATCGAAACTACGCCGATCTCCGGAAGATCGCGCTCCCCGTCGTCCTCGGGAAGACCAACGCCGGGGATCCCCTCGTCAAGAGCCTGGCCGAGATGCCGCATCTTCTCATCGCCGGCGCTACGGGTTCCGGAAAGAGCGTCTGTCTGAAGTCGATCATCACGAGCCTCGTGGTCTCGATGTCGTGGGACGAGATGAAGCTCCTCCTCATCGATCCGAAGATGGTGGAACTGACGGCCTTCGCCGAGATTCCCCATCTCTGGGCGCCGGTGGTGACGGACAACAAGAAGGCCGCGCTCGTCCTGGACTGGCTGGTCAAGGAAATGGACGAGCGGTACATGATTCTGAACAAGGTGGGAGTGACCGGGATCGAGAAGTTCAACAAGCTCGGTCGCGCCAAGATCGAGGAGCGTCTCACGGAAGCGGGCCTTCCCGAAGATCAGATCAAGGGATTCCCGCAGTACATGCCCTACATCGTAACCGTGATCGACGAACTGGCCGACCTGATGATGACGGCGCGGAAGGAAGTCGAGCATTCGATCATCCGCCTGTCGCAGAAGGCGCGGGCGATCGGGATCCATTTGGTGGTCGCGACACAGCGGCCTTCGACGGACGTCATCACCGGCCTCATCCGCTCGAACATGCCGGCGCGGGTCGGATTCAAGGTCGCGAGTCAGATCGAGAGCCGGATCATCCTCGATCGCAAGGGCGCCGAACGGCTTCTGGGGAAGGGCGACATGCTCCTCGTCCTTCCGGGGTCGTTCGATCCGGTGCGCGCGCAGTGCACGTTCGTGAGCGACGAAGAAATCGGCGGCGTGGTGAAGTTCCTTCGCGCGAAGGCCAAGCCCGAGTACCATGAACAGCTCGTGGAAATCGACGCGATCGAAGAGATCGAAGGCACCGATAAGGACGAGTATTTCGACGAAGCGGTGCAGATCGTTCTCGAGGAGCAGCGCGGGAGCACCTCGCTCCTCCAGCGGAGGCTGTCGATCGGCTATACGCGGGCCGCGCGTCTCATCGATGCGATGGAGAAGTGCGGGATCGTGGGAGCCTACAGCGGGTCGAGCGCGCGGGACATCCTCATCTCGATGGAACAATGGGAAGCGCGGAAGAAAGGCGCGGCGGAAGCCCCCCGGCGGTAGCCTTGTGAGCGAAATCCGCGGTCGGATCGTGCTCATCACGGGAGGCGGATCCGGCCTGGGGCGCCGCCTGGCCCATCGAATGGCCCAGCTCGGGGGAACGCCCGTCCTCTGGGACCTGCACGAATCGAATCTGGCGAAGGTATCGCAAGAGATCCGCGCGATGGGAGGGCGGGTCCATGCCTATCGGTGCGACGTATCGAATCGCCGATCGGTCTACGAGGTCGCGGAGCGGGTGCGCTCCGAGGCCGGTCCCGTCCACATCCTCGTCAACAACGCCGGGATCATCAGCGGAAAGCGATTCCTGGATCTGCCCGACGAAAAGATCGAAGCGACCTTCGGCGTGAACACCTTGGCCTTGTTCTGGACGACCAAGGCCTTTCTGCCCGCGATGATCGAGCGCAACGAGGGACATGTCGTCACGATTTCGTCCGCCTCCGGACTCATCGGAGTGGCGAAACTGGCGGACTACAGCGCGAGCAAGTTCGCGGCGTTCGGGTTCGACGAATCCGTGCGCGTGGAGCTCAAGCGGATGCGGTCGAGCGTCCGCACCACGGTGGTGTGTCCCTATTACGTCAATACCGGGATGTTCACCGGCGTCAAGACGCGATTTCCCCTCCTCCTGCCGATTCTCGAGGAGAAGGACGTCGTGGAGCGGATCGTCCGGGCGATCCAAAGAAACCGGGAGCGGGTCATCATGCCGCCGATGGTGCTCCTGATTCCGATGCTCCGGATCTTCCCCCCGTCCATCCTCGATACGATCGCCGGCCTCATGGGGGTGAACATTTCCATGGACGAGTTCAAGGGGCGCGGGGAGTCATGAGCGACGGCGTGCTCCGACGGCCTCGAGCCGCAACGCTCTCGGATCGAGGATGAACCGGCGCCTTCGACGACCCTTTGCGTCTTCGAATCCGGAGAGATAGGTACTCGCCGCGGGAGAATACTGCGGATTCCTGCCGATGGAACATGAAGAAACCAGGAAGCCAAGAAGCGACGGAACAGAGCAAGCGCCTGGAGCACGAGGATCTGGCGGGCAGGATCGTGGTCGAGCTGAAGACCGTGAAGGCAGCCGTCGCCCGCTCGAACGTCTGGGGCATCGGACGCCGGCATGGGCTTCCCCAAGCCGACGCTGGAGATGAAGAGGGTTCTTTCCTCCGAGTGGCCGACACCGTGACGGCCGTTCCTGGTTTCCTGGCTTCCTCATAAGACCAGAGGATTCTCCCCGTGGGTGGTATAGTTCATCGAGATGCTCACCCCTGAAGAAATCGCAAGGATCTACGCCGTCGTCGACCAGCTCGAGCTCAACCGGGACTGGGTCGTCGTTCCCTTGGCGGGCTCGGACCAACCCTGCGAGCGCGTCCTCCCCGACGGGAAAATTCTCGTAAAGGCCCCGGGCGGGTCGAAGTTTGAGGACTGGATCCGGGATCTGCGTCCGAGACTTCAAGCCCTGGATCTCTCCCGGACCGCTCGGGCCTGGCATGCCGAACGGTGGCGGTGTACGGTGCCCGGGAGCGGTACCCCCGCCTCGGGAGCCAAGCGCTACCTTGACTTTCGACCTACTTCACCGCCACAGTCTTGATCGCGGACCATGGGAGATACAGATCTGCTCCTCCCACTCTGGCGAGCCCTTCCTTCCCCTCCTGAAAGAAGGTCTCCTCCGTTACGGTGACGACGATACCGTTGGTCTGAACGCTCGTAAGCGTGCCGGAAACGGAGGCGGCGCTCTTGAACGTCGGCCCGCCCGAATGAACCTCCCGGAAATGGACGACCACGTTCTTTCCCAACTTCGCGCGAATCCACTCTTCCCCTTGAGAGGGTGCCATGGCGGCAGAAGCGGCGAAGGCGATCAGAAGCAGAACGGCGGCCGGAATCGCGTATTTCACAAGACCTCCCGGGTTGAGAATACGGAACGGAACACTCTCTATCGGCGCAAAGGAACGGCCAGCGTCCCTCCGCATTTCGGGCATCGACCCGGAGCCTCCAGGAGTTCCCGCGTGTCGAAGAGGAGTTCGCACTTTCGACAGATCCACGGGATGGATTTCTGGATGGCGAGCACCTCGAGGAACTGAAGGGTACTCAGGGAGTTCCGACGAAGGAGAAGCTGACCTACCTCGATCTCCTCGCCCTCGGTTCGCAGGCGTTCCTGCTCGTGGAGCGCTTCCTGGAGCTGCCCCTCGGAAATGTAGCCTTGTTCGACGGCGATCCGGCCGAAACGGAGATCCATCTATTTCGACTTCGGCATGCGAAGCTTGCCCAGCTCGATCTCGGTCGAGCCGTTGTCGTGGACCTCGAACTCGCACTCGAAGAAACCGCGAAACCCTCCCGAAGCGTCGCGGGCTACGAAGGCGAAATCGTCCACGCGAATGCGAACCTCGTCGACCTTGAGCTCCGCGATCTCCGTCAGAGCCTGGGCCACGTTCTTGCGCGACTTCTCGATGCTCTTCCGGATTTCGTTATGGAACTTCTCCGGAAAAAGCTTCGACAGCTTGTCGGGATCGGCGAAGGGGAGATGGGATTCGTCCTTCGCCTTCACCACGGCGAGAATCGAAGTCCCGACCTCTCCGAAGGGCGCGATCTCGTTCTTATAGCCGGCGGGCGGATAGGCGCGGCTCGATTCGTTCTCGGCTTTGGAGCCGCGGAAGTCCAGAAACGCCGTCTCCTCCTGCGTCATCTGCACGATGGTCCGAAGATGATAGGTCGGTTTCCCCTCGACGAGAAAGTCGAATTCCACTTCGATCCAGAAGCAGGAGAGGGAGGCGACTTCCTGGCTCTTGAACTGTTCGCGGAGTTCTTCCAGGGCTTTTTCGTTGCGAATGGGGGACCGCCACGGCGCGAAGGCCTCGGGGGGAGGCGTGCCCTTCAAGAAGGCGGCGGCCTTCTCGTCGAGAAGCTTGGCGATCTTGGTGAGCGGCTGGAGCGGATTCTCCTTCGCCCCCTCCTGGACCCAGAGCGAGAGCAAGACAAGCGCAATCTTCATCGTCGTTTCCTACTTTTCCAGTGGGCGGAAACTCTTGAGTTCGAGGTGGAGCTTGCCGTCCTTGTGCTCCCACTCGCACTTGAACATTCCCTTGGGCGCGCCCTCCTTGTCCCGCACCACGAAGATGTGGTCGTCGAGCCGGATTCGCACCTCGTCCCAGGAAACCGAACCGAATTCCTCCACCGTCGCCTTGAGCGTCTCCGCGGTCTTCGAGACCTCCTTCCGGATATCGTCCGCTTGGTTCGGCATCAGCTTCACCAGAGTCTCGGCGTCCGCGACGGGGAGCTTCGAAGCGTCCTTGGCCTTGAGCGCGGCGACGAGGGCGTCGGCCGTTTCCCGGAACGGGGCGTTGTGATCGGCGAACGTGTCCAGCGCCAGTCCGGACGTCGATTCGGTCTTGGAGCCTCGGAACGAAATGAACGACGCCTCGTTCTCCGAGGCGTAGATCACGGTTCGAACGCGGTAGACCCCTTTTCCCTCCTTGAGAAAAACGAGATCGAACTCGACTCCGAGCGTCGAGAGGGAGGAGCCGCCTGCCTGGGCGATCTCCTCGACGATCTTGGGGGCTCGATCGGCGTTGGCGACCGGCCAGGGCTTGAACGCCTCCGCCGGAGCGGCGCCCTTGAGCATCGCGTTCATGCCGGCATCGATTTTCGAAACGAGCTTCGTGATGGGCTTTGCGGCTCCGTCTTGGCAGGGGAGAAACGCGGCCAGCAAGAGCATCATGGCATCCTCCTCAAGATCGAAGTTCGCTCAGGGCGGCGCGGACGAAGTGTTTTACCATTTCCTTCCGCCAGTGGAGATGGAAATCGGTGTTGTCCATCGGCTTGGCGGGCCGGAACGCGAGTTCGGCCGCGCGAGCGATCGTCTCGTCGGAAAGGGGAGTTCCCCGTACCGCCTCCTCGGATTCCACGGCGCGGATCGGCGCGCTCGAGACCGCGCCCAACCAGATCCGCGCGTCGCGTACGACGTCGCCGGCGAAATCCAATCGCGCGGCCACCCCGAGGACCGGGAAGTCGAACGCGCCCCGGCGGCGGAGCTTTCGGTAGGTGGCCCTCCACTGCCCCCCGAGCGAGCTCGATCCCAAGGCCATCCCCATCGCGGCGGAGCGCGCGGCGGGCGGCGGCGGGAGTTCGACGTCGACGAGAATCTCGTCGGGTCGCTTTTGGAGATAGGCGATTCCGTCGTCGTCGAAGAAATCGGCGGCGTCGACGGTCCGTTCTCCCGCCTTGGAAACGAGACGAAGCCTGGCCCCGATCGCGCAGAGGACGGGGGCGGTGTCGCTCGAGTTTACGGCGAGGCAGAACTTGCTCGAGGGGGCCACCCAGCAGGTCTTTCCCTCGAACTTGAGGCAGAAGTTGATGGCGCGACGCCATTCGTAGTTCTGGTTGTAGTAGGTGCAGCGGGTGTCGAGACAGATGTTCCCGCCGATCGTACCCATGTTCCGAAGCACCGGCGTGGAGATGGAGTTCACCGCTTTCCAGAGCGCGGGGTATTGATCGCGAATCCTCGCGTCCCGCTCGATCTCGGAAAGAAGGGTTCCGGCGCCGATGTGGCTTCCGCGGATTCCTCGCAGTTCGGAGACGCGCCGAAGTCCGATGAGCGTCTTCGGCATCTGGTGCCGGCGCTTCATGTTGGGAAAGAGGTCCGTGCCGCCGGCGAGGAGCGCGGCCGTCGTGCCCTCGGAGGAAAGAAAGTGCGCCGCCTCCTTGAGATTCCGGGGAGCGAGGTATTGGAATGCGGGCAGACGCATCATCGGGGCGTCACCTCCAATCCCAGACGTTCTCCCGACACGGCTACGGAGCCGCGGAGCAGGACCGGAGGCTTCTGGAACGTCCTCACCAGCCGTTCCGTTCCGTCCATACGGACAACAAGGCGCGATTCCGCGCCGCTCCATTCGATCTGGAGCAGGCAGGGCACCCGATTCGGAGTGGTCATGGGCGTGCGTTCCGGGCGGCCGCAAAGTTCCCCGCTCAGCGGCTGGAGCCTGGGCGCATAGTCCTTAAGAAGCCGAATGGTCTCGTCGAGAGCCTCCAGCACACGGGCGCTTCGGTCCGGCGAGGCGTGCTCCGAACGAACGACGATCTCATTCCCATGAAGGACTCGTGATGTCTCATAGGGAGCCTGGAGTGTGGGAGCGGAGGAGCATGCGCCCAAGTGCGATGCGAGAAGAGCCAGGACGACGCGGATCAGCCTTTCCATGACCGTACATACTCTCCGCTTTCCGCCGATCCCGTTCCGCCCTCCCAAGGGGTCTTCACGCGAAGGGGCTCGGGCATCGAAATCTCGGGAATCGACGTCGGCCCGAATCGTTTGTCCTTCGACCGCAGCGCCTTCAAGACTTTCTCCGGAGTGATCGGCACCTCGTCCACGCGTACCCGGAGAGCGTCGTACACCGCGTTGGCGACGGCGGGGGGGATCGGCAGGAGCGGTCCCTGACCCACCTCCTTTGCGCCGAAGGGACCGTTCGGATCCGGATCCTCGACGAGGTAGCTCGCGACTTCCGGCATCTCCATCGTCGTCGGACTCTTGTACTCGAGCATCGACGGGATTTTGTGAACGCCGAATCGTTTCTCCCGGAATACCTGCTCCTCCATGAGCGCTTCGCCGAGTCCCATATACACGCTCCCCTCGATCTGTCCCATCACGAGGACCGGATTGATGGATTGTCCCACGTCGTGAGCGATCCAAATCTTGTCCACTCGGACGAGGCCGGTCTCGGGACTCGCCTCGAGCTCGACCACCGCTGCGGAATAGCTGTACGCGGGGGACGGACCGACGCCGGCGCCCTTGTACCTCCCCGGGGACGGCGGGGGCGTGTACGATCCGACCGTACCGATCGTCCCGAACTTGGACTCGGCCAGAACGACGGCCTCGGCGAAGGAGACTCCGATCGACGGACTCTCGACATCGAAGACGCGACGTCCCGCGAACTCCAATCGAACGACGGGGACCTTCAGTTTCTCGGCGACGGCCTGAGCGAGAAGATCCTTCGCCCTTTCCGCGGCTTGAATCGCGGCGTTCCCCATCATGAGGGTGACGCGACTCGAGTAGCTTCCGAGATCGACGGGCGTGAGATCGGTGTCTCCGAAAACGACACGGATGTCGAGGGGATCGATTCCGAGGACCTCCGCGACCGTCATCGCGAGGACGGTGTCCGATCCCTGGCCGATGTCGATCTCCCCGCAGAAGACGCAGACGCCGCCGCCTCGATCGAGCTTGAGCTGGACGCCGCTGTGCGGAAGGGCGTTCCAGTAGATGGGGAGCCCCGCGCCGCAGATGTAGCTGGAGCAGGCGAGCCCGACGCCGCGACCGGGAGGAAGCTTGCGAAATTTCTCCTTCCAGCGCGAGCCTTCCACGACTTTCTCGATGCATTTTGCGAGGCCCATCGTTCCCACTCGAAGCCAATTGGCCGTCGTGCTTTGTGGAGGATGGAGCGTTCGAAGCCGCATCTCTGCCGGATCCAGGCCGAGCCTATCGGCGATTTTGTCGAGCTGCACCTCCAAGGCGAAACGGGGCTGCGGGGTGCCGTGGCCGCGCTTCGGGCCGCAGGGAGGCTTGTTCGTGAAGACGCGGACGCCTTCGAAGCGATACCGGGGGACCTTGTAGGTCACCGTCTGGAGCGCTCCCGTGTAATAGGTCGAGGCGACCCCGTAGGAGCCGTACGCTCCGCCGTCGAGAAATGTCCGAAACTTCATGGCGGTGATCGATCCGTCCTTCTTGACGCCGGTCTTGACGCGCATGAGAACGGGATGGCGTCCCCGGTGGCAGTAAAACACCTCCTCGCGCGTGAGGCAGATCTTGACGGGCCGGCCCGTGACGAGCGCGAGCTTCGCGACGACGATTTCGTGACTGAAGGGGTCGCTCTTCCCGCCGAAGCCGCCTCCGTTCGGGCACGCCACGACGCGGATGTGGGCCGGCGGCATCTGGAGGACTTTCGCGAGCGCCCGATGAAGATAGTGCGGCGTCTGGGTCGAAGACCAGACCGCGATCTTTCCGTCCGGTTCGATGGTGCCGACGGCCGCGTGCTGCTCCATCGGCAAATGGGTGTTCCCCTGGTAGAAGAACGTGTCCTCGAAAAGCTCGTCCGCCTCGTCGAAGCCGCTCTCGACGTCCCCGAATTCCATCGCGATTTTCTTGTGGATATTGCCTTCGTCGCCATAGTCGTGAATCCGAGGCTCCGGGGTCGAAAGAGCGTCGTCGATCGAGAGGATCGTTTCGAGCGGTTCGTATTCGACCTCGATCGCCCTCAGGGCCTCGAACGCGACATCCTCGTCGACCGCCGCGACCGCCGCGACGGGGTCTCCGACGAATCGAACCTTGTCGAGGCAGAGGGCGAGTTCGTCCTGGCTGATCGGGAGAATCCCGAAGGGGATCGGGAGATCCTTGCCGGTAAGGACGGCTCGGACCCCCTTCATCTTGAGGGCCTTCGAAACGTCGATGCGCAAGATGCGCGCATGGGCAACTGGGGAGCGATGGAGTTTCGCGTGAAGCATCCGGGGAAAGACGAGGTCGTCCGCGAACTTCGTCTGGCCGGCGCACTTCGCCAGACCGTCCACCTTCCGGACGGGGGTGCCGATGACCTTACGTCCGGCCATAGACGCTCTCTTTCGGCGGAGTCGCGGCAGAGTCGGCGCGCCGGCGCGCCGCGAGCTCGACAGCCTCGTAGATCTTGATGTAGCCCGTACAGCGGCAGAGGTTCCCCGAGAGGGCGGCCCGAATCTCCTCACGAGTGGGATTCGCCTTCTCGTCGAGGAGGGCCTTGGCCGTGCAGAGGAATCCGGGCGTGCAGTATCCGCACTGGGCCGCTCCCAACTCGGCGAAGGTCTCCTGAAGCGGGTGGAGCCTCGGTCCGTCGGCCAGTCCCTCGACCGTCGTGATCGCGCGTCCCTCGCACTCCAAGCCGAGGACGAGGCAGGACAGTTCCGGCTTTCCGTCGAGGAGGACGGCGCACGTTCCGCATTCGCCGAGTTCGCACCCATGCTTCGTGCCCGTGAGTCCCAGGTCCTCGCGAAGCACTTCGAGAAGCGTCTTGTGCGGCGCGAAGGCGACTTCGGTCTCCTCGCCGTTGACGTGAAGGGTCCGATGAGCCTTCTGTTTCATTTCACGAGCCCCCGGACGAGAAGGTCGGCGAATTGTCCCCCGATGACCTCGGCCGTGAGGGATCCCTCGGGGCGATACCAACGGACGGTCCAATTGACGGCACCGAGGACGACCAGCGCCGCGAGCTTGGCGTCGACTTTGCGAAAGGTCCCGGTGCGGATTCCCTCCCCGATGATTCCGCGCACGATGGCCTCGTATTGGTCTCGTTTGGCCACGACCCGCCGCAGCAGGCGCGGAGGAAGGCCGTGGAACTCCACATGGGCCGAGGAGCCCTGCAATTCGTCGAGCATCGTCCGGACCTGTTCCCGGACGAGCGCCGCGAGCTTTCGATCCGCGGACAGGCGGGCTCCGGAGACCCGGCGGCCGACCTCCAGGAGATGATCCAGGGAGTAGTCCTGGCAGAAGTAGAGAAGCTCGTCCTTGCTCCGGAAATAGTAGTAAAGCGCCCCCGGAGCCACGCCGAGCCCGCGCGCGATGTCGCGCATCCCCGCGCCGTCGAAACCGCGGGCGCGGAACGCCGCCGCCGCGCCGCGAAGGATGTCGAGCTTCTTCCGGACTACTTTCGAACGACGGTTCGAATTTCGAACCATGGTTCAAACAGTCTACTTCCCGCGAGGGCCGAGATCAAGGCCGGGGAGCCCCTCCTGCGGTCCGGCGGATTCGGCCATTCCGTAGAGGGTTTCTATTTGGCCGGAGGTGGAGAGCTTGATGCGCCGGATGAGCTGGCGCACGAGCGCCCACATGATCGGAGGGTGTCCCTCCAGGACGCCGCGGAAGACCTCGGCGGGGAATCGAAGGAGCCGGGTGGGAAGGATGGTCGTCACGTCGGCCGTCCGGCGAGAGCCCTCGAGGACGGCGATTTCCCCCACGACCTCCCCTCGAGCCAAGCGCGCGATCTCCTTGCCCTTGGCGGAAACGCGAAGGACGCCTTCACGGATGACCCAAAGCGCGTCGCCCAAGCCGCCCGCGGCGCAGACGGTCGTGTCGGCGGGGAGCTCGACCTCCTCGGCCACCTCCGCCAAGAGCACCAAGTCCCGGTTGTCCAGGGCCGAAAAGAGCGCGACTTCCCGGAGAAAGAGTACGCGATCGAGAACCGGTTTCATCGGATCCTCCCCGTCGAACGGGACTTGCAAGTCGTGATGGGCCGCGGATCGGAGCCACACGTCGCCATGTTCGGCGATCCAGCGTTTCGCCTCCTCGAGATCTCCGATCTCGGGGGCGTCCACCCTGCCCTCGAAGAGTCGAGCGGTCTGATCCAGGAGTTCCCCTCGGGGAAGGCAGAGACGCAGGAGCTCCATGGCGGTCTCGCGGTCGGGGGCTTTGGGATCGCACAGGCACAGGAATACGGTCCAGATCTCCCTGGCCGGGGCCAGGAGCTGGAGCCTCCGAGCGGCCCGCTCGAGCGACAACCAGAGCTGGTGGTTCACTTCGCGCCGAATGAGCGATCGGCCTCCGAGCGATTTCGGCAGGACGGTGGCGATTTCGAGCAAGAGTCGGCCCAGCCTGACCGGATCACGCAGGGTTTCTTGAAAGTCGGGCGGGGTGACCACGCCCTCCGGCCAGCGCGTCCGTAGTCTTCCTAAGGCGACGACCGCGTCGTCCGCCGTTTCCGGTCGTCGGGCCTGGTCCCAAAGAATCGAGACGGCCTCAGGGTCGCGGAGAAACCCCAATACCCGGAGGGTGCGGGACCGTCCCGGTCCGGTTACCTCCGCCACCCTTCGTTTGAGCAGAGGGGTCGCCTGGGGCCCCCAGCGCACCAGAGCCGTGACGGCGTCCCCCGCGACGCGTTCGTCGTCCAAGGCGCGCACCGTAACTTCCAACACGGCGGGATCGGCGGACTCCGGGCCGAAGGAAAGCGCGGTTCTGCGAACGCGCGGATCGGAATCGCGCGCGAGGGTGCACAGCACCGTCCCCAAGCCCGCCCAAGCGGCGGCCTGCGCCGCCGACTGTCGTTCCAGAGGATTCTCCGAGGCGCTCCACGCGTCTAGGAGGACGCGAGCTTCGGGGGGGCCGGCTCGGAGGCGAAGCGCGAGGCGAAGCGCCCGTTCCGTCTCGGTCAGGCCCGGCTCTGTCGGGGACAGCCCTGCGGATTCCGGCGGGATGTCCGATTCGCGCAGGAACCACCGCAACGCCGCCGCACGAACGCGCGGGTTCTGGTGCCTCAACCGGGAGAGCATCGCGCGGCGCTCTTCGGGAAAGCGGAATTCTCGCAGGATTTCCTCGGCCATCTCGGCGGCCATTCCCGTCCCCTCGTCGAGGGAGCGAAGAACCGCCTGGAGCGCCGTGGCGTCCAGAACCGGAATCCAGCCGCGCCGCACGGGGCCGGCGTCCAGATCGAATCGGGTGCGCGCCAGAAGCTCTCCCAGCGCCTTGGCATAGGCCGGCTTCACGCGCAGAGCGAGGACGGAGTAGAGAAGCGCGAATCCGATCGCGACCACGGTGATCGAGGTCGAGGCCGAACCGCCGGCGAGGAACAGGAGCCCCAAAGCCCCGATGACGGAAACGGAGGGGATGACGATCCCGTCGAGCATCATCTTGAACCGGCCCCGGGTGCGCGGGTCGAGGGCTCCGATCAGACACCCTTCCGCGGGTTCGTGAAGGGTCGGCTTCAGGGTGCGAACCGCAAGGAGGGCTGCGGCGATGACGCCCAAATGATTGAAGGAGAGAAAGAAGGCGAGTCCCAGGGCCAGGAGGAGAGGGAGAACCATCAGTCCCCAGTGGACGCCGGCCCGGGCCAAGAAGCGATCGCTGAAGCCGAGGGCTACGGGAAGACCGAGAATCGCCGCCGCGCCGAGAAGGCGGGCCTCGAGAATGGCGATCCCCTTCTCATCGTAGAGATTCTGGATTCGAGCTTTGAATTGGAACTCGAGCATGAGAAGCGACAAGACCAGGAGGGACAGGAGTAAGACGATCCGACGGGAAAAGGCATCTCCGAAAAGGACGCGCGCGACGCCGATGCCCCTGGCTCCTCCGGTATCGAGAGGAAGGTCGCTCCCGTGTTTGGATCGCGCGATGAGGGCGGCCGCGGCGATCCACCCCGCGGCGGCGCCGAAGAGGAGGCCGCTCGTGGGACCGCGTTGGAGCCACAAGGGAATCAAGACGCCCGCCGTCATTCCCCCCATGGCAAAGGAAAGCATCGTGAGGGGGAGAACCCGCCGAGCGCCCGCGGGATCCAAGGGAGCCTGGATGAACGACCAAGCGGCGGCCGCGACGACGAACTGGGCGAGCTCGAGAAAGACGTATTGGACGAAGGTGTTCGCCTCGGTGGGATGCCGCGTCCAGAGCGCCAGCGGGATCAGGCATCCGGCCATCCCCACGCACATCGCGCTCGCGAGGAATCGAGCGGAGCGACGTCCCAAGAGCCGGGTGAAGAGGACGGCGGAGAGCGCCGCGCAGATGCCTCCCCCCGCGATGGCTAGGGGGATCCGTTGCTCGGAGTTGTGCTTGAGAAAGAAGGCGTCCTGGCACACGGCGGCGAGAACCTCGGCGAAAGCCAGGAGAAACGCGAGCGCGGGGAGGGAGAATCCGACGCGGCGTTTCACGGAGGGGTAGCATACACGGTGAGGCCGCCGCGCACACAGGATTCGGGGCGGCCTCGAGAGACAACGTCTCGAGGCCGCCGGCCAAGGTTAACGCTTGTGAAGCGCGTCGAGAAAGTTGGGGACCAGCAGAGCGCCCGCCTTCGCATTCGTCCGGATCTTCATCTTGATTCTCCTAATCTACTGTTGCCGGAGATGACTTTCTCTCATCATTGCGGGGAGTTTCAGCGAAAGTGGGAACGTCGGGAGGATGGTTAGCGTCCGCTCTTGGTCCACGTGAGGAAGGCTTCGACTTCCTGCCGGTCGCGCAGGACCACGACCTTTACGGAGGCGCCGTAGTTCACTTCCTGCATCCACACGCGGAGGCGGTTCATCGCGTCGCCGCGGGGGAAGCGCCGCCCGTCGAACCGGACGAGAACGTCCCCCGGTTTCAGTTTTCCCTTTCCCGCCACACCGTCGGGGGCGATCTCGTCGAACCGAATTCCGGTGATTCCCTTCTCCAAACCCAGGCGGTCCGCCTCCTCGGCGGAGAGCTCCTTGCCTCGGATTCCCAGAAACTTGCCCGAGTCGAGACCGAGCACGTATTTTTTCCACGCCTCTTCGAGGGCGTCGAGCGGAACGTCTCGAAAGGCCTCCGCCCAGGCCTCCTCATGTCGAACGCCCCCGCCTCGCATGAGCTCGTAGTAGGTCGCGAGGTTCTTGCGGAATCGTCCGTTGGGAATCTGGGCCGACCGATCTTCCTCCTTCGGATAGGTGATGAGGAAGTGGCAGAACGACCAGGCTTGGGCGTAGCAAAGATCGGCATTGGCCATGAACCGCCTCCGGTCCAGCCGGAGAAAATCGGCGAGACGATACGTCCGCCCGGAACGAAGAGCCTCCTGGATCGTCGGGAGTCGCATCCGCGCGATCATTCCCGACTTGACGCACATATAGAGCTTGCCGTTCCGAACCTCGCCGTTTCCGATGCAGTCGGCGATCCCCTCGGTAAACCAGTAGGGGAACGACTGGAAGCTCTTGGAGGTGACGTCGGTGAACTGATGCATCCCTTCGTGGGCGAAGAAGGGCTTCATCAAGGTATCGTCGTAGTACCCGACAAGCTCTCGGCCGTTGTAATACGCCCCGGATCCCGCGGGCCCGCCCGACCGGAGATACTCCTCGTAATCCCGATAGAGGACAAGATCGAATTTTCTCTTGTCCACGTCCTCCTTGTTCGGCGGCTTCAGGAGCGCCATGTACGTGGCGTGGACCAGCTCCATGAAATCCAGGAGCTGTTGGGCCTTCTCCCGCGGAGCGGTGGAGCGGACGTTGTAGTGCTTTCCGACGAGCAGGTCTCGGTCTTGTGCGGCGAGGGACAGGAGGAGAAAGAGAGGAATCGCCATCTCACTCATGATACGCCGGAGAGGGACCTACCGATTCGCGAGGGGACGGAAGTGAGCCGTCCCCTCGCGGGACGAGATCTACTTGTCCTTGTCGGGACACTTGTGGCCGAACAAGCATCCGAAGTCCTTGTGCGCCTTCTTGAACCAGGCATTGTGGAAAAAGTACTCCGGTCCTTCCCGGACGCACTTGGAGCAGCCCTTCCCACTACCGTCCGCCCATCCGCCGCTTCCGCAGGGATGGTGTCCGCAGCCCGCAGCATGCTGATGGGGAGGCGGTTTGCACTTGGCGCAATCCCCGGCGTGACCCGCGTCCTTCCATCCGTTCTCGCAGGGCCAGAAATGATGTCCGCAGCCGCTCCCATGTTGATGCGGCGGGGGTTTACACTTGGCGCAGTTCGACGGATGCGGCGTAAAGTGGACGCTCGTATCGCAGGGCCAGCGATAGGTAGTCTTCCGGCATTTCTTGCAATCGGAGGGGTGCGGAGTGTCGTGCCAGGCCGTGTCGCATGGCCAGTCGAACATCGGCTTCGTGCATTTGGCGCAACTCTTGGGATGGGGAACGTAGTGCACGTTCGTGTCGCACGGCCACCGGAAGGTCACCACTTTGCACTTG
>Ga0114945_10000429_pt1 | contig 27040 bp, 22 predicted proteins | sample OV2TP3_FD_87194 | JGI IMG/M metagenome (GOLD analysis project Ga0114945, IMG submission 87194) | Hot spring microbial communities from Beatty, Nevada to study Microbial Dark Matter (Phase II) - OV2 TP3 | ecosystem: Environmental > Aquatic > Thermal springs > Hot (42-90C) | place: USA: Beatty...
CCGTTGACGGTTAGCAAATGCCGAAAGGCCGGTTGCAATTGAACCCGCTCCTTGACCACTCGCTCCAGTTGGGTAATCTCCGTTTCCAGACAGCGCAGCACGGAGAGATTGGCCTTAACTGCTAACGCCACATCGCCATCGGGGAGCAGGCCCTCTACCTCGTGGGCGCTCAGTCGTTTGATCCGGTTGGCGCTGATCGAAGAGCCGGTGTTACGCGTAATCTGATTCTGGATGCTCAACAGATTGGCCGTTCTCTGGCGCACCAGCTGGCTGCGTTTGCGCAACACATCGCGCACGGCTCGCTCCTGGCGGGGGTAGATATACCCCTCGGGCAATAACCCCAAGCGCAATATGTGAGCCAGCCACCGTGCATCGGAATGGTCATCGGTGTACTTGAGCCCTTCGTACTGTTGGATCGCTGCCGTGTTGGCCAGATGCACGACGTGCCCTTCCCCCATCAGACCGTCCACCAGCCAGTACCAGTTGTAGGTCGATTCCACCACGATCCCCTGGATCGATGAGGCATACGGTGAGAGCTGCTCGAGGATCAAGGGTAGATCGTTGGGCAAGCGTTTCTGATAAACGACTTCATCTTGCTCGTCGATCAGCACCGTGACGTTGTTGGTGGAGTGCAAGTCGATGGCACCATAAAGTTTCATCTCGTCTCCTCCTTTGAGTTGTGGGGTTGGCTTTGAGCCAAACGTTACAGCCTCTTGGAGAAGCCTTCTAGATGATTATCAAGTCCGCTCTTGGCTCTTTTGTAGTTCTTCCTCGATCCTGCGCGCTCTGCGATTGGAAAAAAATAAAGGTTTAGGTGCCTGGCTTGAGTTTTTGACATTTGTCTTTTCTGGTAGGGAGAGTGCGAAAGAGTAAGAAGGGATTCGTGTTGGTTTCCGGCATCTCATCGGATAAAGTGTTTTTATTCTAAAAGTGCTTGATCTCTTAGCCATCATCATTGGAGTAGCAATTCTTGCCGTTTTCGGCTACGGCATCTGGAAACTTGTAAGTGAGATGCCCTGAAAGCAGGAAGAATACCCTACATCTATACCGATAACACTTGGTGTCACTCTATCTGGAGCCGCAACCCCTTACCGATCGTTCACAAGGCCACAGACGAGTCCATCGTTTGAATCCAAAACTTTGGAAGTCAGAACTTAAATGTCTCCATCATGGCGCATCGTTTTCATGGGGACTCCCGAGAGCGCGGTTTTCTCCCTTGAAGAGCTTTTAAAAGGTCCGGACACAGTGGTTGGTGTGGTGACCCGGCCGGATCGGCCTTCGGGGAGGGGACAGAAGAGAGCCCCCTCACCGACCCGAACAGCGGCCGAGAGCCATCACATCCCTGTTGTCGCGCCTGAGAAGATTCGCGCTCCGGAATTTCTTCGCACCTTGGAGAGTTGGGCGCCTGAGCTGAGCAACACGTGGACTGAGGAATAGACGATGGCTGATGAAGGCCAAGTATCTGAATTTTTCCGACATGTAGCGGTCGCAATAACGGCCGCCCCGGGTGTATCAGACCAGCTTCACCTCACTGAAGCGGGCTTTGGGCACGCCGCGGGATCGGGCGTAGCGGGGACGAGCTTGCCGTCCTCGAGCTTCCAGGGGACATGACATTTCACCCGACTTGCGATTTCCGCGGGGCTCCGGTTCTCAAGGCCGACATTCCAAAGCCGCAAGTGTCCCTTGCCGCTGCGGACAAGAATCCTGCTCCCATCGGGACTGAAGGCCAGACCGTTGGAGGCGTTTGCGAAATTGAGCGACGTCAGGAGCTTTCCGCTCGTGGCCTCCCATACCTTCACGGCTCCCGCGCGGTCCTGGGTGACGATGAACTCGCCATCAGGACTGAAGGAAGCGCGAAAGATCTCCTCATCGTCGTCGATCGACAAAAGAAGCTCCCCGGTTGCAGCGCTCCACAGGCGAACGCTCTTACGGGCGATGGCGAGGATGCGAGCGCTATCGGGGCTGAACGTAATTCCGCTCGTCCGGCCGAAGACGGTCAGCTGAGAGGCTCTGTCCGGATCCCATAGGACAACCTCCTCGAGAGCGTCCATCGTCAGCACGCGTTTACCGTTCGGACTGAACATCGCCTGCTGTACGCCGCGCGTGTGTCCCGCAAGGGTCGCGAGAAGTGTTCCCGTTCCTGCATCCCATATTTTCGCGGTCCTGTCATCACTTGCCGTAATCACCAATCGCCCATCGGGGCTGAATGAGGCCGTGTTGACCGAGCCGGCGTGCGTGAGTGCGAACAGCAGAGCGCCGGTGGCAGCGTTCCAGATCTTGGCTTGTTTGTCGTCGCCACCAGCGGTCGCAAGTAATGCGCCATTCGAGCTGAATTCGACGGAGTGGACGCGACCCGAGTGCTCCATGGAGAAAAGCAGCTTCCCGCTTGTGGCATCCCAGAGCTTGCCGCTTATCTCCTCGCTGGTATAAACGGTGCGAATCGGATCGCCGGGTGTCGCAACACGGCTGCCGTCCCCGCTGATAACCGCGGCGCCGGGAGCGCTGATCTGAGAAAGCAGGCGATAAGAGCCCGCATCCCATATCCGGGCGACCTTCTGGTCGACGGTAATGATGCGCGCACCATTGGGGCTGAAGTCCGCAGACCTCACGGCGCTTTCGTGACCGCCCAAGTTGGCGATAACTCGTCCGCTTGCAACGTCCCAAACCCTTGCCGTCTTTCGATCCTCATCCGCATGAATCGCGGTCCCGTCGAGGATTGACCGACCGTTGGGGCTGAACTTGGGGAAGACACCAGCGGTTTCTGACATCGGGATTTCCGCTTTCGCGGCGGCGATATCCCACACCTTGGCGGTCCGGTCGGCGCTCGCTGTCAACAGGCGTTTGCCATCCTGGCTAAACGCAATCTGGAAGACGGACGACGCGTGAGCATCCAGCGTGCCGAGAAGCTCGAGCGTGATCGCATTCCATAGCTTGACGGTTCCATCGTAGCTCGTCGTCGCTATGAGGCTTCCAAGGGGGCTGAACTGCGCCGATGTTACCGTGTCCTTATGACCGACCAGCGACGCGACCAATTTTCCGGTCGCCACGTCCCATAGTTTGGCGGTCTTGTCCGAGCTGCTTGTCAGAAGGCGTCGCTTATCGGGGCTGAACGCGGCAGAAAAAAGCGGATGCGTATGCCCTTCAAAGGACAGGATCAATCGTCCGCTTTCAGAGTCCGAGATCTTGGCCGTTCCATCGTCGCCCCAACTGAAAATGCGCCGGCCGTCTGCGACGAACTCGATGGATTTCACCTGGCTCTCGTGGCCTTCAAGTTGTGCAATTACCTTGCCGCTGGCCGCATCCCAGATCCTGCTCGTCGAGCCATAGCTGGCTACCGCGATACGCTTGCCATCCGGACTCATGGCAACCGAGCTGACATGAGTCCAATGAGGAGACAGCAACATGAGCACCGTGCCGGTTGCGGCATCCCATAGCTTGGCGGTCTTGTCCCAGCCTCCCGTTATGATGCGACCGCCGTCGGTACTGAAGGCGGCAGCGGTCACCCGCGATTTATGGCCGCTCAGCGTTACGAGAGCTTTGCCGCTCGCCGCATCCCAGATTTTCGCCGTCCCGTCTCTGCTCGTAGTCAGTACTTGTAAGCCGTTATGGCTGAATTCCGCCGAAGCCACGTCTCCGGTGTGGCCCCTGAAGGAAACCAGCAGCTCACCCGTCGGGCCATCCCAGAGCTTGGCTGTCGTGTCCGAGCTCGCCGTAAGGATTCGCTTGCCATCGGCGCTGAAGCGGGCCGACCACACCGAACCTTCGTGTCGCAGCGCAAACGCTTCGGCATCGATGCTGCGCATGGCCTGGGCCACGAGGAACCGCACCCCGCTATTGCTGCTTCGATTCCTGTATACCTCGACCAGATAAACCAGCGCTCGACGGGGATTGCCGCTCACGAATTGCTGGCGGCCTTGCTCTGCATATTTCTCGACCCGCGCTTGCCTATCGAGCCAAAACCATCCACTTGCCGTGGCGCAGATCAGGGTCGCGGCCGTTGCTGCGAGCTGCACCCGCCGCCAGAACTGCCGCTGCTTGTCACGTTGTCTGAGCTCATCGAAGCTGACTCCAAGCAGCCCGGCTAAGAGCTTGAGCTTGACGTTGACCTTGCCGTCCTTGCCCTCGCGCGCATCCGCGGCGATAGGTTCGGTGCGCTCGGCAGTGATGTGTCGATTGCTGTCAACCCGGTACCGCACCGCTTCGGGGAAACATTCCAGCAAACCGGAGTTGGGCTTGTCCGAGGCGTTCGGTTCGCCGTCGACGATCAGGCACAGGATGCGGTCTTCCCGCCCCATCGCCTTGAAGGCCTTCACCTCCTCGTTCACCCAACGCGAAACCGCCGACTTGGGCGAGCAGATCACGATGAGATAGGGCGATTGCGTTAGCGCCTGGTTGATGTTCTCGCCAAGATCGGCGGAGGTGGGAAGCTCCTCCCGGTCGCGGAAAATAGGAAAGAGGCGCTTGGGCACGGCGCCGTCCCGCGAAGCGCGTCCGACGAGCCGTTTAGGGACGCGATAGGTCTCCAGCGCCTTGTGCAGCCAGTCGCCCCAACTCTTGTCCTGGTGGCTGTAGCTGATGAAGGCCCAGTATTTGAATTGTTCTGACATTCGAACTGAGCTGTTTTTTCTGTACCAGCTAGATGATCGTCATCTACCACAGGCTTGAAAGACTGCCAACCCAGTATATTTCCCTCACCTTTATTATTGATCGTGATCTTGCTTTGTCCTTTTATTCTCCTCAATATGGTCCCTCGGTGGATTAATCACCCCTATGCCACTTTTAGCTCACGCACGGAGTTCTTGAGCATCTCTTTGGGTTTTTTCTTCGAGCGGGCTACTCGCTCCACGCCTCCCAAGACCTTAGACTTTTGCTCTCCTCTGCTCTAAACTCAAAACTGTGATGTCTTCTTCCTGGCCGATTGTTTTCATGGGGACTCCCGAGCCGGCAGCCGCCACTCTCAAGGAGCTCGTAAAGGGTCCGGATCCGGTGGTCGGTGTGGTGACCCAGCCGGATCGGCCTTCGGGGAGGGGCCAGAAGAGCGCCCCCTCACCGGTCCGAAGGGCGGCCGACAAGCATCACATCCCTGTTGTCGCCCCTGAGAAGATCCGCGCTCCGGAATTTCTTCGCACCCTAGAGAGCTGGGCGCCTCAGTTGATCGTCGTTGTCGCTTTCGGCCGAATCCTTCCGCGCTCGGTCCTCGAGCTTCCGCCCCAAGGTTGTCTGAACGTGCATTATTCCCTTTTGCCGAAGTATCGGGGTGCCGCCCCGGTCGCCTGGGCGATCCTCAACGGCGAGCAGAGAAGTGGAGTGACCACCATGAGGCTCGTAGAAAAAATGGATGCCGGGCCGATCCTCTTGCAAGAGGAGGTACCTCTTGCACCGGATGAGACTGCGGCCTCCCTGGAGGCCAAGCTGACCCCTGTGGGAGCGCGGCTGCTATTGGAAACCATCGGCCGGCTCAAAGACAGGTCCATTACGCCTAAACCCCAGAGGGAGGAAGAGGCCACTTATGCACCTATACTCAAGAAGGAGGATGGGCTGATCGATTGGAGCCAACCGGCCGACATGATTGAGCGCCGCGTTCGCGCCCTTTATCCCTGGCCTTCTGCTTATACCTATCTGCGGGGAAAGCTCCTCAAGATTTACCACGCGGCGGTGATCGAGGCGGGAGAGAGAGGCCCCGCCGGCGAGGTGGTAAGGGCGGACAAAGGCGGCTTGTGGATCGCTACCGGACAGGGAATATTCAGCCTCGAAGAGCTGCAGCTGGAAAACAGAAAGAGGCTGGCCTTTGCGGAATTTCTCAGAGGGACTCGAATTGAAAAGGGTGAGCGCCTCTGACTCCAAGGGGTGCCGGGGGCTGGCGGCTGAAATCCTTCTCAAAGTGGAAGGAAGAAATGCCTATGCCGATGTTCTTTTGGATCGCTCGTTGAAACAGACCGGGCTTTCACTCCGGGATCGCGCCCTTCTCACCCAGCTGGTCTATGGGACGCTACGCTGGAGGGGAAAGATCGATTGGCATCTCAGCCAATCTCTCACGCGCCCGCTCTCCAAGATGGACGGCTATCTGAGGAATCTTCTTCGCCTGACGCTCTACCAACTCCTCTTTCTTGAGAAGATTCCTGATTACGCAGCCGTCTACGAGGCGGTGGAGCTGGCCAAAAGCTATGGCGGGAAAAAGGCCGGGGGCTTGGTCAACGCAGTCACGCGCGCGATCCTGAGGCACAGAGACAAACTTCGCTATCCTGATCCTAACGCCGACATCGCTACCTACCTCTCTGTGACCCTCTCCCATCCCGAGTGGCTGGTCCGGCGCTGGCTCAAATATTTCGGGATGGAAGCGACCGAGATGCTTTTAAAGGCCAATAACGAAGAGGCCCCCTTGACCTTACGCGTCAGTCGCCTCAAAGGGGATAGGGAAGAGCTGCTTAAAATGCTCCGTGACTTGGAGCTTGAGGCGACGCCGACGCGTTTTTCACCCCAGGGAATCAAGGTCAAGGGCGCTTCAGCGCCGGACATGCTGCCGGGCTTCAAGGAGGGGTTTTTCCAGGTCCAAGGAGAAGCCTCACAGCTCATCGGCTATCTGGTCGACCCCAAGCCTGGGGAGCGCATCCTCGATGCCTGCGCCGCACCCGGGGGAAAGAGCACCCATTTAGCGGAGCTGATGCAAGACGACGGCGAGATCGTCGCCGCGGACCTCTCGGCCAGAGGGCTTGAGAAACTCAAGCAAAATATGCAAAGGTTGGGTCTTAAATCGATCCGTCCCTTGCGCATTGACCTCGCCCGAGGCCTGGAAAACGCTTTGGCGGGCTCCTTTGACCGCATCCTCGTCGATGCCCCCTGTAGCGGCTTGGGGACATTGCGCTCCCATCCCGAAGCAAAATGGCGCAGAGACGAGCGCGATATTGAGCGGCTGAGCGCACTGCAGGACAGGATATTGAACCAGCTTCCCCCTCATCTCAAAGCCGGGGGAATCCTGGTCTATGCGACCTGCACGCTTACCCAGGAGGAGAACGAAGGGGTGGTGGAAAATTTTCTTGCCCGTCAGAGAGACTTTGTCTTAGAAAATGCGGCAAGCTATCTTCCCAAAGAGGCTCGGGATCTGACCTGCGGGAATTACTTCTTGGCCCTTCCCCACAAACACAATACCGATGGATTTTTTGCCGCGAGAATGAGAAAAGGTGCGTAGGTGACCGATGAAGCTCGCCCCTTCGATTTTGTCGGCTGATTTCAGCCGGCTCCGAGACGAGATCCAGGCAGTGGAAGAGGCCGGGGCCGATTGGCTCCACGTGGATGTCATGGACGGTCACTATGTTCCCAATATCACCATCGGGCCTGTTGTGGTGGAATGGGTCCGCAAGGCGACTCGCCTTCCTCTTGATGTCCATTTAATGATCACCGACCCGGATAAATATGCCCCGGAGTTCATAAAAGCGGGCGCCGACTGGGTCTCGATCCATCCAGAAACCTGCAAGGATCCAAAGGCGAGCCTTAAGAAAATACGGCAGCTCGGCGCTAAGTGTTCGGTCGCCGTTAATCCCGACGTGCCTCTGGAAAACGTGGAACCCTATTTCTCCGAAATCGACATGGTCCTGATGATGACTGTATTTCCTGGATTTGGCGGTCAGGCCTTCATTGAAGATGTCATCCCTAAGATCAAGAGCACGAGAAGGGTCATTGATCAGAGAAAGCTCGCCGTCCTCATCGAGGCCGATGGAGGGATCAAGGCCGAAAATATTGGCCGTGTGGTTGAGGCGGGAGCGGAGGTCATCGTGTCAGGCTCAGGTATCTTCAAAACGCCCGACTACGCCGAGACTATCCGCAAGATGCGAAAAGCCGCGGAGAAGATTTGAGTCCTGCCATTTGAAATTTGCAATTTGAGATTGGCAATTGTACAAAGTACATAGGGTCGGGGCGTGGCTCAGCTTGGTAGAGCGCACGGTTCGGGACCGTGAAGTCGCTGGTTCAAATCCAGTCGCCCCGACCATTTTTTATTTATAATTTTCCACAAGTTAAAGTTTAGAGCTCCGGTATTCGGCCAAGGTTTTGGTTTTGGATAGCGCCCCTGGCAGTATTGACGGATGAGCAGTCGCCCTCAATGTATCGGTTTCCTAACGATCTTCCGATACGGCTTTGATTCTTCTTATACCCAGTTCATTTAAAAAGCTCCTTACCCTAAGCTGGAGTACCCTCCTTCGAAAAATCCGTCTTGACACCCTCTACGGGAGCATATATTGAGGGGGCTAGAGCGTGGTCATTTCACTCGCAGACTAAAGGGAGGGAATATCATGTGGACGCGAAGGTGGATCGGTTTCGTCGTCATTGTGGTCGCGCTCTGCCTTGTCATCGCTGGGACCGCAGTGGCGCAAGACAAACCCCTGCATTTGCGCTTCGCGACCGTGGGTCTCGGCTCGAGCTGGTACATCTACGGCGCCGGCATCGCCAGCCTGCTCAGACCGGAGCTCCCCAAGGGCTCGACGATCGACGTCCTGCCAATCGCGGGCGGGATCGGCAACCCGAAGCTCCTCCAGGGGGGCGAGGCTGAGGTCGCGCTCGCGATGAGCGTCCCGGCCCGCTGGGCGTGCCGCGGCGAGGTCGCCTTCGGCAAGCCAGTCGACAAAGTACGTGCTCTGGTCGGCGGTCTGGACTTGTACTACGTCGGCGTCTTCGTCACCGACCGATCCGGCATCACCGCGCTCGGACAGATCCGCGACCGGAGGCAGCCGTTTCGCCTGCTCACCGTTCCGCTGGGCGGAATCGGAGAGTACGCCGCCCGCCAGGTGCTGGCTGCGTACGGGATGAGCTACGACTGGATCAAGCAGCAGGGCGGGAGCATCCGGCACGTGGGCCGCCCGGCCACCGTCTCGGCCTTCCAGGAGGGGGCCGCGGATGCGTGGATTCACACTGTGGACTACGGCCATCCGATCGTCACGGAGATCACCACCGTCACGGCGTCCCGCATCCTGCCGCTCTCGGAGGAGGCGGTAGCCGAGCTCGTGACCCAGGGGTGGGAGCGCGCCGTCATGCCGCCGAATACCTTTAAAGGGCAGACGGCCCCAATCCTCACAGTGAGCGCGAAGACAAACCTTCTGGCATCGGTCGGGCTTCCCGAGCCGGTGGCGTACAAGCTCACGAAGCTCGTGGTCGAGAAGAAGGCCGAGCTAGTGAAGGTACACGCCGCGCTCAAGGATTTCGAGCCGGCACGGGCGGCGGATCCGGGCCTTCTTGGTTGCCCGCTCCATTCCGGAGCCGAGCGATACTACCGGGAGAAGGGGCTCGTCAGATAGCCCCGATGCCCCTGTGGAGAGCGCCCACGTCGGACGGTGGGGCCTTGTCGGCCTTGGCCTGGCCTGGGCTGGGTTTCAGCTTGCCTCGGCCGTTCGCGGTGGCTTCGATGATCTGGTGCTGTTGCCCGGTCACGTTGCATTCGCTGCCAGCATGGCGCTGCTCGGGCAGACGGCCTCCGGGAAACGGCGCGAGGAGACCGAGAGGATTCCCCTTTACGACTTCGTGCTCGCGACCATCCCGCTGGTCGTGGGTAGCTACCTCCTCGCGGAGCAGAACAGGCTGACGACCCGCATCGCCGGCGTGGACCCCGTCACCACCTTAGATGTGATCCTCGGGCTCCTCCTGATCTTGCTCCTGCTCGAGGCGTGCCGCAGGTCGGCGGGCCTTGCGCTCGCGGCACTAGGTGGAGTGTCCGTCGTCTATGCCTTTGCGGGTCCATATTTCTGGGGACCGTTCCAGCACCGGGGCATGTCGCTCGTGCGGTTCGTGGATCTCCAAGTCCTCTCCACTGAAGGGATCTTCGGTATTCCCACATCGGCCTCGGCCAACATGGTCTTCTACTTCGTGCTGGTGGGCGCGTTTCTCGAGCGGTCGGGCGCGGGTCAGCTCTTCATCAGCGTCGCCTACAGCCTGACCGGTCGTGCCCGCGGCGGTAGCGCCAAGGCATCGGTCATCTCCTCTGGGCTCTTCGGCACCGTGTCGGGGAGCGCGGTGGCCAACGTGCTCGTGGACGGATGGCTCACCATCCCGCTCATGAAGCGCTCCGGGTTCCCGCCGCCTGTGGCGGGTGCCGTCGAGGCCGCGGCGTCCACCGGAGGCCAGCTCATGCCGCCGGTCATGGGCGCGGCGGCGTTCGTGCTCGCGCAGATCGTCGGGGTCTCCTACTGGGACGTGGTGGTCGCGGCGGCCCTCCCCGCCATCCTCTATTACCTGTCCCTCTACTTCATAGTGGACCTCTACAGCCGGAAGGAGGGCCTGCAGCCACTCGGACGGCAGGAGATCGCGGATCTCCTAGCCGGGTTTCGTGACCGGGTCCATCTGTTCCTGCCCCTTGCGTACCTCATCTATCTTCTTGCGCAGGGCTACACGCTGATGAGCGTGGGCCTCCGGACGGTGATCGCGATCGTCCTCGTCAGCCTCGTGCGACGTGCCACGCGGATGGGAGTGCTCCAGATCGGGCGGGCGCTCTATGCGGGAGCGCGCGCAGCGGTGGACGTCGGCGTGCCGTCAGCAATCGCCGGGATCATAGTGGGCACCCTGGTCCACACGGGGCTCGCGCTCAGGTTCCAGGATATCCTGCTCAGCACAACCGGGGGCCTGCTGCTTCCGTCGCTCTTCATGGCCATGCTCGTAACGCTGATCCTAGGCATCGGCGTGCCGACTACGGCGGCGTACCTGCTGGCCGCGATCCTTGTCGCACCGGCGATTCAGGGGCTCGGCGTCCCGGCCTTGGCCATCCACCTCTTTGTCTTTTACTTTGGTGTTGTCTCGATGGTGACGCCCCCGGAGGCAATGGCGGCCCTGGCCGCGGCCGGCATCAGCGGCGCGAACTTCTGGAGCACCGGGATCCAGGCGTTCAAGTTCTCGCTGGCAGCGTTCCTCGTGCCTTACGCGTTCGTCTACAATCAGGCGCTCCTGCTCAGGGGACCGTGGACGGAGATCGCCTGGGTGGTCCCGACCACCGCGGTAGGAGTGATCCTGCTCGCCGCTGCGGTTGTCGGTTACGCGTATGGGCCGGCGCGGCCGATTGAACGGCTGCTTCTCTTTGTGGCGAGTCTTCTGTTGATCACGCCCGAGAAGATCACCGACTTCGTCGGCATCGCCTTGGCAGCGTCTGTCTTCGCCGCACAGCGGCGCCGCGTGAAGGCAACCACCACGGACCGCCACCCCCTGGCCGAACCCCAGGACGGGAAGGAACTCAAGGCATGAAGCAGGATCTCCAGATTATATTGACACGATAGTCTGTTCTGGTTAACATTCCGCGACGCTTGGAGGTGATCCTATGCGGCCGGGTGATTTCGTCGAAGCCAGACGCAGACTTGAGAACAAGGCGCAGGTTACTGGAGAGAAGGTGACAAGGCTCTCCGACGCCGTTCGGCGAGTCAAGGACGGAGATCACATCGCCATTGGTGGCTGTTTATTCTCGCGCACCCCTTTAGCTCTTCTTATCGAGGTGTTGCGCCAGGAGAGGAGGGGACTCACCCTTTCACGCAATCTCATGTGCTGTGAAGGGGAATGGTTTATGGCCGAAGGCGCGGTGGAGGCTTTGGTCACAAGCTGGTTCGGGATTGGTCTGCCATGGGGACTGTCGCGGATCCTGCGAGAGCAGGTTGAGGGCCATAAGGTTCGTTTCGAGGAGTGGAGCCATTTAGGACTCGGGCTTGGCTACCGCGCAGCCGCCATGGGCGTTCCCTTTTTGCCAACACTCACCATGCTGCGCTCAGACCTCATGTCGGTGACTCCAGCAAAGACCATGACCTGTCCATTTACGGGCGAAACTATTTGTCTCGTGCCGGCCCTGTTCCCGGATGTGGCGCTGATCCATGTGCATCGAGCTGATCCCTTCGGCAACTGTCAGATCGATGGCTATCCCCACATGGATGCCGATATTGCGTGCGCTGCCACGACTGTTCTTGTCACGGCAGAAAAAATTGTACCGGAAGCAGAAATCCGCAGTCATCCGGACCGCACGGTGATCCCTGGATTCGTGGTGGACGCCGTCGTGGAAGTTCCGTATGGAGCTTTCCCTCACGAATGCTATGGTCTCTACGAGGCTGATTTCAGCCATTTCGATGCTTACGTGGCTGAGATCAAGGCCAGGGGGATGGAGGCGGTCCGCGATTACCTCAAGCGTTTTGTCCTCGGCACAAAAAACCACGATGAGTACCTTGGTCTCTTCGGGCAGGAAGCCCTGTCCCGCCAGGTCGCTTATGCCCGGGAGCTATTGCCTGGATCATGAACTACACATCCTCTGAGCTTCTCGCGATCATGGCGACGCGCCAGCTTGCCGGGGTCTCCACGGTGTTTGCCGGCGTCGGGATTCCTTTGCTCTCGGCGGCCCTCGCCCAGCGAACGATCGCACCAGGGCTGATTATTGTCGTGGAGGGAGGAGCCATCGGCTTTCAAGTGATCCCTGGACGGTTGCCGATATCGACAAACGAGATGCGGGGTGCATATCGCGCCCAAATGCTCCCTGGGATAACCGACACGTTTCTTTTCGCCCAGCGCGGTTTCTTCGACGTGGGTTTTGTGGGCGGCGCTCAGATCGACCGCTACGGCAATCTAAACTCGAGTGTCGTAGGTCCTTATGACGCTCCTAAAGTGCGGCTGCCAGGAAGCGGCGGCGCCAATGACATCGCCTCTCTCTGCCGCCGGGTGATTGTGGTCACGATGCACGAGCGCCGGCGGTTCGTGCCCAGGGTGGACTTCTTGACGAGCCCCGGTTTCATTGAAGGAGGCAAGTCCCGCAGGCTATCTGGCCTTCTCTTCGGCCGGGTGAGCAGGGTGGTAACTCATCTTGGCGTCTTGGGCTTCGACGAGGAGTCAAAGCTTATGCGGCTGGAGGGCCTGCACCCGGAAGTATCGATTCAGGAAGTTATCGACAATACGGGCTTCGAGCTTTCCATCCCCGAGGACATCCCGGTCACCGAGCCTCCAAGCCAACTCGAACTGGAGCTTCTCCGCAGTCTCGATCCTAACCGGAACTATCTCCGGGCTAACGAAACCTCCGCAACACAAAAAATTCGGGAGTAAAATGATGACCGCAGCGCCGGTCGCTAAGCTCGTAAAGTTTGGCCTCGCCATCAGAAATTTCGTGGGCCCTGGCGAGATACCAGATGTTGATGGAATCCTTCGCTACGCCGAGCGCGCTGAGGCGTTAGGGTTTGAATCGCTTTGGGCGTGGGACCATGTGCTGCTCGGCGTCAAGCCGGCATTCGCGATCCTCGACTCGCTCTCTATCCTGACCGCCATAGCGACGCGAACAAGCCGGGTTAAGCTAGGGACTGGAGTTTTAGTTCTCCCCCTGCGAAACCCAGTCCTGCTGGCTAAAGTCCTCGCGAGCCTGGATCATATTTCCAAAGGGCGTCTGATTTTAGGAGCGGCCTCTGGGTGGTATGCAAGGGAGTTTAATGCCATGGGCATCCCGTTTAAGCGGCGCGGCCGGATCTTCGAGCGCAACCTGGAAATTTTGCTTCGCCTCTGGGGCGAGGAGTCCGTCACAGTCCAGGTGGATGAGCTTAATCTTAGGGAGGCCGTGCTTCTTCCAAAGCCTTATCAGAAGCCGCGCCCGCCGGTTCTCATAGGTGGATATGTGGAAACAGTCTTGCGGCGAGTGGCTCGGATGGGCGATGGCTGGATTACCTACTTCTATACGCCGGAGGGCCTTACCAAATCGTGGAAAAAGATTCTGGCCTTCGCGCGGGAGTACGGGCGCGATCCGAAAACTCTCACAGCGACCAATCAGCTTGCGATCTACGTTGGTCCGCCGAAAGCCGAGGCCGATCCGCCAATACGCCAGTGGCTCACCACCGAGTGGGATGTGGCTTCCTGGAGCGACTCTACAATTGAGCATGCGATTCGCGGTACACCAGAGGAGTGCGTCGCCCAGCTTCGGCCCCACCTGGAGGCCGGCCTAGATCGGATCATCTTCATCCCCTACCGCTACCAGCCAGAACAAGTGGAACTCATCGCCCGGGAAGTCATTCCCAGGCTCTGAGAACGAAGTTTTGGATGGCAGACTTGGGAAGTCCTGGCGATGAACGTGTCGTCTAAGTTTCAGGGTTCGGACGGATCAACTGGCCCTTGAGCAGAGCCCTCGCCCGTTCCACTGCTTCTTGGCTCAAAGTCAGAGTGCTCGGGAACTCACCCAAAGGCTTGGTGGCATCGATGCCCATCTTGGCGGTGACAGCGTCCGTTGCCGAGGGATCTAAGAGGGTTCCCATGGAGCCGCTGACAATGATGATATCTCGGTCGGCCTGCATGCGGGTAGCGATGGCCCACAGGACCTGCTCTTCGTTAAAGACATCAATGTCATCGTCCACCACTACCACGAGTTTCACGTAATGGTCCGCGCCGAGAACGCTGAAAATCGCTTGTTTCGGCTGCCCTTCTGCCGTCTTGCGCAGCGAGACGTAGCAATGGAAGCTACCGATGCCGGAGCGGACAGGAACATGGACAGCTTTGAGATTCGGGATGGTTTTGCTCAAAACATTTGTAAACTCGACCTCCCGAGGGAGTGACAGGCAGCGGCAATGCTCCATGCTGTTTCCCGAGTTAATGTCTTGATAAATGGCCTCCTTGCGATACAGGAGCGCCGTTGCCTCGAAGACGTTCTCGGTGCTCCGCGTCGACGCGTAGCCCGTGAACTCCCCGAACGGCCCTTCCTTCTCCCGCACGCGGTTAAGGATGCGTCCCTCGATGACGATCTCCGCCCAGCGCGGTACCTCTAAATCGACTGTCCGACAGGGGACGAGTTCCAGAGGCTCTCCAAGAAGGCTTCCTAGCAGATCAAATTTGTCAAGGTCCCTGGGTGGAATACTGAGCGCGCCCAGAGAGAGGATCGGATGGACCCCCACGCAGACGGCTACTTCCAGCGGACGGTTCTGCTCCTCGGCTCGTCGGAAGTATTCATACATCCGCCGTCGCGAGTGCAAGCTGATCCCCATCCGTCGTGGCCCCTTTAGCTGCATGCGATGGTAGCCGATAGTCCGGATGCCGGAGTGCGGATCACGGGCGACCACCAAGGCTGCGGTCAGGTAGCGACCGCCGTCTTGCTCGAAATGGGTGAGCATCGGAAGCCGATTCAGATCCACCTCGTCTCCGATAAAGATGTTTTCCTCAAACGGGGCATCCTTTCGTACTACGGGAGCGATGGAGCCCTTGAGCCGATTTCGAAACTCCTCCACCAGCCGCTCCCCGGCTACGCCCAGGGCCAACGCTGACCTCGGTCTGTGGGCCAGGACGTTGACGACCACAGGAAAATCACTGCCCTTCACTCGGTCCAAGTAAACCACCGGGCATGAGGCCAGCTTTTCTGCCTCCAGAACCAAAGCTGTAGCCTCGAAGATCGGGCTTACTTCCTCCCTTACCCGGAGCAGCTGATCAGGGTGTGTATCTTCGACCAGCTTGAGAAAACTGCGTAGATCCTGTCCCAATACTCCTCCTCACCCTCACCCTTGCCCTCTCCCTCGAAGGGAGAGGATTAAAGGTGAGGGACTAAATTTCCAACCGCGCCTTTACCGCCTCCAGTGAGCAGGGCAGCGCCAGGGGCAGCGAAACCCCTTTGAGAGCGGAATTGACGTCCTTTAGACCGCTGCCAGTGACCAGGATGACCACTCGCTCGTCCCGTCGGATAGCTCCCCCCGAGCGAAGCTTCATTAAGGCAGCCAGCGCAACCACCCCCGCCGGCTCGCCAAAGATACCGCTGGTCCGTCCAAGCAGTCTCATCGCCTCAAGAATCTCACCGTCCGAGACCGCAACCGCCAGTCCTTGAGAAGCCTTAAGGTCCTGCACGGCCATGGCCCCGTTTCGCGGCAGGGAAACGGAAATGCTGTCGGCCAAGGTGTTAACCTTAACCGGACGGATGATCCCGTCCCCGTCAAAGCCCTGTTTGATCGCCTGTGACCCCTCGGCCTGTGCCGCAACTAGACGCGGTAGACGATGGATCAGCCCAATTCGTTTAAGATCGATAAACCCTTTCCAAACCCCGCTGAGAATGCATCCGTCGCCTGCGGGCACAATGATCGTATCTGGCGCCTCCCACTCGAGCTGCTCTGCTATCTCCAGTGATACGCTCTTCTTTCCCTCGACGGTATAGGGATTGTAGCCGGTGTTCCGGTTGAACCAGCCGAACGCCCGACACGCTTCGATGCAGAGCCTGAAGGCATCGTCATAACTGCCCTGAACGGGGACCACATCAGCGCCAAACACAAGTAACTGAGCCATCTTGGCCACCGACGCAGATTCCGGGACGAAGATATGGCAGGGCATGCCCATCGGCGCCGAGAGGCAGGCGAGGGACGCCGCGGCATTTCCGGTGGAAGCGGTCGCGATCTCTTTATAGCCAAACTCACGAGCCTTGAGAATCGCAACAGCGCTGGCCCGGTCCTTCAAAGATCCGGAAGGGTTCATGGTGTCGTCTTTCACCCAGAGATGCTCCAGCCCCAGGGCCTTTTTGAGTCCGGCCACCGCATAAAGGGGAGTTCCACCCACGCGCAAGGGAATCAGTTCCTCTGGACGCTCAAGAGGGAGCAGAGGCAGATATCGCCACTGGTCGACCAGCGCTTTGCCAGAGAGGGCTCCGCGCGTGAACGCGCGCCGCGCGGCGTCGTAGTCGTAAGAAACCCTGAGCGTGGCCAGATCACCGCAAAACGGGCAAACGTAGAGAGCTGGGCTCTCCCGATACACGGCGCCGCAGATGACGCAAGTGAGCTCAGTGACCTTACCCATCGTCAGCGAACGATGTGAAGGTTGCGCCGCGCCAGATTCTGACGGTCCTGCTCCCGGGCGAGATGCTCCCGCTCGGGGACCCCCGCCTTGGGCTCTCTGCCAAAAAGGGGCGTGGAGAAATAGCGCATCCCCGTATCATTGATCATAGTTACAATGAGCCTGGTATCAGGCAGCTCGCTAGAGAGCTTGTTCGCCGCCATTACGTTACAGCCTGAGGAGATGCCGCAGAGGATCCCTTCTTCCCGAGCAAGCCGACGGGCCATAATCATAGCATCCTGAGAGGATACCGTGACGACGCCGTCCAAAACATCTAAGTCGAGGTTGTCCGGGATGAATCCGTCCCCGATCCCTTCGATCAGATGCGGTCCCCACTCGCCCCCAGAGAGGATAGGACACTCCTCAGGTTCCACGGCATAGATCTTGACCGTGGGTTTCCTCTCCTTGAGGTATCTACCGACTCCCGAAATCGTGCCACCGCTTCCTTGCGCTGCGACAAAGACATCGACTTCACCATGCGTCTGGTCCCATATCTCCGGGCCGGTGGTAAGGTAGTGAGCCTCGATGTTGTCTTTATTGGAGAACTGGGCCACCTCCCAGAATTTGCCGGGGTTTTCGCGCTTGAGCTCTTCCACCTTCTTAAGACACAGGTCGACATCGCTTTCGGCTCCAGGAGTCAGCAGGAGCTCGGCGCCATAGGCGCGCATCGTTGCCTTGCGCTCCTCGCTCATCCCCTCCGGCATCACGATGACGACCGGATACCGTTTTACGGCTCCGATCATTGCCGTGGAGATGCCCGTGCTTCCCGTGGAGGCTTCTAGGATGGTCATCCCTGGGCGGAGTTCGCCGCGCTCTTCGGCGCGCTCAACCGCGTGCCGGAGCACCCGATCCTTCAAACTCGAACTCGGGTTCATGAACTCCAGCTTGCCGCATAGAAACTGGGGCCCTTGGGCCACCTTGCGGAGTAGCACCAAGGGAGTCATGCCGGCTGTTTCAAAGATGTCCTCCGCCATGCGCCGTCTTGATCCCCAGTCTACCATGCCTTAAACCTCTCTAAATGTTTAAAAGGGCTTTTGGGGTCTTGCTAATAAGCTTTTCGATGTTCGCTGCGGAGACTCCCTTCTCGTAGAGACCCTGCGCGTAGAGCCACATGGCCTCGGGGGGAAGCGGATTATGCGACTGCCCGGTGTCGCTCATGACCACGCAGTTATCATACCCGATGGCGTCCATGATCTCTTTTGTGAATTGGAGATTAACATAGGCCCACATCGGAGAGATGGTACAGTAACCGAACTCGGCGATCGCACCGAGTCGTACCATCTCTTTGAGGAAATCGAGGTTCATTCCTGCGGGCACCCGGAAATACGGATGCGTGATCAAGATCTTTTTCACCCCTCGCCCCCTCGCCGCCCTGACCAGGAGATCGATCTCCGGGAGCGAAAGATGGGCGGTGCCGAGGATGACGTCATATTTGGCGATCAATTCTAGCACGACCATGGCCTCGTCCGTGAACTTTCCCTCCTTAACTGCTGAGATCGGCTCTCCCCAGAAGAAGCCGCCTTCGCTAGACTGCACGTCGTAACTTCCCCGAGCCCCGTGAACCTCGATATGATGCGCCGCGTCAATGGTCGGCATCCACACCTCCTTTCCGCCGAGGCGCAAGGCCACCTCAGCGGCCGCAGGGTTGATGCCGCCGACGAACTGGTTCAGTACGACCCCGCCGAAGATCTTCAGGTTTGGAAACTCTTTCTGGATCAAATAAGCTCGGCTCACCGTGCTTTCGTGATGGCATTTAAGCATGATCGCCGCCATCCCGGCGTCGGCCGCAGCCTTAGCGGCCTGGCGGTCGTCGACCCGTCGCTGAAAAACGCAAGGATAGGAGTGGACATGAAGATCAATCGCTCCGTCGAGTTTCACAAAAGCCATCTGCTATCTCTCCCGTCTATTTACCGGCTTGATCGCGAGGGCTCGACAAACCGCCGCCAGGGCCGCCTGGTTGCTCGTGACCACCGGAAGGTGAAACAAATCTCTCAGTTCCGGCAGCGCCGATAGCGCCTGATAGTTAGTGCAGGAAATGAAAAGGGCGTCCACCGGAGGCCTGGTCCCTAGGCGCTGCCGGGCGAATTCCACGATTTTCGAAGGGTCCACGCGGGCCAAGTCGAAGTTAACGCTTATGCCCATTCCATGAATGGCGACGACCTCCATCCCATCGGCATCCACGCTCGCTTTGATCCGCTGGTTGAGATCGTCGACGTAAGGAGTGAGAACGGCAACCCTCTTGGCCCCCGTAGCTTTCAACTCCCGCCGCACCGATTCGATGACACTGATGGTGGGGCTGCCGGTCACCTCTGAGATGCGCTGGCAGAGTTCGGCGTCATAATCGTTCCCTCGTAAAGCCCCGGCGCTCGTACATCCGAAGACCGCTAAATGGGGCTTGGCCGTCGCCAGGATTCTAGCTGCGGGGATCGCGTGGATGTCCAACATCTCCGCCTCCCCCTCAACGGTCGCGGATTCCATGTACATCCGCCCCGCGTGGAGCGTAACCGAAGGGGGGAGATGGCGGTAGAAGTCCACCTCCATGACCGTGTTCGATGAAGGGATAAGCAGGCCCACCCGCTTGGTCATGCTTAGGTTCCTTCTATTGGGGCCCTAAACTACTCCTCAAACTCCCCACGCGCTTTGGCCTCTTGGATGGCCAAATAAATCCGCTCGGGAGTAGCAGGAGTCTCGGCGATGCGCACGCCAATGGCGTCATAGATCGCATTCAGGATCGCCGGGGTCGTTGGGATCGTAGCTGGCTCGGCAACTCCCTTCGCCCCGAACGGCCCCTTGGGATCGGGCACCTCGACGATTTCGCACTCGATCTCTGGCACATCCATGGAGGTGGGAACAAGGTAAAAGGCTAGCGAGGTCGTGCGTGTGATGCCCTTTTCGAGAATGTGCTCCTCGTAAAGCGCGTAACCCATCCCCATCGCCGCGCCACCTTGGATCTGGCCCTCTACGGCAATCGGATTGATTGCCTTGCCCGCGTCTGTGGCGGAAACGATCCGCAAAATCTTGACCTGGCCGGTCTCCGTGTCTACCTCGATCTCCGCGAGCTGAGTCGCCCAACCGTAGGTTGCGTAGGCGTCGCCCTGGGAGGTTTCGGGGTCCACATCCTTGGTCGCATTGTCATGCCAGCCCCAGCTCTGACACCGGCGTCCGCGACGGTGGATTTCATTGGCGACCTGGGCCACTGTGATGAGCGGAGCTTCCGCTCCCACTCTGTAGATCTGCCCCGCTCGCACCCGCAGCTCTTGCTTGGGACACTGAAGCATCTCCGCCGCCATCTGGAGGATCTGCTCGCGCATATCCTGCGCCGCTTTCTGAACCGCTACACCCTGGACGAAGGTTGCCCGGCTTCCGGAAGTGGGGCCGGCATCCGGCGTGCTGGCGGTGTCGGCGGCCACGACGCGGATCATCTCCGGCGTGATGCCGATTCCCTCGGCCGCGACCTGAGCGATGATGATGGCCACTCCCTGGCCCATGTCGCAGGCCCCCGAGTAAACCGTCGTCGTGCCGTCCTCCGCCATTTCGATGGCCGCCGAGCCGATGTCGGCCCGGCTGAAGCCGTAGCCGATCCCGTAATACATCGCTCCTATGCCTATGCCCCGCTTTTTTGCCATGGACGATTGAACCTCAATTGGCGCGATTCCATGTGCTCTTTGATCCGGCGCAGCGTGGCTTCGATGCCGCACCCTTCGTTCATCACCTGCCCGGTGGAGGAGGCGAGGCCGGGTTTGAGGCAGTTGATGAGCCGGATCTCGAGCGGGGAGATGCCGAGTTTATGGGCCAGCTTGTCCATCTGGGATTCGTGGGCCACCGCCGCCTGCAACACGCCGAAGCCCCGCATGGCGCCGGAGGGGGGGTTGTTCGTGTATAACGTGTAGGTGTCGACTCGGATATTGGGGATGAAGTACGGCCCCGCGGCGTGGATGCCCGCCTTCTTGATCACGTAGGCCCCGAGCGAGAGCCCGCAACCGGTATCGCCATAGATGTCCCCGTCCACAAAGGTCATGCGCCCGTCGGCGCGCGCGCCGGTGCGAAACATCATCAACATGGGATGGCGCTTGGTATTGGCGATCAGGGACTCTTCGCGCGAGTAGACTAGGCGAACCGGCCGCCGGGTCTTTAGGGCGAGCAGGCCGACATGGATCTCTACCGTGATGTCGTCTTTGCGCCCGAACCCCCCGCCGATCGGCGCCTGAATGACTCTCACCTTGTTCATGCTCAAATTGAGCGCCGGAGCGATCTGGCGCCGGTCGCGGAACGGGTACTGTGTCGCGACCAGGATATTCAGCACGCCGGACGGATCGAGGTAAGCCAGGCCAGCCTCAGGCTCCATCGGGACATGATCCATCCTTTGGGTGCGGTAGGTCCCTTCGACGATGACGTCCGATTCCTTGACTCCCTTTTCGATATCTCCCTTGCGCACCTTGGTGTGCTGAAAGAAATTTCCTCCGTTGTGGATCGCGGGCGCGCCGGGGTCCAGGGCATCCTCGATGGTGAGAACGGGGCGGAGCGGTTCATAATCCACTCTGATTTTGCAAAGAGCCTCCCGCGCTGCATCCTCCGTCTCGGCGGCGACGAGCGCAACTGGATCAGCCGCCGAGCGAACCTTGTCATCCGCCAGAACTCGCTGATCCGGGACTGCCAGACCATACCGGTTGATGCCTGGGATGTCGGCCGCCGTGAGTACAGCCCGCACCCCTGGTACCTCTTTTGCCGCCGAGGTATCGATGGCGCGGATGACGGCGTGAGGGATGCCGGCCCATAAAATGCGCCCATGGAGCATTCCCGGCATCTCCATGTCGCCGGCATACTGTGTAGCCCCGAGGGCCTTTTCCAGCGAATCCGGCCGCGGAACGCTCTTCCCGATCCAGAGGAACTCTTCGAGACTATCGATGGCGGAAGATTTGACCAGAGCGTCTTTCATCGCTCTACCCTGTTACGGCGCCCGCGACTGGCGCAGGTCGGCGGCAGCCGCCTCCACCGCCTCGACGATCTTGTTGTAGCCTGTGCAACGGCAGACGTTGCCGGAAATGGCGAACTTGATCTCCTCCTTGGTCGGATTGAGGTTCTCCAGCAGAAGGGCATAGGTGCTCATGATAATTCCCGGAGTGCAGTAACCGCATTGGATCCCTCCGCGGTTAACCATCTGGAGTTGGATGGGATGAGGATTTCCTCCACGAGAAAGACCTTCGATGGTGATGATCTCTTTATCCACCGCATCGCCGATCAAAACGAGGCACGAGACGACGGGCTTCCCCCCGAGCATGACCGTGCACGACCCACACTCCGCTTCGTTGCATCCCTTCTTGGTTCCGGTTAGGCTTAAGTCCTCCCGCAACACATCGAGAAGCGAGTCGGACGGCTCCGCCATTGTTTCCAGAAATTCCCCGTTGACTTTGAGTCTATAGAGGCGCTTCAATTCGCAGGTTCCTCACAAGGTTGATTTACCGTCATCCCTCTAGCTCGCTCAATAGAGCGCTCCAACGTGCGTCGGACGAGAACCCCAATCATCGCGCGACGATAAGCGGCCGAGCCGCGAATATCATCAATGGGATGGCATTCCTCCATGGCAACCTTTCCCGCCTTCGCGATCAGCTCCGGAGCAGGCTCGCGGCCCCGCAGGACGTCCTCAGCCCTGGGCGCCCGCACCGGGGTGGGTGCAACTGCTCCCAGAGCGATAGCTACGTCGATCACATTCCCGCTGGACGGATCGAGGGTCACTTGCGATGCCGCGCTTGCGATCGCGATATCCATCGCTCCCCGAGGCGTCAGCCGTTCGAAGCTGTTGCCGGTCAGTCCCTGAGGTTCAGGTAAATCCACCCGCAGAAGAAGGCCATCTGGACCAAGGACCGTGCTTCCCGGTCCGACGAAAAACTTATCCACGGGTATACTCTGCGGCGCGGAATCGTCAACATAAAATGCCTTCGCTCCGAGAACGATTAGCGGGGGAGCGGTATCCGCAGCTGGTGAGGCGTTGCAAAGGTTCCCGCCGACCGTGGCAATATTTCGTAGCTGGATGGAGCCAAGGACTTTTAGCGAGTCAACAAAAGCTGGAAACCGCTGAAAGATTCGCGGAGAGATCTCTAATTCGCGAATGAGTGTGGCGGCACCTACCCGCAGGCCCTTTCCTGGTTCTGCGGACCAGCTGCTAATATCCGGGAGCCGCTTTATATTAATCAAGCCCCGGTACTGCCTCACGCGGCGGCGAAGCTGGAGAATGATGTCCGTCCCTCCGGCAAGGACCTTGTAATGTCCGTCCCCGCGCCGCAGAATCTCTCTTGCCTCCTCCAATGAGGAAGGCTCAAAGTATTCAAAACGCATAACTAGGTCGAGCGTATACTCAACCCTCCCATGCGTCAAGCGATCTTAGTCTTGCAAAATCAACCTGACATTATAAGGAAAGCAGGCGGGACACAGGCAATGAGTCTTTCATCTGTAGGATCTCCTATAACCTCATTCACGCGATCAATATGCAGATCAATGGATATCATTGTTGCTGCTGGACCGACTTCACTTGCCGATGCCGAAGATGTCATTATAGAGCCTGGTAAATTCTTTGAAGTTCGGCCCGACGATCTCCGGTTTGACCACCAGATACTTCTCTACTCGAAGCTGTGGGAAGCGCTCCTTTAGGCCGGTTCGGGTGGGGGTCCGGCCAAACTTCTCGCCAAAAAATTTCATCCCGCCTTCGCCCGATAAAGCCCAATCGATAAACAGGGCAGCCGCGTTCGGGTGGGGCGCATTTTTCGTCAGCAGCAGATAGGCAGGATTGGTGAGCACCGGCTCAAACAAAAAAACCTCAACCGGCGCCCCCTTATCTTTCAATTGAAGCGGTCTGTAGCCATAAAGCCAGGGGGCCATCTGGATCTCGCCCGCGCCGACGAGGTTGGCCTGCTGCGTGTGTCCAGTAACCATCCTCGGCTCAAGCTTGGCGAGATTTCTAAAATAAGTGAGGGTCTTTTCTTTTCCCCAATGAAGCAGGAGGGCCCCGAAGAGGTCTTGATCCGCTGGATCAAGAGAGAAGCGACCTTTCCACTTCGGGTTGAGAAGCTCCTCATAGCTCTTAGGCGCCTCCGTAGGCTTGATGTGCTGGGTGTTAACACCAAGCGCGATGACAAAGTGATAGTGGGCGGTCCAAAAACCCTTCTCGTCCATAAAGTCCTTCGGAATTCCTTCCCGATTGGGCGAGAGATAAGGATCGATGAGGCCCATCTGCCAAAGCGTGTGGGTCTCTCCCGCGGAGATGTCAATCACATCAGCCAGGGTTTGTCCGGCGCGGACCTCAGTAGTGAATTTGTTAAAAACACCAGTAGCATTGGCACGGTATTGATCCGCTTTTAGAAACGGGTATCGCTTCTGGAACTCCTCTAACAGAGGTCTGAGCTGGTCAATAGCGGTAAAGCTGTACACCACGACCTTTCCTTCTTTCCTAGCACCTTCAATGAGCCTTTCCTCCCGCTCCTTACCCTTTAGCCCTTCATAACGCTTGAGGATTTGACCGGCAGTCTGCGCCCAGCCGAGAGACGAAGAGACGAAAGTGAAAGGCAGTGTGGCGAGGAAAGATAAAATAAAGTGCTTCGCCCTTTTTTTCATAGATCCTCCCGTATATGAGATCCCTTGACAGCAGAGACTATATCGTAGGAAAAGAGTAAAATCTAATAAAAACGATGACGTTGGACTCCATCATCAAGCGAGGTAAGGAGTGATCATGGCCGAGGCCCAAAAAAAAGAACCCGCGGCGGAGAATTCGCCGACCAGAATTCTCGCAGAACACATTTCCGCGCTCTCTTACAGAAAGATCCCCGGGGAAGTGATCTCCCACATCAAGCTCTGTCTGGTGGATACCCTGGGCTGCGCCCTTTTTGGCTCGACGCTGCCCTGGGGAAAGATCATTACCGAATTTGCCAAGGAGCTGGGGACAGGCAAAGGGGCGCTTCTCTGGGGCGACGGCACGGAAGTGCCGAGTCCGAACGCTCCACTAGCCAATGGCACCCTGGTCCATAGCTTTGAGATGGACGACCTGCATCGGGTCGGCGTCATCCACCCAGGCGCGGAGGCGGCGCCGGCCGCCGACGCGCTGGTGCGCCGTGTTGGCGGCGTCGACGGCAAACAGCTTCTGACTGCAGTGATAGCCGGCTATGAGGTAGGATGCCGCGTTGCCATGACTGGCGGCGCGTCGCAACTTCGGCGCGGCTTTCACCCGACCGCCACCTCGGGAACCTTCGCTGCCGGCGCGGCAGCAGCGAAGATCCTGCAGCTTAACCCGCTTATGACGCTCCACGCGTTGGGAATTGCTGGCACCCAGGCCGCAGGCTTAATGGCCGCTCAGCATGCCTCAATGGTCAAGCGGATGCATCCCGGCCGCGCCTCTCAGGCTGGCGTCTACGGCGCGCTCCTCGCGGCAAAGGGCTTTACCGGCATCGAGAATATCCTGGAAGCTCCCTATGGAGGTTTCTGCTCGACCTTTTGCGACAAACCAAATCTTTCACACCTTACAGACAGGCTCGGCGAGCGGTTCGAGACACTCAATGTCGGCTTCAAGCCCTATCCCTGCTGCGGCAGCAATCACACCTCCATTGACGCTCTAAAAAAGATCCTCCGCGACCATCCTGAGGTCAATCCGGAAAGCGTTGAGAAGATCCGCATCGGCACGACCCGGGTCACCAGGCTCCACGTAGGCTGGCCTTATGAGCCGAACAGCCTGACCACGGCCCAGATGAATCTCCCTTTCTGCGTTGCGGTCTTGCTCCACGACCGCGACTTCTTCGTGGAGCAGGTCACGGAGCAGTCCATCCGCCGGCCAGATGTTCTAAAGACCGCCAAAAAAATAGCGGTCGTCGAAGACCCGGAGTTCGAGGCGCTCGGAGACGAGGGGCGCCACGGCATCACGCTTGAGGTCGAACTCCGCGATGGAAGGAGCTATCGGGAGACGGTCCTGCATGCCAAGGGGAGCGACAAAAACCCCATGACGCAGGAGGAGGTGCTACAAAAATTTCGCCTCTTAGCCTCCCGGGTCCTCTCCCGGTCTCGCCTGGAAGAGCTGGAAGATACCCTCTTACATCTCGAACGGCTCGAGGACGCAAGAAAGCTGGGAGAGCTTCTCACCCCTTAACACAAGAGCCAAGAGCGGGTGACCCGTTCTTTCATTCGCCCGCCCGCTACTGACGGTCTCGACGGCGCTCAGCGCAGCTTGGACAGGAACCGCAAAGATTCGATCCAAGCGTTGGTGAATTCGATACCGGGGTAAAACTTGCGCCTGACCCCTTTGGCCTTCTTCACCGATACGAGAAGCCTTTTTGACTATACGCACAAAGCGAGCTAATCTGTACGTACAATCGGGAGGCCGCTATGAAAAGCTTAAAACGAAAAAATTACTGGTTGGACGAGAGGAAAGTCAAGAAGGCCCAACGCCTTCTCAAGGCGAAGACAGAAACTGAGGCTGTGCAGAAGGCGATCGACATGGTCCTTTTTCAAAAGGAGGCAACTCAGGCATGGGTAGAAAATGCGGGTGTGGGTGGGGTGGAAGACCTCTATGGCAGCTAAATACATCCTCGATACCAACATTTATATTCGCTGCCTGAGAGATCGTGAGTTTGCTCTCCAGCATGCCGAGCAATATGGGCGCTACGTTCCTTTCACTTACTTCTCCAGCGTCGTCGCCCAAGAGCTTGTCGTCGGCTGCGTCGATGAGCTGGCCGTCCGCCGGGTGCAGAAATTTTTCCTGCCGTTTGAGCGAGTAAGAAGACTCGTTAATCCGTCCTACGGAGATTGGAAGGAGGCCGGTTTTGTAGCCGTAAGAATCACCCTGCGCCGTCCCGATCTCAGGAGCAGGAAAATAGCCCTGGTGAACGACATCCTGATCGCCCTTTCCTGTCGCCAGATCGGGGCTACACTGGTCACGCTGAATACCGAAGACTTCGAAGTCATCCGGGAAATTGTCCGCTTTCGATTCAGATCGTTTCCACATCTCTAGCGGCGCTGGTCTTCGTCAGGCTGACCACCGGTGGATCACCAAGAAGCCAATACTGTCTGCCGATCAATCAGTGGCGTCTGCTTTTATGGCCGGCGGGGAGACAGACAGCCCTCCGAGGTCATGCCGTGGCTCACGTTCACCGGACTTGCCTCAGCTCTCCTCTACCAGCTCTGACTTGAGGATCTTGCCTGTCTTTCCTTTAGGGAGCTCCTTCAAGATCACTACCCGACGCGGGTACTTGAAGCGGGCAAGGCGCCCTTTGCAGTGATCCAGCAGCTCGTCTTC
>Ga0114945_10000431_pt1 | contig 26996 bp, 32 predicted proteins | sample OV2TP3_FD_87194 | JGI IMG/M metagenome (GOLD analysis project Ga0114945, IMG submission 87194) | Hot spring microbial communities from Beatty, Nevada to study Microbial Dark Matter (Phase II) - OV2 TP3 | ecosystem: Environmental > Aquatic > Thermal springs > Hot (42-90C) | place: USA: Beatty...
GCTCGGCGAGCCCGATCAAGCGCATGCAGTGGTGGATGCGGCCCGGCCCCAAGCGGCCCTGCGCGATCTCGAAGCCGCGCCCTTCGCCGAGGAGGATGTTCGAGGCCGGCACGCGCACGCCGGCGAAGATCACCTCGCCGTGGCCGTGCGGCGCGTCGTCGTAGCCGAACACCGGCAGGTGCCGCAGGATGCCGATGCCGGGTGTGCCGGCGGGGACCAGCACCATCGACTGCTGGCTGTGCTTGGAGGGGCTGTCGGGGTTGGTCTTGCCCATCACGATGTAAATCTTGCAGCGGGGATCGCCCGCCCCCGAGGACCACCACTTGGTGCCGTTGATGACGTACTCGCTGCCCTCGCGCCTGATGTGCATCTGGATGTTGGTGGCATCCGAGGAGGCGACCGCGGGCTCGGTCATGAGGAAGGCCGAGCGGATCTCGCCGCGCAGCAGCGGGTCGAGCCACCGCTGCTTCTGCTCCTCGGTGCCGTAGCGCTCGATCGTCTCCATGTTGCCGGTGTCGGGCGCCGAGCAGTTGAAGACTTCGGGAGCCCAGGTGACGCGCCCCATGATCTCGCACAGGGGAGCGTACTCCAGGTTCGACAGGCCCTCGGGCGCGCGCGGCGAGTGCGGCAGGAACAGGTTCCACAGGCCCGCGGCGCGCGCCCTGGGCTTCAGCTCCTCGATGAGCGGCACCGGCTGCCAGCGCTTCTCGCTCCGCACGTGCGCGTAATACCGCGGCTCGCCCGGGTAGACGTGCTCGTCCATGAACGCGGCGAGCCGCTTGCGCAGCTCCTGCACCTTCGGTGAATACGCGAAGTCCATGCGGCTCTCCTATGCGGCTCGTTTCAGTATCTTCTCCACCTGCTGCCACCCCAGCTCCGCCATCAGCGGCGCCCGGCTGCCGTGCTCGCGCGCGTGCTCGCTCGCCGCGGTGCCCTCGAGGACGCGTTTCGTGATGCCCTGCAGGATGGCAGCGATGCGAAACAGGTTGTAGGCCATGTAGTAGTCCCACGTCGAGGCGTCCACCGGCTCGCGGCCGGTGCGCCGGAAGTACGCCTGGGCGTAACGCTGCTCCGACGGAATGCCGAGCGCCTCGAGGTCGAGGCCCGCGAAGCCGCGGTACTTGCCCGGCGGGATGTGCCAGCTCATGCAGTGGTAGGCAAAGTCCGCGAGGGGGTCGCCGAGGGTCGAGAGCTCCCAGTCGAGCACGGCGAGGATGCGCGGCTCGGCGGGATGGAAGATCGTGTTGTCGAGGCGGTAGTCGCCGTGCACGATCGTCGTCCCCGCCGCCGCCGGAATGTTCTGCGGCAGCCAGGAGATGAGGTTGTCCATCGCCTCGAGCCGCGCGGTCTCGGAGGCGCGGTACTGCTTGGTCCAGCGCGCGATCTGCCGCTCGATGTAATTGCCCGGCCGGCCGAAGTCCTCCAGCCCGACCGACCGGTAGTCGATGCTGTGCAGCTGCGCGATCACCCGGTTGAGCTCGTCCCAGATCGCGGCGCGCTGCGCGCGCTCGAGCCCGGGGAGGGTCTGGTCCCAGATCACGCGGCCCTCCACGCAATCCATGACGTAGAACGCGGTGCCGATCACCGCCTCGTCCTCGCACAGGACATAGGGCTTCGCGACCGGGAAGCCCACGGCGTGCAGCGCGCGGATGACGCGGAACTCCCGGTCCACCGCGTGCGCCGAAGGCAGCAGCTTCCCGGGCGGCTTGCGCCGCAGCGCGTAGCGCCGGCCCGCCGCGCTGATGCGGTAGGTCGGATTCGACTGTCCGCCCTTGAACTGCGCAACCTCGATCGGTCCGGCAAACTCCTCGATGCGCCCGCGCAGGAACGCCTCGAGGCGCGCGGGGTCGAAGCGATGGCGCTCCTCGACCGGCTTGACGCCGCTGAACGGGTCGGACATGGGAGTCGAAGCGTAAACCAGAACTGTAGAATCGGGGCCGGCAGGATAGATCGGGGTCGTCGCGCCGGCCCGGTTCAGGACGGTGGCGGCGGCGCAGCCCGCAGCCAGAAGGTCGCGGGGCCGTCGTTGACCAGGCTCACCCTCATCTTCGCCCCGAACCGCCCGCTCGCCACCGGCGAGTGCGCGCGGCGGGCCAGCTCGACGAACCGGCCGAACAGCCGCTCGCCTTCGGCGGGCGGCGCTGCGCGCGAGAATCCCGGCCGCATCCCGCTCGCGGTATCGGCAGCGAGCGTGAACTGGGGCACGGCGAGCAACCCCCCCGCGACCTGCGCGAGCGAAAGGTTCATGCGGTCCTGCGCGTCCGGGAAGATGCGGTAGCCGAGGACGCGCTCGAGCAGGCGCGCCGCCTCGGCCTCGCTGTCGCCGCGCTCGGCGCAAACCAGGGCGAGGATCCCCCGCCCGATCGCGCCCACGGCCTCGCCGGCGACCTCGACCCGCGCCTCGGCGACCCGCTGCAAGAGCGCGATCACGCGATGATGTCGGGGATCAGGCGGTCCCTGAGGCGCGCGATCTGGTCCTTCAGCATGAGCTTGCGCTTCTTCAGCCGCCGCAGCTGCAGCTGGTCCTGCGCCGGGTGCTGCTGCAGGCGCGCGATGACGTCGTCGAGATCGTGGTGCTCGATCTCGAGGGCCACGATGCGCGCCTCGATCTGGGCGCGCTCCTCGTCGGTCAGCGGCTGGGTTCCCAAACCCGTCCCTCCTCGCCCGGGCGCAGCGCACTACTTCCGCTCCCTGACCAAATCTTGCGGACCCGCGGCAGGGGGAGCGTGAAGTACTTCACGGCCCGGTGGCGAGCTTTCGCCCATCCTAGCCGGTCTTGCGCGCAGGCGGAAGGGCGCCGCAGGGGTTGCTGGCGGGGGCGAACGAAAGGACAATAGGCGCCGGGGGAGCACGGCGCAGGGCAAGGCAGATGCGTCGCAACGATTTCGACGTCACCGATCGGGTGCGCACGACCGACGCGGCAGCGGTCGGCGCGGAGGTCGTGCGCCTGTTCCGCGGGCTGTACGACGGCCGCGCACCGGCGCGGTCGCGCGCCGCCGTCAGGCGCGCCTTCGCTGACATCACCCGCCTGTACCGGGGCGAGCACCCGGACTACCTGCCCTGCGACACCGAGTACCACGACATCCAGCATGTGCTCGACGTCACGCTCGCGATGGCGCGCCTGATGGACGGCTACGAACGCAGCCGCAACGGCTCGCCCGCCCTGCCGGCGGCGGTCTTCGCGCTCGGCGTCGTCACGGCGCTGTTCCACGACTTCGGCTATCTGCGCCGGCGCTCGGATCGGCGCCACCGCTTCGGCGCCGAGTACACGCTGCACCACGTCTCCCGGGGCTCGAGGTACCTGCGTCGCTACCTGCCGCGTCTGGGCATGCGGCGCTACGCGGGCGCCGGCTCGAGGCTGGTGCACTACACCGGCTACGAGCGGCCGGCCGAGACGATCCGCGTCGGCGACACGCTGCTGCGCCGGATCGGCCACATGCTCGGCACGGCCGACATCATCGCGCAGATGGCGGACCGCTGCTATCTCGAGAAATGCCGCGACCGGCTCTATCCAGAGTTCGTGCTCGGGGGGCTTGCAAAGCGCAAGCTCCCGGGGGGCGGCACCCAGGTCATGTTCACCTCCGGGGACGACCTGGTGCGCAAGACACCCGGCTTCTACATGAACGCGGCCAAGCGCCTCGACCTGCAGCTCGCGCGCGCCTACGAGTACGCCGAGCGCCACTTCCGCGGGCAGAACCTGTACGTCGAGGAGATGCAGAAGAACGTGCGCTACGCCCAGGCGGTGGCCAACACGCCCAGCACCGAGATGCTGCGCCGCGCCCCGCCGCACACCCTCAAGGAGGGCGTCCGGCCCTACCCGGAAGACCTGGTGCTCCGCTAGCCCCTAGTAGTTCGGCCGCTGGCGGAAGTACTCGGCGCGGTCGATCGAGCGCACCGTGAGATCCCTCGGCTGCGCGCCCTGCAGCAGGCGCAAGGGTACGTCCACGCCGGCGGCGCCGCGCGCCCAGACCCTGCGGTAGAAATCCTCCAGCGAGCTCACCTGCGCGTCGCCCACGCCGAGCACGATGTCCCCGTCCTTCACGCCCGCGCGCGCGGCGGGGCCGTCGGGGGAGACGCGCGCGACGAACAGCCTGCCGCGCAGCTCCTCGGCGTAGATGCCGAGCCACGGGCGCGCCGGCCCGGCAGCCCGCCCCTGCGCGATCAGGTCCTCTAGGATCGGCTTGAGCAGGTCCACCGGGACGAACATGTTGCCCGGAGACCGCGTGCCCGGGCCCATGACGTCGGCGACGATGAGCGAGCCCAGCCCCAGCAGCGCTCCGCGGCTGTCGATGAGCGCGGCGCCGGACCAGTTCATCACCGGCGGGTAGGTGAAGATCGCCGACTCGAGCAGGTACTCCCAGCTTCCCGAGAACGGCCGGCGCGCGACGACGTGGACCACGTCGATGCCGTGCTGCTCGCCATGGCTCGCCACCATGACCTGCGCTCGCGGGGCGAGCGCGGCGGCATCGCCCAGCGGCAGGGGGCGCCCGGGGAGCGGCCGGAGCAGCCTCAGCACCCCAAAGCCGCTCGCATGGTCGTAACCCGCGAGCGCCGCGGGTATCGCCTTGCCGCCGGCACCGGTCACCTCGATCGCCTCGGCCTCGAGCACGAGGTAGCCGATGGTGGCGACGAAACCCTCCCGCACGATCACGCCGCTGCCCTCGCGCAGCAGGCCGAGCGTCGGTGCGCTGCGCGCGTTGGGCAGGATGCGCGCCTTGACGCGCACGATCGCCGAAAGTGTCTCTTCGGCCTCGCGCCCGCCATCCTGCTGCGCGAAGGCGGGCAGGGCGGCAGCGGCGAGCAGCGCAAGCAGGCGTGCGATCATGCGCCCCTCCGGGTCATGCGCGTCACGGGCGTATTCTGAATCTCATCAGCTGGAACATCCAGTGGTGCCGCGGGGTCGACGGCCAGGTGGACCCGGCGCGCATCGCGCGCGAGGCGCGCGCCATCGCCGATCCCGACGTGTGCTGCTTCCAGGAGGTGGCCGCGGGCTTCGCGGCGCTGCCCGGATCCTCCGGCGAGGATCAGGCCGCGCTTCTCACGGCCGGGTTTCCGGGCTTCTCGGCGCACTTCGCCTGGGGCGTGGACGTTCCGGGCGCCGAGGGCGGCCGCAGCCGCTTCGGCAACCTGATCCTGTCTCGCCTGCCGGTGCGTCGGGTGCTGCGCCATGCGCTGCCCTGGCCCGCGGCGCCGGGCCTGCCCAGCATGCCGCGCGTGGCGCTCGAGGCAGTGATCGACGCGCCGGGCGGCGCGCTGCGGGTCGTCACCACCCACCTCGAGTACTACTCCGGCGAGCAGCGCGCGGCGCAGATCGCGCGCCTGCTCGAGCTGCAGGCCGAAGCCGCAGCGCATGCCGCCGCCGCACCCTCCGCGCAGTACGCGGCCGGCCCGTTCGCGCCGCTCGAGCGGCCCGCGGCCTCGATCCTCACGGGCGACTTCAACATGCGCCCCGAGGATCCGCTGCTCGCGCACCTGGGCGCGGTGTATGCCGACGCGTGGCGCCTCGCGCGTCCGGGCGAGCCGCATGCGCCGACCTTCCGGCTCCACGGCGCCGGTCCCGGCGAAACGCCGTATTGCTGCGACTACATCTTCGTCAGCGAGGGGCTCGCCGCGCGCGTCGCCGACGTGAGCGTGGACGCGCGCACACAGGCCTCGGACCATCAGCCGGTGGTCCTGCGGCTCAGGCCCTGATGCGCCCGCCGATCCTCGAGCGCAGCGCCTCGACCCGGGCGCGGTTGACGCCGTAGTCGCCCCGGCCCAGGCGCGAGGCCGAGCGCACGTGCAGCAGCCCGGCTTTCTCGTCGAACGCGAGCTCGAGGTCGTCCACGTAGCGCATCAGGCGGCTGCGGAACTCGGCGTACAGGTAGCCCGGCTCGTGCCGGATCACGGTCGCGCGCTGCATGCTCTCGATCGCCTTGCGCGCCGCCGCCATGGCCTCGAGCCCGCTGCCGCGAAACGCGATCGGCGCAACGTAGTGCGTCGCATCCGTCGGGTCGGCCTGGCTCGAGACGCAGTTGGGGCTGCGCCGGCACGGCGCGAAGCGGCCGTCCTTGATGCCGAGATCGGCGGGACGCTTCCAGGAAAACACCGTGTCTCCGGTCGCGGTGGCCAGATGCAGCGCGACTCCCGCGAGCGCCCCGAGGACGAGCAGCGCGGCCGCGAGCAGCGCACGTTTCACCATGTGGCAGCGGATGTTACCATCGCCGCCGAAGGAGGACGGCCCATGGCGCAACCCTCGACGCAGCATCTCGCCGAACTGCTCATCGGCATCGCCCGCGCGCAGAGCGCCGTGATTCAGGGCATCGAGAGCGCCATGGCGGGAACGAAGACGCAGCACATACTGCCGCAGCTGCAGAACGCCGCACACCTGCGCGACCATCCCGAGCCCACGCTGATCGACCTGCCGATCCGCATCCTGCTCACTTCGCAGGGGCGCGTGCCACCCGACCCGGCCGCAGTGGTGCGCGACCTCGAGCGGCTGTTCTCGGGCGCGAGCCGCGCGCCCGCCGCGGCTGCGGCGCCGACGCCGCTGGCCGCGCCCGCGGCCGACGCCGGAGCGACGCTCGACTTCAGCAAGCCGGGCTAGATTCCCTCGGGGGGCGGCGGAAACGCCGGCGAGCGCCTGCCGCGCAGCGAGGCGATGCCCTCCTGCACCTCGGGGCCCGTGAATCCGAGGCACTCGAGCGCGAGCGAGGCGTCGAACGAGGGTCCCGCGAGGCGCAGCCAGTTGTTGAGGCTGTACTTCGTCCAGCGCAGCGCGGTCTGCGCGCCGGCGGCGAGCTTGCGCGCGACTTCCAGCGCCTTCGCCTGCAGCTCGGCCTCCTCGCAGGCGAGCGATACCAGGCCGATCCTCTCCGCCTCCTCGCCCGAGACCTGCTCGCACAGCAGCAGGTAGTACTTCGCTTTTGCCATGCCGCACAGCAGCGGCCAGACGATCGCCGCGTGATCGCCCGCGGCGACACCCAGGCGCGTGTGGCCGTCGATGAGCCGCGCGTTCCTCGCCGCGATGGAGACGTCGGCGAGCAGGCCCGCGACGAGCCCGGCGCCGACCGCGGGGCCGTGCATCGCCGAGACCACCATCTTGGAGCAATTGACCAGGTTGTAGACCAGGTCGCGCGCCTCGCGCCAGACGCGCGCGCGCGCGGCGAAGTCGCGCGTGATCTCCTCGACCATCGCGAGGTCGCCGCCCGCCGAGAAGCCCTTGCCCGCGCCGCGCAGGATGGCGACGCGCGTCTCCGGGTCGCGGTCGACGTCGAGCCACACCTCGGCGAGCTCCTTGTGCAGCCGCGCGGTGGCCGTGGAGAGCCTGCCCTGCTCGCCCATCACGATCTCGAGGATTCCGGGCTCCAGGCGCTTGATCCTCAGGTCCCGGTAGTTCGCATAGTCCATGGGTGCCTCCCGCATTCGATTCTACAATCGCCGCATGAGCGCGCTGCGCACGCCCGAGGAGCGTTTCGAGGCACTGCCGGGGTTCCCCTGGGCGCCGCGCTACCTCGACCGGCGCGGCCTGCAGGAGTGGGGCGAGGAAGTGGCGCGGGAGGCGCTGGCGCGATGGAGGTGAGCTACGCGGATGTCGAAGGCGCGGCAAGGCGGCTCGAGGGCGTCGCGCGCCGCACGCCGGTGCTGCGCTCGCAGACCGTGGACGAGCTCACCGGCGCCAGCGTGCACTTCAAGTGCGAGAACTTCCAGCGCATGGGCGCGTTCAAGTTCCGCGGCGCCTACAACGCGCTCGCGCAGCTCGCGCCCGAGGAGCAGCGCCGCGGCGTGATCGCCTTCTCCTCGGGCAACCACGCCCAGGCGGTGGCGCTCGCCGGGAGGATGCTGGGCGTTCGCGCGACCATCGTCATGCCCTCGGATGCGCCGCGCGTGAAGCTCGAGGCGACGCGCGGCTACGGCGCCGAGATCGTCACCTACGACCCGGCCACCGGCTCGCGCGAGGCGATCGCGCGGGAGCTGGGCGCCCAGCACGGCTTTACGGTCATCCCGCCCTTCGACCACCCGCACGTCATCGCCGGCCAGGGCACCGCGGCGAAGGAGCTCATCGAGGAGACCGGGCCGCTCGACCTGCTGCTGGTGCCCTGCGGCGGCGGCGGGCTGCTCTCCGGATGCGCGGTGGCGGCAAAGCATCTCGCGCCTTCATGCAAGGTGATCGGCGTGGAGCCGGCGGGCGGCGACGATGCGACGCGCTCCTTCAGGACCAGGACGCTGCAGACGGTGGCGAACCCGCAGACCATCGCCGACGGCGCCCGGACGCAGTCGCTGGGCGCGATCACGTTCTCGCTGGTGCTGCACCACGTGGACGACATGCTCACGGTCACCGACGAGGAGCTGCTCGCGCGCATGTTCTTCCTCTGGGAGAGGATGAAGATCGTGGTCGAGCCGACCGGCGCGCTCGCCGCCTGCGCGCTGCTCGAAGGCAAGGTCCGGGCGAAGGGGCTGCGCGTCGGCGTCGTCATCTCCGGGGGCAACGTCGATCTCGGGTGGGCGGCGTCGCGGCTTGCCGCCCGGCCGCGCGCCTGATTCGCGCCTCAGGCCTGCCGGCGCCAGACGCTCGCCAGCCAGGGCTGCTGCTCGCGCGGCAGGCCGCTCGGCCGGTAGTAGTGCGAGAGCTCCGCGAAGCCGGCGTCGCACAGGTAGCGGCGCCAGGTCGCCAGGTCGTAGTACGCGCCGTAGCGGCCGCGGCTCCAGCCTTCCTCGTTCTGACCGTGGGGGTTGGAGGCAAACAGCACGCCGCGCGGCTTGAGCGTCGCGCGCAGCTCCAGCAGCACCCGTGGCAGCTCCCGGCTGGGGACATGAAACAACGCGGCGTTGGCGAACACGCCGTCGAAGCGCCCATCCGGCAGGTCGAGCTTGAGGAAGTCCTGCTGCCATACCTCGCAGCCGCTGTGGGCGCGCGCCATCGCGGCGAGGCGCGCCGCGCCTTCCAGGCCGATCGCGCGATGCCCACGCGCCACGAAGGCCTGCAGGTCGCGCCCCGGGCCGCAGCCGAAATCGAGGATCGCCCACGGCGGCTCACCCTCGATGTGGCCGAGCAGCGCATCGATGTTCTGGCTGACGTCGTGAGCGCGCGTGCCCTGCCAGAATTCCTCGGCGCGCAGGTCGTAGTGCGCCAGCGTGAGGCGGGCGAGCTGCTCCGGATCCATGCCGCGGGCGAGCCGGCTACGCCGGCGCGAAGTACGCGTAGCGCCGGTCCTTGCCGCCCTTGGCCGCGTACATCGCGCGGTCGGCGAGCTCGAGCAACTGCTCCGCCGACTCGGCGTGGTCCGGGTACAGGCTGATGCCGATCGAGCAGCCGATGCGCTCGGTGACGCCGTCCACCGGCAGCGGCACCGCCACCATGTCGGCGATCTTCTCGGCGATGGCGCCCGCGTCCTCGGCGCGGTCGAGCTCGCCCGCGAGCACCACGAACTCGTCGCCGCCGTAGCGCGCCACCGTGTCCGAGCCGCGCACGCTGGTGCGCAGCCGCCCTGCGATCGCCGCGAGCGCGTGGTCGCCGACGGCGTGGCCGCGCGTGTCGTTGACGCGCTTGAAATCGTTCAGGTCGACCATCATCAGCGCGAGCTTCTTGCGGTTGCGCTTGGCGAGCTCCATGGCGAGCGACAGCCGCTGCTGCATCGACGTGCGGTTGGGCAGCCCGGTGAGCGGATCGTGCTGGGCGATGAAGCGCAGGTGCTCCTCGCGCTCCTTCAGCTGGTGCATCAGCTGCTCGCGCTCCCGTACCTCCTCGCGCAGGCGCTCGTTGGTGCGGTTCAGCTCCGCGGTGCGCTCGGCGACTTTCTGCTCGAGGTCCCTGCCGCTCGCGCGCGTCGCCTCGAGCAGCGCCTCGCGATGGGCGAGCGCGCTCGCCTGCGCCTGACCGGCCTCGCGCTTGAGCAGGTTGATGCGGTCGGCGAGCGCGAAGGAGAGCAGCAGGACATCCAGCGCAAAGCCGATGTGCAGCCCGTAGATGGTGAGCGCGCTGCTCGGCACGAGCGCGTAGTTGCGCAGCGCCCCCAGCGCGATGAACACGAGCAGCGCGCCCCAGGCGAGCAGGAAGAAGGTCGCCGGCCGGAACCCGGCGAGCAGCGCGCGCACCGCGACCACGATCGCGGTGGCCGCGGCCCCGAGGCCGAGCACCGAGACGATCCGCAGGATGTCGCCGTACTCGAGCACCCGGCCGCTCGCGGCGCTGAGCGCTAGCAGCCCTCCCGCGGCCGCGAGCGCCTGCATGAGCCGCCGGCCGAGCGGCGCCGTGCGCGCCATGTCGAGGAAGCGCGAGGCGAACAGCGTGCCGAAGGCAAGCGCCAGGGCGAGCGCCGTGGCGAGGCCGTGATTCGCCCACCACACGCTCTCGGGCCAGAGGTACTGGAAGGCGAGCCCGTCGAAGGAGAACAGGAACACGCCGAACGCCGCCGCGTAAGCGACGTAGTAGAGGTAGGCGCGGTCGCGCACCGCGAAGTACAGCATGGCGTTGTAGAGCACGAGCGCCGCGATCAGGCCGTAGAACAGGCCCAGCAGCAGCTGCGTGTGGCGCGTGTCGCGCTCGAACGCCTCGGGCCGCCACAGGTACGCGGGCACCGTCAGCACGCCGCCCGAGGCCACACGCAGGTAGAACTCCTGTGTCGCGGGGGGCTGCGCCAGCGTGAAGCGGAAAACATGATTGCGGTGCTTCACCTCGCGCGCGTCCCACGGCAGCATGTCGCCGGCACGCATCTGGCGCCAGCCGGCGCCCTGCGGCACGTAGAACTCGAGCCGGTCGATGCTCGGAAAGCGGATTTCGAGCAGCAACTCCTCCGCCGGTCCGGGAGCTGCGCGCAGCCGGAAGCGTAGCCACCATGCCGAGCGCGTGTAGCCGAGGTTGGGTGTCGCCGCTTCGCTGGGCATCCAGCGCGCGGCGCGCCCTGGGCTGCGCACGTCCTCGAGCGCAAGCGCCCCGCCCGGATCCTCGAGAAGCTCGACGTAGCGGCCCAGCCCGAGCGCACCTTCGCGACCGGGCAGCTGCGCCGCCGGTGCGCTGGCCGGCGCCACCGTGGCGGACGCGAGCGACGCCGCGATGACGAGCGCGCGCAGCATGGGCGGCGAGTCTACGCCGCTTTGCTATGATGCGGGCCCCCCATGCGTTGCGTAGAGATCTCCCGCCCCGGCGGACCCGAGGTGCTCGTGCCTGCCGAGCGCCCGACTCCGGAGCCGAAGCCCGACGAAATCCTGATCAAGGTGGCCGCCGCGGGCGTCAACCGCCCGGACGTGCTGCAGCGCATGGGCCTGTACCCGGTGCCGCCGGGAGCCTCGGACCTGCCGGGGCTCGAAGTCGCGGGGGAAGTCGCCGCCTGCGGCGCAGCGGTGACGCTGTGGAAGCCCGGCGACGCGGTGTGCGCGCTGGTGCACGGCGGCGGCTACGCGGAGTACTGCGTCGCGCCGCAAGTGCAGACGCTGCCGATCCCGCGGGGCCTCTCGCCCATCGAGGCGGCGTCGCTGCCCGAGACCTGCTTCACGGTCTGGTCGAACGTCTACGACCGCGGCGGGCTCAAGCCGGGAGAGACCCTCCTGGTGCAGGGCGGCTCCTCCGGCATCGGCGTCACGGCGATCCAGATGGCGGCGGCGATGGGCAACCGCGTGCTGGCGACCGCAGGCTCGGACGAGAAGTGCGCGGCGTGCGTGCGCCTGGGCGCGGAAAAAGCGATCAACTACCGCACGCAGGACTTCGCCGCCGAGGTGAAGGCGGCGACCGGCGGCCGCGGCGTCGACGTGATCCTCGACATGGTGGGCGGGGACTACGTGCCGAAGGAGCTCAAGTGCCTCGCCGACGACGGGCGGCTCGTGTTCATCGCCTTCCTGCGGGGACCGAAGGCCGAGCTCGACATCAACGAGCTGATGCGCCGGCGCCTGGTGCTCACCGGCTCGACCCTGCGCCCGCGGCCCGTCGAGTTCAAGGGCGCGATCGCCGCGCGCCTGCGCGAGAGGATCTGGCCGCTCCTCGAAGCCGGGAAGATCAGGCCGGTGGTGTTCAGGACCTTCCCGCTCGCGCAGGCAGCCGAGGCGCACCGCCTGATGGAGTCTTCCCGGCATATCGGGAAGCTCGTCCTGACGCTCTAGCGCCGGGCTCCGCCGCCTCCTCGCCCGCTGCCTCGCTCTTCAGCCACGCCAGGAACGCGGCCACCTCGGGCCGCCCCGCGGTGGTCTTGGCGAGGACCGCGAAGTAGGCGCGCGCCGGATCCGCGTGGCGCGGGAAAGGCGCCACCAGATCGCCCCGCTTGAGCGCGTCGCGCACCAGCGGGGTCCGCCCGAGCGCCACGCCGTGCCCGGCGATCGCCGCCGGGATGATCTGGTCGTAGCCCGAGAAGAGCAGGCTCCCCGCGGGCCGCAGCTCGGTGAGCCGCTCGATCTCCAGCCAGGTGCGCCAGTTGAGCCATGGGTGACGGCCCTCCGGGTCGTCGTACCGCAGCAGCACGTGGTGGCGCAGGTCGGCCGGCTCGCGCAAGGGGCGCTTCGGGTCGCGCGCGAGCGCCGGGCTGCACACCGGAAAGACGCGCTCGCCGAAGAGCTTCACCGCGTCCGGCCCGGCGAGCGAGGCGGGGCCGTGCCGGATCGCGAGGTCCAGCCCGTCGCGCTCGAGGTCCAGCACGCGCGGCTCGGCGTTGATGCGCACGTCCACCCCGGGGTGATCGCGCGTGAATCCCGCGAGGCGCGGGATCAGCCAGAGCGACGCAAAAGACTGCGTCGTGGTCACCGCGAGCGTGCGCCGCCCGGCCTGCGCGCGCAGCCGGTCGGTCGCCGCGCGCATGGTGGCGAGCACCTGCGCCGCGGCCGGAAAGAGCTGCTGGCCGGCTTCGGTCAACGCGAGCGAGCGGTGGCGGCGCTGGAACAGCTTCACCCCGAGCTGCCCCTCGAGGTCCTGGATCTGGCGGCTCACCGCCGACTGGGTGAGGTGCAGCTCCTCCCCCGCGCGCGTGAAGGAGAGCAGCCGGGCGGCGGCCTCGAAGCCCCGCAGGAGGTCGAGCGAAGGCAGCCGGGGCGAGTAACTGGCATTCCTTTCTTGCATGCTATGCCTGCCTATATTCCGTTTGAGATCACCGGCGCAAGGATGCATGCTTCGCATACCAAAAGCAAGGAGGTGCGATGAAGATCGAGCTCGATGCAGGGGCCCTCAGGCTGGCCCAGGGCCAGACCCTCAGGGTGCGCGACGCTGAAGGCAGCACCATCTGCGCCCGCGAGGGCGCGGTGTGGATCACGCAGGAAAACAGCACGCGCGACGTGGTGCTGGAGGCGGGCGGCTGCTTCCGGCTGGACCGGCCGGGCCTCGCCGTGGTGCAGGCCTTCGGCGACGCCGCGCTCACCCTCGACTGAAAGGAGCATGCCATGGAAATCCTGGACCTGGACCGTTACTTCGAGGACGAGGCGCTGCAGGCGCAGATCGAGCGCGCCGCGCGGCGCGAGCGCGCCAGGCAGGCGCAGCGCCTTTTCGAACAGGCGGCGCACGCGCTGCTCGGCCGCAACGAGCCTGCTGCGCCCCGCGGCGCGCTGCGCGGCGGCGCCTGCGGCTAGGCCGGAACCGGCACGTGCGCCTGCACCGCTACCCGTTCGAGCTGGTGGGGACCGTCGCGCTGCTCTCGGGCCAGCGCCTCCTCCTGCGGCCGATCCACCCGCAGGACGGGGAGGTGGTGCAGGCGTTCGTGCGCGGCCTCTCGCCGCGCTCGCGCTACCAGAGGTTCCAGAACGCGATCCGCGAGCTCGGCCCCGAGCTGCTGCGCCGGGCGGTGCATGTCGATCACCGGCGCCACGTGGCGCTGATCGCGGAAGTGTTCGAGGATGGCGTGGAAACCGAGGTCGGCGCGGCGCGCTACGTCGCGGACGAGCTCGGCAACGTGGCGGAGTTCGCGCTGGTGGTGGCGGACGCCTGGCAGCGGCGGGGGGTCGGCTCGCTGCTGCTCGAAAAGCTGCTGCGGGTCGCCCGCAGCCGCGGCGTGCGCCGGCTGCGCGGCGACGTGCTGCACGACAACGAGCCGATGCTTGCGTTCGCGCGCCGGCACGGCTTTCGCATCGCGCGCGATCCGGGCGATGCGCGCCTGCTGGTGGTTTCGAAATCGCTCGAGGAGGCGCCGCTGGCGCAGGCCGCTTAGTCCTAGAATACCGGCTCCGGTCGCGTCGGAGCTCCCATGTTCAAGGACGGCCTGCTCGAGGGAAAGCGCATTCTCGTCACCGGCGGCGGCACCGGCCTGGGCAGGGAGATCGCCGCCGCGTACCTCGCGCTCGGCGCCGAGCTCTGGATCGCCGGGCGGCGCGGCCCGGTGCTGGAAGCGACGGCGAAGGAACTCATGCAGGCGCACGGCGGCAGCGTGCGCACGCACGCGGTGGATATCCGCGATGCACAGGCGGTGGACGCCATGGTGCAGCGCATCTGGGACGAGGCGGGGCCGCTCACGGGGCTGGTCAACAACGCCGCCGGCAACTTCATCAGCCCGACCAAGGACCTGTCGCCGAACGGCTTCAACGCCATCGCCAACATCGTCTTCCACGGCACGTTCTACGTCACGCACGCCGTCGGCAGGCGCTGGATCCGCGACGGCGTCAAGGGCTCGGTGGTCTCGATACTCGTCACCTGGGTGCACACCGGCTCGCCCTACGTCGTACCCTCGGCGATGTCCAAGGCGGGGCTGCACGTCATGACCAAGTCGCTCGCGGTCGAGTGGGGCAGGCACGGCATCCGCCTGAACGCGATCGCCCCGGGGCCCTTCCCCACGGAAGGGGCGGCCAAGCGCCTGCGGCCCGAGGGCGGCTTCGAGGACGCGACCGCCTCCAACCCGATGCGCCGCCTCGGGCGCATGCCCGAGCTGCAGAACCTCGCCGCGTTTCTCATGGCCGAGGGCTGCGAGTGGCTCACGGGAGAGACCATCGCCATCGACGGCGCGGGCTATCTCGCCAACGGCGCCGGCTTCACCGATCTGGACCGGCTGAGCGACGCCGACTGGGAGCGCATGCGCGCCATGATCAAGACGCAGAACGAGAAGGACCGGGCGGGGCGCAGCGCTTGAGCTCCCCGATGCGCGAGCCGCGACCCGCGGCCACCGTGATCCTGCTGCGCGAGGGGGCGCACGCACCGGAAGTGCTGCTGCTGCAGCGCGCGCGGGGCTCGGCGTTCCTGCCCGGCGCCTACGTCTTTCCGGGCGGCGCGCTCGATCCGGAGGACGGCGGCGAGCGCACGGCGCGCCGCATGCAGGGCCTCACCGACGCGCAGGCGAGCGCGCGCCTGGGGCTGAAGCAAGGCGGGCTCGCCTACTGGATGGCGGCGGCGCGCGAGTGCTTCGAGGAGGCGGGAATCCTGCTCGCGGTGGACGCGCTCGGGCGCGCCGTGGAGCCGGCGCGCGCGGCCGCGCTCGAATCCTGGCGCGAGCCGCTCAACGCGGGCAAGCGCGGGTTCGCGGAGCTGCTCGAAGCGGAGGACCTCTACGTCCCGGCCGGCGAGCTGGTCTACTTCAGCCACTGGATCACCGCCGCCGGGCGGCCGCGGCGCTTCAACACGCGCTTCTTCGTCGCCCGCGCCCCGCTCGGGCAGGAGGGGGCGCACGACGCCTCCGAGACCGTGCACAGCCTGTGGGCGGCGCCGCGCGAGGCGCTCGCGCGGCACGAGCGTGGCGAGATCGAGCTGATCTTCCCCACACGAACGTCGCTCGCCGACCTGGCGCCGTTCACGACCGCGGCCGCGGCGCTCGGGCACGCGCGCGGGCTCGAGGACATCGAGGTCGATGCCTCGGTGTGGGCGCTCGACCACGAGGGCTCGAAGCGCCTGTTCCGGCACAAGGACGCGCCGTACCACGAGATCCACTGGACCGACCCCGGGGAGAAGGGCGACACCTGCTTCGTGATCCAGCCGGGTGTCGCCAAGCGCCTGGATGCGCGTGTGACGCGGCTCACCGCGCCCAACCCCGGCGTCATGACCGGGCCCGGCACCAACAGCTATCTCGTGGGCACGAGCGAGCTCGCCGTGATCGACCCGGGGCCCGCGATCGACGCCCATGTCGAGCGGATGCTGGAGCTCGCGGGAGGCCGCATCCGCTGGATCCTCGTGACGCACACGCACGTGGATCATTCGCCCGCCGCGGCGCTGCTCAAGGCGCGCACCGGTGCCGAGGTGCTCGGCCGCGCGCGGCCGGAGCACGGCAACCAGGACCATGGCTTCGCGCCCGACCGCGTGCTCGCGCACGGCGAGCGGCTCGCGCTCGCCGGCGCGACGCTGCGCGCGATCCACACGCCCGGGCACGCGTCCAACCACCTCTGCTACATGCTGGAGGAGACGCGCATGCTCTTCACCGGCGATCACGTCATGCAGGGATCGACCGTGATCATCAACCCGCCCGACGGCAGCATGCGCGCCTACCTCGATTCGCTGGAGCTGCTGCTCGGCGAGGACGCGGCGATCCTCGCCCCCGGGCACGGCTACCTGATCGGGGCGCCGCACAAGGAAGTGCGCCGGCTGATCGCCCACCGCCTGGCGCGCGAGCAAAAAGTCACGGCCGCGCTCGAGCGCGGCGGCCCGGCGACCCTCGAGGAGCTGCTGCCCGCGGTGTACGACGACGTGCACCCCCGCATCCACCCGGTCGCGGCGCGCTCGCTCGCCGCGCACCTCGAGAAGCTCCTCGCCGAAGGTGCCGTGCGCGCATCGGGCGGCCACTACGCGCTGGTAAAATCGTCCGCGGCTGGCTAGACTCGCGGCATCCCCCCCGGCCCCCCAGGAGGAGCGCACCATGAGCCACGACAAGACGATGAAGCTGGTCACCAATCTCGATCGCGGCGCGATCGAGGCCAAGCTCGCCGAGGTGCGCGCCGCGGCGCAGAGCAAGGGGCTCTCCGACCTCGCGGGCATGTTCACCGGCGTCGAGGGCATGCCGCGCGCGCAGATGGAGAGCCGCGTGCACAACGCGCAGAAGTGGCTCGCCGGGAAGATGGAGCACGGCAACATCGCGGCGCTGCTCGACCTGGTGGAGATGAACCTGAAGAACCTGAAGTAGCCTGAAGTTCGACTACGACCTGTTCACCATCGGCGGCGGCTCGGGCGGCGTGCGCGCGAGCCGCGTCGCGGCCGCCCTCGGCGCGCGCGTCGGCATCGCCGAGCCGGCGAAGTTCGGCGGCACCTGCGTCAACGTCGGCTGCATCCCGAAGAAGCTGTTTGCCTACGCCGCGCATTTCCGCGACCAGCTGAAGGAGGCGGCCGACTTCGGCTGGGGCGCGGGCGAGCCGCGGTTCGACTGGCCGACGCTGCTGCGCAACAAGGACCGCGAGATCGCACGCCTGAACGGCGTCTACGAGCGCGTGCTCCTCGACGCGGGCGTGAAGATCCACCGCGCGCGGGCGGAGGTGCGCGGGCCCAACGAGGTCGAGGTGGGCGGCGAGCTCTTCAGCGCGCGCCACGTCCTCGTCGCCACCGGCTCCTGGCCGCAGAAACCGGAGATCCCGGGCGCGGAGCTCGGCATCACCTCGAACGAGGCGTTCTTCCTCGAGAAACTGCCGCGTCGCGCGCTCGTCGTAGGCGGCGGCTACATCGCGCTCGAGTTCGCCTCGATCTTCAACGGGCTGGGGGTGGCCACCACCCTCGCCTACCGCGGCGCGCGGCTGCTGCGGGGGTTCGACGCCGAGCTCGGGCCGCGGCTTGGCGAGGAGATGGCGAAGAAGGGCGTCGCGATCCGGCTGAACACCGATCCAGCGAAGCTGGAGCCGGGTTTGAAGGTGTCGTTCGAGGATGGGTCAAAGGCCGAGTTCGATCTCGTCATGTTCGCCACCGGCCGCAAGCCCAACACGCGCGGGCTCGGGCTGGAGGCCGCGCGCGTGAAGCTCGCGCCCGACGGCGCGGTCGTCGTCGACGACTACTCCAAGAGCTCGGTCGATTCGATCCACGCCATCGGCGATGTCACGAGCCGCATCAACCTGACGCCGGTCGCGACCCACGAGGGCATGGCGCTCGCGAAGACCCTCTTCGGCGGGGAGCCCACGCCGGTCGACCACGCGAGCGTGCCCACGGCGATCTTCGCCAATCCCAACGTCGCGTCCGTGGGGCTGTCGGAGGAGAAAGCGCGCGAGAAGTTCAGCAGTGTCGAGGTCTACAAGACTTCGTTCCGCGCGCTCAAGCACACCATGGGCAGCAGCGAGGAGAAGATCTTCATGAAGCTGGTGGTGGACGGGAAGACGCAGCGTGTCGTGGGCGCGCACATGATCGGGCCGGAGGCGGGCGAGATCATCCAGGGCATCGCGATCGCGGTGAAGCTGGGGGCGACCAAGGCCCAGTTCGACGCCACGATCGGCATCCACCCGACCGCGGCGGAGGAGTTCGTGACGCTGCGGGAGAGGGCGGGCTAGCTTCCGACCGCCCGCGCCACCAGCGACACCCCGCTCGCGAGCAGCACCAGCGCCACCGCCCGCAGCAGCGCCTCGCGCGAGATGCGCCGGAAGAAGTGCCCCGCCACCCAGATGCCGGCGAGGCCCGCCGGCACCACGGCGCAGGCGTAGAGCCACACCTTGCTGTCCAGCAGCGACCCCAGGGCGATGAAGGCGAGGAAGCGCAGCGAGATGCTCGACAGCGTGGCGAAGCCCATGGTCGCCCGGAACTGCTCCTTGCTGAGCCCGCGCTGCGAGAGGTACATGGCGTAGGGCGGGCCGCCCGCGCCGAAGAGCGCGCTGGTGATGCCGCCGGCAAACCCCGCGACGTAGACCCAACGCGGGCTCAGCGCCGCGCGTGCGCCCCTCCCGCCCAGCATGTAGAGCGCGAAGCCCGTGACGAAGACCCCGAGCGCCGCGGTCGCCGCCTGCCGTGGCAAATTGAGAAGCAGCGCCGCGCCGACCACGGTGCCCGCGAGGATCGCCGGCACCATCCGCGTCCATTCGCCGCGCACCGCGTTCCTGGGATTCTCAAAGCCGACGCGCAGGCCGTTGCCCAGGTCCATGAGGACGAAGAGCGCGAGCGCGAACGGCAGCGGCACGAGGTGGGTGGCGAAGGAGACGGTGATCAGCCCCGCGCCGAACCCGGTGAGGCCGTAGACCAGCGACCCAGCGAAGGCGAGCGCGGCGAGCGCCGCCAGCTCGCCCGGCTCGGGGCTCACGCGCTCGCCTCCGGCGCGAGCCTGAGTTCCTGCGCGTTGCAGGGGTTCATGCGGCGCAGCCGCTCGACGCAGCGCCTGAAAGGCAAACCGTAGCGGCGCTCGAGGGCTTGCGCCCGATCGCGCAATGCGCGCCACGCCACGGAGGGCGGCGCGCCCTTCAGGCCGAGGACGATGACGTTCGGGTCCGCGAGCGCCGGAAAGACGAGCACCGCACCACCGAAGGCGCGCTCGATGCGCTGCAGGTTGCGGTCGAGCTTCGGGTCGTCGTCCATGAGGTTGAAGACGAGCACCCCGGTCTCCTCGAGCGCGAGCCACGCCGCGTCGAAGAACGCCTGCGACACCAGCGCCTCGGGCGTCGCCTCGTCGTGAAAGCCGTCCACCACCAGCAGGTCGCAGCACTCGGGGGCGAGCGCCTGCACGCCGTCGCCGCACTCGACCGCGAGGCGCGCATCGTCCGGTGGCAGGTGAAACAGCGAGCGCGCCGCCGCGATCACGCGGCAATCGAACTCCACCACGCGCGTGCGCAGGCGCGGCAAGCGCTGGTGGAAGAACTTCGCGAGCGAACCGCCGCCGAGACCGATCATGAGTGCGCGCCGCGGATCGGGGTGGAACAGGAGAAAAGCCATCATGCAGCGCGTGTAGTCGAGCTCGAGCGCGAAAGGGTCCTCCAGGCGCATCGCGCTCTGGATCGCCTCGCCGCCGACGTGCAGGCTCCTCACGCCGCGCGCCTCGCTCACCACCAGCGGCGGCAGCTTCATCGGCCGCGCAGCAGGGGCGCGAGCGACGCCGCCCCCGCGAACGACAGCGCGGCGCCGCCGAGGATCGGGACGTCGTAGCTGCCGAAGGCGTCGAACGCGGCGCCGGCGAGCGGCGGCCCGAGCAGCGTGCCGATGCCCGCCGCGGTGTACAGGCAGCCGATGATGCCGGCGACGTTGCGCGCGCCGAACCTGTCCATGACGATCGAGGGCAGCAGCGCGACGAAGCCGCCGTAGAGCACGCCGAAGGCGAGCGCGAAGAGCGCAAGCACCCAGTAGCTCGCCGCCGCCCACCACAGGAGCAGCATGAGCCCCAGGCCCGCGTAGGTGCCGGCGAGGGAGGGCAGCCGCCCGGCGCGGTCGGCCAGCGCGCCCACGGTGAAGCGCCCGAGCAGGCTCCCCAGCCCGATGAGGCTGACCAGCGTCACCGCGGCTGCCTCGGAGTGCCCCAGATCCTGGGCGTAGGGCCCGAGGTGGACCATCGGCATGAAGCAGCCGAACATCGGCAGCAGCAGCGCCAGGTACAGGAGCCAGAAGCCGCTCGACGCGAGCGCCTCGCGCAGCGTGGCGCCCGCGGCAGGCGCCGCTCCGGCGCGGGCCGCGGGCGCGTTCGAGATCGCCGCCGCCGCCGTGCCGCCGAGCGCGAGCGTGAGCGCAGCGAGCGCCACGAACGCGCCGCGCCAGCCGAGCAACTCGATCCACCAGGCGGCGAGCGGCGGCACGAGGAAGTTGCCGGCGCCGATCCCGGCGACGGCGATGCCGGAGGCAAAAGCGCGGTTGGCGCCGAACCAGGGCTGCACCGCGCCGACCGCCGGCACGTAGCTCAGGCCCACGCCCAGCCCCAGCCCGATGCTGTAGGTGAGGTAGAGCGCTGCGAGGGAGCGCGCCGCCGCGGCGAGCCCGAGCGCGGCCGTGAGGCAAAACACACCCGCCAGCGCGACGCGGCGCACGCCATAGCGGTCCGCGAACATGCCGGCGGGCGCGCCGACCGCGAACCAGAGGAACGCGCCGAGCGAGAAGACGAGCGCGACGTGCCCGCGCGAGGCCTGGAACTCGGCCTGGAACGCCTTGAAGAACGCGGCGAAGGAGTACGCCGCGCCGAAGCCGAGGAACATCAGGGTGAAGGCGGCAGCCACCACCACCCAGCCGTACTGGAGGCGGATCAACGGCGCGGCTTGGCCTTGCCGCTGCGCCGCGCGGGCGGCGTCGGCTTCTCCGCGATCGCGGCGACGACCTCGACTTCCAGCAGCAGGTCCTCGTGCACCAGCGACTGCACGCCCACCAGGGTGCTCGCCGGCATGTCCGGAAAGTCGATGTAGCGGGCGCGCACCTCGCGGTAGAGATTCACGTTGTCCGGGCTCATGTTTACCATGTAGCCGTTCAGCTTCACCACGTCGCGCCAGGTGGCGCCCGCCGCCTTGAGGTTGTGGGTGAGGCTCCTGAACACCTGCTCGGCCTGGGCGCGCATGTCGCGCTCCCCGATCACCGTCCCGTCGCGGTCGTAGCTCACCTGGCCGGAGACGTAGATCAGCTTGACCGGGCCGGACACCGTGACGCTGTGCGTGAAGAACCGCGGATCGAACAGCTCCTTCGGATTCAGATACTGCCTGCGCATGCATCCCCCTTTACAGTTCGTGCCACCCCGGCGCGCCGCGCGCCGCGACCGGCCACAGCGCCTCCACGACGCCCCCGCGCACGCAAACATACCAGTCGTGGAGGTTGACCGTGGGATCGCAGTGCCCGGGCACGAGCAGCAGCCGCTCCCCGAGCGCGGGCGCCGCCGCCCCGGGCGCGATGCCGACCACCAGGTGTTCGTCGGAGGCGCGCAGGCAGGCGAGCCCGGGACGCTCCCGCACCGCCGGCATCCCGGAGTCCACCGCCAGCGTCTTGAGGCCGGCGTCGAGCACCGCCCGGTCCGGGGCCGGGCGGCTGATCACCGCAGCGAGCACGAACAGGGCGTGCTCGAAGCGCGGCAGCGGAGCGCCCCACTCGTTGCGCGCGTAGTCGGCGTCCATGAACACGTAGGAGCCGGGCTGCACCTCGTTCCAGGCGCCGGACTCGATCTCGAAGGCGAAGCTGCCCGTCCCGCCGCCGGTCACCACCGGGCAGGGGATGCCCTCGCGCTCGAGCAGCTTGCGCGTAGAGTGCGCGGCCTCGGCGGCCGCCGCGATCGCGGCGCGCCGCTCGGCGAGCGAGCGCAGGTGCTGCGCCGCCCCCTGGTAGGCCTGCAAGCCGGCAAAGCGCAGGCGAGTGCACGCCACGACCGCCCGCGCGAGCGCGAGCGCAGGCGCGCCCGGTGCCACCCCGCAGCGGCGCGCGCCCACGTCCACCTCGACGTAGGCATCGAGGCGCGAGCCCGCGGCGGCGCAGGCCGCGTCCAGCTCGCGCGCGTTGCCAGGGTCGTCCACGCAGGCCCCGAGCCGGGCGCGGCCGGCGAGCGCGGCGAGCCGGGCGAGCTTGCGCTCACCGAGCACCTCGTTGGTCACCAGCACGTCCTCGATGCCGCCCCCGACCATGGCCTCGGCCTCGGCCACCGTCTGGCAGCACACGCCCGCGGCACCGGCCGCGATCTGCCGGCGCGCGATCTCGGGACTTTTGTGGGCCTTGGCGTGCGCGCGCAGGCGCACGTCCCGCCCCGCCAGCGCCTCCTGCATGCGCCGCAGGTTCGCCTCGAACGCGTCCAGCTCCAGCACCAGCGCCGGCGTGTCCGCCTGCGCGAGCGGCGTGCCGGGGGCTGCCGGGGCGCGCATGCCTCAGGCCGCCGCGGCGCGCGCGCCGCGGGTCTTCAGCCAGAGCCAGACGATCGCTGCGAGCATCGCCGCGACCAGCGGCAGCGCGGCGAGATTGACCTTCTCCCAGCCGGCGTTGGTGACGATCATCCCGGAGGTGAACGAGGAGAGCGCCATCATGACGAAGGTCGCGGTCTCGTTGGCCCCTTGTGCCCGCGCGCGCTCCTCGGGGCGGTAGGTCTCGGTGAGCAGCGTCGTGCCGCCGATGTAGAGGAAGTTCCAGCCCACGCCGAGCAGCACCAGCGACCACCAGAAGTGCGCCACCGCGATCCCCGAGAGCGCGATCGCGATCGCCACGAGGTTGAGCAGCGCCCCCGCGACGAGCACCGGCAGCACCCCTACGCGCCGCAGCAGCGGCCCGGTGACGAACGAGGGCGCGAACATCCCCACCACGTGCGAGGAGATGACGAACGCAGCGTCGCCGTACGGGTGGCCGCAGGCGCCCATCGCGATCGGGGTCGAGGTCATGAGAAAGTTCATGACGCCGTAGCCGACGGCGCCGCAGAGGACGGCGACGACGAACCTGGGCTGCGCCGCGATCTCGCGCAAGGGGCGGCCACTCGCGGCCTGCTCGGCCGCGCCCGGCGGGGGGATGCGGATGCGCGAGATCAGCGCCATGGTGACGAGCGCGAAAGCGATCAGCGCGAGGTAGGCACCCGTGAACCGGGGGCCGACCAGGTCCACCGTGCCGCGGCTGAGGGTCGGGCCGAGGATGCCGCCCACCAGCCCTCCGGCGAGCACCAGCGAGATCGCGGTCGCCTTGAAATCCTGGCTCGCGACCTCCGCGGCGACGAAGCGGTAGTACTGGCCGAAGGCATTGTAGCCGCCGAAGACAAGCGCTCCCGCGCACAGCAGCCAGAAGTTCTGCAGCCAGACCGCGGTGGCGCAGATGAGCGCGCCGACGATGCCGATCACCGTGCCGTGGATCAGGCCCCGGCGGCGCCCCACGCGCTTCATGTGGAGCGAGGCCTGCATCGTGGTCAGCGCTCCGCCGACCACCCAGCAGGTCACCGGCAGGGTGGCGAGCCCGGCGTAGGGCGCGAGCGCAAGGCCCGCCAAGCCGTTGATCGCGATCAGCGTCGAGTTGTTGGTGAACAGCATCGCCTGGCAGGCGGCGAGCAGGGCGACGTTGCTTCGGGTACTGTTCATGTATACAGTAGAGGCTGGCAGGGCCATTCTAAATGAAGCTGCGCGGCGCACGCTCGAGAATTGCGGGGCGTTTCGAAATGTTCGCGCGCGAACATTTCGACGACGGCTGGTCGCGCGAGGACGAGCCGGCGCCCGAGCTGCGCACCGAGGTCACCGAGGAGCGCGCGCGCTCGATCATCGCGCGCAACGCTTCGCCCGACATCCCCTTCGAGCAGTCGATCAACCCCTACCGGGGGTGCGAGCATGGTTGTATTTACTGCTTCGCTCGCCCCAGCCACGCCTACCTCGAGCTCTCGCCCGGCCTGGACTTCGAGTCGAAGCTCTTCGCCAAGACGAACGCGGCGGAACTGCTGAAGCAGGAGCTCTCGAAGCCGGGCTACGTCGTGAAGCCGATTGCCTTCGGCACCAACACCGACTGCTACCAGCCGATCGAGCGGCGCTACCGGATCATGCGCCAGCTGCTGGAGGTGCTCGCCGGGCGCGAGCACCCGCTCACGCTGGTCACCAAGTCGGCGCTCATCGAGCGCGACCTCGATCTCCTGGGGCCGATGGCGGGAAAGAATCTCGTCAAGGCGTTCATCTCCATCACCACGCTCGACCGGGCGCTCGCGCGCAGGCTCGAGCCGCGCGCGGCGAGCCCGCAGCGCAGGCTGGATGCGATCCGGGCGCTCGCCGCGGCCGGCGTGCCCTGCGGCGTGATGGTGGCGCCGGTGATCCCTGCGCTCACCGACAAGTCGCTGGAAGCGATCCTCGAGGCGGCGGCGAAGGCCGGCGCCACGATGGCGGGCTGGATCATGCTGCGGCTGCCCAACGAGGTGCGGCCGCTGTTCAGGGAATGGCTTGCCGAGCACTATCCGCAGCGCGCCGCGCATGTCATCAGCATCGTGCGGCAGGTGCGGGGCGGGCGCGAGAACGACCCGCGCTTCGGCAGCCGGATGAGCGGCTCCGGGAGCTTCGCCGATCTCATCGCGACCCGCTTCGGCGTCGCCTGCCGCCGCCTCGGGCTCAACCGCGGGGAGGACCACATGGCCTCGCGCGGCGCGCTAGACTGCGAGCGATTCCGGCCCCCAGCGCCGGACCCGCAGATGCGGCTTCTCTGAGCGCCTCCCCCGCCCTCCACCCGCGCACAGCGCGGCTGCTCGACGCCCCGGTGCTGCCGACGATCCTGCGGCTCTCGGCGCCGGGGCTCCTGCTGGTCGCGTTCCAGACGCTCGTCTCGGTGGGCGACACCTACTTTGTGGGGCGCCTGGGCACCGCGCCGCTCGCGGGCCTGGCGCTGGTTTTTCCTCTGCTGATGCTGCTGCAGATGACCTCCGCCGGCGCGATGGGCGGCGGCGTGGCCTCGGCGATCGCGCGCGCGCTCGGCGCCGCGGACGCGGTGGGGGCGCGGCGGCTCGTGGTGCACGCCCTCGCGATCGCGCTCGGCATGGGCGCCGCGTTCACGCTGCTGCTGCTCGCCCTGGGCCGGCCGCTGTACCGGCTGCTGGGCGGGGAAGGCGAAGCGCTCGAGGCGGCGCTCGCGTACTCGAACCTGGTGTTCGCGGGCGCGGTGCTGATCTGGATCGCCAACACCTTCTCCGCGATGCTGCGCGGCACCGGCAACACGCTCGCGCCCGCGCTCGCGCTGATCGGCGCCGCGCTAGTGCACCTGCCGCTCTCGGGGTCGCTGGTCCTCGGCTGGGGCCCGATGCCGCGCCTGGGCATCGCCGGCGCGGGCGTCGCGTACGTCGTCACCTTCGGCCTGGCGGCGGTGGCGCTCGGAAGCATCGTGCTGCGCCGGGGGAGCGCGCTGCGGCCTCGAGCCACCGACCTGCGCCTGGAGCGGCGCTTCTTCGCGCAGATCCTGCGCGTGGGCGCGATCTCGATCCTGTCCGCGGTGCAGACCGTCTTCACGGCGGTGATCCTGACCGGGTTCGTAGGCCGCTTCGGCGCGGCGGCGCTCGCGGGATACGGCGTAGGCCTGAGGCTCGAGCTCCTCCAGGTGCCGCTCGCCTTCGCCATCGGGCAGGCGCTCGTGGCTCTCGTGGGCACCCATATCGGCGCCGGCCGGCCCGGGCGCGCCAAGCGCATCGCCTGGACCGGCGCGGCGCTCGCGAGCGGCGCCTGCCTCGCGATCGGCGGCGCCGCGGCGGCGTTTCCGCTCGCCTGGGTGGGCCTGTTCAGCACCGATCCCGCGGTCCTCGCCTCCGGTGCCGGCTACCTGCGCAGCGTAGGCCTCGCCTACCCGTTCCTCGGCGCCGGCATCGCGCTGTACTTCGCCTCGCAGGGCGCGGGCAGGGTCGGCCTGCCGGTGCTCGCCGGGACGGCTCGCCTCGTCGTCGTGGTCGGCGGCGGCTTCGCGCTGCTCGCTGCTGGCGCGGGGCTCGGGGCGCTGTTCGCGCTCATCGCCGCGGGACTTGTCGTGCTCGGCGCGCTCGCCGCGCTCGCGGTGGCGCGCACCGACTGGTCGCGCCCCTGACCCGCTCTAGGGCTTGCCGGCGCCCGAGCGCATCAGCGCCCAGAGGGCGACGATGGCCGCCGCGACGATGAGCGCGACGAGCGCCGTCTTGGTGAACCACTCCCTGAGCGCTTCGGCGGGAATCACCTCCAGCGCGGCGAGGATGCCGATCAGCGCCGCCACCAGCACCGCCAGCGCGCCCACGGCACGCAGCAGGGCGGGCACGCCGCCCCTGGATTCCGGTTCGTTCGGGTTCATGGCCGCCTCCGTGCAGTAGTTCACGCGCCTGCGTAGTCTGCCGGAAAAACCGCGTGACGTCGCATTCCCATATGCCTGGTCAACGGCACCGACGACACGGTGAGCGACGGAGTCACCCTGCGCAGCCACCGCGTCGTGGACGGCGTCATCCAGTTCGACAATGCCAACAGCTTCTCGGCAGGCGTGAGCATCAACCAGACCAACCTGAAGAGCGCGCTCGACTACCTGTCGAAGAACTTCAACAAGAGCAACCACTGGGGCGACAGCGTGATCTTCGAATACACCAACACGGTCAACCCGGTGCTCTCCGGCACCTTCGTGTACACCGAAGGCGGCACCAGCGCCACGACCAGCATCAAGGACACGCTGGTGCTGCTGCAGGGGATCACCGGGCTCACGGACGCCTCATTGATCGCCATCGTCTAAAGCGCGAGGCTCAGAGCAGGCCCTCGGCCTTCAGCCAGGCGTAGCTTTCCTCCAGCATGGCGCGCAAGGGGACGGGGCGAAGGCCCAGCTCGCGCTGCGCCTTGCTGCAGTCGCAGTA
>Ga0114945_10000432_pt1 | contig 26958 bp, 23 predicted proteins | sample OV2TP3_FD_87194 | JGI IMG/M metagenome (GOLD analysis project Ga0114945, IMG submission 87194) | Hot spring microbial communities from Beatty, Nevada to study Microbial Dark Matter (Phase II) - OV2 TP3 | ecosystem: Environmental > Aquatic > Thermal springs > Hot (42-90C) | place: USA: Beatty...
CCATCGGCCATCTCGCTCAAGGGGATGCCGAAGCGCTCGGCCACGCCCTGGAGGAAGGCGCCGTTGCCGGAGGAGCACTGGGAGTTGAGGCGGAAGTCGGTGACGGCGCCGTTGTTGAGCAGCATGATTTTGACGTCGACCCCGCCCACGTCGCAGATGCAGTCGGCGTCGGGGAAAAAGTGCAGCCCGGCGCTGGCGTGGGCGATGGTCTCGACCACGGCGCAGTCGGCGCCCACGATGCCCTTGAGCAGGTCTTTGCCGTAGCCGGTGATGGACACGCCCAGGATTTCGCCGTCGCCCACGGCTTCCTTGACCTGGGCGAAGAGCGAGCGCGCGTCTTCGATGGGATTGCCCTTGCTCAGCGCGTAGCAGGAGAAGACCATCTCCTTCTCCGGGGTCATGCAGATGGCCTTGGCGGTGGTGGAGCCGAAGTCGCAGCCCACGATGACGCGGGCGAGCTTGTTGACGCTCGGAGCGACAGTAGGGGCAGCCGCAGCCGGCTGGTGGCCGTTGCCGTTGGCGCCGTTGCCGTTCCCATTCCCGTTGCCGTCCTTTTTCTCACCGTAGGCGTTGAAGAACTCGTCCAGCTCTTCCGGCGTCTTCCAGATGCCGCCGCGCCCGGCCTTCTTCTTCTCTTCGTACTGGCCTTCCTCGATCCACCACTTGAGCTTGCCGGCGCCCAGGTAGAGGCCCACGCCTTCGGCCTCGCCGCGGGCGACCTCGATGCAGCCCAGGGCGGCGTAGTAGAGTGCGTCTTCGGGGACGTTGATCATCTGCTCGGGGGTCTTGCCCTCCGGCATTTCGATCTTGCGCTCCTTCCAAATCTTCTTGAGGTGATGGCGCCAGGCTTCCTGCAGGCCGCCGAAGAAGAGGTTGGGGCCGCCCAGCAGCAGGATTTCCGGCATAGGGGTGTTGCCGCGGGTCAGCGTGGCTAGGTTCTGGTAGACGACGGCCTCGAAGAGCGAAGCGATGATTTCTTCCACCGGCACGCCGGCCTTGACCAGGGTGTTGGCGTCGGCCTCGGCGAAGATGCCGCACTTGCTCGACACCTTGTGCAGGGTCATCCCCTGGTAGCGCATCTTGGAGAGGTCTTCCAGCGGCACCTGCAGCTTGCGCGCCGTCTTTTCGACGAAGGTGCCGGTGCCGCCCGAGCAGGCGCTCTGCATCAAGACCTGCTTGCTCTTGGTCTCGCCCTCGCCGGTGAAGAAGATGGTCTTCATGTCTTCGCCGCCGATTTCGCTGACGAAACGCACGCCGGGGTGGAGGCGGTCGACGGCCGCCGCCACGGCCACCACTTCCTGGATGACCTTGCCGCCCACCAGCGGAGCGATGATGCCCGCGCCCGAGCCGGTGAAGAAAATCTTGTCGCGCTCGGGGGCGAGGCCGTGGTCTTTCTCCAGGCGCTGGAGGAACTCCAGCACCTTTTCGGCCTGCTTGGTGTTGTGGCGCTCGTAGGCCTGGGCGCGGATTTCCCCGGTGGCGGCGTCGGCCAGCACGTACTTGCAGGTGGTCGAGCCCACGTCCATGCCGCACAGGATGCGGGCCTGGGTGCCCGGGGCCGGTGCCCTCAATGGCTCGAGCTTCGCCGTGGGCGCCGACTTGGGCGGCACGGCGTTGAGGATGTTGACCAGTTGCTGCGTAGCCATCGTTCGGTCGGTTGCCTTTAGGCGCGCACGCCCAGCTTGGCCATGTGCATCACGTAGTTGGAGGCGGTGCCGGGGTAACCGTAGTGGGGCACCAGGTAAGTGGCCTTGCGCACCTCGGGGTGCTTCTCCTCGTAGCGGCGGATGGCCTCGACGCTGAGCCCGGTCTTGGCCATCACCTCTTCGAACTCGTGCTGGGCGCGCTTCTTGGCTTCGGTGAGGATCATCTGGCAGCGCGAGAGCGCGTGGACTTCGGCGTCGCCCTTGATCTCGATGGGAGCGTAGAGCATGTCCGGGTAGCGGCCGAGCACGTTGGCCATGGCGCCCACGGACATGGTGTTGGGCATGCAGGAGTAAGGGGTGAGCTCGCAGATCATGTGCGCCTTCTTGTGGTGGTAGGCGTAGAGCGCCTTGGCCACCAGCATGTGCCCTTCGCCGCCGCGGTGGCGGTGGTGGTAGAAGGGCGTGGCCAGGTCGCGCAGCTCGGCCTGGGGCGGCATGGGGTAGGGCAGGTTGCCCAGCGCCTTGCGGAAGCGGTTGTAGTTGTGCCGATAGAGGAAGGCCAGGGCGCGGATGATGACGCCCTTGATGCGGGTGTTGTTGTTGGCCTCCTTCATGTCTTCGGAGTCGAGCGGGGAGTTGAGCAGGTAGTCGAGCCAGACGGCGATGGGGGGCGGGATGAGCTCGGCGCCCTCGGATTCCAGCCAGCGCTTGATGTTGTAGTTGCCGTCGCCTTCGTGGGTCTGCAGCCAGAACTCGCCGGTGACTTTGACCTTGGGCTTGACCTGCAGGCGGTCGACTTCGACCAGGTCCCACTGGGCGCGCACTTCGCGCAGGGCCTTGGTGAAGTAGTCGGTGGCGAAGTGCCAGGCCAGCACGCCCCACTTCTTGCCCTTGATGGGGCGGTTGCGGAAGGCCTGATAGAGGTGCTCGATCGAGTCCTTCATCAACTGGTCGGTCTGGCCGGGCCGGGTCTCGTAGGGCCGGACGAGGTACTCGAGGTCGGTCATCACGTCGGCAGCGAGGATGGACCAGACAATGCCCAGGCTGAGGGGCAGGTTGATTTCCAGGCCGCCGCCGGCGCTGGGGCCCTGGTCGAGCTGGTTCTGCGCCAGCAGGAAGAGGCGGAAGTCTTTGAGGCCGAGGCCTTCGAGCGCCATCTCGTAGGAGGCGTGGTACTGGCCGAAACGGCAGGGCCCGCAGGCGCCCGCGGTGAGGAAGATGTAGTTGTCGAGTACCGCCTCCTTGCCCTTGGCCTGCACTTCGGACTTGAGATGGTTCACCAGGTTGCCGGTGGTGAAGATGGTGGGGCAGCAGGCGCCGGTGTCAATCATCTCCTTGCCGGCGTCGAGGTCGGCGCGGGCAACGTTGGGCAGGGGCTCGGCCTTGTAGTTCAGGTTGTGGAAGGCGCCCTGGACCAGCCGTTCGTGCTTCCAGGTGAGCCCGCCGAAGAGGATGGTGACCTTGTCGCGCTCCGCGCGCGTGAACGGCCGGGCCTTGTAGGCCTCGTAGTGCTTGACCTGACCGACCTGACCAAGCTGGGTAAGCTGGGTAGCCATCGCTGCCCTCCTTCAGATTTCGCCATCTAGACTGACATGTCAGTCTAATTGTATCCGGAGAAAATAGCGCGACTCACGACAATCTGTCAAGCGTTCTTTGGTTTCTACCGGGCGAGCAAGCCGCGGAGGCCGAAGCTGAGGATTTCGTCGGCGAGGCTGCCGAGGTCCGGCGGCTGGCCGCGCTGGGCGATGAGCCTACCGCCCATCTTTCGCGGCAACGGGGAGCGACTCGGTTTCGAGGGTGGCCAGGTCCAGGATTTGGGAAGCATGCTGAATGTCAATTCCGACAATCTGCCCGTGGGCGTCGAGGTCAATCACGATGCCGTCCTGGATTTCCCGTGAATCGACGCTCGGGCGCGCGTTGAGGTCGATGTACAGTGAATCCGTTTCGCGGTCATAGTGCAACTTCATCGCTCACCTCGCTTAGCGCCAGGCAGCTTGAAATCTCGGTCCGGGAAGGCATTGTGCACGGTCTCGGCATCGCCCAACGTCACAACCCGAAGCACGCGCCCGCCCAACTCAGGAACGGCGCCCCAGAACCGAATTCGCCCGTCCTCTTGAACCTCCCTCGCCAACGGCTCCTTCAGAATGCTCTGGCACCACTCAAGTCTGATGTACGGCCTCTTCCGCATTACCTGCTCGCGAAAGTACCGGGTCGTCCTCATCCCCGTTTCGCGGGAGATAGCAGTACGACCCTCATCGTCGAAATAGCATTATAAGGCTCAGAACGGCAGGTTGGTAATCGTTCCTTCTACTTGGCGAGGAGGCCGCGGAGGCCGAAGCTGAGGATTTCGTCGGCGAGGCTGCCGAGGTCGGGGGGCTGGCCGCGCTGCGCCGTCAGCCAGCCGGCGACTTCCTTGACGGTGCCGAGGATGCAGGCGGAGATGATGCCGGTGTTGCAGGGACGAATCAGCCCGAGCCTCATGCCGTGCTCGAGGGAGCGCTCGATGAGGTCGAGCACGCGCTGGTAGAAGGCGTGGACGAGGGCGGCGGAGGCGGCGTCGAGCCCGCGCGCCTGGTGGAGCAGGAGCTGGAAAAGCTCGGGCTCGCGCACGACCAGCTCGAGCACGCGGGTGATGTTGCCCTTGAGCTGCTCGACTGGCGGCGGGCTGCCGGGGGCAAGGTCGATGGGCCGGATGCACTGCCGCAGCTCCTCCAGCAAGTCCTCCAGCAGCTTGTCGAAGACGTCGCGCTTGCTTCCAAAATAAAGATAGAAGGTCCCGCGGGCGATGCCGGCGCGCTCGATGATGTCGGAGACGCTGGCGGTGTGGAAGCCCTTCTGAGAGAAGGCCTGCTTGGCCGCGCGCAGGATTTGCGCCCGCCGGTCGGTGCGTACCGCGCGCGTGCTCGCCGTCGCCATGAAACGATTATACGCCGCCGATCCCATGACTGGTAAGTGTTCTGCTCACCAGCCGGGAAGGCGCGCGTCTAAGACGATGTCGAGGAGGTGTGCCGCAATGCCAAACCTGCCGAGAAGTCTGTTCACCTCCATCTTGTTCTTCATCCTCCTGGCGCTGGCGCTAGCGCCCGCCGTCGCGCAGCAGGTGTCGTTGCCGGACACCGAGGCCGGGCGCAAGCTCGCCGCCTTGCTGGAAGCGCTCAACTCCGGCCAACGCGACGCCATCCGCGACTTCATCGCCGCCCACTACGCGCAGTCGGCCCTCGCCCAGCGCTCCGCCGACGAGCGCGCCGTCGTCTATATGGAAATCTTCGCCGACTCAGGCGGTTTCGATGTCCGCCAAGTGCTCGATTCCTCCGAGCGCACCGTCATCGTCCTGGCGCAGAACCGCCTGGGGGGCGATTGGATCCGCCTCCATCTCGACCTGGAGCCTCAGCCGCCCCACGGCATCATCGGTCTGGGTTTGCAAATGGAACAGCCGCCCGCCGAGGACGCCACGCCGCTCACCGACGCCCAGCTCGCCGCCGAGCTCCGCGACTACGTCATCAAACTCTGCCAGGCCGACCGCTTCTCCGGCGCCGTCCTGGTCATGCGCGGCGACCTCCGCCTCTTCCAGCACACCTGCGGCCTCGCCAGCCGCGCCTTCCAGGTCCCCAACCGTCTCGACACCAAGTTCAACCTCGGCTCGATGAACAAGATGTTCACCGCCGTCGCCATCGCCCAGCTCGCCCAGCAGGGCAAGCTTTCCTTCGACGACAAGGTGGGCAAGCACCTGCCCGACTACCCCAACGCGGCGGTGCGCGAGAAGGTCACCATTCATCAGCTCCTCACCCACACCTCCGGCGTCCCCGGCTACTTCAACGAGAAATACCAGACCAGCGCCAAGGAGCGCTTCCGCAGCGTGAACGACTTCCTCGCCCTGTTTCAGGATGACCCGCTCGACTTCGAGCCCGGCTCCCAGTGGCGTTACAGTAACGGCGGATTCATGCTGCTGGGGGCGATCATCGAGAAGGTTTCCGGCCAGAGCTATTTCGACTACGTTCGCCGGAACATCTTCCAGCCCGCCGGCATGACCGACACCGACGCCTACGAGATGGACCGCGACACCCCCAACCTCGCCAACGGATACACGCGCCAGGGCCCGGGCGGGCCCCTGCCCGACGGCGAGCGCTACAACAACCTTTACCTCCACGTCGTCAAGGGCGGTCCGGCCGGCGGCGGTTTTTCAACGGTGGAAGACCTGGTCAAGTTCGCCGCCGCCCTGCGCGCACACAAACTGCTCACACCCGAGTACACCGAGCTTGTCACTACCGGCAAGGTTCATCCCGACCCCGAAGACACGGGCTCCCGGTACGCCTATGGCTTCATGGAGGAGTGCCGGGGTGAGGACTGCGTGGTCGGCCATGGCGGCGGCTTCGCTGGCATCAACGGCCAACTGGATATCTACCAGGATGGGTCAGGCTGCGTGGTGGCGGTGTTGGCGAACTACGACCCGCCGGCGGCCGGCCGCGTGGCCGGAAAGATTCGTAGCCTGCTGCAGCGTTAGTTTTTCTTCCAGCCGCGGAAGGCGGCCAGGAGCTGGTCGCGGATCTCGGCGGGGAGGGACTCGTCGCTCAAGCGCCCCACGGCGCGCACGGTCTGGCGCATCTGCTCCAAATAAGTCTGGCAGCCGGGGCACAGCCCCAGGTGGTACTCGAAGCGCGCCCGCTCGCCCTCCGGCAGCGTGCCTTCGAGGTACTCGGTGATGGCCTCAGTCAGTTCCTTGCAGCTCATCTCGTTTTCGGCGGGACCCGTCATTTCACTCTAAGCCCCTCGCTTAGTCCGCCACTCGCCCACAATGCTACACATTCTCGCCGCACCCTTGTCAGATTTGTTGGGAGCTTGTGCCGTCTTGATCTTCTATCCGTGTTAATCCGTGTTCATCCGTGGTTCCAAGTCCTTCACCGGACACCGGTCACCGGCCACCGATCACTGCACTCGCAGCGTGCCCAGAAAGCGTTCCACCGGAATGTAGTTGGGGTTCTTCTTCAGCTCGGCGTCGTAGACCGTCAGCGGGTGCGTCTGGAACCCGCCCTTCAGCAGCACCCGCCCGGAAAGCGCGTGCACGTCGTACATGCACACAATCACGCACGGGAACTGCCGCGCCGCCTCGGTCACCTTGGCCTCGAACTCCAGGATGGCGTCGTCGCTCGGCCAGTGCGCCCGGCCCCAGCCCAGGTTGCCCAGCAGCCGCAGCGTGGGCGCGCCGCCCTGCAACGCCTTCTGGAAGGCGCCGCCGATCTCCGCCATCATTCTCTCGCCCGACTCCGACCCGCCCAACACCACCAGCCGCTCTGCGGCGATCAACCCGTCAACGTCCAGCCCGCGCTTGCGCAGGCTGGCCAGCACCTTGTCGTTGGCCTCGTCGTAGCCGAACACAAAGCTGGCATCGCGGCCCGTCAGCCCGACTGCGAGGAAGCCCACCCCGCGGTCGAAGTCCTGGTCACTCTCCCAGAAGTACCCGATGTGGTCGCCCGCCGCCGCGTACTCGTCGTTGATTCCCAGCCGGACCCGCTTCGCGGGCTCCGCCGCCTGCGCGTGGTGCTGGCGGAACATCGCCAGCAGCCGCGTCTTGGTCTCGGCCGGGACTGCCTCCTCCTTGAGTCGCCCGACCAGCCGGACGGTCTCCCGCATCTGCTCGATGTAAGTCCGGCAGCCGGCGCACTCGGCGACGTGTCCCTCGAACCGACCGCGCTCGCTGGCCGGCAGCGCCGCCTCGAGGTAGTCAGTGACCTTGGCCGTTATCTCCTTGCAAATAAACGCCTTACCCCTCTCGCCCTCATTTGACTCCGAAGTATTCATCCAGCTTCCGCCGAACCTTGGTCCGGGCTCGGTGCAGTAAGACCCGTTGATTAGTCTCGGAAACCCCCAAAGCGTTACACACTTCTTCCGAGGTCCAGCCCTCGACGTCGCGCAGCGTGATGACCTCGCGCTGGCTGGTGGGCAGGGCGTCAATCGCCCGCTGGATGTGCGCCCGCATCTCCTTGGTCAGCAACTGCTTCTCCGCCGTGTCGCCCCAGCCCGCCGGCGGCTGCGCCCAGTGGCCGGGCTCGACGGGATGGTCGGCGGGCAGGAAGCGGTCGGGATCCATGGCCGGCTCGCCCGGCTCGGCGGCCGGGTCGAAGAGCTGGCTGAAGGGAATCGTCCGGGCTTCGCGCTCCCCGCGCGTCCGGGCGCGGTTGAGCAGGATGCGGAAGATCCACGTCTTGAGCGACGACCGGCCCTCGAAGCTCTCGATGCCTTTCAGCACTCCCAGCCAGGTTTCTTGCACCACTTCCTCGGCTACGTCGCGCGTGCGCACGTAAATCTGCGCCAGGCGCAGCAGGGAGTTGTGGTGCTGTTCGACCAGCTTCAGGAAGGCGGCTTCGTCGCGCTGCCGCAGCGCCTCCACCAGCCGCAGCTCGTCCGCCGTCGCCACGTGTGGGATGGAGGCTGCGCTGGCAGGATCGTCTCGGGCAGGCTTGGAACTTCCCCCATCCCCCAAAGCTCCGCTCATAGGCCCCCGGCACAGGGCCGGCCGCTCCCCCTTGGCGGCTCGGCTGGAAAGCGATTGGATGCTACCCCAATCAAGACGGCTCGTCCAGAGGAGACCCGCCCCCGCCTACTCCGCACTAGCCGTTGGTCTCAGCGCGCGCTTCCCTTCCTTGTCCAGCCCAGCGGCCCCTGCCGCTGGGATCTCGTGCTTTCCTGTAACGCCGCCCACACTGTCGGGACTATCCCGCCGCACGAAGAAACTCAACTCAGGGAGAAACTGAAATGCGCTCGAAGAAATCTGTTGCAGTAGCTTTCGCGGCCGTGGTGGCCGTGGCAGCGCTCGCGCTGCTCTCCGTCACCGCGCCGCAGGCGGCCGACATGCACACCTCCTCGCAGTTCAAAGGCGCGAAGGTGAATGCCGGCACCGTCACCCACACCAAGAAAGACGGCAAGAACGTCCTCACCCTCTCCGACGACTTCCAGGTCCCCGACACGCCCGACCCGCACTGGCAGGTGGTGGATTCCAAAGGCACCGTCTACCGGCTCGAGCGGCTGGACGTGAAGGAAGGCGCCATGGCCATGGGCGCCATGACCGGCATGGGCATGAAGGGCGGGAAGGACATCCAGTTCAACCGCAGCATCACCTTGCCGGCCTACGTCCCCGACGTCGCCAAGGTGCAGATCTACTGCGCCTGGGCGGAAGCGTTGCTGGGCGAAGCCACGTTCGAGAAGCCGGTGAAGTAAGGATTGCCCCCGAAGTGACCGCTCCCCCGGCCGGTTTGCCGCAGGCAGGCCGCGAGCCGGGGGACGGTCAACCGGGCAAAAAAGGAGAAATGAAATGAGAATCAACGCCAAGGCCATCGCAGTCACCCTCGCCGCCGCTCTGGCGCTCGCCGCCGGCGCCGCTGCGCAGGGGATGCAGACGATGGACAAGAAATCGCTCACCCTCGACGGCGCCCGCCAGGTCATCGCCGCCGCCAAGGCGGAAGCCCAGCGCCTCAACGCCCCCGGCGGCGTCATCGCCGTGGTGGACGACGGCGGCAACCTGATGGCGCTCGAGCGCCTCGACGGCACCTTCGCCGCCGGCGCCAACGTCTCCATCGGCAAAGCCCGCACCGCCGTGCAGTTCAAGCGCCCCACGCGCTTCTTTGAGGAGCTCATCAACTCCAGCGACAAGGGCCGCACCGTGATGGCCTCGCTCAACGACTTCACCCCGCTCATCGGCGGCGTGCCCATCCTGGTTGACGGCCAGGTGGTCGGCGGCGTCGGCGTCAGCGGCGCCGCCAGCGCTGCGCAGGATGAAGAGCTCGCCATCGCCGGCGCCAACTCGCTCGGCAACCCGCACGGCATGGCGACACTGCCCGTCACCTACATCCCCGGCCAGGACGTCTCCGCCGCTTTCGCCCAGGGCGCTGTGCTGGTCGGCGACGAGCCCGGCCGCAACTACATGGTCCACGCCAGCCGCCGCGAAGCCCCTGGCCAGGCCGAAGTCCACACCCTCGACACCGACATCATCTACGTGCTCGACGGCACCGCCACCTTCGTCACCGGCGGCACGGTGCTGGACGGGAAAGAGACCGCGCCCAACGAGCTCCGCGGCGCCTCCATCCGCGACGGCGAGACTCGCAAGCTCGCCAAGGGCGATGTCATCATCGTCCCGGCCAACACCCCGCACTGGTTCGTCGAAACCACCCAGCCGTTCCTCTACTACGTCGTCAAGGTTCGCTAGGAGGGCGACGTGAGAGCCAACACCGTTGTCGGTCTCCTCGTTCTGGTTCTGCTGCTGGTGGGCGCGCTCATCGCCTCCGCCGAGCTGCCCACCAAGCAGGTGTTGACCCTCGACGCGGCCAAGAAGATCGCCGCTGCCGCTGAAGCTGAAGCCAAGAAGCGCGGCGCCACCGTCGTCATCGTCATCGTGGACGACGGCGGCCACGTCATCCTGCTCGAGCGCCTCGACGACACTCAGGTCGCCAGCGTCGAGGTCGGCATCGGCAAGGCTCGCACCGCAGCCATCTTCCGCCGTCCCAGCAAGGTCTTTGAAGACCAGATTAAGAACGGCCGCGTGGCTTCGCTGGTTTTGCCCGGCGCCACGCCGCTTCAGGGCGGCGTGCCCATCGTTGTCAACGGGAAGGTCATCGGCGCCATCGGCGTCAGCGGCAACACCCCGCAGGAAGACGAAGACATCGCTCTTGCGGGCGCCGCCGCCATCGCCGACGCCGTCAAGTGAGGAACCCATGAGAACTCAGAGCGGCCACACATCCTCTTCTAGGCGGGTCAACGCTTTAGCGTTGACATTCGACAACTGGAAAGAATCCGGGGCTTTAGCCTCTGAGCGCCGCGGTTCGACTCTTTCTTGGATTCTTGCCGGGGCTTTCTGGACATTGGCCGCCGCCTTTCTCGCACTCCTGCTCGCTGTCGCCGCCGCGGCCCAGACCGTCGCCGACACGCCCAGCGGGCCGCCGGCGGCGACGATTGACCTCGCCACCCCCGAGGGCGCCCAGCTCGTCAAGGGCCGGTGGCGTTACAGCGACACCAAGATTATCGAAGTGGACTTTCGCGGGCCCGGGCCCGACGGCCAGCCCACCGGTTCGCCCGTCAAGACCTACGACTATTCGCCCCACGCCGGTGGCGCGGACTTCGACGACTCCCTGTGGGAAGTCCTCGACCCCCTGACCCTGACCCACCGTCGCGCCACCGGCAGGATTTGCTTCAACTGGTACCGCATCCACGTCACCATCCCCGAGCGCATCGGCGACTTCGACCCCACCGGCTCGACGGTTGTGTTTGAGACGGCGCTCGACGATTACGCCGAGGTCTGGGTGGATGGCGAGCTCTCGCGCGCGCTCGGCCAGCGCGGCGGCAGCGTCGTCAACGGCTGGAACGCGCCCAACCGCCTCATCGTCGGCCGCAACGTGCGCCCCGGCCAGCAGATTCAGCTCGCGGTATTCGGCATCAACGGGCCGATCTCCAACCCGCCGACCAATTTCATCTGGGTGCGCTACGCGCGCCTGGAGTTCTACAACGGCCCCGCCGTTCCTCTGGCGCTCACGCCCGCCGAGGTCAACGTCCAGATTGACCGGCTCGACCCGGCGATCGACGCCATCGTCGGCCCCAACCCCAAGATCTGGAAGCTCGCCGAAGGCTTCAAGTTCACCGAAGGGCCCATCTGGATCCCAAACGGGGGGCCCGCCCGCCGAAGCCTTGGCGAAGGCGGGTACCTGCTCTTCAGCGACCCCAACAGCAACATCATTTACAAATACATGCCAGACGGAAAGCTCGAAGTCTTCCGCCAGCCCAGCGGCTACTCCGGCGCCGATGTGGCCGAGTACGGCCAGCCGGGCTCGAACGGACTGACGCTCGACCCGCAAGGCCGCCTGACCATCAACGAGCACGGCAACCACCGCGTCTCGCGCCTGGAGAAAAACGGCAAGGTGACGGTACTGGCCGACAGCTACCAGGGCAAGCGCCTCAACAGTCCCAACGACCTGGTCTACAAATCCGACGGCTCGCTCTACTTTACCGACCCGCCCTTCGGCCTGCCCCGCTTCTACGACGACCCGCGCAAGGAGCTGCCTTTCAGCGGCGTCTTCCGCATCGCGCCCGACGGCAAGCTCACTTTGCTCAGCACCGACCTCAAAGGCCCCAATGGCATCGCCTTCTCGCCCGACGAGCGCTACCTCTACGTCGGCAACTGGGACGAGCAGAAAAAAGTGGTGATGCGCTACGACGTCCACCCCGACGGCTCGCTCTCGAATGGCCGGATCTTCTTCGACATGACCAGTGCCCCTGGCGAGGACGCCCTCGACGGCATCAAGCTCGACCAGGCCGGCAACCTCTACGTCTCCGGCCCCGGCGGCCTCTGGGTGCTCTCGCCCGGCGGCCGCCACCTCGGCACCATCTACGCCCCCAAGCACGTCCACAACATGGCCTGGGGCGACGCCGATGGCAAGTCGCTCTACCTCTGCGCCCGCAGCGGCCTCTACCGCATGCGCCTCAACATCCCCGGCCTGCTGCCCAAGCTGGAGATGGCGCATGGCCAGTAGGTCCATGACTCTGGCGGAGCCGGCCGGGGCGCCGCAGACTCTCCAGGCCGCCGGCCGCTTCCTGCTGCGCTACGGCCTGGTGCTCATCCTGCTCTGGATCGGCGGGATGAAGTTCACCGCCTACGAGGCCGAAGGCATCAAACCGCTGGTGGAGTCGAGCCCGTTGATGAGCTGGCTGTACCGGTTCCTCAGCGTGCAAGCAGTTTCGAACCTGCTGGGCGTTACCGAAATCCTCATCGGGTTGATGATTGCGCTGCGGCCGGTGGCGCCGCGACTGTGTGCGCTCGGCAGCGCCCTTGCTATCCCGATGTTTCTGACCACGCTCAGCTTTCTCTTCACGCTGCCGGGTTGGGAGGCGACCCTGGGCGGCTTCCTCCTGAAGGATGTTCTGCTGCTCGGCGTCGCCGTGTGGTCGCTGGGCGAAGCGCTGGGCGCCGCCGCGGTGAGTTCCCACCATGCATAACGCGCGCCCCTTCGAGCTGGGCAAGAACCGCATCGAGGCGCTGAGCGACGGCGTCTTCGCCATCGTGATGACGCTGCTGATTCTCGAGATCCACGTCCCCGACCTGCCCGCCAACGCCTCCAACCTGCAGCTCGGCCCGGCGCTGTGGCACTTGTGGCCGAAGTTTCTTTCTTATGCCGTCAGCTTCGTCAGCCTGGGCGTCTACTGGATCAGCCACCACAACCTCTACCACCTCATCCGCCGCTCCGACCGCGTGCTGCTGTGGCTGAACCTGTTCTTCTTCCTCTTCGCCGCCTTCCTGCCGTTCTCCACCAGCCTGCTCAACGCCTTCCGGCAGACGCAGATTGCGCCGCTCTTCTTCGGCGCCAATCTCACCGTCATCGGCTGGCTGCTCTACCTGCAATGGGCCTACGCCGGCGCGCAGCCGGGGATGCTGGCCGAGCACGTTACCCCTGAACTCCGCTCGCGCATTCACCTCCGCTTTCTGACCATTCCCATCGTTGCCACGCTGGCGATGATGATCTGCTTCTGGAGCGCCGAAATCCTCCTGGCCGTTTATGCCGTGCTCCTACCCTTCTACGTCATCCCGGTGACGGCGGAGGCGCCCCGCGCTCCGCAGCCCCGGCCGAAACCCGCCGAAGTCTGAAACGTCCGGCGGGCTTCCTAGACCATCTAATCGGTGTACGAGACCTGCAGCCCGGAGGTTGAGCGATGGCCGCCACGCAAGCGATTGCCCGTGAACCGTTGATTGCCGGCGCCCTGCCGCTGGCGGCGCTGGAGCAGCAGGTGCTCGACAACTGGGCCCTGCGCCAGCACCTGCTCGAGCTGCAGACCGCCCTCATTGAGATTCGCAGCGGCTCCTTCATCCAGGTGCAGCATGGCCTGCAGACATTGCGCAGCCTCTGCCGGGTTTTCCAGGACTTTGCGCAGTGGCAGTTCCGCCGCGAGGAAACGCAGCTCTATCGCCGCCTGGAAGAGGCGCTGCCGCCGCTGCGCCATCTGGTGGGCGAGCTGCGCGGCGAGCTGGAGTCGTTCCAGCGTCTCTTTGAGAGCTTCCGCGAGGCGGTGCTCATCTTCAACGCCAGCGGTGAGCTGGGCCGCCTGCCGCGCCTGGGACAGGATCTGGTCAACCTGCTCGGCAAACACCTCCACCGCCAAGAGGCCGAGCTGTTCCCGCTGTTGCAAGAGTACGTGGAGGCGCCGCAATGGACGTAGGCCGCACCCGAGACCTTCCTACCCTGGCCATCGAAGTCCGCCAGATGGGCGCCGTCACCCTGCTCGACCTGTGCGGCGACTTGATTTTCGGCCCCGCCGCCGATTCCCTGCGCGACCGCGTCGAAGAGCTCCTCGACAATGGCTGCGCAACCTTCGTGCTCGATCTGCATCAACTCAGCCGGCTCGACAGCGTCGGTGTCGGCACTCTGATTGATGTCGCCAACCTGGCCCGTCGCACCGGTGCGGCGCTGCACCTGCTGGAGCCGTCGTCCCCGGCGCGCGCCGTGTTGGCCCTGCTCGGCCTGCACCGCCGGCCCGACCTGCTGCCCATCCTCTCCGACCACGAGAAGGTCCTGGCCACGCTGGCCGGCGCGCCCATCCCCGCATGAGCTTTCTGTAACGCCTTCTGTGCGTTGGGGACTGTAAGCGCAAGGACGCGATAAGCGAGCAGAGGGCGCGTCCGCAAGTTCAACATTACAAAGGAGTTACACACAAATGAGTAAGCGCACCATTCTGATTCTTTTGGGTTTGGTGGTCCTGGCCGGCGGCTGGTACCTGTTCCGGCCGGAGTTGCTCTTCGTCAAGACCACCGTCAACGAATCTTTCCCGGCGACCACCAACGCTTCGGGCGGGCCGATGGCCCTCTCGATGGGCAACTTCCACGGCGTGGCCCACGAGACCCGCGGCACCGCCACCCTTTTCCAGCTTCCCGACGGCAAGCGCGTGCTGCGCTTCACCAACTTCGAGACTTCCAACGGGCCCGACGTTCAGGTCTACCTCGTCGCCGCGCCCGACGCCAACGACAACGAGACCGTGACCACGGCGGGCTTCATCCACCTCGGCGCGCTCAAAGGCACGACCGGCGATCAGAACTACGACGTGCCCGCCGACACCGACCTCTCCAAGTACCAGTCCGTCACCGTCTGGTGCCGCCGCTTTGGAGTCAACTTCGCCACCGCGCCGCTGCAGGCCTCCGGCCCGCGCACTCTCGCTGCCGGCGACTTCCACGGCGTGGCCCACGAAACCCGCGGCACCGCCACCGTCTACGAGCTGCCCGACGGCAAGCGCGTGCTCCGCTTCACCAACTTTGAGACCTCCAACGGGCCCGACGTGCAGGTCTACCTCGTCGCCGCGCCCGACGCCAACGACAACGACACCGTGACCACGGCGGGCTTCATCCACCTGGGCGCGCTCAAGGGCACCACCGGCGACCAGAACTACGACGTCCCGGCCGATGCCGACCTCTCCAAGTACCAGTCCGTCACTGTCTGGTGCCGCCGCTTTGGAGTCAACTTCGCCACCGCGCCACTGCGCTAGCACAAGGAGGCCGCCGTGCCCGCCGCCAACCACTACGATGTAATCATCATTGGTACGGGAGCGGGCGGGGGCACGCTGGCCTGGCGCCTGGCGCCCTCGGGCAAGCGCATCCTGCTGCTCGAGCGCGGCGACTACGTCCCGCGCGAAAAGGACAACTGGAGCACGCGCGCGGTCAACCTCGAGGCCAAGTACAACACCAAGGAAAGCTGGCGCGACAAGGACTCGAAGCCGCTCCACCCCCACACCAACTACTACGTGGGCGGCAACACCAAGTTCTACGGCGCCGCGCTCTTCCGCCTGCGCAAGCAGGACTTCGGCGAGCTGCGACACCACGGCGGCGTCTCGCCCGCCTGGCCCATCGGCTACGACGATCTGGAGCGCTACTACACCGAGGCCGAGCACCTCTACCACGTCCACGGCGAGCGCGGCGTTGATCCCACCGAGCCGCCCGCCGGCGCGCCTTACAAATACCCCGCCGTCAGCCACGAGCCCCGCATCCAGCAATTGAGCGACGACTTCAAGGCGCTCGGCCTCAACCCCTTCCACGTGCCGCTCGGCATCATGCTCGATGAGAAGAACCCGCATGCCAGCGCCTGCATCCGCTGCGATACCTGCGACGGCCACCCCTGCCTCATCTACGCCAAGTCGGATGCCCAGGTGGTGTGCGTCGACCCGGCGCTGAAGCACTCCAACGTCTCCATGCTGACCAACGCGCTGGTGGAGCGGCTCGAAACCAACGGCAGCGGGCGTGAGGTGAGCAAGGTCGTCGTCCAGCGCAACGGCGCGCACGAGGAATACTCGGCCGACGTGGTTGTCGTTTCCGCCGGGGCCATCAATTCCGCGGCTTTGCTGCTTCGTTCCGCGAGCGACAAACATCCAAAGGGACTAGGGAACAGCTCCGACATGGTCGGGCGGCATTACATGGGCCACACCAACGGCGTCATGCTGGCGCTCTCGCGCTGCCCCAACCCCACCGTGTTCCAGAAGACGCTGGCGGTGAACGATTTCTATTTCGGCGACAAGGAGTTCAACTACCCGATGGGCCACATCTCGTTTGTGGGCAAGCTCGACGGCGTCACGCTTTCCGCGGGCGCGCCCGCCATCGCCCCCGGCTGGACGCTGGAGCTGATGGGCAAGCACTCGCTCGACTTCTGGCTCACGGCCGAAGACCTGCCCCAGCCGGAGAACCGCGTCACGCTCAACCGCGACGGCGAGATCGTTCTGACCTACACGCCCAACAACCTCGAGGCTTACAACCAGCTCGTCAAGCGCCTGCAGCACGCCATGCAGGCGCAGACCAAGTGCCCCGAGCACGGCCACCAGTGCCACGTGGGCCTCTTCGCCCGCAATCTCTTCGTCGGCCAGCGCATTCCGCTCGCCGGCGTCGCCCACCAGAACGGCACGCTGCGCTTCGGCCGCGACCCCAAGACCTCCGTGCTCGACCCCAACTGCAAGGCCCACGATGTTGACAACCTGTACGTCGTGGACGGAAGCTTCTTCCCCTCAAGCGGCGCCGTCAACCCCGCGCTCACCATCATGGCCAACGCCCTGCGCGTCGGCGACCACCTGTTGGAACGGCTCCGCTAAGGAGGGAGCATGGCAGCCAAGTACGACGCAATCGTTATCGGCTCGGGTCAGGGCGGCAACCCGCTGGCGCACAAGCTGGCCGACAAGGGCTGGAAAGTGGCGCTGGTGGAGCGCAAGCACCTGGGCGGCACCTGCATCAACACCGGCTGCACACCGACCAAGACCATGGTGGCCTCGGCGCAGGTCGCCTTCTATGCGCGCAACGCCGCCCGCTGGGGCGTGCGCACCAACGAAGTCAGCGTGGACCTGGCGGCCGTGGTCGCCAAGAAGGACAAGATCGTCACCTCGTTCCGCTCCGGGCAGGAGAAGAACGTGGCCAAGCGCCCGACCCTCACGCTCTACCGCCACCACGCCCGCTTCACCGGCCCGCGCACGATGCAGGTCGGCGACGACACCATCGAGGGCGAGCGCATTTTTATCAACACCGGCACGCGCCCGCTGATTCCCAAGATTGACGGGCTCGATCAGGCCGGCTACCTGACCAACGCCAGCATCATGGAGCTGCGCGAGCTCCCCGAGCACCTCATCGTCGTCGGCGGCGGCTACATTGGGCTCGAGTTCGGGCAGATGTTCTACCGCTTCGGCAGCCAGGTGACGGTCGTTCACAAGGGCGAGCACCTGCTGGCGCGCGAGGACAACGACGTGGCCGACGAGCTGCAGAAGACGCTGGAAGCCGAAGGCATGAAGTTCGTGATGAGCGCCGACACGAAGAGGGTAGAGAAGAAAGATGGAAAGATTCAGCTCACTGTTGCGACGCCTGCCGGGACGCAGACGCTCGTCGGCTCGCAACTGCTGGTCGCCACCGGGCGCATCCCCAACGCCGACGACCTCGGGCTCGACAAGGCGGGTATCGAGCGGGAGCCGCGCGGCTTCGTCAAGGTCAACCACAAGTTGGAGACGAACGTGAAGGGCGTGTGGGCGCTGGGCGACGTCAAGGGCGGCCCGGCCTTCACCCACATCTCCTACAACGACTACCAAATCCTCTGGGCCAACATCGTCGAAGGCAAGAACCTGACGATTGACCACCGCTACCTGCCCTATTGCGCCTTCACCGACCCGCAGGTCGGCCGCGTGGGGATGACCGAGACCGAAGCGCGTGCCAGCGGCCGCAAGCTCAAGATCGGCAAGATTCCCATGAGCTACGTGGCCCGGGCGCTCGAGCGCGACGAGACCGCCGGCTTCATGAAAGTCGTCGTCGACGCCGAGACCGACCGCATCCTCGGCGCCGCCATCCTGGGCATCGAAGGCGGCGAGCTGGTGCAGTTGCTCGGCGTGCTCATGCTGGCCGACGCGCCCTACACCCTGCTCAAAGGCGCGGTCTACACCCACCCGACGCTGGCCGAAGGCTTCTTCACCCTGATGGAGAATGTCAAGCCGGTCTGAGCCGCAATGAGAATCCTCGTTCACAAGAGATTTCGACTGGCGCTCCTCGCGCTGCTGTTGCTTGCGCCGTTCGCGCCGGCGCAGGCGGCGCCGCTGGTCACTGGCGTGGACTCCATCGCCATGACCGTTTCGGACATGGACCGCTCGGTGGCGTTCTATTCCGACGTCCTCACCTTCGAGAAGGTGTCCGACGTCGAAGTCTGGGGCAGCGACTACGAGCGCTTGCAGGGCGTCTTCGGCCTGCGCATGCGCGTGGTGCGGATGCGGCTGGGCGAGGAGCACATCGAGCTGGTTCAATACCTCGCGCCGCGCGGCCGGCCGATTCCGGTGGACTCGCGCAGCAACGACCGCTGGTTCCAGCACATCGCCATCATCGTCAGCGACATGGAGCGCGCCTACGCGCGCCTGCGCGCGCACAAGGTCGAGCACGCCTCCACCGGCCCGCAGCGGCTGCCGGACTGGAATCCCAACGCCGGCGGCATCCAGGCGTTTTACTTCAAGGACCCGGACGCGCATGCCCTCGAGGTGCTGTGGTTCCCGCCGGGCAAGGGCGCGGCCAAGTGGCACCGTGCGACCGACAAGCTTTTTCTCGGCATCGACCACACCGCCATCGTGGTCTGGGACACGGAAGCGAGCCTGCGCTTCTACCGCGACACGCTGGGCTTTGAGGTCGCGGGCGAGAGTGAGAACTACGGCACCGAACAGGAGCATCTGAACAACGTCTTCGGCGCGCGCTTGCGCATCACCGGGTTGCGCGCGGCTTCCGGCCCGGCCATCGAGTTCCTGGAATACGTGGCCCCGCGCGACGGCCGGCCCTATCCCGCCGACAGCCGCTCGAACGACCTCTGGCACTGGCAGACGCGCCTGGTGACGCGCGACGCTGAGGCGGGCTGGCGCGAGCTGCGCGGGCGGCAGGCGAACTTCATCTCGCCCGGCGTGCTGGCGCTACCGGACGGGCAGCTCGGCTTCGCCAATGGCTTGACGCTGCGCGACCCCGACGGCCACGCGCTGCAACTGGTTCAGCCATGACCATGAAGACGGCGTTGACCCGGCACTGGCCAGAGTACCTGATGGAAGCGGCCGAGCTCGGCCTGTTCATGATTTCCGCCGGCTTGTTCGGCGTGCTGCTCGAATACCCCGGCTCGCCGCTGCACCAGGCGCTGCCCAACCCCGTGCCGCGGCGGGTGCTGATGGGATTGGCCATGGGCGCCACCGCCATCGCCATCATCTACTCGCCGATTGGCAAGCAGTCCGGCGCGCACTTCAACCCTTCGGTGACGCTGACCTTCTTCCGGCTGGGCAAGGTGCGCGGCTGGGACGCGCTGTTCTACGTGGTGGCGCAGTTCATCGGCGGGCTGGTAGGCATTCTGCTGGTCGCCGTGGCGCTGCGGGCGATGCTGGCGCACCCCAATGTGAACTACGTCGCCACTGTGCCCGGCCAGCATGGAGTGCTGTGGGCGTGGGTGGCCGAGGTGGTCATTACCTTCATTCTGATGTTCGTCATCTTGCGCGCCATCAGCAGCCGCTCGGCGCGCTTCACCGGCGTTTTCGCCGGGGTGCTGGTGGCGACCTACATCGCGCTGGAGTCGCCCATCTCGGGGATGAGCATGAACCCGGCGCGCAGTTTCGCCTCGGCGGTGCCGGCGCACCTGCTCTCGACGCTCTGGATTTACTTCACCGCGCCGCCGCTGGGGATGCTGCTGGCCGCCGAGCTGTACGTGCGCCGGATGGGGCGTAGCCAAGTGGCCTGCGCCAAGCTGCACCACCAGAACGACAAGCGCTGCATCCACTGCGGCTTGGGAATGACCGAGGCCCACGCTTAGGAGAAGACTATGAACCCGCCGGTTGAAACGCCGACCCAGCAAGCGAGACCAAAGAGCATGCCGAAGCCCAAATCTGTCGAGCTGACAGCGGAAGAGCGCCGCCTGGAAGAGGCACGCCAGCGCACGATCCACTGGAAGCGCTGGGGGCCGTATCTGGCCGAGCGGCAGTGGGGCACGGTGCGCGAGGACTACAGCCCCTACGGCAACGCCTGGGACTACTTCCCGCACGACCACGCCCGCTCGCGCGCCTACCGCTGGGGCGAGGACGGCCTGGGTGGGATCTGCGACCGGCACGGCGAGGTCTGCTTCGCGCTGGCGCTGTGGAACGGCCGCGACCCGATTTTGAAGGAGCGCCTGTTCGGCCTGACCGGCGGCGAGGGCAACCACGGCGAGGACGTCAAAGAGTACTACTTCTACGTCGACTCGACCCCCACGCACTCCTACATGAAGTTCCTCTACAAATACCCGCAGGCGGAGTTCCCCTACGAGCGCCTGGTGGAGGAGAACCGCCGCCGGGGCAAGCGCGAGCGCGAGTTCGAGCTGATGGACACGGGCGTGTTCGACGACGACCGCTACTTCGACGTCTTTGTCGAGTACGCCAAGGTGTCCTCGGAAGACATCTTGATTCGCGTCACCGTGCACAATCGCGGCCCCGAGGCCGCCGAGCTGCGCCTGCTGCCCACGCTGTGGTTCCGCAACACCTGGTCATGGAACGGCGAAGCGAAGAAGCCGCGCGTGACAAAAGGCAAGAGCTTGAAGGGCGCGGCGGTGCTCGAAGCCGAGCACAAGCAGTACGGGCGGCGCCGGCTGGTGTGCGAGGGAGCGCCCGAGCTGCTCATCACCGAGAACGAGACCAACAACCAGCGGCTCTACGGCGCGCCGAATGGTTCGCCCTACGTCAAGGACGGCATCCACGACTACATCGTGCACGGCAAGACCGAGGCGGTGAACCCGGCGCAGACCGGCACCAAGGCCTCGGCCCACTACCGCCTGACGTGTCCCGCCGGCGGCAGCGTCACCGTGCGGCTGCGCTTCACCGACCAGACTCCGAGCGAAAAGATGTTCGGACCGGAGTTCGACAAGGTTTTCGCGGAACGTCTGGCCGAGGCCGACGAGTTCTACTCGAAGCGCATCGGCCGCTGCACGTCGCCGGACGCCATTCAGGTGCAGCGGCAGGCGTTCGCGGGGATGCTGTGGTCGAAGCAGTTCTTCCACTACGACGTGCGCCGGTGGCTCGAAGGCGACCCGGGGCAGCCACCCCCGCCCGAGGGACGCACGCGCGGCCGCAACCGCGAATGGAAGCACCTCTACAACGCCGACGTCATCTCCATGCCGGACAAGTGGGAGTATCCGTGGTACGCGGCGTGGGACCTGGCGTTCCATTGCATCCCGCTGGCGCAGGTGGACCCCGACTTCGCCAAGGAGCAGCTGGTGCTGATGCTGCGCGAGTGGTACATGCATCCCAACGGCCAGCTCCCGGCCTACGAGTGGGCCTTCGGCGACGTCAACCCGCCGGTGCACGCCTGGGCGGCGTGGCGCGTCTACAAGATCGAGAAGCGCATCCGCGGCCAGGCCGACCGCGCCTTCCTCGAGCGCGTCTTCCACAAGCTGCTGCTGAACTTCACCTGGTGGGTGAACCGCAAGGACGCCGAGGGCAACAACCTCTTCGAAGGCGGCTTCCTGGGGCTGGACAACATCGGCGTCTTCGACCGCTCGGCGCCGCTGCCGACCGGAGGCTTCATCGAGCAGTCCGATGGCACCAGTTGGATGGGGATGTACTGCCTCAACATGCTGGCGATTGCGCTCGAGCTGGCGAAGGAGGACCCGGTCTACGAAGACGTGGCCAGCAAGTTCTTCGAGCACTTCGTCTACATCGCGCATGCGATGGATGACCTGGGCGGCGAGGGCATCGAGCTCTGGGACAAGGAGGACGGTTTCTACTACGACGTGCTGCACCTGCCCAACGGCAACCACGTGACGCTCAAGGTGCGCTCGATGGTGGGGCTGATCCCGCTGTTCGCGGTGGAGACGCTGGAGCCGGAGGTGGTGGACAAGCTGCCGGGGTTCAAGCGGCGGATGCAGTGGTTCATCGACAACCGGCCGGAGCTGCGCGAGCACGTCGAGCTGCAGACGCGGCCGGACGGCAAGGTGCGGCGGCTGCTCTCAATCGTGGAGCGGGAGAAGCTCGAGTCGGTGCTGCGCTACATGCTGGACGAGTCGGAGTTTCTCTCACCGCACGGCATCCGGGCGATTTCGCGGTTCCACCTCGAGCACCCCTACGTGTTCAACGTCAACGGGCACGAGCATCGGGTGGACTACGAGCCGGCGGAGTCGAGCACGGGCTTGTTCGGCGGCAACTCCAACTGGCGCGGGCCGGTGTGGTTTCCGGTGAATTTCCTGCTGCTTGAATCAATTCAAAAGTTCCACTACTTCTTCGGCGACGACCTGAAGGTGGAGTTTCCCACCGGCTCGGGGCGCAAGCTCTCGCTGTGGGAGGCGGCTGCGGAGCTCTCGCGGCGGATGACGGGCATCTTCCTGCGCAACGCCGAGGGGCGCCGGCCGGTCTACGGCGACATCCAGAAGTTCCAGGCCGATCCGCACTGGCAAAACTTGATTCAGTTCCACGAGTACTTCCACGGCGACAACGGCGCCGGCATCGGCGCCAGCCACCAGACCGGCTGGACGGGGCTGGTCGCCAAGCTCATCGAGCAGAGCGGGGCCTGATGGCCGATTCTCCGGTTGAGTTCGGGCGCGCGGTGTGCGGCGAGCTGCGCGCCGCCGAAGAGCGCGAGTGGTTGATTACCAACGGCCTGGGCGGGTTCGCCTCCGGCACGGTCGCGGGCACGCTGACGCGACGCTACCACGGGCTGCTGGTCGCCGCGCTCAAACCGCCGCTCGGACGCACGGTGCTGGTGTCGAAGCTGGACGAGACCGCCGACTACGACGGGCAAACCTACGCGCTCGGCACCAACCGCTGGGGCGACGGGACAGTTGACCCGCACGGCTACCGGCACATCGAGCGGTTTCGACTGGAGGGCACGACGCCGGTGTGGACTTTCGCCTTCGGCGACGCGATGCTCGAAAAAAGAATCTGGATGCAGCTGGATGCCAACACCACTTATGTGCAGTACTGCCTGCGGCGCGGCAGCCGGCCGCTCGAGCTGGGGCTCAAGGCGCTGGTTAACTACCGCGACTACCACTCGACCACGCGTGCCGGCGACTGGCGGATGAGCATCGAGAGGGTTGAGAACGGGCTCCGCGTCACGGCGTTCGACGGTGCAAGACCGCTTTATCTGTTGAGCGAGAGCGCCAGCGCCGAGCCGGCGCACGACTGGTACAGGAACTTTGAGTTGAGCGTCGAGCGCTACCGCGGGCTCGACGACCGCGACGACAACCTGCACGCGGGCAGTTTCCGCGCCACGCTGCGCGCGGGCCAATCGGTGACGCTGGTGCTGAGCACGGAGGCGGCGCCGGAGCTCGACGCCGATGTCGCGTGGAGCGCCCGACAGGTGCACGAGTCCGGATTGCTCGAGCAGTGGGAGGCGGCGAACGCCAGCGTCGCCGGTAAGGCGCCGGCGTGGGTCCAGCAGCTCGTGCTGGCAGCGGACCAGTTCATCGTGCGGCGGCCGCTGGCCGACAACCCGGAGGCTCTGTCGGTGATTGCCGGCTACCACTGGTTCGGCGACTGGGGCCGCGACACCATGATTGCCCTGCCGGGCCTGGCGCTGGCGACGGGGCGGCCGGAGGTGGCGCGGAACATCCTGCGGACGTTTGCGCGCTTCGTCGACCGCGGCATGCTGCCCAACGTTTTCCCCGACGCCGGCGAGACGCCGGAGTACAACACCGCCGACGCTACGCTGTGGTACTTCGAGGCGGCGCGGCAGTACCTGGCAGCGACCGACGACCTGGAGCTGGTGCGCGAGCTGTTCCCCGTGCTGGCGGACATTGTCGACTGGCACGTGAAGGGCACGCGCTATCAGATTCACGCCGACCCGGCCGACGGGCTGCTCTACGCCGGCGGGCCCGGCGTGCAGCTCACCTGGATGGACGCCAAGGTAGGCGACTGGGTGGTGACGCCGCGCATCGGTAAGCCGGTGGAGATCAACGCGCTGTGGTTCAACGCGCTACTGACGATGGCGCGATTCGCCCAAGTGCTGGGCAAGGACGGCGGCGCCTACGAGCAGATGGCTGTGCGCGTCCGCGAGAGTTTTCAGAAGTTCTGGAACGCCGAGGCGGGCTACTGCTTCGACGTGCTCGACGGGCCGAACGGCCACGAGGCCACGCTGCGGCCGAACGCCCTCTTTGCCGTGTCGCTGCCGGAGAGCCCGCTGACAGCGGAGCAGCAACGCGCGGTGGTAGATGTCTGCGCGAGGCGACTGCTGACCTCGCACGGGCTGCGCAGCCTGGCGCAGGAAGACCCGGCCTACACCGGGCACTACGGCGGCGGGCCGCGGGAGCGCGACGGCGCCTACCATCAGGGGACGGCTTGGGGCTGGCTGCTGGGGCCGTTTGCGCAGGCGCACCTGCGCGTCTATGGTGACCCCGAGCAGGCGGCGCAGTTCCTCGAGCCGATAGCGCACCACCTGACCGTGCACGGGCTGGGGACGGCGAGCGAAATCTTCGACGGCGACCCGCCGTTCACGCCGCGGGGCTGCATTGCCCAGGCGTGGACGGTGGCCGAGGTGCTGCGGGCGTGGGTGGCGGTGGCGGGGTTCAAAGCCAGGCCGGTGGCGAAGAAGCACGTAACAGGACGGGTGCCCGCGGGACAGAAGGCATAGGTCGACCTCAGGGGCTAAAGCCCCTTTAGATTAGAGGTAAGCTTTTTCGGCCGGGCTGAAGCCCGGCCCTGACAAGGCAGGCGGAGGCCCGGCCTCGAAAAGCAGGGCAGAAAGCCGGAGGAGCGATTCTCATGAAGGCGATAGCGGTAGTGCCGGGGAAGCCGAACAGCATTCATCTGCGCGACGTGCCCAAGCCGGAGCTGAAGCAGGCCCAGGACGGACGCGGCGTGCTGGTCAAGGTGCTGCGCGTGGGCGTGGATGGCACCGACAAGGAAATCAACGCCGCCGAGTACGGCGCGGCCCCGCCGGGCGACGACTACTTGATTCTCGGGCATGAGAGCTTCGGCCGCGTCGAAGCCGTGGGGCCGAGCGTGACGGAATTCAAGCCGGGCGACTATGTGGCGGCCACGGTGCGCCGGCCGGGCTCGAGCATCTACGACCGCATCGGCACCTACGACATGACCACCGACGACACCTACTACGAGCGCGGCATCAACCTGCGCCACGGCTACCTGGCCGAGTACTACGTGGACGAACCGGAGTACATCATCCGCGTCCCGGAGAAGCTGAAGCACGTGGGCGTGCTGATGGAGCCGACCAGCGTGGCGGAGAAGGGCATCGCGCAGGCCTACGAAATCCAGCGGCGGCTGCGGGTGTGGCAGCCGCGGCGGGCGGCAGTGCTGGGCACGGGGACGCTGGGACTGATCGCGTCGCTGCTGCTGCGGCTGCGCGGGCTGGAGGTGACCGCCTTCGGCCGGACGCCGCTCCCCTACAAGAACGCCGATCTGTTGCAGGAAATCGGCGTGGGCTACGTCAACACCGCCGACCAGAGCCTGACCGACGCGTCGAAGAAGTTGGGGCCGTTCGACATCATCTTCGAGGGCACGGGTTTTTCTCCCATTGTGTTCGAAGCGATGGAGGTGCTGGCGAAGAACGGCGTGCTGGTGCTGGTGAGCGTGACCGGCGGCGAGCGCAAGGCGGAAGTGCCGGCCGACAAGATCAACCTGGGGTTCGTGCTGGGGAATAAGGTGGCGGTGGGGAGCGTGAACGCCAACCGCGAGTACTTCGAGATGGGGGCGAAGGATTTGTCCGAGGCTGAGCTGCAGTATCCCGCCTGGCTTTCAAAGCTGCTGACGCACCCGGTGAAGGGCCTGGAGAACTATCAGGAGCTGCTCGACACCCTGACCAAGGGCAAGGACGTCATCAAAGTTTTCTGCGAAGTTGCGCCGCTGTAACGAAGCGACTAGCGACTAGCGCAATCTCCGCAAGACCGTCAAGGGCTAAAGCCCCTGTAGTTTATTGACTCCAACCTATGGCGGGGTTGAAACCCCGCCCTTCCCAAACAAATCGAGGACGGCTCGGGTTCGCGTTGACTTGAGTGCGGGCGGGCCGTAGGATGAAGCCTCCACGAAACAACTTCCGGAGGTGGTCATGAGAGCAGCACTGGTCTCCGTTATCATCGCTGTGGTGGTGGCGGCGGCGTGGGTCTTGGCGCCGGGGCGGGGAACCGTGGGGCAGGCGGCGGAGTCGCCGATGAAGCGGCTGGAAGATTCGCCGCGGCACCAGGAATGGGTGGAGGTGAAGCACGGCGAGCGCACGGTGCATGCCTACCTGGTCTATCCCGAGGTGAGCCACAAGGCGACGGCGGTGGTGGTCATCCACGAGAACCGCGGGCTCACCGACTGGGTGCGGAGCATGGCCGACCAGTTGGCCGAAGCGGGCTACATCGCCATCGCGCCCGACCTGCTTTCGGGGATGGCGCCGGGCGGCGGAAAGACCTCCGACTTCCCCAGCGGCGACGCGGCGCGGGAAGGCATCGGCAAGCTCCCGCCCGACCAGGTGACCGCCGACCTGAACGCGGTGGCCGACTACGTGGCCAAGCTGCCCGCGGCCAACGGCAAGGTGGCGGTGGCGGGGTTCTGCTGGGGCGGGGCGCAGACGTTTCGGTTTGCCACCAACCGCGGCAACCTGGCGGCGGCGTTTGTGTTCTACGGCACCGGGCCGAGCGACGCGGCGGCGGTAGCGCGCATCCAGGCGCCGGTCTACGGCTTCTACGGCGGGGCCGATGCGCGGGTGAACGCGACCATCCCCACCTCGGAAGAATTGATGAAGGTGGCGGGGAAGACCTACGAGCCGGTGATTTACGACGGCGCCGGCCACGGCTTCATGCGCTCGGGCGAAGCCCCCGACGCCTCGGCGGAGAACAGGAAGGCCCGCGAAGACGGCTGGGCCCGC
>Ga0114945_10000434_pt1 | contig 26913 bp, 23 predicted proteins | sample OV2TP3_FD_87194 | JGI IMG/M metagenome (GOLD analysis project Ga0114945, IMG submission 87194) | Hot spring microbial communities from Beatty, Nevada to study Microbial Dark Matter (Phase II) - OV2 TP3 | ecosystem: Environmental > Aquatic > Thermal springs > Hot (42-90C) | place: USA: Beatty...
GACCGGGACGGCCACATCGGATTCTGGTATTGCGGAGCCCATCCGAAGCGAAAGAAGGGGCACGACCCGCGCTTTCCGCAACCGGGGGACGGCACGATGGACTGGGAGGGGATCCTCCCCGTCGAGGAATGGCCTCAAGCCGTGGATCCCAAGCCCGGCTTTTTCGCGAATTGGAACAACAAGCCGTGTCGCTCGTGGGAGCCGAGCGCGTTCGGCCGGATCTTCTGGGGAAAGAAGATCATCGACGAGCTGGAATCGCGGGAGAAGATCTCCTTCGAGGAATTCCAGTCCATCGCGCGCGCGACCGCCTACCATTGTTTTCTCGCGGACTACTTCAAACCCTTCATCCTCGAGGCGGCGAACGGAATGGAGGATGCGGACGCGAAGAAGGCGGGGGAGCTTCTCGCGAAGTGGGACCATCTCGAAGTCGAGGGCGATCCCCGACCCACGATCGTGGAGCGCTGGGTCCGGTCGATGACGAATCGAGTCTTCGGCGCGGTTTTCGATCCCGTCGTCCTGGAGAATCGGGAACTTCAGCGCTATCTGGCCGATCCGCTCCTGTATCTTCTTGAAGGGGAACGCTGCCCGGTGAAACTGGGATTCGATTGGATCCAGGGGCGCGATCTCCGAAAGCTGGCGCGAGAAGCACTGACGGAAGCGCTGAAACCGGGATGGGAAAAATTGGCGTGGAAGTCCCCGACCGTCGGATTCCGGGGAGCGATTCCGCCGGTGAAGAGCAAGGGAGGGCGGGGCACCTTTCAGATGACCGTCGAGATCGGTCCGGAGCGTCCCCGGGCCGAGACGATCGCTCCCCCCGGCCAGTCGGGAAACCCCGAGTCGAAACACTTCCGCGATCAGACCTCCCTCTTCGAGAAGTGGGAGTACAAGAAGTTCCTCTGGAAGCGCGAGGAGATGAAGTAACGCGGTGATCGCGCGACTTCTGGCTGTCCGCCCCGGGGAGGGACCCGTCGTTGCGCGGCTGGGCGGACACTTCTTCCTGATTCTCGCGGCGACGACGCTCTACTCCGTTGCAGCGGAGGGACTGTTCCTAGCCAGCTACGATCCATCGCTCCTTCCCTACGTGTATCTCGGTGGGGCGCTCCTGGGGGCGGGGGCGGCCTTGCTCCGAGACCGACTCGGACCGCGAATTTCTTCGCGGGTCCTGACGATCTCTTTGGCCCTTCTTCTCGTCGCGCTTCGCCTCGGACTCCTCGTACTCGCGGAAGCGGGGCCTTTCGTATTCCTGCTCCTGGCCCAGACGTGCGGGGTGCTTTTGGGAATCGAGAACGCCTCGCTTCTCGCCCGCGCGCTGGACGCGCGTTCGGCCCGGAGATTGCTCCCGGCGATCGGCGCCCTCGGCGGCCTCGGACCGATCGCGGCCGGGCTCTGCGTGGCGGCGCTCGCTCCGCGGCTGGGCGCATCCGAGATGGCGTGGCCCGCGGCCGCGCTTGTCTGCGCGTCCCTTCTTCTTCTGGATACCCGTTCCCGTCGCACGTCCTCGCCGGGTGCGACCGCTCCGATCGGAGCGGTTGTCCGACAGCGATTCGCGCTCTTGCTCTTGGCCTTCGTTCTCCTGGCGGGGCTTCTCTCGACGATGATGCGTTTCCAACTGGGGGTCTCGCTGAGCGAGACTCGACTTCCTCCGGGGCGCATCGCCGGCCTCTTGGGGCTTCTCGGCGCGGGGCTCAGCGCGGGCGCCGTCCTCTTCCAACTTACGGCGGCCAGGGCGATCCTGGGACGATTCGGAGTGGGATGGTCGTTGGTCGTCTATCCGATCGTCCTTCTCGTCGCGGGATGCTCCGCCGCCTTCCTTCCCGGTCTCGGCTCTGCCGCCCTCGCGTTCTCTCTCGAGAGACTGCTCCGGCTGAATCTGGTGCGGCCGGTTCTTCTCGTCGCGGTGATGCCGCTTCCCGACGCCGTGCGCGGTCAGACGACGTCCCTCGTGCGGGGGGCCTTGGAACCGATGGCGGTGGGATTGGCGTCCGTTCTTCTGGTATCGGCGGGGCGTTGGCCGGGCCTGGTCTGGGGCGTGCCGGTCGTGGCGGCCCTGTCGCTCGCGTGCGCCTGGGGGGCGCGCCGACTCTACTCTCGCGAAGTGATGTCGGCCCTCCACTCACGACGTCTTCGATTGGCCGAGGGATATGAGGAACCCGAGGGTCTCGAGGCCGGAGTCCGGAGGCTTCTTCACGAGCAGCTGGCAAGCGGACTCCCGGTGCGCACGAGCCTCGCTCTTCAGCTTCTCGAGGGGCAGGGTACGGCGGAGACGGTCGAACACGTGCGGTCGCACTGGTCCCGATGGGATCCGTGGGTGAAAGGGGAGGCGGTCCGCTCCCTGATGCGAGAGCCCGTGCCCGAGGCGATCCGGTTCCTTCGGTCTCTTCCCGCGGGGGAATCCTCCTCGGTGCGGGCGGGCCTTCTCCGTTTCGGCGCCGTGTCGCCCAAGCCGGAGGAGCTGACGTCGATGCTCGAAGATCCGGAGCTGGAGATCCGACGCGAGGCGCTCGCGCGGCTCCTGGAACGGAATGGTCCGCACGCGGCACGGTCGATTCTCGACGAGTGGATCCGTTCCGATCGGAGCGATCTTCGTGGAGCAGCGGCCTACGTCATCGGTTGCTCCGAGGACGAAGGGCTCCGGGACGACTTGTCCAGACTCGGTCCTTCGGTGGAAGTCGCGGAGGCGCTCGCGCGGCGGCCGACTCCCCGTTTGGCCGAACTCGCCGTCCGCTGTCTCCTGGACGATCGAGCGTATCCCGCCGCGCGGGAAGCGCTGCTCGGGATGGGCGGCGAAGCCCGGTCGGCGCTGCGGAACGCCGCGCGCGATCCCGAGCGCTCCGCCCCGGCCATTCGCGTCCTCGGCGAAATGCGCGATCCGGGAGTTCTCGAGCTGCTGGAGGATCCCGACGAGGAAATCCGTTATCGGGCCGCCAAGTCCTGGTTGCCCAGAGGGGCGGAGACGAACGAGGAACGGAGGCTCGTGCGGCGCGCCCTCGAATCCGAACTGGCGAGGCCCCCGTCGCGCGATTTCGAATGGGCGGTCGACCGTATCCTAACGCTGCTGGCGTTGCTCTACCCGAATCGTTCGTTTCGACGGATCTCGCTTTCGTGGGCCGATCCGGAGGCGAAACAGCGCGCCTTCGCCCTCGAGGCGTTGGACGAATCTCTTCCGGGAGAGTGGCGGGGGACGGTGTTACCCTTCCTCGAACGGCGTCCGGACGTACCCGAGCCTCCTCAATCCGGACTCCGGGCGACCTCCCTCTTTCGCGAGTGGCGCGCACGAGACTTCGAGCTCGTGATGGCCGCATCCCTCGATCGAAGTCGGAAGGGATCGTGGATTCGGTTCGAGGCGGGCGAACCGACGAATCTCCCTGCGGCGATTCTGGGAGAGTCCGCGACGGTACGCGAGGACGAGACGGCCGTTTCGCTGGAGGGAGTCTATCGCGCCATCGGACGAAGGCCGCGAGCGGCGGCCGTGTGGCTGCGGGCCCTCGCGCTCCGGTGCGGAGGACGCTCGCCGGAGGAGCTCGAAGCGAGTCGCGCATTCGTTTCGCTCGGTTCGAAGGCCGTACCGCACGCCGCTTCCGGAGCGGGAGACCTTACCCTATGGCAGCGGATCTTTTTCCTTCGGGCCGTACGCCTTTTCTCCGATCTCGACTCCGAACGTCTGCGCCTTCTCGCCGAAATCGTCCGTCCGGTTTCGGCGGAGACGGGAGAAATTGTGGTCAGAGAGGGGCGCCCCGGCCACCATTTCTACGTCGTGTGTTCGGGATTCGTCGAGGTCGGTTCCGCCGGACGTCAAGTGGCCGTCCTCGGAGCGGGAGAGACTTTCGGGGAACTGGCCCTCTTGACGGGAGAGCCTCGAAGCGCCACGGTGCGGGCGGTGAAGCAGAGCGAGCTTCTGACCATGGACCGCACCGATTTCCTCGACCTCATCGAGGCGCATCCCACGCTCGTGCCGGCCGTTTCGGAGATGATCATTCGGAGGACGGCGGGAGATTCGCCTTCTCGAGAATCTTCCGCCAAAGGCGATCCGAGATCGGCATGACGGAGAGTCGCGAGATCCGAACGAGGTCGAATTCGGCGAACTCCGGATCGGCCTTGATCTCGCCGAGCGGTACGGCTCGCGGGAGGGCTCGGAGCGCTTCCACCGTCACCGAGTCGTCCGCGGCGTCGTTCCTGGCGCGCGCGACGCCGACCGCGCACTTTTCGCTTCCGGTGTGGTAGATCAGGATTTCGTCCCCCTTGCGGATGGCGCGGAGGTGTCGCAAGGCGAGGGTATTCTTCACTCCGCTCCACTCGGTGCGCCTCTCCCGTTGGAGGCGCGCGAACGAATAGTCGGACGGTTCCGTTTTGAAGAGCCAGTATCCGTGCATCGGGTTGTGAGAATAGCAAACGTGAGGTACAATCCGAAGAATGAGGATCCCGAGCCGAATTCGAGGGCAATTCGAGCAGGTGGCGAGGAACTCTGAAAGGGTCCGTCGTGCCGTCGAAGCGCAAAGTGGATGGCTGATCCTGACCGAGGAGGCGCTCTATCTCGGAACCCCGCTGAAGAGGATTTCCCGCTCTCGAATCACGGGGGTCGAGTTCGACCGCGGCGGGAGCGGTCCGGGAGGGATGATATTCCTTGGAGGCGATCGCGAGCTGGGCCGCGTTACCTTTCGCGGGCAAGAGCGGTGTGACTTGGCGAAAATCGAAGCGGAACTCGCGCCTCGGAGAAAACAGCTTCGGGTGATGATCGAAGGGGACGAATTTGGATTGGGAGAAGCCGTGCGGGGAACGGTGATCCTCGACTGGCCGCAAGAGGGGCCGCTCCGCGGAATCCGTGTGGGGATCGCGGGAACGGAGGAAACGGAGATCGAGCGACGGGAGGGGTCGGGGGACGACGAACGAACCGTGACCTATTCGGAATGCGAAGAGCTGATGGCTCAGGAGTACATTCTGTTCGGACAGCGGCCGATCAGTTGGGTTCGCGCCGTTGGGGAGGCCCTAAACCGGGCCCTGGGTCGGAAGAATTGGCCGATCATGCCGGGGGGCCGACACGAGTATCCCTTCGAATTCCGGATTCCCGAGGGAGCGCTCCCAAGCTACTCGGGGGACCATGCGACGGTGGCCTATCGGCTCTACGCGAACGCCGACATTCCTTTGGGATTCGACCTGGCCTTCGAGGCGATGATCCCCGTGGTGCGGCGAAATGCGAGAGTCTTGTCCGATCAGCGAAGGGAGGAACGAGAAGGGGGGATTCTCACGGCCGCGGTCTCGCTCGATCTCAGCCTGGAAGAGACTCCCTTGGCGCCGAGCGAGCGTCTTCGGGGACGCCTACGGATCGTGAACCGATCCAAGAAGGCGATCCGGGGAGTCACCCTCGCCCTCCACTCCACGGAGCATGCCTCGGCCGAGGGGGAGACGGAGGAAGTGTCCGGCGAGCTTGCGTCTGGGTTCCTGCGCGCGCCGGATCCTTCGGCTGCGGAACAGGACGTGACGTTCGAGATCGCTTTCCCTCCCGAGACGACGGCCTATGTCGGAACCCATTCGAGGGTTCATCTCTGGTTGCAGGCCAAATTGGACGTGGCGAGAGGATTCGATGCCGAGCTCAAGGCGCCCCTTCGCGTCTCAATTCCGGGGGTACCGTAGGAGGACGAAGAGCGAGGGGAGGGTCGTGAGGGAGGCCAGGATTCCCATCAGGACCGCCAGGCCGGTGAAGATCCCGAAGTACGCCGTCGGGACGAACTTCGAGAGGACGAGGACGCTGAATCCGGAGAACACGATCGCGCCTCCGATGCCGATGGCCCGTCCGATGGTGGCGTGGGTCCGTTCGATCGCCTCTTCGGGTGTCTTCGCGTCGCGCAATTCTCTCCGGTAGCGGACCGCATACTGGATGGCGGGGTCGATGCCGACCCCCATCGCCATGGAAGCGATCATGGTCGTGACCATGTCGAGGGGGATCCCGGCGAATCCCATCGTTCCCAGCACGACGAAAACCGGAAGGACCTGAGGGAGGAGCACGAGGAGGGCGAGCAGGGGATTCCGGAAGAGCACCACGAGCATGCCGAAAATCGCGAGGAGGACGATGAGGAAGGTGTCCTTTTGACTGCGAATCAGGCTCTGGAGCATGTTCGAGTAGAGGACGAAAACTCCGGTGGGGCGTCGTTCTCGGAGCGAGGACAGTTCGAGGCGGCCTCCCAGGTGCAGGCCCAGTCCGTCGAGAATGCGTTTTCGGTTGAGCGTGGGCGCCGTCTCTTTCATTCGGATGAGGACGCGGGCGGTCGAAAAGTCGGGGGTGCAAAATTCCCGCACGAGTCCGCGGACCTTAGGATGGTCCGAAATTCCGCGCGCGAGGACTTCGTCCTTCGCGGGGACGGTCTTTCTGATTTCGGCGATGAGCGTCGCGAACGATCGGACGTTTCCCGTTTCGGGGACGGCGCGGAAGTATTCCTCGACGGCGCGGAGCGCGGCGAAGCCCTGTTCGGTTTCGAAGAATCCCGGATTCTCGGTGACGGCGCCTCCGCAGGAGCGGCAACGGCGCTTCTTCCCTTCGCCCTGGGTCTCGGGAATCCTCCCGCACGAGGCGCACCAGAGATGTCGCTTCTGGTCGCTCCGGAGGACGACTTCGAGCGGCGTGGTGCCGCCCATCCGGGTGTCGATGTACTCCAAGCCCCGATAGACTTCGCTCCGGGAGTGGAAGTAGTCGATGAACTTGGTTTCGACGGTGAGTTTCGACGTGCCCCAGACGGAAAGTCCGAGGATGACCGCGCTGGCGAGGAGGACGAGGCGAGGCGCGCGGAGGGGGATTCGGGCCAGAAGATGAAGCGGCCCGCGTCGGCGTGGGGCCGAGACGGAGAGAGGCCGCAGGGGGCGGACCGCCGCGGGGAGAAAGAGGAAGACCGCGGCGAGGCCGAGGGCGATCCCGATCGTCATCATCAGTCCGAACGTCCGCACGGGACTGATGCCGCTGGTGAGGAGGGAGGCGGTTCCGCCCATCGTCGTGGCGGCGCTGTAGAAACAGGGGAGCCAGATGTCGCGGGCCGAGCGGGTCGCGGAGGTCGCGGAGTCGAGCGAGGGATCGGCAGAACGGAGTTCTCTCCAGCGCTCGATGAAATAGACGGTGTAGGGGAGCATGAGCACGAAGAGAAGCACCGGCATGTTCGAGGTGATGACCGTGATGCGCTTTCCGGCCAGGGTCATGGCACCCAAGACGAGGACGACCGGGAGCGCGCAGGCGATCAGGGGCAGAACGGTCCAGCGGAGCTTTCGAAAGACGACGGCGAAGCCGAGGACGAACATCGCAGCCGCGAGGACGCCGAAGGTACGGAGATCCGAATCGACATGCTCGACGAGATTGACGTTGACGATGGGAAGGCCGGAGAGACGGATCGGTTCGGAGAAGCGGGGTTCCCACTCGCGGCAGGTGCGGCGGAGTTCCCGGACGTGGGCGGTTCGAGCCTCGCGAAGCTCGCGGATCGCGCGTTCGTAGTGCGGGCGAATCGACCCGATCTGGGCGCGGACCTCAGGAGTCCCCTCCTCGCCGTGGAGCCGGTTCCATTCGGGCTCGAGGCGGCGGACGTCGTCCGAGACGCGCAGGTAAACGAGGACCGAGAGATTTCGGCCGTCCGCGGACACCAGATTGCCCAGCGCTTGGGTGTGTCCCAGGATTTCCTCGCGGGCCTTCTCGAGGCGCCGGGGGTCCCGATATACCTCGGGCATCCGAAGGTCCCAAGAGGCGATCTCTCCGCGGAGGAGACGGAAGACGTCTTGTCGGCCGTTTCGGAGAAGGGGCACGGTGTTGATTGCGGTGACTCTCTCGACGCCGGGAATCGCGGCCAGGGCATCGGTGAATTGATTCAGGAGGAGGATCCCAGCCTCGGTAAACCAGTCGTCCCGCGTGATGCAGACGATGGTGTATTCGTCGTACTCCCAATCCGCGCGGGTCCGATTGTAATAGTGGAGGTCGGGATCGTTCTCGTTCAAGAGCATGTTGGTCCCGGCGTCGATCTCCATCCGCCGCAGCGACCAGGCGCACACCCCCCCCGCGATGGCGAACGCGAGCACCGGGGCGAGCCAAGCCCTTTCTACCAAGGTCCGATGCATGATATAGAAATAGCCAGGCTTCTTTTATATCATGATATAGAAATAGCCTGGCTATTTCTATATCATCGGCGGTCGTCGATGACCTCGCGGGAGAGCAAATGGACGGCGCGATCGGTCATGACCCGACGCTGGATCTTCCCCGTGTCCCCCTTGGGGATCTCCTCCACCACGAGCACGTAGGCGGGCATCTCCCATCGCGCGAACCCCTGATGGCGGGCGAACGCCAGGACCTCGTTTCGATCGATCCCGCCGGGCGGTTTGGGGACGATGCACGCCGCCACGACCGTCCCGCGGATCGGGTCGGGAACCCCCACACAACAGACTTCCTGGATCCTGGGATGGCTCCAGAGCTTTTCGTCGAGATGGAGGAAATTGACGAACTCGCCGTCGACCTTCCCCGTGTCCACCGACCCCCGGCCCACGAAATAAAAGTACCCGCGCTCGTCTTGGCGGACGTCGTCCCCGGTGTCGAACCATCCCTCGCCGAACCGGAACGCCTTTGTCGTCGCCTCGGGCGCATCGAAGTACTCGCGGAACACGTTTCGCCCGCGGATGACGAGGGTTCCCACTTCTCCGGAAGGGAGATCCCGCCCGGTTTGCGGATCGACGATCTTCATCTCGTTGATCGGGAGCGCCCTTCCCATCGACCCCGGCACGACTTCCTTCGGATCGCTGTGACATCCCCAGCAGCCGGTCTCCGTCATCCCCCAGCCGTTCGGAACCGGCACGCGAGCCTTCTCCATGAACTCCCTTTGGAGCTCGGCCGTAAGCGGCGCGGCGCCGCAGATGACGTATTCCAAGGAGGGAAACGTCGAGCGCTCCGGAATCCCATGGGCGAGAAGCCGCGTGAGGAGACTGGGCACGACGCTCACATGATTCACGCCGTACTTGGCGATCGTGGGGAAGAATCGACCGGCCGAGAACTTCTCGAAGAGGACGGTTCGACCCCCGAGTCCCAAGGAGGGAAAGAAGCTGGTGTATTGTGCGTTGACGTGAAAGAGGGGCAAGACGCACATCGCCGTGTCCGTAGGGCGATATCCGAAATGGTCTTGCGCCAGCGCGAAGGCGTCCGTCACCATCTCGTGGCGCTGGACGACGGCTTTGGGGAGCCCCGTCGTGCCGCTCGTGAAGATCATCTGGAAGGGATCCTCGGGCTTGGCCTCGACCGTCTCACAGCGATCGGACGCTGCGCCCATCGCCTTGTCCCAATCCAGGTCGGAGCGCGCAGGATCGTCCACGATGACGATCGGGATTTCGGGGACTTCGCGCCGAACCGCGGCGGCCGTCTCGGCGAACGCGCGCTCCAGCACGAATACCTTCGCGCGGGCCTTTCGCACCATATACGCGATGCGCTCGATGTTCTTCTCGAGACCCAAGTTGATCGGATTGGCGACCGCGCCCAATCGCACGGCCCCGAGCCACGGCGGGAAGAATCCCGGGGAGTTTCGGAGAAAGAGAGAGACGGTATCTCCCGGACGGATTCCCATCTTCCGGAAGACGTTGGCGGCCCTCGAGACCAGCGAGTCCAATCGGCGGAAGGTGACGACACTGCCGTCCTCCGCCGAGACGAGGAGGGGACGATCGCCGAATTCGGCACAGGACTCTCGCACCAGACGATCGACGGAGGAGACCTCGATCATGGCTTCACTCGAAGAACTTCTCCAGTTCCGGGTTCTTGACCGTCACTTCGTGGCTCAAGACCTTCCGATCGCATCCCGATCGCCGAACCTCGTGCCGGGTCACGTGGACGCGGTCGACCTCCTCCTTGTCCTTCGGCTCGCACTTCTCGAAGACGAGGATACCGACGTCGCGCATCTCTTTCTCCATGGCCGCCGTGTCGCCATAGAGGGGCACTTCGGTCTCATACTGAACGAAAATCGTTTCGTGCTTGCCTTCCTTGCCCCGGTCCACGCGGACGGAATCGAATCGGAACTTCTCCCGGATCTCGTTCGCCAGCTTCAGCCGATTTCCCGCCGGCGTGGATCGGAACCGGCCCAGCGTGAGGAGCATTCCCACGGCGATCATCGCAAAGGCCAGCACTCCCAACACTAGAATCGTCCACGGCGAGGACCTCATTCGAAGACGATCCTCCGCACCGGCCGACCCTCCGCGTCGATCAGCCCCTTCGACCGAAACCAACCGTAGTTGAGTTCCAGCACGTACATCGCGGGTTCGAGCGAGGCCGCGCGCTCGCCGGTATCCACCGCCGGATCGAGGTACTTCCGCATCTCCACGACGTTGATGAGCGAACGATCCTCGCGGAAAAAGGCGATATCCAGATCGATCAGGGTGTTGCCCATCCAGAAGCGCCGGGAATCCGGACTGTCGTAGACGAAGAGCATCCCGTCGTCCTTCGACATCCTCGGCCGCCACATCAATCCCTGCGTGCGTTCCTCCCACGTGCGCGCGATCTCGGTGTGGGCGACATGGCCGTCCAGCTTGAGGGTCGACTCCGGCTCCCCCGCCACCTTGAGCGAGGGCAGCGTCACGCGCTCGCCCGCTCGCGCCCCCGAACCGGGCGGAAGCAGAAGAGCTCGGCGGCACTCGACGGACGAGGTGATCCCCCCCTTCTTCGATTCCTCCTGCCGCACGATCTCGAGGATCCGATCCTCCTCATCCAAGAAGAGCGCGTCCACTTTTCGAGGGATCTCGTAGTGGTGATAGCGCGCGTGTCCCTGAAGGACCAGGGTGGCGGCAGAGGAGAAATCGCGATCGGCAAGGGCCTTCCGTGCCGGCAGGGAAGCGACCACCTCCAGCCGATAGGTGCGGCCTGCCACCGTCACGGTCGGATCCTGCGGAGGGGCGTTCTGGCATCGACCGCCACAGGCGGCCAAGAGCAGGAGTAGCCCTCGGGATCCCTTCATGGCCGTACGTCCGCCGGGATTTCCATCCGCACCGTCCCGTTCGGATGACCATCCTCGATGATCAATCCCTTGGCGCGGAACCACCCGAAGTTCGTTTCCAGCACATACTGCGCGGGTCCATCGGATCGCGATCGAACCGCCTTGCCCGGATCCTGCTTGGGGTCCGGCCACTTTCGCGTTTCCACCACATTGATCAGCGTCCCGTCGGAACGGAAAAAGGCGATGTCGAGATCGATGGCGCAATTCGACATCCAGTATTCCTGCGACTCGGGTTGATCGTACACGAACAACAGGCCGTCGTCGGGGGAGAGTCGCTTCCAATACATGAAACCGTGCGCGCGCTGTTCCGGAGTCGAAGCGATCTCGGCCCGCACCTCGTGTCCATGGACCCGGAGAACGGACAAGAGGGGGGGCAGATTCTCGCGCAGGGGGGCGTTGAGCTCGACCGAATCGTCGGCGCGCACCCCGAGACGGTCCGCCGTTCCCGCCGACAGAAAGACGGCGTGCGTGACTTCGACGGAGGAGGTAACTCCTTCCTCTTGGGCGGGGTCCAGGGAGGCGATCTCGGCGACCTTCCCCGCGGAGTCGGTGAAGAGAAGGTCGAACCGGCCGCGCTTGGACTCGTAGTGCTGAAAGCGGGCCCGCGGGTACGCCACCACGAAAGCCCGCCCGGCGCCGGGAGGATCCCAATGGGGCAAATCGCGGAAGTGCTCGCGCGTGCGGATCACGATCGCCCGAAACGCCTCGCCCTTGATTCGGACCGTGGCTTCCATGGGTTTGCTGCATCCCGCCAGGAGCGGCAGCAGCATGGCGATGCGCTTCATGTCAGTCGTCCAGCCCGGGTCCCTTCGCCTTGAGCTTGATGAGATAGAGCAGTTGATCGCGAAGGTCGTCGTTCCCCCCGGCGTAGGTCCAGACGGCCTCGCGCTCCGATTGGGGCAGACGGCTGTTGTCGTTTATCTCGCGCCGAGCCTTGGCCCGTACCCGATGCCGGCGATCGGGCGTTCCGGAGACGGCGAGGATCTCCACCTCGAGCCGATCCCGGTGCCCTTCCCGCCACGTCGGATTCATGTGGGTTTTCCAGGCCGTCACGATTCGACCCGAGTCTCGATTCTGGGCTTCGAGCTTCCAACCCCGAGCGTCCAGGGTGGCGAGGCAAATCGACCAAAGATCGTCCCGCGACTTAAGATACGGTTCCGATTCCTGCCACTCTCCCCCCTCGCTCTCGAGCGGTATTCCGCAGGCGTGCGGCACCAGAAGAAGGAGAATCGCCCGTCTCTTCATGGGAAGCTACGACAATAGCACAGGCCGCGGAAAGGGAGCCATACAAATATGACGCGACCGAAGGGGCTACTCTTGTCCCCGCTTGAGAAGCTCGAGATTGAATTTCCGATAGGTAGGATTGTCGTACACCAGGCGGACCAATCCCACTCCGGGGGCGTAGTAGGCCCGCGATACCAGGCGGACTTCCTGTCCGTCCTTCATCGTGGTGCTCGTATACACGACGACGACGCAGTCTCGGAAACTCCCGGCGGGCGTCTCGACCGTGTCGGACACGGACGCGATTTGCCGGACGAACTTCCCGTTCGGTCCGCTCCATTCCCACGACATCCCCGCTCGGATCGGCGCCTTGAGCATCGGGAACGAGGACGGAGAATCGCCGGAGGTCGGAGGCGCCACTTCCGTGGGAGACAGGATCACGTGGTAGTTTCGTCCCGCCGCGTAGTTTCCGTACACGTTTTCCAAAGAGAAGTGGACTCGGTGGATCCCGTCTTCCGGTCGGAGGTCGATGATCCGAAGACGCTGGACGATCTCCTTGTCGCCGAGCTTCTCGCCTGTCTTGTACTCCCAAAACGTACCGACGGCGACCGGATAATACCGAGTGAGTTCGGTTGAAATTGTCGGGTTCGTCGGGGACTGATCGCGGAGCTTCGAGAGTTCGCTCTCCGCCCAGCGGCGGAACTCTTCGCGACGCGCCTGCCGCAAGAACTCCTCGAGAAGGGAGCGGGCGGAGTTCGGGCGGTCGGCGAGGTCCTTTTGGACTTTTCGATAGAGCGCGTCCTCGCGGATCCGAAGCGCTTCCGGATGACCCGGCTGCAGGGATAGGATCTCCTCCGCCGCTTCGATGGCGGCGGCCATGTCGCCCGCCTTGTACCGTTCAGCGAGATCGCTTTCGGCCGAGGAGAGACGCCGGCTCTTCCAGTTCTCTACTGAATCGGGGTCGAGTCGAGTCGCCGCTCGCAACAGCCTCCACGCCGCTCCGAACCGCTTGCCCTTCTCCGCGGTCTTGGCGAGCCCCTCGAAGATGCCGCTCGCGGTTCGACGCTGGGGGGGAGTGAAACCGGATATTCGGGAGAAGGCCTCCGCGAATTGGTGGCCGAAGGCCTCTTCGATCCGACTCTGGAGCGACGATTGCAGGATTTCGAAGAGCTTCGTCTGGTCATTCAGCGACAACGTCTTGAGCAGGGCGTGGAATTCCGAGGAAGCGCGCACGCCGTCGTTGCCGAGGAGCAACTTCCGAGCCGATCCGAAGACGTCGGTCGTGGACGTGTCGGTCCCTCGCTCGACGAGCGTCAGCGTCACGACCTCGCTTTCTTTGTACTCTTGAATGGCGCCGCCGATGAGAAAGCGGTAGCGCCCGTTCTCGAATCCGCGGAGCTCTCCTTGGATGATCGAACCGTTGGAAAGGGTGACTTGGACTTCCTGACTCTGCGCGGTCGTGCTCGCGACGAAGCAGAACGATGCGATCAAGATGCGCGTCATGCAACCCCCGGTCGTGGCCCCACCTATTTCCTATCGGCACGCGTCCGCTCTCCCTTGGGCCTTTCTTGAGAGAGCGCCTTCCGCAATCCCCGATAGAGTTCACCGAGGGACATCGGCATCACTTTGGTCGATCCGACGACGGGCATGAAGTTGGTATCTCCATCCCACCTCGGCACGACATGCAGATGCACGTGTCCCAACACCCCAGCCCCGGCCACCCGGCCGAGGTTCATACCCACATTATACCCATGCGGGCGCAAAAAGCGATCCAGCCCTCGCTGCATTCTCCGAGATTCGTCCACCAGCTCGAGCATTTCGTCGGGATCCAGCTCATGCAGTGTCCCCTTGTGGGCTACGGGGGCGATCATCAGATGGCCCGTGTTGTAGGGAAAACGGTTCAGGATCGAGAAACACGTCCGTCCGCGACGGACGATGAGATACTTCCTGTCCTGGCGCTTTCGATGGTACTCGCAGAAGAAACAACCGCCGTCGCCGTGTCCTCGGATGTATCTCATTCTCCACGGAGCCCAGAGTCGTTCCACGTGCAGGAGAGTATCACGACCGTGCGGGAGAAGCCAAGGTCGCCTCCTGGGCGGCGAACGCCACGCACCAGACGAGGGGAGCCTCGACTTGCATGAGCAACCTCGGCATCGTGGTCGGAATTTGCCATCCGGGATCGAGCGGGGAAAGGAGGAGCGCGGCGAGATAGCACAGGAAAATCCCCGTCCCTCCCAGCAAATAGACCCTCGCCGAGGCAGATCTGCGGAGGCTGGGAAGCGCCAGCGTCACCCCGACGAGGAGGACGGGCCAGATCAAGAGCCAGCGATGGAAGTCCATCGCGTTGCTTTTCAAACTGAGGGCGATCAGCTCGAGTCGAGCACCGGCTTCGGACACGGGCGCCGTCCCGATGGAGTAATAGCCTCGAATGTCGTGGACGTGCTTGTAGAGGTCCCAGGGAAGGAGGACGGAAATGACGACAATGGCGAAAAGGCCGATGGAAACGGCGGCCGGGCGCCCACCCTGCTTCCGAATCGCGAGAATCCCCAAGAGCATGCCACCCACGGCCACCGCGGCCAGCCCGTCGTTTTTCGTCCAACCTGCGAAGCCGAGGAAAAAACCGGCGCGAGCGGCGGCGGACTTCGAAGGACTCTCGGCGAATTCCGCTACGGCCGCGAGACCGGCGAAGAGATAGGCACAGAGCGGGGGCTCCGCCAAGCCCGACGCTCCCGACCGAATCCACTGACGCGGTGCGAGGAGGACGATCGCCGCGGCGAGCGCGGCCACGGTTCCGATTCGCAAGCGTCCCACGAAGACGCCGGCCAGAGCCAGGAGGAAGGCCGCTCCCAGAATGCGCACGGCCTCGTCGTTCTGCTCGCCCATATGAAGATAGGTCCACGTCTGAAGAGAGGGCCAGAGAAACGGATAGTCGGGATTCGCGTACCCGAATCGCTCCCGGTCCTGGAGCCTCTCGGTGGGGACTCGGCCGGTCAGGTACATCGCCTTCGACTTCCATCCCCAGTGCGCGTATCCGTCGCCGGCGAGCGAGTCGCGGAAGCCGCGGAGAATGTGGACGGACGCCAGGAGGAGGAGGGCCACCGCCATCGCGGAGCGCTCGAATCGGAGCCGAGGGAGTCCGCGCCCTCGAATGGCTTCGATGACGACGGATACGAGGAGCGTTCCATATACGGCGACGAACGCCCAGACGATCGAGCGAAGGGCGAAGAGGAAGAAGACGAGACTCCCGAGGCCGGCGCCGAAGAGGAAGTCGAGCCCAAGGGCCTCCCCGGTCGATTCCTCCGCGCCGCGGGGTCGGAGGCCGCGCCCGAGAAGCCACAGCGCCGCAATGGCGGCCAGCGCTCCGATCACGGCCCCCTCCGATAGAGAACCGCACGCTCATTTTCGTCTAGCCGCTCGTAGCCGCGTGGCGGAGGTTCGGGACGAAAGACAAGGACGAAGTCGTATCGCTCGGCCGAGAGCGGTCGAAAGAACTGAAGAGGATCCGAATAGCCTGCCGTGGCGCGGTCGACGTCACGATAGTCGTGCGCGACTTTTCTGGAGTCCACCGCGTAGTCGATCCGGAGAGGACAAACCAGGTAGTTGAGATTGGTCTCCAGGTACTTTCGATCCCGAAGCGACCAGGCTTGAGGGAGAACCACCAGCACGGAGCGGCCGAAGGGGACGTGCTCGGCGATCAGACTGGAGCAGGCAGAGACATCGGGGGGAAGCGGCGAGGATGGCCCGATTTTCTCGATCGCGTTCCGGGCTTCGCGCGGAACGGAGTAACCGAAACCGAGGACGGCCATCGCTCCCAAGACCAGCCGCAATAGGGTCCTGCGGTCCGCTCGAAATGGTCGCGTTCGAAACCATCGCCACAGTTCCCGTGCGGCGAACAGCGCGGCGATTCCCGTGACGACATATACGGCGGCGGCCATGAGGGGTGCGAGGATAGACGAGACCGCTCGGAAGCGCTAGAGCATTCTCCGGAGAGTTTTCGCCACGAAAAAGGGGGCCTCGATCCGCCGGCCGCCCGGAGCGTCGAACCGCAGGACTTTCACGAAGAGCCCGTCCATTTCGACGGTATCGGAGCGCAGCTCCAGGATGTCGGGCTTTTCCAGGAGATGGAAGTACACCGGGGAACCCCCTCCCGGGTGGATGACTCCGGCGAAGACGCGGCGAACCGGGGCGGCCGGGTCGTCGATCGTCTCCGGCCAAATTTTCGTGATGGTGCCGGTGACGCGCCAGAAGCGCCCGCGAAACTCTCCCGGCGAGGCCACGGATCGGCGAAGGTCGAATCCTTCGCAGGTCTCCGCGCGAATGGAATCGGCGCTCCGATCTCGAAGCTTGCGGAAGAGATGGTCGTAAATGAAGGACGGAATGTTCGAGTCGTCGTCCCGAATGTGGCGGTCGAAGGCCTGCTCGCCCTCGGAAACCCAGATAGGCGCGCTCTCGAGCGTGTGGAGCCGCTCCTCCAGGCGGATGCGCTCCGCCCGGAGGTCGGCAAGATCGTCGTCCACGGTCCGGCACGCGCTCAGGAGCAGGAGGGACAGGAGACGCTTCATCGATACTATGGTGACGACTCCGTCCGGCGGAGTCGTGCGCTCCTCGCCATATTCTACTTCTCCTTCTTGCGCCGGAATTCCATCTCTCCCGTCTTCGTCTCCTTGTCGCCCTCGCCGATGGAGTAGAATACAATGTCGAAGCGGTCCTGGCCTTTGACCCACCACACCTGCCGGTACTTCTCCATCTTTCCGGCCGCGTTCGGAGCCTCGCCCACGAATGTGAAGGACTTCGATTTCTCGTCGTAGGTGCCCTCGTCCGTCCCGAAATGCGTCGACATCGAATCCACCCAAGAGGAAACGAACTTCTTTTTCCTCGTGTCGTACCCGAGTACGCCGTGACCTTCGAATTGCGTGTTCATCATTTCGCCCTTGTAGTCGCCGACGAGCCAGAATCCGCCGCAGCGCATCTTGGCCACGTACGTGCCCTTGGACTCGGCCGGGGGCTTCTCCGGTTCCATACAAAACCGTCCGACGACATCCCACGTCCCCTCGAACGACTTCAGGAGTTCATGCTCCGGGCCCGGTTTGGGGACGCCCATTTCCTCCTGAACTCCCACAAGAAGCGCCATCGCGAACCACGCCATGATCATTCTCCTTTTGCTATACTGAATCGACCCATTGTATGTCTTTTCCCGATCGACGCCAGAAAGCCGACACCAGCCTCGGGGGCGGGAATCGTTCCTTCCCGGACACGACGTGGGGGATGATCTCGCGCCTGCGGGATCCGGACCGTCATCGCGAGGGACTCGAGCACTTGTGCCGGCGATATTGGCGCCCCGTTTACCTCTACGCCCGCGTTGCGTGGGCCAAATCCAACGAGGATGCGAAGGATCTCGCGCAGGCCTTCTTCACCTGGCTCTTCGAGGACGAGCCGCTCCGGAGGTACGAACCCGAGCGCGGGGGTTTTCGAGCCTTCCTGAAGACGCTTCTCCGTCGCTTTGTCGGGCATCAAGAAACGGCGATGGGACGGTTCAAGCGCGGGGGCGGCGCGACGATCGTTCCGCTCGATCAGGTCGAGCTGCCGGAAGCAGCGGCAACGGATCCCGATGCCGCGTTCGACCGAGGATGGGTGCGGGAGCTCGTGAGCCAGGCGGTCGAGCGGGTGCGCGCCTCGTGCGATCCGCTCGCGTTTCGAGTGTACGAATCGTATGAGTTCGGCGAGTCCGAAATCACGTATGCGAAGATCGACAAGGCGCTCGCCCTCGAGGAGAGGGAGGTGAAGAGGCACCTCTTCGCCGTTCGAGAACTGGTTCGGGCCGAGATCCGAGCGGAACTCTCGCGGCTGACGGCGGACGATCGGGACCGCGACGAAGAGTGGCATACGCTATTCCGCTCGTGAGTCGGTTTCGGAACGGAGCCATCCTCCGACGGTCGCGAAGGCCGCGCCTGCGAGAGGAAGAGCCAAGAGATACAGGAGGGGTTGCGACCCGCGCAGAAGGACGGAGTTCGCGCCTCCGAGCACCAGAAGGAGGGCCGCCAAGGCGAACCCGTGTCGCACGGGCCGCCGTTTCGAGAGCCATCCGGTTACGTATCCCCCGGCCAGCGCCGTGAGCGATCCGAGGGCGAGATCGAGAATGTACGCTTTTGCGGGAATCGGCCCCGTTCCGGGAAGCGGAAACCACGAAGGAAGGAGGCTCGCCAGCCCCGCATGCGCGCCGACCACGAGCAAGGCCGTTGTCGCATACCCGGCAAGGACGGAGAGGACGCTCCGCACCATTGGACTTCTCCCGTATAATTCCCGTGGGCGATCTCTTGTTGCCTCTCCGGAACGGACATTCCACGAAAAATGAGCACGGAGCCGAATCCCGACCGCGTCCTTCGGGGGTTGAACGAACACGAGCGTGGGCGTCTCCCGGAACGCTATGAAATCCTCGGGGAGTTGGGGCGTGGAGGGATGGCCGTCGTCTACCGCGCCCGGGATCGCGCCCTCGGACGGGAAGTGGCGCTCAAGGTCCTTCGGGACGATTTCCCGATCGGTCCGGAAGAACGGGCTCGGTTCCGGCGCGAAGGGGAAGCGGCGGCACGACTTTCTCACCCTCACATCGTTCCGGTGTTCGACGCGGGCGAAACGTTTCTCGTCCTCGAACTCGTGAAGGGGGAACCTCTCGATCGCGCGCTGCCGGGACTCGACCTCCGTTCTCGGGTCGCGATTCTCGAGAAGGTGTCCCGCGCCGTTCAGCACGCCCATGCGCACGGAATCGTCCATCGGGATCTCAAGCCCGCCAACGTGCTTCTCTCGGGAGGCGTCGCCAAGGTGTCCGACTTCGGGATCGCGCGGCTGGCGGGCGAGACCGCCTTGACGCGCAGCGGTTCCGTGTTGGGAACACCCCTCTACATGGCGCCCGAACAGGTCCAGGGCCGGGTGCGGGAGATCGGACCCCGCACCGACGTCTACGCCCTCGGGGCCATGCTCTATGAGATGCTCGCGGGACGACCTCCCTTCACCGGGGAAGCGGCGATCGAGCTTTTCGGGAAGATCGTGAACGAGGAGCCTGCCCGCGTTCCGGACGTTCCTGGGGAGCTGGAAGCCGTGGCGTTGCGGGCGATAGAGAAGGATCCGACGAGACGATACCGCAGCGCGGATGATTTCGCGGAGGAATTGTCGCGGTGGCTGGCGGGAAAGGCCGTTCTCGCTCGCCCACCGTCGGCCTGGTCGCGCTGGCGGAAGGGACTCGCTCGGCGCCGCGCCGTGCTCGTGGCGGGGGCGTTGGGATTGGGGGCGTTGACGACGGCTCTGGCGGTTTTGATTCCCAGCCTCATCCGCACCCGCCGGACCCTCGCCTTGTGGACGCGCGTCTCCGTCATTCTGAGCGACGCAGACAGCTACGGTCGAGGAGGCGAGGTCGGACGCTCCCGGGAGCGTCTCGATGAAGGGATCCGGACTTGCCGCGAGTTTCTCTCCCGTCACGAGATGGCGGAGGCGCACTATTTCCTGGGGCGACTCCTTCGAGCTCGGGGGCGGAAGAGCGAAGCGATGACCGCGCTCAATCGCGCGCTCGAGCTCGATCCCGATCTCGGAGAAGCGCGGTTCGAGCGAGGGCTGCTCCACGTGGACCTCTACGGTGCCGCGCTCCTCAAGGTCCAGATGACCTTTGCCGGCCGTGGACCGACGACGGGAGGGGCTCCCACTCCGGAGGAGCTCGAGTCCCACCGTCCGGAACTGGGGGCGCTCCGATCGAAGGCGATCGAGGACCTCTCGGCCCGCGTGGGACGAAGCGACTATTTCCGGGAGGTGGACGCCGAGTTCGGCCGGGCCGAGGTCTCGCGGATGCGATGGGAATGGGATGCGGCGCGCGAGGGGTTCGGGCGGGTCATCGACCGGGAGCCTCTCTACGTGCGCGCGCGACTCTCGCTTGCGCTCCTGGCGACTTGGCTCGGCGAATACGAACGAGCGATCAAGGAAGCGGGCGAGGCCATCGACCGATATCGAGGTTTGGGCGAGGCCCATGCCCTCCGCGCGGAAGCTCTCTTCTGGAAGGCGGAATCGGCCCCGCTCTCTCGGGAGTCGGTCGAAGCGGGTCGGAAGGCGCTCGCGGACGCCGATCGAGCCCTCGAGCTCGGAGAGCCCGCGTGGTCGACGCGGGGGAAGATCCTGTGGAGACTGGGGGAATTCGACCGCGCCGTCTCCGACTACACGAAAGCCCTCGAACTCGAACCGGGAGACGCTTTAACCCTAAACCATCGCGGGAACGTCCGCGCCGCCAAAGGGGACTTGGAGGGCGCGATCGCGGATTACGCGGAAGCGATCCGGGTTTCTCCTGGATTCGCCATGGCGTGGAAGAACCGCGCGCTGGCTCGCGCGCTGAGAGGGGAGCGGGCCGAGGCGCTCGCCGACGCGGAGGCGGCGCTCCGCCTGGCGCCGCCCAAGGCCGCCTATCGCGAGGAGATCGAACAACTCATCCGCACCCTGAGATAGGACCTATTTGGCCCTCGTCAGCGCGAACTTCTTGTCCGTCACCCAGGCGCCTTCTTGGTCGCGTTCGATCAGGAGCGAGAGTCCGTCCTCCGTGCGCCGGAGCGTCCGTCGCATCCTCTGAGTCCCTGCCGTGCCCTCCACCACGAGCGTGTTCTTCTCCTTCGTCTCGACGGCCTCGCCCACGAAGAGAGTGCCATCGTGGCTGAAGCCGATCCAAACGATCTTCTTCTTGTCCACGTCCCACCCGATCCAGGCCGTTCCGGTCCAAACGACTTGCCCCATGGCCCGAGCCGTTCCGGTCGTGACGAGGAAGTTCTTGTTGAGCGCCCAATCGTAAGAGGTCTCGAAGTCGAACGCCCCTTGGACCGATTCTCCCTTCCCGGTCCAACGACCCGAGAGGAATTCCAGTCCCTTGAGATGCTCGTAGTTCAATCGTGCCTTGGGATCGTCCGGGACCTTGGTGAGCTCCGATTTCTTCCGGTCATACTTGATGGCCGGCCAGGAGTTGCCGTACTTCCCGTTCTTCTTGAATTCGCACGAAACCGTCATCGTGTCTTCGCCGGTCTTCCGGAAGACGGCGCGGAACTCCTCCTTCACGACGGGGCCGGCCGTACGTCCCTCGACCACGAGCGTGTCCTTCTCGCTTTCCAGTTCGCGTCCCCACCCGATCGTGCCGTCCATTCCGAAGTTGATCCCGACGATTCTCTTCTTCTCGCCGTCCCAACCGAGGAACCCGGTGTCGGTCCAGATGACCTTTCCTCCCGATTTCATGATGTACGTGCTCTTGATGAAGTTCTTGTCGTAGGTCCACTCCAGCACGAATTCGTCCTCGAACGCTCCGAAGCCGGGCGCGTTTCCATGCCCCGTCCAACTTCCGACCACCCACTCCACCCGTTTCAGGTGTGGGTAGTTCTCGCCCTCTTGGGACAGGAGAAGAGTCGTTGCCGCGACGAGAAACATGGCCCTACCTCATTTCTTCCGTTGGAACGAAGCGCTCAGAAACGGCGTCCACCGATCCTCCCGCTTGATTTCCATCGCATACGAGTACCGATCGGCTCCGAGCTCCGTGTATTTCACGCGATACTCCCGTACACCCGGATCTCCTCGGAGCGCCCCCTCGATGGTGAAGGCCCCCTTCTCCGGAGCGTCGAAGGTGGCCCAGCCGATCGCGCCTTCCATCCCGAAATGGAACCACACGTACTTTTTCTTCTCCACATCCCAGCCGATCACTCCTGTCGAGGTGTATAGGACGTTCCCTCCGGCCGTCACGCGCTGGGTCGTTCGGAGGAAGTTCCCGCCCTGGATCCGGGAGAAGGAGTTCTCCTCGGATATTGTCCCCATTTCTCCGAACTCGCCCGTGCCGGTCCAAGAGCCCACGAGGAATTCAAGAGCCTTCATTTTCTCCCCGGGGGAGGAGGCGGTCTCTTCGACGATCGCTTCTTTTCGGCGTTCGTACGTTCCCGTGCAGCACTCGACGTACTTGCCGTCCTTCTTCTCGAAGTCGGCCCAAGCGACCCGATCGGCATCGATCTTTCGATAGCGGTCGCGGAAATCCTTGCGAGGTTCCTTGAGTCCGGCGGCGTACCCCTCCAGGAGAAGAGTATCCATGGCCGGAGCCTCGGGTTCTTCGCTCCATCCGAGGGTGCCGTCCGTTCCGAAGTAGAAGGCGACCACTTTCGTCTTCTCCGCATCCCAGCCGATCATCCCCGAATGGCTCCAGATCGCCTTTCCCTCGGACTTGATTGCGACCGTGGCCCGAAGGAAATGTCGGCCGTGGCACCACTCGTAGGTCGCCTCCTTCGCGAAGTCCCCGTGTTTCGTCCGTCCGGTGCTCACCCACGACCCGACGAGGAACTCCAGTCTCTTGAGGGGTTCCTGCTCCTGCAGGGCTAGGGCGAGGCACATGGCCAGCGTCATGGATGTTTCTCCGTTCCTTCTCTACTTGCTTTTCCGTACCGGTCTTTCAGAAAAAATCGACTCGGTTCGGCTCTGGGTACCACCGCGAACGCTCCTTGCACTTTCCCGAAAAGAATCGATAAGGAAGCCCCGAAGCCAAGAATGGACTGTCAAAGTGTGACCAGGCAATCGATTACACCTTGATATCCATTCCTGCCTTCATGGTTTCCCCAGAGTCTCTTCCCCAAGTGGAGGGCCCAGACTGTCACCCGGAGGAGACGAAATTGCGCCAGGTCAAGAAATCAGGATTTCAGGAATCGATCTCGAAGATCTTTCCGTGCGTAGTCGAGAAGGATCGCCCGCAGCCGCGTCTGGGCCTCGCCGGACCGGGCCTTCATGGCCTCGGCCAGGAGCGGCGCGATTTCGGGTCCGAACTTCCGGAGCGCCTCCTCCGCTTCTTGCCGGGAAACGACCGCCTCGTCCTCGAGCTGGGCGACGCGCTCCGCCACGCGCTTCTTCGTCTCCTCGGAGGGAGCGGGGAACGTCCCTTTGAGGAAGCGCGCGACGAGGTCGTCTTCGCCGAAGTTCTTCACCGCTTCCGTACGAAGTTCCTCGGCGGACTTGAGGAGTTGAGGATCGTTCTGATTGGATTTTGCAAGCTCCACGGCATGTTCGCTCACCGCGTAGGCCTCCTCGTATCGCCGGTGCTTAAGGTAGAGCCGGCCGAGCTTGACGGCGATGTCGAGTGCGTTTCGGGCTTCCCAGGAGCGCTGGTTGAGCTTGGCCAGTTTGGAGAGCAGGATCTTCTTCTGGAGCGCCATGAGCGGTTCGGCTTGGTCCAGGAATTCGTATGCCTCGCACGCCGGCTCCCATCCCTTCTCGTCGAAGTCCTTGAGGTATTGCTCGACCGCGGCGAGCGCTTCGTCGCGCTTGTTGTCCTTGAGGAGCGCCCGCGCCAACTTTGCGATAAGGGGTTGCGAGGGGTCGAACGGCTTTTCGACCGGCCCGGTTCCTTCCTTCTTGACCGAATGGGTCGCGGACACGGCTCGGCCCCCGAAGTTCCGATCCTCGCGCTTCGATTCCTTGTCGAGGCGCAAAGTCTCCCGATAGGAGGCGGCAGCGGCGCCGAACTTCGAGTCCAGGAGGCGCGCGTCGCCGAGCCGTTCGTGGAATTCCGCCCGCTTCGGATGGGCCGTCACCGCCCGTTCCAGGAGCGTGACTACGACCTCGATCTTCACCGCCTGTCGAAGTTGGAAGTCCGTCACGAACGCCCCCAAGGCCTCGACGTCCACCTCGTCGGGAGAATCGACGGCCAGCCGTTTTTGAATGATGGCAAACACGGTCGCCGGCGTCAGTGCGAGTTTTTGCAAACTGTAGGACTGCAGTCCCGCCATCCTCACGAACTCATACTTGGAATCGTCGTCGGGGAGGATCTTCGTAAGCGTGTTGCCTTCGTCGTAGAGGAAACTCGACGCATTCATTCGGTCGGCGAAGGCCAGGAGAAGCTCGCGCGCCTCCGCCAGGCGGCTCGCGTCGACGAGCTTCTTGAGCAGGGGCTTGAGCGCTTGGGGATCCCGATACTGATGCTTCGACCTGGAGCCCGATTCCTTCTCCTTCTTGAGAATCTCGAGCGCCCTCTTCACGACGCGCTCATACCGTTCGGGGTTTTTCTCCTCGAACCACGCATCGGCGGCGGAGAGGAGGACCTGCGGTTCGTTGAGGTCGTCCACGACGAGCTCCAGCAGAGGGAGGGCGTCTCCCTTGGCCGCGGTGCAGAACATCTGGAATTCGCGGAGAAGATGCGGCCGATACTCGGCGTTCGCGGCGAGCTTGGCGTAGAAGCCTGTCGCCTCCTTCGTTCTCCCGGCTCGGTGGGTCACCCGCGCTACGAGCAAAAGAGCCTCGGGTTTCCCCGAAGCCTCCAAGGCCGCCAGGAAATCGGCGGGTCGGGAGGCGAGGAGACCCTCTCCGCCCTTGCCGTGGCGGGCCGGCGGAGGTTCGATTTCGGCCAAGAGGCGGAGACGGGCGGGAATCGAGAGAGGAGAGAGCGTTTCCGCCAATACTGCGAGGACGGCCTTGGCATCCGCGGCCTCCGCGACTCGCGAGGAGAACAGGAGAGGACCGGAGAGCATTCGATACGTCCCCTCCTTCTCCAGGAGCGCCGCGCACTCCGCGAGCTCCTTGTACTTTCGATCCTTGAGGAGCCGGCACGAACGCAGCGCCAGGGTCTCCGGGCACGGGAGTTTCTTCTCGAGCACGGTCTGCGCGATCTTCTCCGCGGCGGCGGAATCCTCCTTCGTCGCGTAGGCGCAGTAGAGGGCGGTGAGCAGGAGCGGAGATGGATTCCCCGCCTGAACGGCCTTTTCGAGAGCTCCGCAAATCTCGACGTTCATCTCTTTGAATCCCGCTTTATCGGGGAGATCCTCGGCGAGTGCGGCACAGGTCAATTGCAGCGCTACGGTCGCGTTCCCAGGATCCCGCTTGAGGCGGTCCCGAAGCTCCTGCGTCTTCTCGGTAGGCCAGGCGGGGAGAGCGGCGTCGGAGATCCATTCCGGAGACTTCGGTTCGCCGGCCGTGGAGACGTTTCGCAGGGTAAGGACGAGGCCGCGTCCGAAAGGGGATTCCGCGAAACCTTGGAACTCGACCCTCTCCGGAATCTCGACGCCTTGGATCTTGACATACGACTGCGGGCGGACGGGGATCGTTTTCCCTTCCGTCTCCACCTCCAGACGCTCGAGACGTCCGGTGGTCGCGTCGAAGAACCACGAGTAGGTCATGGTCATGGAGGTGAATGTCGAGAGGGTGGTCGTAGCCTGGAGCACGAGCCTCTCTCGACCGTCTTCGGTTCGACGAAAAGCGCGAGGGGGGGAGGAACTCCAACGCTCGATCGCGCGGGGATAGAGGGCCATGTCGGCCATGACCGTGTCCAAGCCGAAGAACAGCAGAATCGAGTGGACGAATCCGAGGTGAGCCATGGGGACCTTGTCCATTCGGCAGGTCATGAAGAGGCTGCCCTCCCGCGAACCGGCGAAGAGGCCCTTTACGTAGGTGGATTGTGTGCCCAAGTATTGGTCCAGGAGCAACATCCCTTCCGATCGCGCCCACAGGCACCAGAGGCGCCGGAGTCCGTTCGTTCGAGAAAACTCCATGCGACCTCCGATGGAGAGCGCGAGCTCGTCGGAGCTCCCCGTGTCCAGCTCGATGTCCGCGGTAAGATGACGGACCGCCGCGGTCTTCTCCTCGATCTTTCGGATGACCTCTTCCACCGTGGGATCGGACTGGAGCGCCGCGAGCGCGCACAGGGCGAATGCGTTCATGAAATCCTCCGGTCAGCGAGGTGCGGCATCCTAAGACATTCCTGGCGGCAGTTCCACCTTCGGAGAGCCTCCCAAGTCCGTAGGGATTGGGGAGTGGCGTTGGTCCCTCTCTTCGAGCGCGAGGGACTGACCCTCTTCTGCACGGATGCGCGGGGAGTTCTCTATCGAATCGATCCGGAGGAGGGAGAGCCCGAGGAGGATCTTGGGCGCTTCGACGAGCACTTGATCCAGGAGGTGGAGGAACTCGTCACGAGGAAATGACGCTCCACCGGCGGGGGCCATTCACCAAGCGGACCCCCGCTCGATCTTGTGAACCCTATCTGGCCTCCGCCGAGCGGATGTCTGTGGACGTGCTGCATCTCTTCAGGCGTGGTCTACTCCGTCGGTCGCATCAGGAGGACCGGCATGTCGGTTTGGAAATACTTGTTCGACAGTGAGTGGCTCCAACGCTCGGACATTGATCGGCTTGAGGAACGGAGTAACGGAATCTCCGATCAGTTACGCCGATCCCGGGGGAAAACGAGGGATCTGGCTACTTGGACGGCTGAGTTGCAAGAGGAAATCGCTCGTCTCACCCTCGTGAACGAAACCCTCCTCCGGCTTCTGGTCGAGAAAGGGGTCGTCGAGCAGGGGGAATTCCGGGCTCTTCTGGTCGCGGTGGATGAGGAGGACGGCGTTCGCGATGGGAAGTTGACGCGAGGGGCCGCACTCCGCGGGAGAATCTCCTGCGCTTGGTGCAAGACGCAGAATGATCGGGGCGCGAAGTTTTGCGCCTCTTGCCATAAGCCCCTTCCGAGAATTCGATAGGACCGGGAGCAGGGAAAGACTCGATGCTCGAGGGACGCCGGTCGAGGTGCGCCACTTCGTACGCCATTCCGTCGAGCGGTTCCCGCGCGAGCGCCATCCGCACCGCGGTGCAGTCGGTGTGGCCCAGGACCGCGATGAGCGGGCACCCCAGCCGGACCACCGCGATCTCGAGGCTTCCCGCCACCTCGGCGGTGTAGACATTGCCGGCC
>Ga0114945_10000436_pt1 | contig 26780 bp, 21 predicted proteins | sample OV2TP3_FD_87194 | JGI IMG/M metagenome (GOLD analysis project Ga0114945, IMG submission 87194) | Hot spring microbial communities from Beatty, Nevada to study Microbial Dark Matter (Phase II) - OV2 TP3 | ecosystem: Environmental > Aquatic > Thermal springs > Hot (42-90C) | place: USA: Beatty...
ACCTTCTCTACGCCGGGCGATGGTTTCCAGTGAGCGGCTATGCCATCAACCGCTTCACTGCCAGAATGCGCATCACCGTTCCCGAGGGCTACTCCCTCGTGGGCAGCGGCAGCACAGGTCTCGCCGCCGCCGTTGTCGCCGAGCCTCCGCCTGCGCCGCCTGCCAAGCGCGGCCGCAAGCCCGCCCCGCCGCCGCCGGCGCCCACAGCAAAGGTCAAGAAAAACACTTTCGCATTCGCCTGGACCAAGCCCGGCTTTCCCGGAACCATCATTGCCGGCCGCCTGGTGGAGACCAGGGTGGACGCCGGTGGCGTGGACGTGCGCGTGTATTTCCGCCCGCAGCACCAGGCGCTGGCCGCCGCTTACGGCGACACCGCAGCCAAGGAGTTCGTGGTCTTTTCCTCGCAGTATGGCCCAGCGCCCTCCACGCGGCTGAATGTGGTGGAACTGCCGGACGACACCGTGCCCATGGCATGGGCGCCGGAAATCGCGGCGCTGGCCTCGCGCGCCATCAGCGAGAACACCAACTATCGGCTCCTGGCCAACTCCGTTGCCCATCAGTGGTGGGGCGTCTCCGTCAGCCCGCAATCCATGAGCGACGCCTGGCTCACTGAAGGCTTTGCCCGCTACTCCGAAGCGCGCTACGTGGAATTTGCCGCCGGGCAGGCCGGCCTCGAGGAGGTCATGCGCGACACCGCTGTCGGCGCCCTGGCCTACGATGCCATCCCCCTTTCCAGCGCCGGTCGCCTCGAGCCTTTCTCGCCCGAGTTTCAATCGTTGGTCACCGAGAAAGGCGCCATGATCCTCAGCATGCTGCGCTGGGTGATGGGCGACGCCCCCTTTGACCAGGCCATGCGCGACTTCGCCACCCAGTTCGCCGGCAAGGCCGCCACTGCAGAGGATTTTCGCCGCATCGCCGAAGTGCATCACACCGACCGCCTCGGTCCCTTCTTCACCCAGTGGCTGGATTCCACCGGCGCCCCGGAGTTCAAGAACAAGTACACGGTGTACCGCGCGCAAAAGGGATTCCGCATTGTGGGGGAAATCTCCCAGGACCTAGACCTGTTCCGCATGCCCGTCGAGTTGCGCATCGATACCGACGGTCCCACCGAGATTCGCCGCGTGGAAGTGGTGGGCACCAGCTCTCCCTACGCCGTGGAAGTCTTCACCAAGCCGCGCCGCATCCAGATCGATCCCAACAACCGCCTGCTCAAGAACACGCCCGAGTTGAAAGTGCGCATCGCCATTCTGCGCGGCCAGCAACTGGCCATGCAGGGCGCCCTGGCGGAATCTCTTGCCGAATATCAGAAGGCGCTGGAGTCCAACGCCAACAGCTCGCTGGCGCACTATCGCATCGCCGAGGTCTTCTTCCTGCAGCGCAACTACCAGGCCGCCGCCAACTCCTATCGCGACTCTCTCAACGGCGACGGCGAGCCTCGTTGGACCGAGGTCTGGAGCCACATCCAGTTGGGCAAGATTTATGACCTCACCGGACAGCGCGAACGCGCCACCAACGAATACCGCCAGGCGCTGGCCACCAACGACAACACGCAGGGCGCCCAGGACGAAGCGCGCAAGTACCTCGGCACCCCCTACGAGCGCGAGCGCACCAGCGACAGCTTGAGCAATACCAGCTAGTCTCTTGTTTGCAAAACGCCGGCCTGGCGTGCGAACCGCAGGCCGCTGAGTGCGCCGGCGTCCACACCCCGCGCCAGCACCAGCGCATGGAACGTCTCTCCCATGCCCGCGGGCGTCACCAGGTGTTTGAGCTGCAGAGCCACCTTGGCGCGCTCCTGGGGCAGGCGGCACTCCTCCAGGGCGTCGGCAAACTGGCTCTCCTCGCCAATCCCCATCAGGAACTGTGACTGCGTTACCAGGCCCAGCGGTTCCAACCCCGCGGCGTGCGCGCTTCCTGCCAGCGCCGAAAAGTTCACATGCGCGGTCAGGTCCTGCTCGCCCGGCGCGGCATAGGGATCGGCCGACGCCGTGTGTCCCCGGTAAGCCATCACCGTCCCCCGGTGGCGCCCCGCCAGCAACTCTTCGCGCGTGTATCCATAGTCCACAAACACCGCAAAGCCGCGCCGCACCCTCGCGGCCAGTTTCGCCATCCAGCGCATTGCTTCCAGCCCGGCCTCTACGCGCTCGCCGGCCTCCGGATGCACGGCGTAGCGGTCCAGATACTCCAGCACCTCGGCCGACGGCGGCGCAAACGCTTCCAGCAGTCTGCCTGCGCGCGCCTCCAGCCGCACCGCACCGCGCGCGTCCACCACCTCCACCGGCAGGGCATCAAAGAACTCATTGGCGAAGACGATGGCCGCCTCTGCGATCTCTGCTCCCGGCAGCTCCGCGTCAGAGATAACCATAGCCTGACCCTTGCCGATAGCGGCTTCCAGCCGGCGCTCCAGCCCCTTGCGCAACTCCGCTGAGCGCTCCACCAGCAGATAGCGCAGCGCGCCATGGAACCGGGGAAACTTTTTTCCCGTCCAGTCCAGCACGTCGCGCGCGAACAGGCCGCGCCCCGGACCCATCTCCACCAGGTCCAGCCGGTCGGGTGAGCCCAGCGCCCGCCACATCTCCTCGAACTGGCGCGCCAGCAACCGTCCGTAGAGCGCGTGCACGTCGCTCGCGGTGTAGAAGTCGCCCGCGCGGCCGAACTTCTCTCCGGCGCGCGCGTAGTATCCGTGCTCGGGGTGATAGAGGCACAGCTCCATGTAGCGCGCGAACGGCATGCCGCCGCTGCGCCCGATTTCTTCTTCGATCTTCCGCCGCAGGCTCACCGGGGCATGGTCCAGTTGCGTTCGTCGCGGTTCTGCGGCGTGCGCGTGAACATCTCAATTAGGTAGTCGTGCAGGCAGTCGAACAACTGGCGCTGGAAGGTCCACTCGAACTGCGCGTGGTCGAGATCGCGCGGATGCAGCGCGAAAGCATAGGTGTGCACCTTCACGGCAGGGTCTTTGAAGCGGATCAGGACTTCCACTCCCTCGCCCGCCTCGCGCGCGTCAAACTCCAGCAGCGGATGCTCGTAGAGCCGCAACTGTTCGCGGACACGCTCCAGCCGGGATGGCGGAGAGTCTGGGGTCACGCTCCCATTCTAAAGCGGCCGGGCCCTGCCTTGCGGCAGGGCCCGGAGTGAGGAGGAGGAACAAGCTATTCGTAGCGCAGCGCTTCGATGGGGTCCAGGCGCGCCGCTTTGATGGCCGGCAGCATCCCGCTGACGATGCCCACAATCCCCAGAATCACCGTGGCCACCAGCAGCGTCATGGGATCGATGACCAGGCTGATGTCGCCCGCCTCGGCGTTTTGCGCGATGGCGCTGTACAGCGTCAGCGAGCCCACCGCGAACGAGACCAGGTAGGCGATCAAAACTCCCAGCACGCCTCCGGCAAAGGTGATGGCCAGCGCCTCCGCCAGGAACTGGAAGAGGATGTGCCGCTTCTGCGCTCCCAGCGCTTTTTCCACGCCGATTTCCCGCGTGCGCTGCGTCACCGACACCAGCATGATGTTCATCAGCCCCACGCCGCCGATGCCCAGCGTCAGCGTCCCGATAAACGCCAGCAGCACCTTCAACCCGGTGGAGATGATGTGAAACTGCGTCAGGTCCTTCAACTGGTTCCACACGAAAATCGCGCGCCGGTCCTTGGGATTAAAGCCGTGCAGCGTGCCCAGCGAGGCGCGTATTTCGCCCTCCACCTTTTCGTAATCCATGCCTTCGTAGTCCAGGAAAATGCCGTTCAAGTAGTAGGTGTCTTTCAGGTCGCCCATGGCCGTGAGGGGGATGTACACCTGCGTGTTGATGTTGTCGTTGCCCTCCTGCATCTTGGGCTTGGCCACGCCGATCACCTCAAAGCTCAAGCCGTCGAGGCGCACCGTTTCCCCCAGCGGATATTGCCCGGAAAACAGCTTGATCTTGGACTCCGAGCTCAGCACCACCACGCGCGCCCGCGAGTGCAGGTCGCCTTCGCTGAGGAAGCGGCCCATGTCCATCTCCACGTTGCGCACCTTGCCGTAGTCGGGATACGTCCCAATCACTTCCCAGTCGAAGTTGCGTACATCGCGCTGCGCGTTGCCCTGCTTGTTGGACATGGGAGCAATGTGCTTCACCACCGGCACGGTGCTGCGGATGCGCTCCACATCGTCCATGGTGAAGCGGATCTGCGTGCCCGCCTTGGAGCCTCCGGCCTGCAGCGACGTGCGCCCGGGAAACACGCCGATCAGCGTGGTGCCGAAGTTGGCGAAGATGTTCTCGATGGCGCGCTCGAATCCCGCTCCGTAGGCCAGCAGGAGCACCACCGTGGCAATGCCCCAGGCCATGCCCAGCATGGTTAGGGTGCTGCGCCCGCGGTTGTGCCGCAGTGAACTGTAAGCCTGTCCCCACAAGTCTCGAAACATCGTTCCGCCTTTCCTGCCTCCTGCTTCCTGCCTCCTGCCTCCTGCACCCTACTCTTTGCGCAGCGCTTCCACGGGCTGCAGCAGGGCCGCCTTGCGGGCCGGGTAAAGGCCGGCGATGATGCCCGCCAGCGAGAGAGAGAGTACGGCGATGGCCGCCGAGGAAGGCGCCAGCCGCGGCGTGTCGAACCCCTCCGGCGCCGGCAGCAGCGCGAGCAGCCACATCAGCCCGGCGGCTCCCACAATGCCAATGGCCCCGCTCAACAGCGTGAGGAACGAGCCTTCCAGGAAGAATTGCATCAGGATGCGGCGATTGGTCGCTCCCACCGCCTTGCGCAGGCCGATTTCCCGCGTGCGCTCGCTCACCGACACCAGCATGATGTTGATCACGCCGATGGCTCCCAGCATCAGCGTCACCAGCCCCACGCTGCCCAGGAAGAGGTTCATGGCGCTAAAAATCTTTCCAATCGTCTGCTGCGATTGAATGGTGTCCCAATCAAACCACGCGTCTTCCACGCGGTAGTCGAATCCCTTCCGCCGGGCAATGATCTTGCGCACCTCGGTGCGTGCTTCGCCATGGTCGCCGCGCGCCTTGGGCCGGTAGTTGATGTAGGTAATGCCTGCCGCGCGGTTGTCTCCCTTCAGCGGAAAATACGTGCGCATGGTGTTGAAAGGGACAAAGATGCGCATGTCGGTGGCGCTCGATTCGCCGCGCATCTTTTCCACCACCCCAATCACCTCAAAGCGCACGCCGTTCAGCAGAATGGTCGAGCCCAGCGCCGGCCACCCGGGAAACATGTTGCGCCGCATCTCGTCGCCCACCACCGCCACAAAGCGCCCCTGCTCGTCGTCCAGCTGGTTCAGCCAGCGCCCTGACGAGATAGGCATGTAGCGAATGATGTTGTAATTGGCGGTCACGCCGAAGACCTGCCCGTTGGTGCTGCTGAATTCGCTCACCGCGCGAATGTCGCCGCGGTTCAGCACGGGAGCGATCTCGCCCACGTAGCGCGCCTCGTTCTTGATGGCCTCGTAATCCCCATAGTCCAGGAAAAACGGCCGCATGGAAGAGTGGCTGCCCTCCACCGCCGGGATCCGCCCCCCGAACATGAACATGATGTCTTCGCCGATGGTGTCCAGCTGCTTTTTGTTGCCCGAGCGGAAGCCCTCGCCTAGGCCCACCAGCAGCAGCAGCGAGCCCACACCCCAGGCGATGCCGAACATGGTGAGGAACGACCGCAGCTTGTGCGCCCACAGGGTGCGCAACATCTGCGTGAATGTGTCGAGGAGCATGCGCATGATGATACTCTGGAATACGCAGGCCGGGCCCCCGGTGTTCCCGGAAAAAACGCGAAAGCCCCTGCCTTCCTCCACTTAGACGTCCAGAGGGCCGTTTTGTTTCCCGGTTCGTTTCGCCGCCTGCTGCCAGTCGTCCACGCGCCCGCTAACCTGCCGAAGGTCACACAATGGCCGCGCTCGACCAACCCGTTTGGGACGAAGTGCCGCCAAACGGGGACCATCCGCCGTTTTTAGGGGACCCATGCGCCAACCGCCGGGCTTGTTAGGTGCACGTCCAATTCAGGGAAGTCCAGGCCCTGCCTGCTGGATCTCATTACTTGCCGTCATGCTGAGCGAGAGAGGGCGCCCGCGCGTTTTCTCCGGCGCGGGAATCCCGAGCGAAGCATCTAGGGTTTGCCTTCCCCGGACATAAACAGTGCCATGCCATCTCCTGATTGTTCTCGTAGGGCATAATTTCAGGCGTGCCGCCTCAACGCCCCGAAAAATGCGCGCTTTAGCCCCTGAGGGCCTTGCGCAGCTTGCGGGAAATCGCTTGCATCTTGACATCACTGCGAATTGGCGCTTAAATCCCGGCCGTCGCCGAGACTCGGGAAACTCCGCATCGCCTGCGGATCAATCGAATCCTTGTGATGCGTCAGGAACACAACCTTTAGGAGGCAATCCATGGAACTGGGAGCTTTCTCTGTCAGCCTGGCGGTAAAAGATATCGAGGTGTCGAAGCTCTTTTACCAAAAGCTGGGTTTTACGGTTTTCGCAGGAGATCAATCGCAGAATTGGCTCATCATGAAGAATGGCGCCCACGCCATTGGGTTGTTTCAAGGCATGTTCGACAACAACATTCTCACCTTCAACCCGGGCTGGAGTAGCGAGGCTCAGCCACTCAAGGAGTTCACGGACATTCGAGAGTTGCAGCGCCAGCTCAAAGCTCGTGGCGTAAACATGATTGCAGAAGCAGACGAAAGCTCCACCGGCCCGGCCAGCCTCATGATTGTGGATCCGGATGGAAACACGATTCTGTTGGATCAACACGTTTAGGCAACTTGGCGGTTGGAGTTTCTGTTTGCGCAGCGACGCATAACAATGCCTTGCAGCGGACGCGCCGGACGGCGCGCCGCTGAAGGCGAGCGTCGGCTCCTCAACAATCGCCGCCAAGAACGGCTATTCCCGACAACTGTCGGCGGCGATGCTGCCACCGCTGGAACTCGCCCATCAAATAGTCGGGGATCGCCGCCGAAGCAAGTCTCTGAAACTTGCAGGATTTGCCTCACGTTTGGCAGATCGGTCCTGCCTCGTCGGCTAGTGTCTACGAATGCCTCTCCCGCACGAGGCTCGCCACGCACTTGGCCGTATTACGGGCAACTCGTCCTTTTGCAGTAACATGAGCCACCCCGATGGAGCGGGCCGGTATGGTCGGACGCGCAATTTCCCATTACAAAATCCTCGAGAGGCTGGGTGAGGGCGGGATGGGGTGTGGACCTGCTTCCTCAATCTCTTCTAAAGCAACAACTTCCATCATTCTGAGTTAGACTGAAGTTCCAGGGAACAGTAGGAGGCAGCGCTTGACACCCGGCGTGCATCCAATCTCCCAACGACCAGGTTCGGCGGTAGGAAACAACAAAATAAGGGGGAAATTCAAGTGAAGAGTCTAGCTGAGTTCAACCGTGTCCAGGTGATCTTGGCACTCGCTGCTGTGGCTTTCTTGCCCACGGCTCTTTGGGCGCAGGAGCAGGGCGAGGACCAGCCGGCTGTGACGCTGCAGGAAGTGAAAGACCGCCTGAAGGAGAACAAGAAGTTTCTGGAAGAGGCGCGTACGCGTGGGAAGGCGGGCGATGCGCCCGGATTGCAGGTCGCCCTCGACAACTACAACCGCGGCATGGAAGGTCTGGATAAGGCTCTCCGCCAGGACCAGTTCGAGGGTGACGAGTTTGCGAGCGTGGACGCCCTGGAGCGGGTTGAGAAGGCGACTCGCAAGCACGGCGAGATCCTTGCCGATCTTTTGAACAAGGTGCCGGAGCAGGCTAAGCCCGCCATCGAGGGCGCCATGGAGGTCTCTCAGCGGGGCCGCACCACGGCGCTGGCGAAGCTTGCGAATGCGCGCGCCCAACGGGACGCGGCAAGGGTGCGTCATGAGCAGGCCGGACAGATGGGCGCAGGGAACCGGCCCGCTACCGCCGGTCCGCCCAGCGGTGTCGGTCAGCCGGGCGGCGTGGGAGGTCCACCCAGCGGCGTAGGACAACCCGCAAAAGCCGGTCCGCCCAGTGGCAAGCCGGGCCCTCATTAGAAATGCATAGGGGGGTGCCAGCGGCTTGCGCCCCCTCCTCACTCCCCTGATTCTCAAGTAGCTGCCCAGAGCATCGGCACAATGGTACCCGGGAAGGGTTCCTTCGCCGGCATGGTGTACCCTCGTTCGCGCCGTGCGCTTCGGCGGTAACGTGGGAGGCTAGACCAGCTAATTACCGCGCGCCCGGTAAAGGGAATCTCCACTTTGCCTCGACGGGGCCTGGAGAAGATGTCGCCGTCCTCGTAATAGCGGGAGAAAAAGGTATAAAGGTCGTTGTAGACGCTCGCGTGTAACTCTTCGGCTACGCGCCCAGCTTTGGCTTTCTGCTCCGGTCGAGGCCAGTACCCTAAGTCGTCAAGTGGACGATTAACGGCCTTCTCGGAAACTGAAAGGTCAGTGCGTCGAAACCAGTGCTTTCAGCTCTGCGAAGTCGTAGACATGCCTCGTCTTCTAAATCCTCGTCTTCTAAATCAATGACTTCCAAGATATGAGCAGAACAGGGGCCAGCACTAACCCGCTACCAGGCAGCGCGCGCACGAGAGTCAATGAGGACTATGGCAGGCGACAGCATCGGACTGCCCTCCTGCCGCCCCAATTTTCTGCTTGACAATGGCCCTTCTTGTTTGATATCATGTATTTTTGTTGCTTATCACTACGCTAAGTCTAGTATTTCCACGATTTTCCCCGTAACCCCTTTCAGGAGACGAATTTACCGCCCCGTTTTCGCTAACTTGATGATTCCGGCTATTTTGCGAAAACAGGGGGGAGGGGGGTACCGAGGCCGGCTACTTGGCCGGCTTCTGCTCGGGATATTCGTAGACGCCCCGGCCGCTCTTGCGCCCCAGGCGGCCGGCCTTGACGTACTGCACCAGCAGCGGCGCCGGGCGGAACTTTTCTCCCAGCGACCGGTGCAGGTATTCCAGGATGTGCAGGCGCGTATCGAGCCCCACCAGGTCCACCAGTTCGAAGGGCCCCATGGGGTGATTCAGCCCCAGCTTGAGCGCCTTGTCGATGTCCGCAGCCGTGGCCACGCCCTCCTGCAGCATGTAGAAGGCCTCGTTGCCGATCATGGCGTTGATGCGGCTGGTGATGAAGCCCGGCGACTCCTTCACCACCACCACTTCCTTGCCCATGCGGCGGCCCACATCGACCGCCGCGGCCAGGGTTTCTTCATCGGTTTCGAGGGCGCGCACAATTTCCAGCAGCTTCATCTTGTGCACGGGATTGAAGAAGTGCATGCCCAGGCACCGGGGCGCGCGGTAGGTCACCGAAGCAATCTCGGTCACGCTCAGAGACGACGTGTTCGACGCCAGAATGGTCGCCGGCGGGCAAATCTTGTCCAGCAGGGTGAAGATCTCGATCTTCGACTCGATTTCCTCGGGCACGGCCTCAATCACCAGGTCGGCGGCGCGCGCCGCTTCTTCAATCGACGACGCGTACTCCAGGCGCCCGAGCGCAGCGTCGGCTTCGGGACGCGCCACCTTGCCCAGTTCCACTGCCTTGTCCATGTTGGCGCGGATTTCGCCCTCCGCGCGCCTCAGGCTCGCAGGCAGGATGTCCTCGAGGATGGTGCGGTAGCCGCCCAGCGCGGCGGCATGCGCAATGCCGCGGCCCATGATGCCCGCGCCGATCACCGAGATGGTGCGGATTTCCGCCATCACTGCTCTCCCTGTTCCAGTTTTTCCAGCACCGAGAGGTAGCTGGGATCGGAGCGGCGCATGTACTCCGCCAGTTGCGAGCGCTCTTCCTGGGTCATGAAGGGAAAGTTGGCGGTAATGCGCCGCAGCGTGGCCGCGATGTCGTCCACGTAGTTCATCATGCGTATGATTTCGCCGGTTGTCACCGTGATGGCTCCTTCCTGCGCGCGCGCCGCGAAAAGCGCAGCGCCGGCGGGAAAATGAATCCGTATTGTGCGCGACCCCGCGTTGCGGAGTAAAGCAGCGCTGCCGGAAATCCCGGGCTGCGCGATAATAGCAGCATGCTGCGCGATCCCAGCCTGGTACCGCTTTCGCACCAGCACCAGCACGCGCTGGCGCTCTGCGTCTTCCTGCACCGCGCCCGCGAGGCCGGCGCGCCGGACCTCGCGCACTGGAACCAGGAGATTGCGCGCGCCTTCGAGCAGGATATCCACGCGCACTTCGAGGCCGAAGAAAACATCCTCTTTCCCGCGGCGCGCAACGTCTCCGCGCTGGTTCCGCTGGTGGAAGAGCTGCTCGCCGAGCACGCGCTCCTGCGCGACTATGCGCAGCGTGCCGCCTCAAGCGAGCTCGAGGCTGATGACCTGCCGGCTTTCGCCGCCCTGCTCGACGACCACATCCGCAAAGAGGAGCGTCAGCTCTTCGAGCAGATGCAGGAAGCGCTTCCCGGGGAAACGCTCGCGCAGTTGGGCGCGGCCATCCGCGATCTGCTGACCGCGCGCGGCGCGGGCGCAGCCTGCGCTCTGCCCTTACGCAAATCCTGAGCGGAATTCAGGCGGAGAACTCTTCGTCCTCGGCGGCAACGGGCGGGACTTCCGGCAAGCGGTCGGCGACCTCGGTCATGGCGGCCAGCTTGCGCGCCAGCTTCGCCGTGAGCGCGCGCTGCGTGAAGCGCCAGCACCAGTTGCCCCTGCTGCGGCTGGGCACGTTCATGCGCGCCTCGCTGCCCAGGCCGAGCACGTCCTGCAGCGGAACGATGCACAGGTCGGCCGGTGAATCGAGCGCGGCGCGGATAAACGCCCAAGGCATGCCGTCGGCGTCGGTGCCCAGGTAGGCTTCCGCCTGGCGCTTCACATCGGCGCTGGCGCCGTTCTTCCACCAGCCCAGCAGCGTGTCGTTATCGTGCGTGCCGGTGTAAACCGCGGTGTTGGTGTCGTAGCGGTGCGGCAGGTAGATGTGCGCGCCGGGATTGTCGAAGGCGAACTGCAGCACGCGCATCCCGGGAATGCCCAGCCGGTGCCGCAGCGCGTGCACCTCGTTGGTGATGTAACCCAAGTCTTCGGCCAGCAGCGGCAGCTCGCCCAGCGCGTTGCGCAGCGCGTGGAAGAACGCGTCCCTGGGACCGTCCACCCAGCGGCCGCGCGTGGCGTCCGGTTCCTGCGCGGGGATTTCCCAGTACTGCTCGAAGCCGCGGAAGTGGTCGATGCGGACCAGGTCGCAGGTGGTGAGCGCGTGGCGCACGCGTTCCACCCACCAGTCGTAGCCGCGGGCGGCGAGCACGTCCCAGCGATAGAGCGGGTTGCCCCAGCGCTGGCCGGTGGCGCTGAAGGCATCCGGCGGAACCCCGGCGACGGCTTCCGGCTCGAGGTTCTGGTCCAGGCGAAAGATCTGCGGGCGGCTCCACACGTCGGCGCTGTCGTAGCTGACGAAGATGGCGAGGTCGCCGAGAATGCGGATGCCGCGGCGGCGGCACTCGGCGTGCAGCGCGCGCCACTGCTCGAAGAAGAAGAACTGCACCACGCGCCCGAGCTCCAGTTCGGAGGCCAGCTCGGCGCGGGCCAATTCGAGCGCCGCAGGATCGCGGCGCGCCAGCTCGCGCGGCCAGCGGTTCCATGCCGCTTCCTGGTGGCGCCGGCGCAAGGCATCGTAGAGGACAAAGTCCTCGAGCCATCCCGCCTGCTCGAGGGAAAAGCGCGCCAGGCGCTCGCCATCGGCGGGCCCGGCGTGCAGCAGGAAGTTGCGCGCGGCCTCTTCGATCAGCGGCATCTTGCGCGCGCGCACGGCATCGTAGCGCACGCGCGAGACCACGCGCGGCAGTTTGCTGAGGCGCGCTGCAGGAAGCCAGCGGCGCTCAACCAGCCGCTCCACGCTGATGCAAAGAGGATTGCCGGCGAAGGCGGAGGTGGCGGAGTACGGCGAGTTGCCGTAGCCCACCGGACCGAGCGGCAACACCTGCCACAATCCCTGGCGCGCGCGGGAAAGAAAGTCGAGAAAGTCGTAGGCTGCCGGGCCAAGGTCGCCGAGGCCGCCGCGCGAGGGCAGCGACGTGGGATGCAGCAGGATGCCGGAAGTGCGCGCAAAAGGCATGCCAGGGTCACCAGGGCTCAGCCTGTGTTACGAAAGCCGGCGAGATGCAAACGCGGGCGCCCTAAATCCCGCTGCGCCCGAGGGGCGAAGCCAGGCGTTCCAGTTCTTCCTTGTTCTTGCGGATGCGCCCTTCCTTTTCCATGCGCTCCACCAGGCCGGAGACAAACACTTCCATCAGGTTAGAGCGCTTGCGGGCCAGCAGCTGTTCGCGGATCTGCTCCTTCTCACTCGCCATCTCGGATGCTTGCGCTTCCTGCTTCTCCAGGATGGCAAGCACCACGCCGCTGCGGCCGGTGTTGATGGGGCCGCTGATCTCGCCCGGCTTCATGGCAAAGGCCACGGAAGCGGGACCGGACATCTGCCCGATGTCGGGAACCTGGCTGGTGGGCGAAACCATCTCGCTGGTGTGAAGCTCGGCGCCCAGTTCTTTCGCCGCCTGGCGCAAGTCGTGCTGGGCGCGGGCGCGGTCGGAAAGCTCGGCGGTCTTCTTCGCCAATTGCGCCGCGGCGCGCTCGCTGCGGAAATCGGACTCCACGCGGGCACGCACCTGCTCATAGCCGGGAGGAACGGAGGGCTGGATTCCGGTGACTTCGTACACCACGAAGCCCGCCTGAATCTGCTCCAGGGCCGGAGGAGCCTTATCGCCGGCGCGGAAGACCGCCTCCATGAACTGCGGCGCAAAGCCGATGCCGGGAAGCTGGTCGGTGCGGGAGAAGAAGTCCGTGTTCACCACGTCCAGTCCGTGCTTGGCCGCGGCCGCGGCCAGCCCCTGTTTCGTGGCCTCGCGTTCCAGGTTGCGCGCCAGATTATCGGCCTCGCGCGCCGCTTTTTCCGCCGCCACCTGCGGCTCCAGCAGGTCACGCACTTCCTCGAGCGGCTGCACGCGCGCCGCGTGGCGCTGCTCCACGCGCAGGATGTGGTAGCCGAACGTGGTCTGGATGGGCTCGCTGAGCACTCCCGGCTCGAGCGTGAACGCGCCCTTTTCGAATTCCGGCACCATGCGGCCCCGGGTCACACCCTGGTAGAGCCCGCCATCAGGCGCGCTGCCGGGATCGTCCGAATGTTTTTTCGCCAGAGCTTCAAAGCTGGCGCCGGCGCGCAACTGCTTGAGCAGGTCTTCGGCGCGGGTGCGGGCGGCGGCCACCGCCTTCTCATCCACTTTGCCATCGGGTTCGGGAGCGGGCGTTTTGACCAGAATGTGGCGCACGTCCACGGTTTCGGGCTGGCGAAACTGCTCGCGACGTTCATCATAGTAACGCTGCAGTTCAGCCAGCGTGACCTGGACCTGGTCGCGGATGCGGACGGCATCCACAACGGCGTAGCGCGCCTTGCGCTTTTCGGGGACGGCATCGGCATAGCGCGCCTTGTTCTGCTCGAAGTAGGCGCGCAGCTCGGCGTCGGCCGGATGGATCTGCTGGGCAATGTGCTCGGTGGTGAAGAGGGCGTAGTCGAACTTCACCTGCGTTCGGGAGCGGAAAAATTCCGCTTCGACCTCGGCGGGAGAGACGTTGACTCCGCCTTCCACCAGCGCGCGCAATTTGCGTATGAGGAGTTCGCCTTTCAGCATCTGCTCGAATTGCGGGACGCCCATCTGGAAGTTCTGCTGCACAAAGCTCTCGTATCCTTCCCGGCCCACGTACTTGCCGCCGGGAAACAACTGCACTCCGAAGCCTCCGGCCTGCAGCTCGGCGCGCAGTTCCTCGTTGGAAACTTTGAGTCCCAACCGGCGCGCCTCCTCCAGCGCGGCCTTGCGCAGGATGAGCTGGTCGGTGGCGCGCTGCAGAAAGAAGGGCATCACCTGCGCCGGGATGTTGCGCGCGAACTGCTGTTGCGCCATGCGGCGGGCCTCTTCCTGCACCTCGCGCAGGGTAACTTCCAGATCGCCCACCTTGGCCAGAACGCCGGGCGAGCCGGCGCCTCCCAGGTCAATCGCGCCCGGGATCAGGGTGACGACCAAGGCGAAGGAAATCAGGAAGAGAAAGACACCGATGAAATACTTCATTGCCTTCTTGGGCGACTGGAAAAAACGGATCATGATTCAGCAGGCTCCGGCTTCGTAGGTGAACATCCGATTATAAATGATGTTTTCGGCGGTTGCGGCGGAGGCGAAGGAGGCAGTGCGCTCAGGCGCGAGTGCCCGTCACATACTGATCCAGAACTTTCTTCCACTTTCCCTGGGCGCGGAGGATGAATTCGACAGCATCGCGCACGGCGCCCTCGCCGCCACGGTGCGGTGTGATCCAGTGGGCCGCCTGCTTCACTTCGCGGCGGGCGTTGGCCACGGCAATGGCCAGGCCGCAGCGCTTCATCACCGGCAGGTCAATGATGTCGTCGCCCACGTAGGCGGCCTCGGCATCCTTCAGCCTTTCCGCCTTGAGGATGGCATCGAGGGCGGCGAGCTTGTCGGCCACGCCCTGGCGCACGTGGTCGAGCCGCAGGTCGCGCGCGCGCAGCGCAACGGTCTCCGAGATGCGCTTGGTGATGACCCCGGTCTTGATGCCGCCCAGGCGGGCCAGGGTGATGGCGGTGCCGTCGTGCGCGTGGAAGCCCTTGGCTTCCACCATGGTGGCGCTGGAGATGGCGAAGCCGCCGGCATCGGCGCGCCGCGCCGCTTCCCCGGCCATGGATTGCACGGCGCCGGCCGGCGCGGGAAACAGCCAGATGCCGCCGTCCGTCAGCACTCCGTCAACGTCCAGCAGCAGCAGCTTGATCTTGCGGGCGCGGGCCTTGGACATGGCTGGCGATTGTAGCAGCGCAGGGCTGGAATCCTGCGCTTTGAAGACTCACAGCTTGCCGGGAACAAATTCCTCAACCAGCAGGCGCGAGATGGCGCGGCAATCGGCGCAGAGCAGCAGGGTTTCCTTGGCATCGGACGCCAGCACGGCGAGGCGCAGGCTCTCGCAGGCGGCGCAGCCGGTGGTGGGATCGGCGGAGCCGGGCTCGACTGCCTCGATGGGCGATTCGCGGTCGAAGCGCCCGGTCTTGGCGGTATTCAGCTCAAACGTGCTGCGGCAGTCGGCGCAAACGTGATTGAAGCAGCACTTGGGCTCGCAGGAGTAGACAATCTCCGCCCCCTGGCAATGCGGGCAGCGCACCAAGTCTCTTAGTGTGAGGGGCACAATCCTGGATTCTAGCCCAAGCCACCTTCGGGCATTCCTGTGAGGCGAAGAATTTGCGAAAGTGCGGGTTGGCGTTCTACAATGCCTGCCATGACTTCCCCGTCGCCGCCGGCTGCGCTTTCCTGGGCCCATCCCCTGGTGCGCGATTGGTTTGTGGGGCGCTTTTCCACTCCCACCGAGCCCCAGGAGCAGGGCTGGCCGCTGATCCTGGCGGGCCGGACCACGCTGATTTCCGCGCCCACCGGTTCCGGCAAGACGCTGGCCGCATTTCTCGCCTGCATTGACCGCCTGGTGCGCAAAGCCGTCGCCGGCAATCTGCAGGACCGCATCGAGGTGCTCTACGTCTCTCCGCTGAAGGCATTGGGCAACGACATCCAGAAAAACCTGGAGGAGCCGCTGGGTGAGATCCTGGCGATGGCGGGCGCGCGCGGGCTGCTGATGCCGGTGATCCGCACCGCGGTGCGCACCGGCGACACGCTGATGCAGGAGCGCCGCGCCATGTTGCGGCGGCCGCCGCATATCCTGGTGACCACGCCGGAATCGCTCTTCATTCTGCTGACGGCGGAAAAAAGCCGCGCGCTGCTGCGCGACGTGGAAACCGTGATTGTGGATGAAATCCACGCCGTGGCTGACGACAAGCGCGGGGCGCACCTGGCGCTTTCGCTGGAACGGCTGGAGGCGCTGGCAGCGCGTCCGCCGGTGCGCATCGGGCTCTCCGCCACGCAAAAGCCCATCGAGCTGGTGGGGCAGTTCCTGACGGGCAGCGGGCGGCCTGTCCCGGCCATCGTGCAGATCGGCCATCGGCGCCAGATGGACCTGGCTGTGGAAGTTCCGCGCAGCCCGCTGGGCGCGGTGGCCTCGAACGAGATGTGGGACGAGGTCTATGACCGCATCGCCGAGCTCGTCGAGCAACACCGCTCCACCCTGGTGTTCGTGAACACGCGGCGGCTGGCGGAGCGCCTTTCCCACAACCTGGTGGAGCGCCTGGGCGAAGAGGCGGTGGCGGCGCACCACGGCAGCCTGGCGCGCAAGCTGCGCCTGGCGGCGGAGAAGAAGCTGAAGGCGGGCGAAGTGCGCGTGGTGGTGGCTACGGCCTCGCTCGAGTTGGGCATCGACGTGGGCACGGTGGACCTGGTGTGCCTGTTGGCTTCGCCGCGTTCCATTGCGGTGGCGCTGCAGCGCGTGGGCCGCGCCGGGCACTGGCGGGGCGCCGTGTCCAAGGGCCGCCTGTTCGCCATGACCCGCGATCAGTTGGTGGAAGTGGCGGCGCTGGTGCGCGCCATCCGCAATGGCGAACTCGACCGGCTGGAGATTCCCGAGGCGCCACTGGACATCCTGGCACAGCAGATTGTGGCCGCCTGCGCCGCCGAGGAGTGGAAGGAAGACGACCTGTTGGCGCTGCTGCGCCGCGCCTATCCCTACCGCGCGCTGGCGCGCGCCGAGTTCGACTCGGTGCTGGAGATGCTGACCGAAGGAGTGGCGGCGAGCCGCGGGCGCTACGGCGCCTACCTGCACCGCGACCGCGTGAACCACCGGCTGCGCGCGCGCCGTGGCGGGCGGCTGGCAGCCATCACCAGCGGCGGCGCCATCCCCGATAACGCCCTTTACACGGTAGTGGCGGAGCCCGACGGCACGATGGTGGGAACCGTGGATGAGGATTTCGCGGTCGAGAGCATGAAGGGCGACATCATGCTGCTGGGCAACACCAGTTGGCGCATCCGGCGCGTGGAATCGGTTGGGCGGGTGCTGGTGGAGGATGCGCGCGGCGCAGCGCCCACCATTCCCTTCTGGCGCGGCGAAGCCCCGGCGCGCACCATGGAACTTTCGGCGCAGGTGGCCGAATTGCGCGCGGAGGTGAGCGCGCGGACTCCCAACCTGGCTCCGGGCGCGCCCCTCCAAAACTCTCCGGAAGCCGCCGCGGCGGCGGCGTGGCTCTCGCAGGAGTGCGGGCTGGATACCGCAGGGGCCGAACAGTTTGTGGAGTACATCATCACCGGCCGCGCCGTGCTGGGTGCAGTGCCCACGCAAACCACCGTCATCGCCGAGCGCTTCTTCGACGAAGGCGGCGGCATGCAACTGGTGCTGCACGCGCCCTTCGGAGGCCGCATCAACAAGGCCTGGGGGCTGGCGCTGCGCAAGCGCTTCTGCCGCTCCTTCAACTTCGAGCTGCAGGCTGCGGCCACCGACGAGGGACTGAACATCTCCCTGGCGGAGCAGCACAGTTTTCCCCTGGCGGACGTCTTCCGCTTTCTGGCGCCGGAGAGTGTGCAGGAGGTGCTGGAGCAGGCGGCGCTGGCTTCGCCCATCTTCGCAACGCGCTGGCGCTGGGACGCCTCGCGCGCGCTGGTCCTGTTGCGCTTCTCCGGAGGGCGCAAAGTGCCGCCGCAGATCCAGCGCATGCGCTCCGACGATCTGCTGGCCTCCGTGTTTCCCGATGTGGCCGCCTGCCAGGAAAACATCGCCGGCGACATGAGGATTCCCGATCATCCCCTGGTGCACGAGGTGATGAAGGACGTCCTTACCGAGGCCCTCGACGTTGAAGGCCTGAAGCAGTTGCTGCGGCGCATGGAAGCGGGCGAAGTACGCACCGTGGCCGTGGATACCCCCGTGCCTTCGGCCTTTTCCCACGAAATTCTGAACGCCAACCCCTACGCCTACCTGGACGACGCTCCGCTCGAGGAGCGCCGGGCGCGGGCCGTGGAGATGCGGCGCGTGCTGCCCGCCTCGGTGCTGGAGGAAGTGGGCGCGCTCGATGCGGCGGCCATCGCCGAGGTCACCGAGGACGCATGGCCGGAGGTGCGCGACGCCGACGAGTTGCACGATGCGCTGTGCAGCCTGGTGGGCCTGCCCTCGGAGGCGGCGCACCCCGCAGGAGGGACTTGCGCGGACCATTGGGGCGGCCACTTCGAGCGGCTGGCAGGCGACGGGCGCGCCGCCCGAGCCGTGTTCGATGCTCGGAGCTACTGGGTGGTGGCGGAACGGGCCAGAACTTTTTCAGCGGTGTTTCCGCAGGCGCAGTTTGAGAGCGTGCTGCCGGAAATCGAGAACACAATCCCGGCGCGCGACGAGGCCCTGCTCGTGATGATCACGGGCTGGATGGCGCACAGCGGGCCGGTGACGGCCACGGAACTGGGTGCGCGCCTGGGCCTGGAAGCGGGCGAAGTCGAGAAAGCGCTGCTGCGCATGGAAGCGTCGGGCGCCATCCTGCGGGGCCATTTCACGCGCGCGCAGCCCGGCGCGGGCGGGGCGCGCGGGATCGAATGGTGCGAGCGGCGGCTCCTGGCGCGCATCCATCGCCAGACGCTGGGCGCGCTGCGCCGCGAGATTGAGCCGGTGACGGCGTCGGTGTTTTTGCGCTGGCTGCTGGAGTGGCAGCATGTGGCCCCGGGCACGGCGCGGCGCGGCGAGCGCGGAACCTTGGAGGCGCTGCGCCAGTTGCAGGGATTCGAAATTCCCGCCAGCGCCTGGGAGCCGCACATCCTGGCGCGGCGCGTGGCGGACTACGACCCTCAATGGCTGGACCAGTTGTGCCTGACCGGAGCGGTGGGCTGGGGGCGGCTCTCGCCGCATCCGGCGACGCTCGAAGACGCCGCCGCGGGCCGCCGGCGCGTGGTACCGACCAGCGTGGCCCCCATTACGTTCTTCGTGCGCGAGGAGGCGGAGTGGATGCTGCCGCGACGCTCTTCCTCCGACGGCGATTCCCTGCGCGGATTGAGCCACGGCGCGCGCGCCGTGCAGGGATTCCTGACTCAGCGGGGCGCTTCGTTTTTCAGCGACATCGTGCGCGGCACGGAAATGCTGAAGGCCGAGGTGGAAACCGCGCTCTGGGAACTGGTGGCGGCGGGAATGGTCACCGCCGACGGGTTCGACAACCTGCGCGCGCTGATCGATCCCCGGCGGCGGGCGGGCCAGGGCACAGGTCGCAGCACCCGACCACGGCACAGCACGGGACGCTGGGCACAACTCCATCCACTGGAGACGGCGGACCACGCGCGCGCCGTGGAGGCCACCTCCCGGATGCTGCTCGGACGATACGGCGTCGTCTTCCGGGACCTGCTGGCACGGGAAACCATCGTACCCGCCTGGCGCGAGGTGTTGATTGCCCTGCGTCGCCTGGAAGATCGCGGTGAAGTGCGCGGCGGGCGCTTTGTGAGCGGCTTCCAGGGAGAGCAGTTCGCCCTGCCCGTGGCCGTGGAGTCGCTGCGCGCCATGCGGCGCCAGGGGACCAATGGAGAAACCGTAACCCTCTCCGCGGCCGATCCATTGAATCTCGTAGGAATCCTGGTGCCGGGTGAGCGTGTTCCCGCGGTTTCAGGAAAGTGGGTCCGCTTCCGGGACGGCGCCGCGGTGGGAGAAAACAATGAAGAAGGCCCGCGCGTGCGGGCCTTCCGTTAGCTGCGCGAAATCGCGTCCGTCGCTACTGGCACACATTCGTCGCGGGACGGTGATAGCCGCGTTGCGCCTCGCCCTGGGGCATGGACTTGCCAGGTTGTAGCGTCCCGTACTCCGGCGTTCCCGAGCAGTGATACAGCCCGGTGCGCGTGTACACCCAGACCTGTACGTTGGGATCTCCCATCGGTTTTACCGCTGCTCGGGTCGGCTCCGGCTTGAAGGCCAGCGCCAGAAGACCAAACACCATCACAAACAGGACGCCAAGAAACATGGCCAAGGCATCTGCCAGTTTGAACGGACTGGCAGGAGCTACAATGCCCACTGCGGGCTTGCGCTCGCTGGGCGTACGCGCCGGCGCACTTCCTGAGGCCAGGGAAGCATCGGAGCTTGCACCGCCGGCTTTCAACACGACGGTTTCCGGCTGCTTGGGCTTGTTCACCTTTTCATATTCCACGATGCGGGCGCCGACGCCAGCTTTGGCGCCGACCGGGGCTTCCAGGCGGACGACCTGGCCCCGGCAGCAAAAGATGCTGGTGGTGTCACCCACGATCTGGCTGGGGAGCGACACGCTAAACTCGATGTTGGATCCTTCGGGAATGCGGGAGTCCAGGAACAGGAATACACCGCGCTCGCTGATGTCGCGCACCAGGCCCAGCACGGTGCCGCCCACTTCGCCATTGTGCCAGCGCACGGCCACGGGCAACCGCACCATGTGACGCCTCAAGGTGCGCTGTTCCAGGTCGGTGTTGACCATGATGGCTTCCGCCCGCCACTTCTGCAGGTTGGGAAGCGATACCTGAATCGTTCCTTCCATCGTTGCCATTTTCCTGAGCTCCTTGCTCGAATGCGCCCCGAATCACGCATCCTGCACAGCTAATTTAGCGAGCGGCGGAGGTTAAGAAAAGATAACCCCCGTAACTCCCGCAAGTTACGTTCGTAAGCTGAGGTAAGTCCAAACCAGACAACAACTTACGTGATTGAAAGCGGGTTTGTTGCCAGGCGGGGAATCTGGTATCGCAGAGGTGTACCGCAGAGGCTGGTCGCAGACAGGTATCGCGGAGGAAAGAAACGAGTTGGTGGACCTGGTCGGGATCGAACCGACGACCTCTTCCATGCCATGGAAGCGCGCTCCCAGCTGCGCCACAGGCCCACGGGAAAAATCGAAAAACGGGGTGACGCAATTGTCTCCAACCGGCGCTGGATAGTCAAACTACAAGGCATCGTTAAGGGCGGCCAACGCCATCCAAGTAGCAGCCGGGTGGGGATGGTGGAACAAAGCGGCGGCCGCAAGTGTCTATTCTTAGGAAGACCCAGGTCTGAAGGCTGGCTACAGCGGTGGCAGGAGCAACGAGCGTGGGCGACATAGCAAGCGCGTTGGGTGGGCGGGCGGAAGAAGCCGTCCTGGTGGCTGAGCTGAAGGCGGGCTCGGAAGGAGCCTACGAATGGCTGGTGGCGCGTTTTCACCAGCCAATCTACAGCCTGATCTATCGCATGGTGAGGGACCCGGCGGATGCAGCCGACACCACCCAAGAGGTCTTCCTGAAGGTCTATCGCGGCATCCATTCCTTCCACGGGGACGCCAGCCTGAAGACATGGATGTATCGCATCGCCATCCGCGAGGCTTCGAACCAGCGGCGCTGGTGGTCGCGGCACAAGGCGCGGGAGACCAGCATTGAGCCGCGCACGAGCACGGAGAGCGGAGCGGAAATGGCGGTGGGGCTCAAGGACACGCTGGCGGACGCTGCCGAATCTCCCTTGGACAATTGCATGCACGAGGAGATCCGCGCGCGCGTGGAACAAGAGCTGCAGCAATTGGCGGAGCCCTACCGCACAACGGTGATTCTGCGCGACATCGAAGAGCTTTCTTACGAGGAGATTGCCGAAGTCCTGAACGTGTCTCTGGGCACGGTGAAGTCGCGATTAATGCGCGGCCGCGACGCGCTGCGGAAGCGCTTGCAGAACTATCACAAGGAACTCGAACCGGGAGCCGGGCTAAGGCGCTGCGCCAAGCGGTGGGAAGCGGATTCGGGAGAGGCCGCCGAGGCGAAAGGCGCGATGAGATGCGAGGTGACGAAATGAACTGCGAAGGGCTGCGAACACAACTTTCTCCTTACCTGGACGGCGCGGTGACGGGCAGCGAAATGCTGGCCATCTCTCGCCACCTGGAGGGGTGCGCGGCTTGCCGGCGGGAATTTGAAGACCTGCGGCGCACCCAGGCCTGGGTTGCGGCGCTGGGGCCGAAGAAGGCGCCTCCGGAACTGGCTGTCCGTTTGCGTGTGGCATTGTCGCGGCAGGCCTCCATGAGCCTGCAGCGGCGCATGGAAGTGGGCATGCTTCGCCTGGAAGACGCGCTCAACGTCTTCATGCTGCCGGCGACGGCCGGACTGGTGAGTTCGGTGTTGATCTTCGGGATTCTGATTGGGCTCTTCGCTGCGCCGGCGCAAGTGGCCGGTGCGGCCGACGTTCCCACCATGCTGTACACGCCGCCGCAACTGAAGGCCTCTCCTTTTCCCCTAGTGGTGAACCCGTCGGGCGGGGAGACGCTGGTGGTGGAAACCTACGTGGACGCGAGCGGCCGCGTGCAGGACTACCGCATCCTGTCCGGCCCGGAGAATACGGAGGAGCTGCGCGCGCAATTGAACAACACCATGATTTTTACCGTGTTCCGCCCGGCAACGTCGTTCGGCCAGCCGGCGCCGGGGCGCGCGGTGATTTCGTTCTCCCGGGTGCAGGTCAAGGGCTAGGGGAAGGCGCAATTGACCCTGCGGCGACGACTCCCGTAAACTTGGCAGGTCAACTCTCCCACCGCGGAAAAGACAATCAGGAGGCGGCGCTGGCCCTACTTTCCTCATCTGTTCGCGTCGCGCTGGTGTGCTCGCTGCTGACCACGGCGGGGCTGGCGCAACTGACCACGCGCGCCACGCTGGAGACGAGCGAAACGCTGTTTACCGTGCTGGCGGCGACGCAAACGTGCGTTCCCGGCGAGGATTCGGACGCTTCCCAGCCCCTGCGTGCAGCGGTAGCGCAAGATGTGGCGCAAGCGGGGAAGGGATCTGCCGCGGCCGCCAAGGCGCAGGCGCAGTTATGCCAGTTTTACCGCGACCACCGGCTGGCCGATCCCGGGCGCAATCTGTCGCAATACATCTCCCTGGCGCTGAACCTCACGGGGCCGCCATCGTTCGCACCCGCCATTAAGGAAGCGGACCTGCCTCCGGATGCGGCCTACGTCCTGGGAGTGGTTCCGCTCCTGGAGCGCTTTTACCAGGATGCCGGAATGGCAGCCGTATGGCAGAAGTACAAGCCCCAGTACGACCACATGGTGGAAGGACTGCACGCACCCGTGGCTCAAATGCTGCTGGAAGCCGACGTGTACCTGAAGCTGCAGTTTTCCGGGTACCTGGGGCGGAAGTTCGCCATCGTGGTGGAGCCGCTGCTGCCTTCAGGCCAGGTCAACGCGCGCAATTACGCTTCCGACTACTACGTGCTGCTCTCGCCGAGCGGAGGCACATTGCGATCCGAGCCCATCCGCCATACGTACCTGCACTACGTGCTGGATCCACTGGCGTACAAGCGCGCCAACGCGCTGCGGCGGCTGGAGCCGCTCCTGGCGACGGTGAGAACAGCGCCGATGGATGACAGCTTCAAGTTCGACATCCTGCTGCTGACCACGGAGTCGCTGATCCGAGCCATCGAGGCGCGGAACCTGGCCGCGGAGCCGGAAGCCAAAAAGAAGCAGACGGAAGCGGCGCGGGAAGCTGTGGCCGAGGCGGCCATGCGCGAGGGCTTTGTGCTGACGCATTACTTTTTCGAGGCGCTGAAAGACTTTGAGAAAGACCCGGTAGGGTTACAGGATGCCTATCCGGCGTTCCTGCGCAACATCTGGGTGGACAGCGAAAAGAAACGCGCCTCCGAGGTAACCTTCGCCTCCCAGGCGACACCCGAACTGGTGCGCACCGCGGCGCCACGTACGGCAGCAGTGCTGGACCGCGCAGAAGAACAGCTCTCCCGCGGGGACGCGCGGGGCGCGCAACTGCTGGCCCAGAAGGCGCTGGAGGAGCGGTTGGAAGACCCGGCGCGGGCCTTGTTCATCCTGGCGCGCGCGGCCACGATGAGCCGCGACATGCAAGGCGCGCGAACCTACTTTGAACGCACCCTGGAGCTGGCGCGCGAACCGCGCCTGGTGGCCTGGGCGCACATTTATCTGGGACGGATCTTCGACTTGCAGGAGAATCGCGAGGCGGCTGTCTCGCATTATCGGGCCGCACTGGCTGCGGGCGATGGAACACCGGACACAACCCTGGCGGCTGAACGGGGGCTGGAATCACCCTATGCGCCACCCACGCCAAGACCGTAACGCAACATTAACCGGACCACCGCAAAGCGGGTTGCCACGCGGGATCCACGACTAAACCCGAAGGAGACAGAATGACGAAGCAGATTGCAAGGACCCTGGCGATGGCGATGGTCTTGGCGCCCATAGCGATTGCTCAAACCACGGGAGGAACCGAGACGCAGGTCACTGCTCCCGCTCCGCGCAAAGTCCTCCAAGCCAAGACGCAGGAGGAACACACGGCTTTCCTGGCGGCCATGAACGACCCCGACCCGGCTGCGGGCGAAGCGGCGGCCCGGCTGTTCGCAGAACAGTACCCGGACAGCGACCTGAAAGGCATCCTTTTCGGCATGCTCCAGCGCAAGTATCAGGCGGCGGGAAACGAGGAGAAGGTGATGGACATGGGCCGCATGGCGTTGCAGTTTGATCCGGACAACACCATCGTCTTAGTGGTGACCTCCACCCAGATCGCCGAACGAACCCGGGACACCGATCTGGACCGCGACGAGCGTTACGCGGAAGCGGTTCAAATGGCGCAACACGCCATTGACTCGGTTGAAACCGGGCTGGTCCTGGGACCGCAGGTAACGACGGAGCAGGTGGAGTCGGTGAAAAAGGATCTGCTGGCACGGGCCCATGCGGTGCTGGGCATGGTTTCCATGACGCAAAAGAACTATGCCAGCGCCGAAGGCCACTTCCGTACGGCGACGGAGTTGAACCAGGAGCAACCCGACCCTTACATCTGGTACCGGCTGGCGCTGTGCATGGACTATCAGAAAAAGTACGCGGAGGCACTGGTGGCGGCGAATCGCGCGGTGGAATTGGCACCCGCAGGGGATCCGATCAACACCCTGGCGAAGCAGGAGCAGAACCGCCTGACCAAGCTGGTGGCAGCGAGCGCTCCCAAGCCGGCCGCGGAAACCACGCCGAAGAGCCAGCCCTAGCGAGCAGCACCGAGGGTCGGCGTTTGCTGCGATGCGCCGGGACATGAAGCCAGGCAACTCCAACGCGCTAGAGGAGGTGTTGGGACACGTTTTCCTGCGGCCCGAACTGTTGGAACAAGCGCTGACCCACAGCTCGCACGCCCACGAGCGGGAACCGGCCCGCGGCCTAGACAACGAGCAGCTTGAGTTTTTGGGTGATGCGGTGCTGAGCCTGGTGGTGAGCGAGGAACTGATGGAACGCTTTCCGCAACACCACGAGGGGCATCTCTCCCGGATGCGGGCCCACCTGGTAAGCGCCAGCCATCTGGCAGAGGTGGCGGGGCGGATGGGACTGGGCCGGTACCTGCGGCTGGGCCGGGGCGAGGAAAAGAGCGGAGGCCGGAGCAAGTCCGCCCTTCTGGTAAATACGCTGGAAGCCGTCCTGGGCGCTTTGTACCTGGACGACGGCCTGGAAACGGCGCGCACGTTTGTCCGCACCCACATCCTGGAAACTGAGCTGAGGCGCATGGCACGCCGGGCGGCGCAGGGAGAGGCGCTGGCCGACCCCAAGTCGGTGTTGCAGGAGTTCCTGCAGGGTCAGAAGCTGCCGCAACCCAGCTACGCCACGGTGAAGGAAGAGGGCCCGGAGCACAAGAAAATCTTTACCGTGGAAGTGCGCATCCAATTTCCCGGGGGAAACGGAGAGAGGGCGTACCGGGCCAAGGGACCCACCAAGAAGATTGGGGAGCAGGAGGCGGCGCGAAAAGCGCTGAAAAAGCTGAAGGCCGCCGCGGCAACAGCGCCACGCGCACGCTGAGAGCGGCGGCGCGAACGAGGACCAGTGAGCGAACCGGAAACCATGCCGAGCAGCGACCCGGAGCCGCAGGACCATGGCGGCGTGCTGGCTTCCATCCAGTCCGTGGCGGGCACCACGGTGATCGCGGTGTTCATTATCACGTTTCTGGTACAGGCCTTTCAGATTCCCTCCGAGTCCATGGAGAACACGCTGCTGATCGGCGATTACCTGCTGGTGGACAAAGTGCAGTTTGCACCCAAAGGATTCTGGGGAAGGCTCCTGCCCTATCGGGAGGTGGAGCAGGGAGACATCGTGGTGTTCCGCTACCCGGTGCGGCCGGCGGAACACTTCGTCAAGCGAGTGGTGGCGCTGCCTGGAGACCGTTTGCACCTGGAGAACCGACAGCTCTTTGTGAATGGGCAGCCGCTGCTGGAACGCTACACCATCCATAAGGGAACGGGGCGAGACGCATACCGGGACAATTTTCCCAGATCCGGCTCTCCAGCGCTGAACATGGATGCGCGGTGGTGGCAGGAGATGCGCAGGCAAATGCAGGACGGAGAGCTGGTGGTGCCGGAAGGCAAGTTCTTTGTGCTGGGTGACAATCGAGATGAGAGTCTGGACAGCCGCTATTGGGGCTTTGTGCCGCGGGAAAACATTGTGGGGCGGCCGCTCTTGATTTACTGGTCGGTGGACGCCGCACCGGGGAACGGCGCGGCTGCATCCGCAGATGGTACACTTTCTACTGTCGTAAGCAGCGTGACACACCTCATCCAAGGAGCCCGCTGGAACCGCACCTTCCGTATCGTGCGGTGAGAAACCAGCGTGGCGCTCCGAGGAGCAGGACAGCAAGCCCTTGCCCCAGAAAGAAGAAAAACACAGCGAAACCAAGATGGAGTTCCTGGGCTCGATGGCCGTGGTTCTGGCCACCGGTCTGTTCATCATCACCTTTAATCTGCAGGCGTTTGAGATTCCCTCCAGTTCCATGGAGAACACGCTGCTGATCGGCGACCACGTATTCGTGGATCGCATCAGCTACGCGCCGGCCACAGCCTGGACCGGCCCTCTGGTGCCCTACCGCGAGGTGCGGCACGGAGACATCGTGGTATTCCTTTCGCCGGCGGAGTCCGGGCTCTACGTGGTGAAGCGCGTGGTGGGCGTGCCCGGCGACCGCATCCATCTGCGCAATGGCGAGTTCTACCGCAACGGCGAGCCCCAGCAGGAGCCGTACGTGGTGCGGCAGGGCACCTACCA